>Ga0164306_10001239_pt1 | contig 11206 bp, 12 predicted proteins | sample Whisoiple_242_MG_FD_110213 | JGI IMG/M metagenome (GOLD analysis project Ga0164306, IMG submission 110213) | Soil microbial communities amended with fresh organic matter from upstate New York, USA - Whitman soil sample_242_MG | ecosystem: Environmental > Terrestrial > Soil > Unclassified >... | reverse complement strand
CTTCGTCGGCTGGCTCCTCTACCTCACCTGGGAGCGGCTGAGCCTGCCGGAGCGGCTGATGCGGACGGCGGTGCTCGTGCTCGCCGTGGCGGTGGCGGTCGTGAAGATCTTCCCCAGCGGAGGCTAGGCAGCTCATCCCGACCGGCAGGGCGCTGCGCAGCCACCCGGCGTGAGCACTTTTGACAATCATTCTCAACACGAGAATGATTGTCATCATGGATTCGGGACTCGGGCGCCGTGCGCTGACCGCCTTGACGGCCGTCGGCGCCTCTACTGCCCTCGTCCTGACGATCGCCGCGTGCGGCAGCGACTCGGGAACCGGCTCCGGCGCGGCGGACGGGGCGGTCGTCACCTCCTTCTACCCGCTGCAGTTCGCCACCGAGCAGATCACCGGCCCGACCCTCCCCGTCACCTCGTTGACCAAGCCCGGCGCCGAGCCGCATGACATCGAGCTCGCCCCACGCGACGTGGCCGGCCTGACGAAGGCGCGCCTCGTCATCTATGCGGACGGCTTCCAGCCCGCGGTGGACGACGCGATGGCGCAGGCCGAGCCGAGTCGCGTGCTCGACATCGCCGACGCTGCTTCCCTGACGCTGCGCGGGTCGCAGGACGGTCCTGACCACTCCGGAGAGTCAGCGGCGGACCACGCCGCACACTCCACGGACGACCCGCACTTCTGGCTCGACCCGCGGCGGTATGCCGCGGTCGCCAAGGCCATCGGTGCACGTCTCGCCAAGGACGACCCCTCGAGGGCAGCCGGCTACGCCGCCAAGACCGACGCCTTCGTCGCGAGGCTGAGCGGGCTCGACGGCGAGCTCGCCGAGGGGCTCGCGACCTGCACGTCCAAGGTCCTCGTCACGAGTCACACCGCGTTCGGCTACCTGGCCCAGCGCTATGGCCTCGAGCAGCACGGGATCAGCGGCATCTCCCCCGACGCGGAGCCGAGCGCCGCTGCGCTCCAGGAGATCTCGGACCTCGTGCGGGACGAGGGCGTCACGACGATCTACCAGGAGACTCTCGTCGAGCCGAAGTTCGCTGAGACCGTCGCGACCTCGACCGGCGTGAGGCTCGCGACCCTCGACCCCATCGAGGGCATCACGAGCGAGTCTGCCGGCAAGGACTACTTTGAGGTCATGCGCAGCAACCTCAGGGCGCTCCAGCAGGGTCTTGGGTGCTCATGAGCGCAGCCCCGAGCTCGCCCTCCAACGTCGCGCCGGCCTCGGCCGACGTGGTGATAGACCTGCGACGGGCCTCCTTCGGCTACGGCGAGCGGCCGACGGTGACAGACGCCACGCTGACGGTCCGCCGCGGAGAGATCGTCGTCGTCCTCGGGCCGAACGGCTCGGGCAAGTCCACTCTCATGAAGGGCATCCTCGGGCTCAACGAACGCACCGAGGGCACCCTCACCCTCTTCGGCGTGCCCGGTGACGAGCTGCGTGACCGAGCTCGCCTCGGCTACGTGCCCCAGCGGCACACCCTCTCGACGTCCGTCCGGGCCACAGCGGAGGAGATCGTCTCCACCGGACGACTCCCCCGCATCGGGTGGCTCGGCCGCCTGCGCGCCACGGACCGGCAGATCGTCGCCCGCTCGCTCGACGTGGTCGGGCTCGCCGACCGCGCCGCAACGGAGGTCAGCACGCTCTCGGGTGGCCAGCAGCGACGGGTGCTCATCGCGCGCGCACTCGCCGGTCAGCCCGACGTGCTGATCATGGACGAGCCGACCGCAGGTGTAGACGCCGCCAACCAACACGTGCTCGCCGACGTGCTCGAACGGCTCGTCGAGCGCGGCGTGACCATGGTCATCGTCACCCACGAGCTCGGGGCGCTCGAGCGGCTGCTGACTCGCATCGTCGTCGTCGACGGTGGTCGGATCCGCTTCGACGGCACCCCGGAGAGGTATGCCGCGCAGCGCGGCTCCGTGCACCACGACCACGACAGCCACCACCACGACGACGAGCTGGGGGCGCACCCGAGCGGCGTGACCATCGGTCCGCTCGACGTGCCCCATGACGGGAGCCGGCGATGATCGACCTGCTCTCGATCGACTTCATGCAGCGCGCGCTCGTCGCAGCGCTGCTCGTCGGCACCGTCGCCCCGATGGTCGGCATCTTCCTCGTGCAGCGCCGGCTCTCGCTGATCGGCGACGGGATGGGCCATGTCGCCCTCGCCGGAGTCGCGGTCGGTCTCGTGACCGGCGTTGCGCCCGCGTGGACCGCGCTCATCGCCGCTGTGGTCGCAGCGGTCGTGATCGAGCTGCTGCGCACCAGGGGCCGCACCAACGGCGACGTCGCCCTCGCCGTCATCTTCTACGGCGGCATCGCGGCGGGCGTCGTCATCATCAGCAAGTCCGCCGACGGCACCCCGGCGAACCTCATGAAGTACCTCTTCGGCTCGATCCTCACGACGACGTCGTCCGACCTCTACCTCTTCGCGGGGCTCGCGGTGCTCATCGCCGTGACCACTTGGGCACTGCGGCCGCGTCTGTTCGCTGTCGCCAACGACGAGGAGTACGCGCGAGCCGTCGGCATCCCGGTGCTGCCGCTCAACATCGTGCTCGCCGTCCTGACCGCGACGACCGTCGTCGTCGCCATGCGGGTGGTGGGCCTGCTGCTCATCAGCGCGCTCATGATCGTGCCCAACGCCGCCAGCCAGCTCATCGCCCGTTCGTTCAGCGGCGCGCTGCGCTGGGCCATCGCCTTCGGACTCGTCTCGTCGGTAGGCGGGGTTGCACTCTCCTACCCCCTCAACACGCCCTCGGGCGGCACGATCGTGCTGCTCGCCGTCGGGCTCTTCATGGTGACCGCGGTGGTCGCGACGGCGCGCACGCAGCTGTCGCGGCGCCGGCACGACATCGCCGAGACCCACGCTCACGAGCACGGGATCGAGTGCGGGCACGAGGCGATTCCCCACGGCGACCACGTCGACTACGTCCATGACGGGCACCTCCACGCCGCCCACGAGAGCCATTACGACGAACACGGTCACGAGAGCCTGGACGGTGATCCGTCCGACCCGTCCGACCCGACCGACCGTCCGAGCACGACTGGCGCGACTGGCGCAACTGGCACAGCGGGCACGACGAGGACGACGACAGGAACGGCACGATGACCAAGACGACGAGTTCGGTGGCCCGGCGACCGACGCGCCAGCAGGCCGCGGTGGCCGAGATGCTCGGACGCAGCGAGGAATTCACGTCGGCCCAGACGGTGCACGCCCGGTTGCGTGAGGCCGGCGAGGGGGTCGGCCTTGCCACCGTCTACCGCACCCTCCAGGCCATGGTCGAGGCGGGCACGGTCGACGTCCTGCGCACCGACGACGGCGAGGCCGTCTACCGCGCCTGCTCGACCCACCACCACCATCACCTCGTCTGCCGGGCCTGTGGCAGGACGGTCGAGGTCGAGGGGCCGGCCGTCGAGCAGTGGGCCGACAAGGTGGCCGGCGACCACGGCTTCAGCGGCGTCACCCACACGATCGAGATCTTTGGCACCTGCGCCGACTGCACCGCCGCCCAGTCCTGAGCTCCGTCGTCACCACCCGCACCACCCTGACGGTCGGCAGCCACCCGCACGCCGGTGGCTCGGACCCGTCTGCGTCGCTCCGGCCCGGGACGGTGGCTGGGTCCACACCCCCTGAGGGGCTGACCCACGCCGTCCACAGGCTCACCGGTGCGTCGCCACCGTCATCGCCGCCGTGCGCACCATCGGCAGGTGACCACACCACGACTCGTCCCGTATGCCGCCGACGACGTCATCAGCGCAGCGCAGCTCTCGACGAGGGGCATCGCCTCGCACGAGGTGCGACGGCTGGTGCGCACCGGTCTCCTGCACCAGCTCTGCACGGGCTGGTACGCGACCCGTGCGCCGACCGACGACGCCGACCGGCACCTGCTGCGGGCACGGGCCGTGCTGCGCCACCTGGGCGGCCGAGCGTCGTTGAGCCACGAGTCGCGCGTGCTCGCGGCCGGGCTGCCGGTCTGGCAGGCGGAGCTGCGAGCGGTCCACGTGACTCGCGTCCGCGACGAGGTCACCCGCCGACGCCCCCACGTCGTGAGCCACTCCCGTGTGCCCGGCCTCGTCCATGAATCGGCCCCGGGCTTCGGTCTCATGGTGCCCCTCCCAGTCGCCCTCGTGCAGACGGGGCTCGTTGCCGGCGCCATGGACGCCGCGATCGCGGCCGACGCGGCGCTACACAGCAACCTCCTCACACGCGACGACCTGCGCACGGCCGTCGAGCTCCTCGCCGGTCACCGTGGCCTCAGGCGCACGGCCGCGGCCCTCGACCGCTGCGACAGCCGCCACGAGTCCGCGGGTGAGACGCGCCTGGCCCACGTGATGGCAGACCTCGGGGTCGCGGTGAGCCCGCAGTTCCGGGTCGAGACTCGGCTGGGGCAGCGTTTCGCCGACTTCAGGATCGACGGGACGCGCGTCCTGCTCGAGTTCGACGGGAAGGTGAAATACACCGACCCGAAGCGCGAGGGCGATGTGCTGTGGCGGGAGAAGCAGCGCCAGGACGCCCTCGAGGACGAGGGGTGGACCGTGGTGCGGGTGACGTGGGGCGACCTGGCCGATCCGGCCGCGCTCTGGCGCCGCATACGCGCGGCCATCGCCCGCAGCCGGGCCCGGGCTCGGCCCCCGTGAGCCACGTTGACGGTTCGAAGCCACCCTCACGGGTCGCGGCCAGCGGTATGCGAGTGGCCCGGGACCGTGACGGTGGCTCGGTGCCGCACGGGTGGCGTCAGAGCGGGGTGTCGACGGCGCCCCCGTAGCGACGCTCGCGGTTGACGTAGTCCTCGATGGCCGCCCACAGGTCGCGGCGGTCGTAGTCGGGCCAGAGCCGGTTCTGGAAGACCATCTCCGCGTAGGCCGCCTGCCACAGCAGGAAGTTGCTCGTGCGCTGCTCGCCCGAGGACCGCACGAAGAGGTCGACGTCGGGCATGGTCGGCTCGTCGAGGTAGCGCTTGATCGTCTTCTCGTCGACCGATCCCGGTCGCAGCCGCCCGGCCTTGACGTCATGGGCGATCCGCTGCACGGCGTCGGCGATCTCTGCGCGGCCGCCGTAGTTCACGCAGAAGTAGAGGGTCAGCCCGGTGTTGTGCTGCGTCAGCTCCTGGGCGACCTCGAGCTCCTTGATGACCGACCGCCAGAGGCGTGGAGCGCGGCCCACCCATCGCATCCGGACGCCCCAGTCGTGCAGCTGGTCACGGCGGCGACGGATGACGTCGCGGTTGAAGCCCATGAGGAAGCGCACCTCCTCGGGCGACCGGCGCCAGTTCTCCGTCGAGAAGGCATACGCCGACAGGTGGGTCACGCCCACCTCGATCGCCCCGGCGACGACGTCGAGCAACGAGGCCTCCCCCGCCTCGTGCCCCTTCGTGCGCGGCAGCCCCCGGGCGTTGGCCCAGCGGCCGTTGCCGTCCATGACGACGGCGATGTGCCTGGGCAACAGGTCTGCGGGGATCACTGGCGCCACTGCGCCGCTTGGGTGCGGAAAGGGCTTGGAGTACATGGCTCTCCGTTGACGTGATGAGTTCGTATGCAGGTCAGGCACGCTCGACGAGGCGGAGTGAACGCAGGCCCCGCTCGATGTGCCACTGGAGGAACGCGGACACGAGTCCGTTCCCCTGGCGCCGGCACCGCTCGTCGCTCGCGTCGGCGACGTCCCAGTCCCCCGCGAGGAGCGACGCGAGCAGGGCGAACGTCTCGGGATCGGGCGCGCTCGACCCGGGCGGACGGCATACGGAACACACGGCTCCGCCCGCCTGCACGTTGAAGGCACGATGAGGCCCGGTCGCGCCGCAGCGGGCACAGTCGACGAAGCTCGGTGCCCAGCCGGCGACGGCGAGGGAGCGCAGCAGGTACGCGTCGAGGACGAGCCCGGGGTCGTGGCCCTGCTCGGCGAGCGAGCGGAGCGCGCCGGCGAGGAGGAGGTACTGCTGGGTCTGCGGCTCGTGCTCCTCGGTCAGCTGCAGCGCGGTCTCGAGCATGGACGTCGCACACGTGTAGGCGGCATAGTCGCGGGCGATGGCGTCGCCGTACGGCGCGAGGGTCTCGACCTGGGTGACGGTGTCGAGGTTGCGCCCCTCGTAGCACTGGACGTCGATGACCATGCCCGGCTCGAGCCGCGAGCCGAAGCGCGACTTCGTGCGGCGGACCCCCTTGGCCACGGCGCGCACCCGCCCACGCGTGCGCGTCAGCATCGTGATGATGCGATCGGCCTCGCCCACCTTGTGGGAGCGCAGGACCATCGCCTCGTCACGCTAGAGCGGCATGCCTCCCATTCTCTCCCGCTCGCAGGGTGCCGGGTCACCGCACGCGCCGAACCCCTCGAGATCCACCGATCTCGCCGTCTCTGATCGAACAGGCGTTCTACTGTGCGTTATCGTGGCCTGATGGACCACATCCTTCAGGGCTCGCTCCTCGACCTCACCGACGAGATGAGCCTTCGCGAGCTCGGCACGGACATCCGACGCCACCCGCTGTCACAGGGCGCGTGGGTCGACGTGCGCCCCGACTGGCTGGCTGCCGGCGACGCGCTCTTCACGGCGCTGCTGCACGACGTGCCGTGGCACGCGGAGCGCCGCCAGATGTACGACTCCGTCGTCGACGTGCCGCGCCTCACGAAGTTCTATGCCGCGGGCGAGCCGCTGCCGCACCCCATGCTGACGGAGGCCCGCGAGGCTCTCTCGGCGCACTACGCCGACGAGCTCGGTGAGCCCTTCATGACCGCAGGGCTGTGCCTCTACCGCGACGGCCGTGACAGCGTTGCCTGGCACGGCGACCGCATCGGCCGCTCCCGTGACCGCGACACGATGGTCGCGATCCTCTCCCTCGGCTCGCCGCGCACGCTGACGTTGCGACCGCGTGACGGTGGGCCGATCGAGGGCACAAGCCAGAAGACCTTGCGCTTCCCCCTCGGGCATGGTGACCTCGTCGTGATGGGTGGGTCGTGCCAGCGGACGTGGGACCACGCGGTCCCCAAGACGTCCGAGGCCGTCGGTCCGCGCATCTCCGTCCAGTTCCGCGTTCGCGGAGTGCGTTGAAGGAGACCCGACCCGTATGCCGTCCGGCCCGTCCGACCTCGCCTCTCCCTTGTTCCTCGCCCACCTCGCCGAGGAGTCGGCGCGCTTCCGTGCGGTCCTTGCGGACGCCCCGCCCGGCCTGCGGGTGCCGACGTGCCCCGACTGGTCCGCCGACGACCTCCTCTGGCACCTCGCCGAGGTGCAGTGGTTCTGGGGCGAGATCGCCGGTGGCGGCCTGACCTCTCGGGCCGAGGTCGACACCCTGGACGAGCGTCGCGTCGAGCGGCCGACCGACCGGGCCGGGCTCGTCGAGCACTTCGACCGCTCGAGCAGCCGGCTCCACAGTGCGCTCGCGGCCCTCGACCCGGCCACCGAGCTGTGGATGTGGGCCGACGAGCACACGGCGGGCTACATCGCGAGGCGCCAGGCGCACGAGGCGATGATCCACCGCATCGACGCCGAGCTGACCGTGGGGGCCCGCACGGCGATCGACTGCCGCCTGGCGGCCGACGGCGTCGACGAGGCGCTGCGGATCATGCGCGTCTACGAGCCAGAGCCGGGCCTGGCACACGAGCCGCTCACGCGTTCGGTCACCATTGCGACCGTCGACGCCATGCACGCGTGGACCGTCACACCGGTGCGCGTCACCGGCACCTGGAGGGGCCAGGAGATCGACATCAAGAGATTCATCGTCGCCGACGGCCCCGACGACGCCTCGGCCGGCGAGATCTGTGGCTCTGCCGCCGACCTCGACTGCTGGCTCTGGAACCGTCCGGTGGTCGACGAGATCGCCCGTGAGGGTGATGAGTCCGCCCTGGCAGCCGTTGACGCGGTACTCACCGAGCCCATCGACTGAGTCTCGGACGACCCGCGCAACAGCGCCGGGCCGGTCCGTCGGACTCAGCCGGAGCCGTCAGCACTCGCGCCTCAGGCCCCCTCGTGGCCCTCGAGGACCTGACGGTTCGGCCCGACGAGGTGACCGTGCGGGCGCTTGCGCAGCCCGGTCTCGTTGTGGATCTCGCGGAAGCGCTCGTCGGGCGGCAGGTACTTCCAGAAGCTCCCGACCGCCACCGGGTTGGGCGCGTCCGGTTCTGCGTCGCGGAGCAGTCGGCAGGCGACGACCTTGGCCGCGGTCGTGCCGACATCGACGCCGATGACGTAGGGCAGCGTTCTGCGCCCTTCACCCACGAGAACCCTCAACGGGAGGTGTGGGCGCGAGGGAGGAGTCACCCAGCCGGGTGAGCTCGCTCAGCTGGGTGACCACAACCGCGAGAACAGGCTCGAGCTCACCCTCGCTGAGACCGAGCCACCCGAGGACGGAACGGACCGCGGCCTCCGGCTCGCCTTGCGCGAGCTGCCTGACCTCGTCCGACGCAGTGTCGGCGACGGGGGCGCCGAGCCCGCGCAGATGGGCGACCCACGCGGCGACGATCCGCGTCGCGCCGGGGGCCACCCGCCCCTGCTCCAGCTCGGCCCGGAGGACGGGCAGGGCCCGGATCGGGACCTTCTGCGAGCCGTCCGCCGCGATCTGCGCGAGGAGGTGGCGGATCTGCGGGTTGAGATAGCGGTCGAGCAGCGCCTGCCGATACCCGGAGACCTCGAGGGCTGGCAGGTCGACGTGCGGCGCCGCGGCGTCCCACCACTGCTCCACCCAGGAGCGTACGAGTGGGTCGGCGATCGCGTCCGCCACGGTCTCGTGACCGAGGATGGAGCCGGCATAGGCCATGAGCGAGTGGGAGCCGTTGAGCAGCCAGAGCTTGCGCGTCTCGAAGGGTCGCACGTCCTCGACCAGCGTGGCACCCGCCGACTCCCAGTCGGGTCGCCCCGCCGGGAAGGTGCCGGCGAGCACCCACTCGGAGAACGGCTCGGTCGGCACCGTCTCGGGGTCGTCGACGCCTGTCTGGCTCAGCACCTCTGCACGGTCGTCCGCCGTCGAGCGTGGTGTGATGCGGTCGACCATGGTGGTCACCCAGGAGACGTTGGCGTCGATCCATGCCGGAAGGCTCGCATCGACGAGGGCGGCGAGGTCAGCGACGACCCGCGCGACCATCGCACCGTTGTCCGGCACGTTGTCGTTGGGGACGATGGCGATCGGACCTCCGCCCGCGGCGCGTCGCGCGAGAAGGCCGGCGACGAGCTTGCCTGGTGTCGTTGACACGTTCTCGCGCGAACTTCCTTGCAGCGCAGTGATGTCCGCACGGACGTCGACCGCCTCGGCGTCGAGCCGGCCCGAAGAGTTGCGACGGTAGCCTGCCTCCGTGACGGTGAGCGTCACGACGGCCACAGCCGGGTCAGCGAAGTAGGTGCGGAGTGCGTCGAGGTCGGTCGCCGGGTGCACCGCGCTGAGGCTGGAGATGACCTCCGGCCGGGCTGCCCGCGGGCCGCGGACGAGGAGGGTGTAGAGCCCGTCCTGCTCGGCCAGTCTCTGCGCGATGGCCGGCGAACGCCCCGTGAAGGCAGCGATGCCCCACTCCGACGCGTCGCTCGCATGCTCGGTATACCAAGCGGCGTGGGCCCGGAAGAAGTTGCCGACACCGAGGTGGACCATGCGCACGGGAGCGGCAGGCCGCCCGTCGGACTGTCGTCGGAGGCGCCTCGCGGCGGCCCCATCGGCGGTCGCGCCGCCAGCTCCACCGGCGACGTCGGACTCGGTGGCCGGCGATGTGCCGCTCCGGTGGGTGCTCACAGCTTGAACGCCTTCCTGGGGATGGTCGACACGAGGTCGATCGCGGTCTCGAGTGCCTCGTCCTCGTCGAGCCGGTGCTCGGCCACGAGCTGGGCGAGGTAGCCGCTGTCGAGGCGTCGGGACATGTCGTGACGGGCGGGGATGGACAGGAAGGCACGCGTGTCGTCGATGAATCCCGACGTCCGGTAGAAGCCCGCGGTCTCGGTGACGGCCGCCCTGTAGAGCCGCACAGCCTCGGGCGCGTCGAGGAACCACCACGGAGCACCCGCGTAGCCGCTGGGGTAGAAACCGGCCAGCGGCGCGATCTCCCTCGAGAAGACCGTCTCGTCGAGGGTGAAGAGGATGAGCTGGAACGCTTCAGCGCTGCCGAAGCGCTCGAGGAGCGGTTGGAGTGCTCGGGTGAACTCGACCGTCGTCGGGATGTCGTGGCCCGTATCGGGTCCGAAGCGCTGCAGGGTCGGTGAGTGGTGGTTGCGGTGGACCCCGGGGTGCAGCGTCATGACAAGGCCGTCATCGGTCGACATCCGGGCCATCTCGACCAGCATGTGGCGGCGGAAGGCGGTCGCGTCGTTCGGGCACACGACCCCACGCAGCGCCGAGTCGTAGATGCGTGCGGCCTCGGCGTCGTCGAGGGTCAGGGTGACGACGTCGGCGTGGCTGTGGTCGCTCGACACGGCGCCATTGGCCTTGAAGAAGCGACGACGCTCCTCGAGTGCGTCGACGTAGCCCCGGTAGGTGCCGGTGTCGATCCCGCTCACCCTCGCCAGGTCGGTCATGAGGTCGACGAAGTCGGCACGGCCGGGCTCGAGGTAGCGGTCGGGCCGGAACGTCGGCACGACGCGCGGTCGGAACTCGTCGCGCAGCCTGCGGTGGTGGTGCAGGTCGTCGACCGGGTCGTCCGTCGTCGCGAGGACGTCGATGCCGAAGCGCTCCATGAGCGCCCGCGGTCGGAAGTCGGGCGCCGTGATCGCCTCTGCGATCCGGTCGTAGATCGCATCGGCGCTCCCGGGAGCCAGACGCTGCGCGACCCCGAAGACGTCGGCGAGCACGCTGTCCATCCAGAAGCGGCTCGGTGTGCCGCGAAAGGCCGACCAGTGCTCGGCCAGCAGGCGCCACGCCCGACGCGACTCCCCGGGCGTCAGCGCTCGGCCACCGACGCCGAGGTCGTCCAGCGCGACACCCTGCGCATGGAGGAGGCGGAAGACGTAGTGGTCCGGGGAGACCAACAGGCTGGTCGGGTCGCTGAACGCGACGTCGTCTGCGAGCCACTGGGGAGGGACGTGGCCGTGAGGGGAGATGATCGGCAGACCGGCGACGGCGGCATACAGCCTGCGGGCGATCTCTCGTGTCCGCGGCTCGACGGGCAGGAGCCGATCGGGTTCGAGGGCGAGGGGCCGGGCCGTCGCGAGCGTCGTCATGTCTGCCATCGTGCGCCTCCTCCGCGCGGGTGCCCACGAGTTGCCACGAGTTGCCACGAGGTGCCACGAGGTGCCCGGCGCCCT
>Ga0164306_10001238_pt1 | contig 11207 bp, 9 predicted proteins | sample Whisoiple_242_MG_FD_110213 | JGI IMG/M metagenome (GOLD analysis project Ga0164306, IMG submission 110213) | Soil microbial communities amended with fresh organic matter from upstate New York, USA - Whitman soil sample_242_MG | ecosystem: Environmental > Terrestrial > Soil > Unclassified >... | reverse complement strand
GCTGGAGGACACCGACAACGAGTCGTTCCCGAAGCCGACCGAGATCGGTGGCTACGCCGGTGTGCCCGCGGCCCCGCCTCCGCCACCGAGCACACCTCCACCCTCGGACACCGTGATTCAGCCGTCGATTGAAGTGGCGCCGGGCATCACGATTCCGTTCGGTCCGCCGACAACGGTGCCGGCCGGTCCTCCGGGTCAGCCCGCACCCGACCCGAATGCGGTCGGTGTACCGGGAGCGCCGGTTGCGCCGGGTGTGCCAGGGCCGGGACCGCAACCGCTGCCTCCGCCCCCGTGACCGAGAGCGGGGATAGCGAAATCGAACACGGAGCGGCGCGCACGCCGCTCCGTTCTTCGGTATCCCCGCGGCCACTTGCCCTCGACAGGCGCAGCGCAGACGACCGCGACATGCCAAGCCGCAACGACGTTTTGGCCGGCTCCCTCTCGCAAGTGATCGGGGGTCCTGTAGGCCGGCACGCGTTGATCGGCCGGACGCGCTTCTTCACCCCGCTTCGGGTGATGTTGGTGATCGCGGTGGTGTTCCTCGCGCTGGGCTACTCGTCGAAGGCGGCATGCCTGGTGTCCACCGGCACGGGCACGGCCGATCAAAAGGTGGCCAACTGGCAGAACCAGCGGGCGTACTACGAGATGTGCTATTCCGACACGGTCCCGCTCTACACGGCGGAACTACTGAATCTCGGTAAGTTTCCGTACAAGTCGAGCTGGATCGAGAAGGACAGCGAGGGCAGACCGCAGAAGCAGTTCGACGGCAACGTCGCCGTGCGATACATGGAGTATCCGGTCATCGTGGGCACCTACCAGTACCTGTCGATGTCATTGGCCAAGAGCTACTCCGCGCTGAGCAAGCTGGTGCCGATCCCGTCGATCGCGGAAGTCGTGATGTTCTTCAACATCTCCGCGCTCGGTCTGGCCCTGGCCTGGTTCGCGACCGTGTGGGCCACGTCGAGGCTGGCGGGCAGACGCATCTGGGATGCAGCGTTGGTCGCGGGTTCGCCGATTGTCATCTTCCAGATATTCACCAACTTCGACGCTCTGGCAACAGCTTTCGCCACCGGTGCCGTGCTGGCATGGGCACGGCGAAGACCCGTGCTCGCGGGTGCGCTGATCGGCCTCGGCGTCGCGGCCAAGCTGTATCCGATCTTGCTGCTGATCCCGTTGGCCCTCCTGGGCCTGCGCACCGGCCGGCTGCGGGAAGTCGGCAAGACGGTGGTCGCGGCGATCGTGGCCTGGCTGGTGGTCAACCTGCCGGTGATGGTGATGTTCCCGCGGGGGTGGTCGGAGTTCTTCCGGCTCAATACCCGGCGCGGGGACGACATGGACTCGCTGTACAACGTGGTGAAATCCTTCACCGACTGGCAGGGCTTCGACACCGGCCTTGGTCTGTGGGAACCGCCGACGATACTCAACACCGTCGTGTTCGTGCTGTTCCTTTTGTGTTGTGCCGGTGTCGGTTACATCGCGCTGACTGCGCCGCAACGACCGCGACTGGCACAGGTGGCGTTTCTGATCGTCGCCCTGTTCCTGTTGACCAACAAGGTGTGGAGCCCACAATTCTCGCTGTGGCTGGTGCCGCTGGCAGTGTTGGCGTTGCCGCATCGGCGCATCCTGCTCGCGTGGATGACCATCGATGCGCTGGTGTGGGTGCCGAGAATGCTCTTCCTGTACGGCGAGCAGAACCGCGGGCTGCCGGAGCAGTGGTTCACGATCACCGTCCTGCTGCGCGATATCGCGGTGATTGCGCTGTGCGCCTTGGTGATTAGGCAGATCTACCGCCCCGATCTCGACTTGGTGCGCCATCACGGGCAGTTCGATGACCCGTCCGGCGGGGTGTTCGACGACGCAGAGGACCGGCCTCCGAACTGGCTGCCGAAACGGTTGCGACCGGCGCCGAGAGAAAGCGTGATCACCGTTCCCGAAGAGACGCCTGCGGCTATTCTCAACGCGTGAGGCGCGCATCCAGGCTGGTCGGCGTGTTGGCCTGCGCCGTGGCTGCTTTGGCGGGTGGCTGCAGCGGCACGAGAACCGTGCAGTCCGACGGGCCACCATCCAAGGCGAGCGCGGCGGCCGACTCCAACACGGCAGCCCCTCTGTCAGGCGGTCTTCGCTATCTCGCACTGGGTGATTCGTTGACCCAAGGCGTCGGCGCCCCCGATGAGAGCACCGGCGCGTTTCCTGCGCTGCTCGCCGAGCACTGGCGGGCCGACGGCTGCGAGGTCGAACTGCAGAACGTCGGTATCAGTGGCTACACGGCGGGCCAGATCCTGGCTGAGGAGGTGCCGCAGATCGAGTCGTTTCAGCCGAACATCATCACGTTCCAAGCCGGCGGCAATGACATCGCCAACGGCATCCCGATCGACGAATACCGTGAGAACGTCCGGTCGGTTCTGGACTCGGCGACCGGCAGCGGTGCCCGCGTCATCGTCCTGGCGCAGAACGACTGGTTCCGTTCGCCGGTGGGCGTCGACTACGGCGAAAGCGTTCCGTCACAGCGGGCGGCCTATGACGAGGTGTTGATCGAGGAAGCGTCGTCCGCCGGTGCCGAATTCGTCGATATGCGACCGCTTTACGCCGAGCAGGCCGATCAGAACCAGTGGGTCGAAGATGGACTCCACCCGACACCCGACGCCTACGCGGCCTGGGCCGAGAAGCTCAGCGAGGCAGTTCCCGCACCCTGCAAGTCCTAGCCCGCGGCGACGGCGAACAGGTGCCAGTCGCCGGGCACGCCCTTGAGTTGGTGGGTGCCGCGGTCGTCGAACAGCAGGCCCGATCCGATCACCAGGTCGCGCAGTGTGCTGGAGACCAGGACCTCACTGGGTCCCGCGAGTGCGCTGACGCGTGCGCCGATGTGCACCGCGATGCCGCCGATGTCGTCGCCGCGGATCTCGCATTCGCCGGTGTGCAGTCCCGCACGTACTTCGATGCCGAGCGGTTGCACGGCGTCGCGAGTCGCCATGGCGCAGCGGATGGCTCGCTGCGGACCGTCGAACGTAGCGAGGAAGCCGTCGCCCGAGGTGGACACCTCGCGGCCGCGAAACCGGGCGAGTTGTGACCGGACGACGGCGTCGTGCGCGTCGAGCAGCGCATGCCAATTGCGGTCGCCGAGCTCGGCGGCCATCCGCGTCGAGTCGACGATGTCGGTGAACAACACCGTGGCCAGCACGCGGTCGTCGGCCACCTCAGCCTGATGCCCTGTGAGGAACTCGGCGATCTGCTGGAACGAAGGCCGCCAGTGCGGTTCCACGAACTGATACATGTTGCGGCCCGGCAGCTCGACGTATTTGGCGTCGGGAATCAGGTCGGCAATGAGCTTGCCCATCGCGGGCGTGATGAACGCGTCGTCGCGGTGGTGCAAGACGAGAGTCGGCACCCTGACGCTCGGAAGCACCGCCCGAACGTTCAGCTCGGACGTAAGCGCCAGCATGACTTCGACGGCCGCCGGACTCACGGCCAAGCGTTCCATTCGCGCCCAAGAGGCACGGATGTCGTCGTTCCACGGCATGTCTGGATTGACGACATGTTGGAATTGGCCTGTTCCCCACATGGTCAGCATCGCCTCGCCGGCCTTCTCGGACTCCGGCCCCTGGCCGTAGTCGGCAAGCGGATCGGTATAGCCCTCCGCGGCGATCAGCGCCGCCGTACGGGACGGGTGTGTCGCGGCGAACAAGGCCGCGGACGCGAACGCACCGTCGACTGCGTAAAGAACAACTTCCGAACTGCCGAGTTCGTCCATCACGGCGGTGATGCCGTCGGCCCACTGCTCCAAAGTGGGCAGCGCATCCGGGGCGACGGGATCGGACGCGCCGGTGCCGGGGTGGTCGAAGAAGATCACCCGACCGATCGACGTCATCGCCTCCAGCCAACCTTGGATGGACGGCAACTCGGGGATGATCTCGCAGCAGGTGAACCAGTTCGGCACGAACACAATGTCGCGCTCGCCGGGCGGCGATGCGCGGTAGGCGACGCGCAAGTCCCCGTTGAGGGCATAGCGCGTCTCGGAGAACACGGCCGAAGTGTAAGCATCCCGGGCAGTGCGATTTCGCAGATCAGCGGGCCTTCCTGTAACCTGGCCCGGTTGCCGACGCAGGCGACCCTCCTGCCACGGATTGGCCGTGGCCGACTAGCCCATAGGAGGTGATGAGGTCTTCATGCGTCCATACGAAATCATGGTCATCCTCGACCCCACCCTTGACGAGCGCACCGTCAGCCCGTCTCTAGAGACGTTCCTGAACGTCATCCGCAAGGACGGCGGCTCCGTCGACAAGGTCGACATCTGGGGCAAGCGCCGGCTGGCGTACGAGATCGCCAAGCATGCCGAAGGCATCTACGCGGTGATCGACGTGAAGGCCACCCCGGCCACCGTGTCCGAGCTCGACCGTCAGCTCAGCCTGAACGAGGCCGTGCTGCGCACCAAGGTTCTGCGGACCGACAAGCACTAGTCGTCGAACGGCTGTCGGGTGTCATGAGCCTTGCGTAGGCTCGCGCCCAACATGCCGCCCATATGAGGAGGACCCCGTGGCTGGTGACACGATCATCACCGTCGTCGGAAACCTGACCGCCGACCCGGAACTGCGGTTCACCCCGTCCGGGGCGGCTGTCGCCAACTTCACCGTCGCATCCACTCCGCGGATCTTCGACCGCCAGAGCAATGAGTGGAAAGACGGCGACGCGCTGTTCATGCGGTGCAGCATCTGGCGGGAGGCCGCAGAGAACGTGGCCGAGAGCCTGACCCGCGGTTCGCGGGTGATCGTCCAGGGACGGCTCAAGCAGCGGTCCTACGAGACCCGTGAGGGCGAGAAGCGCACCGTCGTCGAACTCGAAGTCGATGAGATCGGCCCGTCGCTCAAGTACGCCACCGCCAAGGTGAACAAGGCCAGCCGCAGTGGCGGCGGAGGCGGCGGAGGCGGCGGCTTCGGCGGTGGTGGGGGCGGCGGCGACCGCGGCGGCTCCCGTCCAGAGCAGCAGCCCAAGGACGACCCATGGGGTAGCGCCCCGGCCTCCGGATCGTTTTCCGGCGGCGACGACGAACCGCCCTTCTGACCCAATCCCAATAGCAAGTAAGAAAGAGATAGCGAAATGGCGAAGGCCACCAAACGACGCCCGGCGCCCGAGAAGCCGGTCAAGACTCGTAAGTGCGTGTTCTGCTCCAAGAAGGGGCAGACCATTGATTACAAGGACACGGCTCTGCTGCGCACCTACATCAGCGAGCGCGGCAAGATTCGTGCCCGTCGGGTCACCGGTAACTGCGTTCAGCACCAGCGGGACATCGCGATCGCCGTCAAGAATGCCCGTGAGGTCGCGCTGCTGCCGTTCAGCTCGTCAACCCGCTGAGCCGGTAGTACCACCAACGAAAGACACCAGAGATGAAACTGATTCTTACTGCTGAGGTCGACCACCTCGGCGTCGCCGGCGATACCGTCGAAGTCAAGGACGGCTACGGCCGCAACTATCTGCTTCCGCGTGGCCTGGCGATCGCCGCCAGCCAGGGAGCCGAACGCCAGGCCGACGCAATCCGCCGGGCACGCGAGATCAAGACCGTTCGCGGCATCGAGCACGCCAACGAGCTGAAGACCGCTCTGGAGGGTCTCGGCACCGTTGAGCTGCCGGCGAGGACCGCGTCCGACAGCGGAAAGCTGTTCGGCTCGATCACCGCCGCAGACGTGGTCGGCGCGATCAAGAAGGCCGGCGGACCCAATCTCGACAAGCGGACGGTGCAAATGCCCAAGGGCCACATCAAGACCCTGGGCACCCACCCCGTCGCGGTGCGACTGCATCCCGACGTGGACGCCGCCGTGACAGTCGACGTCGTCGCCCAGTCGTAAACGCATACGTTAATTAGCGGCGTGGAGGCCTGATTGGCCTTCACGCCGCTGTTGCTGTAATTCTGGCGAACTGTAAATCGGGTTATCCCCCCAGCGAAGCTAACCTGCTGTTAACCTGCGCGGCGCTAAGGGGAAACACAACACGCCCGAGGACGCAACCCGGGCCGACACGCCGATGAATTTGTCATCCACAACTAACTCCCACCCCTGTGGTCCGCTTATCTGCGGGGATGTGACCGACGTCGTCGTCCGTCCACAGGTTCTCCCCAAGGGTTCAACACCGCCGAGCGCAGATATCCACACCCCATCCACAAGTTCATGAACAGGCCCCCCTTGCGGTCGCTCCAGCAACGTCTAGCGTTGGCCGTCGCAAGGTCGTCCCCGCGCCGGGGATGTTGTGTATGTCGGGGGCCCGGCTTAGAGTTGTGACGGCGCTATCGAACGTACGTTCGATCCAGAGGGGAGGTGGGGACGCCGTGGCTGTCGTGGACGATCGCGGTCGCGCGGGTATCAACGACGTCTCGCCACCCACTGAAGATTTCGGCCGCCAACCGCCGCAGGACGAAGCCGCCGAACAGGCCGTTCTCGGCGGAATGCTGTTGAGCAAGGACGCCATCGCTGACGTCCTCGAGCGGCTGCGGCCCGGCGACTTCTACCGCCCGAACCATCAGAGCGTCTATGACGCCGTCCTGGACCTCTACGGTCGTGGCGAGCCTGCTGATGCCGTGACGGTGGCCGCGGAGCTCGACCGTCGGGGTCTGCTGCGGCGGATCGGGGGCGCCCCTTATCTGCACACGTTGATCTCGACCGTGCCCACTGCTGCCAACGCTGGGTACTACGCGGGCATCGTCGCGGAGAAGGCGCTGCTGCGCCGCCTCGTGGAGGCTGGCACCCGGGTCGTTCAGTACGGCTATGCCGGCGCGGAGGGCGCCGACGTGGCCGAGGTTGTCGACCGCGCGCAGGCCGAGATCTACGACGTCACAGACGGCAGAACATCGGAAGACTTCGTCGCGCTGGAGGACCTGCTACAGCCGACGATGGACGAGATCGACGCCATCGCGTCGCAGGGCGGTATCTCGCGAGGGGTTCCGACGGGCTTCCTGGAACTCGACGAGGTGACCAACGGGCTGCATCCCGGCCAGATGATCGTCATTGCGGCCAGGCCTGGCGTGGGCAAGGCGTTGTCGCTCGATACGCCTCTGCCGACACCGACCGGTTGGACCACGATGGGAGAGGTCGCGGTCGGCGACGAATTGATCGGTGCCGACGGCAAGCCGACGCGCGTCGTGGCCGTCACGGATGTGATGCACGGGCGTCCGTGTTATCGGGTGGCGTTCTCAGACGGCACAGAGATCATCGCCGACGAATCGCACCAGTGGCTGACCGAAACGAGGGCGTCGCGGAAATCGGCACAGGCCGCCGCGGTTCAGTACAACCGGTACAAGAATCAACGCACGTTCGCGGCTGTGCGTACGACCCGCGAGATCGCGGAAACGTTGCGATGCGCGACCGCGGATCGACGGTTGAACCATTCGGTAGTCAATGCCCAGCCGCTGCAGGGTGGCGTCGCAGAACTTCCCGTGCCGCCCTACACGCTGGGGGCGTGGCTGGGCGACGGCACGTCGGCGGCCGCCCAGATCACGTCCGCCGACCCGGAGATCGTGATGCGTATCGAGGCCGAAGGCCTGATCGCCCGACCATCTCAATCTGCAAAGTATCGCTACCAGTTGCTCTTGCCCGAGGGTTCGCCGCCCGCCGAGCGCGCATGCATTGTGTGCGGCGCGACGTTCGTGCCTCACACAAGCCAAGTCCGAACGTGCGGCCGATCGTGCGGCGGACGCGCGCGGTTCATGTCTGATCCAGTACCTGCACCGAGGTGTGCTGAGTGCGGCGGGCGCTCGTGCGGGCTTCGACTGTGCCAGAAGTGCCGCAACGCCAAAGGCACGCTGCAGGCGCGGCTGCGGACACTGGGAGTCCTCGGGGACAAGCACATTCCGGTTAACTACCTGCGCGCGTCCGAAGATCAACGGCGTGCTCTGCTCGCCGGACTGCTCGACACGGACGGCACGGTGACCGCAGGCGGAGCGATCCAGTTCTCTGTGACGAATCAACGGCTCGCATCCGACGTGCACGAGCTCATCGTGAGCCTCGGTTACCGATGCCACACGACGACCAAGCGCGTGAAGGGCCGCACCGAACAGTCATCGACGGCGTACACACTGAATTTCTCGACCGACGACGAGGTCTTCGGTCTCACCCGTAAAGCGTTGATTCACAAGGATCGTCGGCGAAGCGTTGGGACAGCGCGGACCTGCTCAAGGTTCATCGTCGACGTGGAACCCATCGAGACCGTCCCGGTGCGCTGCGTCCAGGTCGACAACGCCGATCACATGTATCTGGCCAGCCGTGCAATGGTCCCGACGCACAACTCGACCCTTGGGTTGGACTTCTTACGGTCATGCTCGATCAAGAACCGGATGTCCAGCGTCATCTTCTCGCTCGAGATGAGTAAGTCCGAGATCGTCATGCGCTTGTTGTCGGCCGAGGCGAAGATCAAGCTCGCTGACATGCGGTCGGGCCGGATGAGCGATGACGACTGGACGCGGCTGGCCCGGCGGATGAGCGAGATCAGCGAAGCGCCGTTGTTCATCGACGATTCGCCCAACATGATGATGATGGAGATCCGCGCGAAGGCACGTCGGCTGAAGCAGAAGCACGATCTCAGCTTGATAGTGATCGACTATCTGCAGCTGATGACATCGGGCAAGAAGGTCGAGTCACGTCAGCAGGAAGTGTCCGAGTTCTCCCGGCAGCTCAAGCTCTTGGCGAAAGAACTCGAGGTGCCGGTCGTCGCGATGAGCCAGCTGAACCGCGGCCCGGAGCAGCGCACCGACAAGAAGCCCATGCTGTCGGACCTTCGCGAATCAGGCGCAATCGAGCAGGACGCGGACATGGTGATCCTCATGCACCGTCCCGACGCGTTCGAACGCGACGATCCTCGTGGCGGCGAGGCCGATCTAATTCTCGCCAAGCACCGTAACGGCCCGACCAAGACCGTCACGGTCGCACATCAACTGCACCTGTCGCGCTTCACCAACATGGCGAAATAGCCGTCTGAGTTACCACGCACGCTGCTAGCACGCAGCGGCCCGTCGGCCTTGCATTGCGCCAGATCACGTCAGCGGCCAGTTCGATCCGCGTTCGCGTGGATCGCCTCGCGACAGTAGGCCGCGAGGCCAGGAAGCCCGAATGATTCATCGTATGTAGCGACGTACCTTGGGTCGCTCACATACATGTCGCCCAGGTTGCGGTGGAATGCCGGCGGGCAGTCGTAGAACCAGCGATTCACGTGGAGCCGGTGTTGCTCTGCCGCGTCCATCGCCTCTTCGGAGTCGGCTGGGAGCCCAGCGCGGAAGGCGTCGGCCAACGCCTTCTCGACAGCTGCTCCCTCGGTCTTGATCTGAACCCAATCGTCGCGACCGTAAGACTTCGTTCGGCGCTGCGATTCCTTCCACTCTGCGGTCTCGCCCCACTTCTGCGCGGCCTCTGCCTGATAGTCGTCGAAGCCGTCACCGAAGAGTTCGCGCATATCGTCATCGGTCATGGGTGTGTTCGCCATTGCCTTCTCCAATGCCTGATCGATTGCCTCGACGAGGCCCTTCATCTCGTCGAGCCGGGACATGACGCGCTCGCGCTGGCGAACCAGGTGGCTGACCTCGTTGCCCTCGTCCAGCAGGCTCGCGATCTCGTCAAGCGAAAGCTCGAGCCGGCGGTAAACGATGACCTGGGACAAGCGCGTCAGGTCCGCCGATGTGTAAACCCGATAACCCGAGGCTGCACCGCGACTCGGGGTCAGCAACCCAATGTCGTCATAGTGGTGAAGCGTCCGGACCGTGATGCCAAATCGCTCCGCGACCTCGCCCACGGTGAGTTCGTCCAGTGGTTTCTCCTGCGTCACGTCCATCAGGCTGGTGCCTCACGTCGCGTGAGGGTCAAGTCGTCATGCTCGAACTTATTCGAACGCGCAGGATTTCCGGTCACCAGCCGCTGCGCCATGTTCGGTCGTCGGCCGCCAGTAGTCAGACGATGATGCTGCGAGCGTCGCCGGGGTTTGGGGCTGCGGCTGATCAGCCCGTCCTTCTCCATCCCACCTCGATTGGTTGACGCGTCACCGTTTATGCGTATGGTTGAGGAATCAACCTTTTCGTGCAGCAGTCAAGACGGGATATCTCATGCGCAGCATCAGCGTCATCGGCCCGGGAAACATGGTCAGCGCACTGGAGGTCGTGCGATGAGCAGCACTCTGCAGTACGCGATCGTGGGCACCGGCAGCGTTGGCGCGGTTCTGGCGCAACGATTCTCCAACCACCACGTCCCGGCACTTTGGGCCAACACGCGAGGTCCGGAGACGATCGACGTCACCGAACTGTCCGACGCGATCACACCGGTCACCCTCGACACGGCCCTGGACGCAGACGTGATCATCCTGGCCATTCCGTTCCTGAACGTCCGTGAGCTGGGTGGGCGCCGCGCAGACTGGTCGGGCAAGATCATCGTCGACGCGACCAATGCGTTCCTGGTGCCCAACTCCGAGCGAATTCTCGCCGGCCGGCTGTCGACCCAGTTCAACGCCGAGGCCTTTCCCGGCGCCGCGGTGGTCAAGTCGTTCAACCAAACCGCCGCCAGGCAGCTCGCTGAGAAGCGCCCACCCGAGGTCGGCAGACGCGTGGTCTTCGTGTCCAGCAACGATCCCGCGGCAAGCGCGGCGGTAGCCGGGCTGTGCACCGATCTCGGCTTCGCCCCAATCGAACTCGGACGTATCAACGATGGCGGCGTACTCATCCAAGCCCGCAATGCCCTGGTCTTGCGCGAGCTCTACGAACTGCCGTCCGAACTCGAGAAGAGCATTCAGGCGACGTCGGCGGTCGGGCGGGATCTCACCCCCGGCACGTGGACGATCGACCCCGTCCACTCCTCCATTACGTTCTCGGTTGGCGACGTGACAGTCGGCAAGGTACGTGGGCGGTTCGGCGACTTCTCCGGTGCGATCACGGTGCCCGAGAACGGAACTCCGAGCATTGATGCCGCCATAGCGGTCGGATCGGTGAACACCGGCAACCCGATCCGCGACGAGCACCTGCGGGCACCTGACGTCTTCGGCACCGACGAGTTCCCCACCGCCACCCTCGTCTCGGTCGACATGCACGGCGCCGGGAAGGACGACTGGCTGCTCGTCGTCGACTTCACCCTGCGCGGAATCACCAAACGCCTACCACTGGCGTTCTCGTTTCTCGGCGTGAGCCCCGGCATGGGTCACGGTGAAGTGGCCGGGTTCGAAGGCGAGATCAAGCTGAAGCGTAGCGACTTCGG
>Ga0164306_10001237_pt1 | contig 11218 bp, 9 predicted proteins | sample Whisoiple_242_MG_FD_110213 | JGI IMG/M metagenome (GOLD analysis project Ga0164306, IMG submission 110213) | Soil microbial communities amended with fresh organic matter from upstate New York, USA - Whitman soil sample_242_MG | ecosystem: Environmental > Terrestrial > Soil > Unclassified >... | reverse complement strand
TGACGCGCTTGCGCACGCGCCGCGCGGCCGTGAGACAGCCAGTGCAAGCTTAAGTCATTACCCTGCTTCGACTGGGGGATTATGTGGCACAGACACTCCTCCGCCCATTCACGCGGCGCCGGCGCTCTCAGCTCGTCAAAAAAGCAAAAGGCGCATCCTCAAGCGATGCGCCTCTGCTTTCGAATCGCGAACCGGATCAGTGGAAGTTCAGCCGGATCTGCGTGACCTGCTCAATCGGCTGGCCGTTGAGCTTGGCCGGCTTGAACTGATAATGCATTACCGCGTCAAACGCGGCGTCCTTGAAGACTGGAGGACCGCTGACGAAGCGCGGGCTGGAAACCTTGCCATCTTTGCCCACTTTCACTTCAACCACCACCATGCCGGTAATATTGCGGGCCTTGGCGATGGCGGGATAAACCAGTTGCGCTGTCTTGATCAGCTGCAGCGGCTCAAGCTGCGATTGCTCAATGGCCGCCGCCGAAGGCGTTGAGGAAGCCACGGGCCGCGCAAGGCTCGATAACGGCGCGGATGAGCTGCCGCCGACATTAAACGACGGCGCAATCTCCGGGACCGGTTGCGCTGATGTATCCTGCGCGATTCTGGAAGTCCCTGAAGCGTTCAAAGTTGCCACTGCGGTGGTTTTCTCCGCGGGGCTGGGCTTGTCCGCCGGGGCGGAATTCTTTTCCGAAACGGCCTTCACCACAGGTTTCTTTGTTTCGGTGTCCGCAGCCGGCTTCGCGCTGGTTGGCGCCGCGGCAGCGGGCTGAGTATTCGCATTGGGTGATCCAGGCTGGGCAGTGCCGGAAGGCGGAACCGGCGCCGGCACATTGGCGGCTTCCTGCGTCTGCTGCGGCGCTTTTGCGCCCGGTTTCTGCATCTTCAGGAAGGCAAAAGTCGCTCCTGCGGCAATCACCAGCACCGCGACCACGCCAATCATCATGAACTTGCTGCCCGGCTTCTTGTCTTCCGATGCCATCGCATCGAACGTGCCAAAGCTTGCCTTCGGCGCCACATCAGCGCGCTTCTCTTCTTTTTTTGTCGGCGGAGTGGCCAACGGGACCACTTCCAGCGGCGTGCTTTTGATGGGTTCCACTTTCGCCATGGCGGGCGCGGCCGCACGCGGGGCCGATGTTGAAGGTTTAATAACCACTGCCGGGGGCGCTGCCTGCGCGGGCGCCGGAGCAGCAGCCATCACCGGCTTGGCTGTGATCGCGGGCGGGGCCGGACGTGGCTCTTCCGAACGCGGGTTCTCTTCGCGGGCGCGACGTTCTCTTTGCAGCAGCGCGGAAATCTGGTCGGCCATGGTTTTCAACACGGCGACGTGCGTAATGGTGAACGCATGCGGCGTGGGCGCGAATGCCGCCAGCACTCCCACAACGCGGCTATCTTCGCGGATCGGCGTCACCACCATGGAGCGTATGCCCAGGGCGCGGATCGCGGCCGTGTCTACGCGCGTATCGGTCTCACAATCATCGCAGCGCAGTTCTTTGCCGCTCTGGATGCAGAGCCCGGTAAAGGTGCCTTCCACGCGCAGCGTTGCGCCAACATCCGGCGCGCTTGCGCCGCTGCGCGCGCGGCACACAATCTCTGCGGCATTGCCTTCGCTCAGCGCGATGGCCACTCCGGATGCGTTGGTAAAGGCCTGGGCGCGCTGCGCCACTACCGCCAGATCGTCCGGCGACGCGCCACGTGCTTTCTTGCTAGCTGGGCTGTTAGCAGTATCTGAAGCTTGGGTTGCCATGTTGATCGCCGTCCCTCAAAACTCAATTTTGGTCTTGCCTGCCCGGCCCCCCGGCCGGGAAACATTCCGTTGTCAAAATGCCGGTATGGAACGCGCCGCTTGAAATCATCGGTGCGTCTCACCTGGCATTCGTTCAAAAATCCCGTCAGCGGCCTTTGTGCCGGCCGGCGAGACAGTTCAAGTTGTCAACGCTGCAAACAATTACTGGATCGGCGAAAAGTCCAGACGTGGGCGCTTGATGCCGGCGGCGTTAGTGGGGGACTCGCCCTTGGTGAGCGAGGGGAACGCTTGCGGCGACGGACAGCCTGTCTTTACGGCCAAACCCGTTTTGTTTTGTCACCACCGTTGGCTGTGCTCTGCACCGCCACCGGACGTGCTGCTTCCGGTACGCTACCTGCGCCGCCTTCAAGGATGCGCGCTGCCACACGCAACGCTTCGATCTCCGCGTTCAAACCCGAGATCTGCGCCTGGAAGATGGCGATTTGGTTTTCTTTCTCTTTTATCGCGTCATATATATTGGTCATTGTTTAACCGGCCTCAGGCGCGAATATAGCAACAACTGTACGAATGTCAATCATCACCCAGGTACACAGGTTCAGCTATTCACCTTATCCTTCAACACTTTAGTGCATGCCCATTTGGGCCACTGGCTTCTCGCTGCATACGGAGAAAACGGCATAAAAACCTATGAAAACCTCTAAAAAACGAAATCCCGCTCATGCCACCGCTCCGGCTTCACTGCATTTCCCGATCTGGAACACGGCGTTACCTTCGTAACCCCGGTTGGTTGAAATCCAAGCGCAATTTGCAAGGCGCTCCTGGCCAGGTGCGAATTTCATACGTGCTCAAGCGGCAACCGACAATGGTTGCACAGGCCACTCGAATGACTCATTGTTGTCCAACCGGCCATGTCTGACATGCGAATACAAAATTCAAGAGATCGAGCCGGTAAGGAAACTGGTGGGCGCGTGTGTGGGATTCGAGAACCAAAATGGGCAAACAGCATTCCATTTCCCATATCGTTGAAAATCGTGTGGTTTTCACTGGACGTATGGGGAAAAGAGTTTAAAATTCTTGCCGTCTCCCGGTTCTCACATTTCGGCGATATAGATTTTGCGCCGGTTCAGGACCATGGAGAGGGAGATGAAGCTCGACTCAAGGAGATCCTCGATGAAGCGTTTGCGGCAGTTTTGCATGATCGCATTCTTATGCTGCTGTTTGCCATTGATTCTGGCAAACGCGCAGAGCGCATCCAGCGCGCAAATCTCGGGCACTGTGGTCGACCCGCAGGGTGCGGTCGTCCCGGGCGCGAAAGTAACCGCCACCAATCAGGCAACCGGCACAGGTCGATCCGTCACCACCACCTCGACCGGCAACTATGTAATCCCTAACTTGCAGCCCGGAACATATAATGTGGGCGTCGAAGCCAAAGGTTTTGCTCCAGGCACAACCAAGGACGTCGTCCTGAATCTTGGAGACCAGAGAGATCTCGGCTTTAAATTGGGTCTGGCAGGATCCAGTGAAAGCGTGGAGGTAACAACCACCGCCCCGCTCATCGAAACCACCAAGACTGATGTCTCCAGCTCTGTCACCAGCCTGGATATGGAGAGGTTGCCGACCATCGCCGGCGCGGGCGGCGTTGTGAATGACTACGCCCAGTTGGCATTGACCGCTCCCGGCGTAAAATCGGATACCAGCGGCCTTACCTCAGACCTGATTGCGCCCGGATCGATCAATAACCGCGGCAATCTTTATAACGTTGACGGCGCCAACATCACCGACCAGCTCGTGTCAGGGCGCGACAGCACAGGCGCTTCCGTCGATGAGGTCCAGGAATTCCAGGTACTCACCAATAACTACAATGCCGAATACGGCCAGGCCACCGGGTTGGTGATGAACGTGGTCACCAAGTCAGGCACGAACGGTGTCCATGGCGAAGGCCACATGTATTTCCGCGGCCGCAACCTGGCCGCCTCCGATCCCTTTTACAACCTGGGGATTCTGGGCGACTCGCGTTGCCCCAATCCAACCACCATTGACGGCTGCCCTCGCGCCCCGTTCCATCGCAAAGAAGGCGGCTTCACGGTAGGCGGTCCTTTTATCAAGAACAAGCTGTTCTGGTTCACCAGCTTTGAACTCAGCCGCCAGGGCGTTCCTTTGACGCTTACCCCTTTCGGTAATTCCGTCACCGTCCAGTCGCCCAACAATAACCTGCTCTATTCCGGCAAGGTCGATTACAAGATCTCGCAAAACAATCTCCTCACGATGCGGTATGCGGTGGACCGGTTCCGCTCCTCCAATGTGATTGTTCAGACCGGACTGAACGTTACTCCGGACGATCTCACCAGCAGCACCATCAACAATGCCAGCTTCAATGTGGGTCTTGTCTCCACGTTGCGGCCGACTTTGATTAACGAAGCGCGCTTTGTGTTCTATCGCTTCGTTACCACTACCTCGGACAACAGCACCGTGCCTGGCGTAATCCATCCCGATGGAACGCAGACGGGTGCTGATTTCTGCTGCCCTCAGGGCGGTCTGCAGAAACGCTACCAGTACATCGACAACATGACGTGGTCGCACGGCAACCATACCAGCAAGTTTGGGTTCAACATCAGCTACTACCCCTGGAATTCTCTGTTCCCGCAATTCCACTTTGGGCAGTACGTGGCTAATTCCGCCGACAACGCCGCAACCAGCTTCACCATCGCATTTGGTCCCGGAGAGGTCACGTCCAAGGACAACATCTACGGCTTCTACGCTCAGGACACATGGAAGCTCACGCGCAAACTGACCATGAACGCCGGTTTGCGGTGGGACTATGAAGCCGGAGCGTTCAAGGGTGGAAAGCTTCCCGGCCCCGGCGGCACTTGTACCCAGGGCAACGGCCTGATCTCGGCTTGCTCGTCGGACAAGAACAACTTCCAGCCGCGTCTTGGCTTCACCTACGCGCCGTGGGACAAGACCCTGTTCCATGCCGGCTTTGCGGAAACCACCATGCTGGCGTTCAACAACGTGGTGCTGGATTCTCTGAACTTTGACGGCACTACATTGTTTACCGTGACCATTGACGGCAGCACGCCGGCAGGCCAGGCTGTGCTGAATGCGTTCCCCAACACGCCGAGCCCGGCCCTGTTGGCCCCGTTCGCGCCTTCATCCAACCCGGCGAACTTTGGACGCATACGTCCCATTGCCGCAAACCTGCGCAATCCTGAAATGCGCATGGTCAACTTCGGCATTGAGCAACAGTTCAGTCCCACCCTCAAGGGCGAAGTCCAGTACATCGGCCAGTTTGGCTTCGGTCTCTTCGGTGAGCGCGATACCAACGCCCCGCCGATGATCGCCGATCCTGCCCATCCTGGATTCTTCTTCTACGGTAAGCGGCCTAACCCCAGGTTCGGGGCCATCCGCACCAACGAAAACTCCCGTACCTCGCACTACAATGGATTGCTGGTCAGCACCAACAAGACGTTTAATCACCACATTCAATTCAATGCGAGTTACACCTGGTCGCATGCTACGGCGTCGTCGGAAGACTTTTTCGGCATCTCCGAACCCGGCGATTTCAGAACGATCAGCGCCGAGATGGGACCTGCCTATAATGACGTCCGCCATGCCGCCAATATGGGCGTCGTTCTGGATTCAGGGAAGCTGACGTCCAATCGCTTCATGGGTTGGATCGCCAACAACCTGGGTCTGAGCTGGGTCGGTCAGATTCAGTCTGGACGCCCCTATCCCTTGTCCACTGGTGACACCGCATTTGCGAACGGCAGCCGGTTCTTCGGCGCCGGAAGCGAAACGCAGCAGCGCCCCAATGTTCTGTCCGACGGCACCATTTCCGTCGCCGGGATTGGATCTGCTGGTGGCGTCATTGGTAACTTCACTGCGGCCACCTGTATAGCAGCCGGCAATTCAGCGGCTTTTTGTAACGCCAATGCAAACACGTTCGCGGCGCCGGCAGGGGCCGGGGGCGCGGGACCGGTCGACGTCTTTGATAATTCAGTAGTCGTTGATTTCAAACAAGCCAGTGGCAACCTGGAGCGCAATGCTGCAAGAGGATCGGCCTTCGCGAAGTTTGACGCCTCTCTGCACAAGCAGTTCACGGTCCATGAAAACGTCAAGTTGGAATTCCGCTTTGACGCTTTCAACGTGTTCAACCACTCCAACTGGACGTCCTTCAACAGCAATGACGTTCTTACCGCGCTGCCTTTTTCGTTGAATCCTACCTGCACGAATTGCCAGCGGCTGAACGGCACCTTCGCCGGCAACTCCGGTCAGATTCTGCATATCTCTGACCTGCGCTCAGGCAAAGTCAGCTCAGACTTCAGCGACCCGAAGTTTGGCGGCCTGGGCGATCCAGCTGCCGACGACGCGCCGCGGAGACTGCAACTCTCATTCCACGTGCGCTTCTAAACCCACGTCGATAACCAAAAGGCGGGCCTTCGGGTCCGCCTTTTTTATTTGGAGGAAGCGTGTTCCAGCCCGGATGGGACCGTTTGCGGCACGACAAGGTTCCTGATCACCCGGTGCCACACTCCCAGCAGCGTGCTCCCAATCAAGATCAGCGCCAGACACAAGCCCAGCCACATTCCCACGGCGCCCATCTTCAATTGGAAGCACAGGAAAGCGCCCAGCGGCAGCCCGATGACCCAATAGCCGACAAGATTGGCCAGCATGGGAATGCGCGTGTTGCCCGCGCCGCGCAGAGCGCCGGTGGCCACCACCTGCAAACCGTCAAACAACTGGAACACGGCGGCCACCAGCAGCAACGTCGCTCCCGCCTTGACCACCTCGATTTCCGGGGTGTAAATGCGGGCAATTGGCCGGGCAAAGAGAAACAGGACAAGTCCTGAGCAGGACATGAAGATCGCGGCAAAGAGCAGCGCCATCCATCCAGCGCGAGCGGCGCCATGCGCGTCGCGCGCGCCAATGGCATGGCCAACCCGGACGGCCGCGGCGGAGCAAATTCCCAGCGGGACCATATAAGTGAAGCTGGCAACATTCAGGGCAATCTGGTGTCCGGCAAGTTGCACCGCTCCCAGTTTGCCGATAAGAAACGTTGCTGTGGCAAATGCGCCGATTTCCAGAAGCAGTTGCAGCGCCGCCGGCAGTCCCAGCCGGAGCAACTGGCGAATGCGCCGCAACTCCAGCCGGCGAGAAGCGATCCACAATCTGCTGGACCTTTTTCGGTCGTAATACACCACGGCCGCCGCCAGCACGGCCACCATGTATGCCCGGGAAATGCACGTAGACCATCCGCTGCCGGCAACTCCATGGCTGCGCGCGCCCAGGTGTCCATAGACCAGCGCCCAGTTGCCCAGCAGGTTCACCAGGTTGGCCGAGATCAAGGCAAACACCACCGGCTTCACGATGTGCATGGCCTGCAAATAGCGCCGCAAGGCAAAGTAAAGCGCCAGCGGCAGCGTGCTCCAGACCAGCGCTTTCAGGAATGGGACCGTCTGGGCCACCAAAGCCGGCTCAAGACCAACGCGGTTAAATAAAGGAAGAATCGACAACACGGAAAGCATCAGCAATGGCGCAATCGCACCGGCCAGGTAAAGCGAGTTCCACATGATGCGATGGCACTCGTCCAGTTTGCGCGCGCCATAGGCCTGCGCCACCAGCGTGTCCATGCCGAGCATCACGCCGCTGCCAAACACGCCGATGGTATAAAACAGCGTGCTTCCCAGGCTCACCGCGCCAATGGCGGTTGCGCTATCGGGCAACCGGCCCACCATCACGGTGTCAGTAAACGACATGGCCAGCCATCCCAGTTCCGTGAGCGCGAGCGGCGCAGCCAGGCGCAGCATGGGGCGAAATTCCTGGCCGATATCGCGTGTGTGCAGCATCTCAATGATTTAAACACAACATTTGGAGCCGGCGGGTGGTTGCCGCCAGTCTGCGCGAGACGCCGCAGGATGGGCTGTCTTTTACTGTCGATCAGTTGACGATGAACGGTTCCGTATCCGGATAGTCTTCAAGGATGGCGTGATAGCCCGAGGATATTCGGGTGGGATTCTTGACTGCTCGCCGTAATTCAAAACGGACGTTGTGCCGGCACTGCCGGCAAAGGGGAAAACGAGTGTTTTCCAGCAAGGTGGCTTCGTGCATCAGCCGATGAGACGCATGCGTGACCCTGTAAATTCCACTCTCCGGAACCTGGTCTCCCGGTTGATATTTCCTGCGCACCGTCAGTCCTTGGCCTTGGTCTTATCGCCGCAATTTTGGCGATTGGTTAATATTAAAAGATCATTAATATTGCTGACAAGGCCCATCCGCCTTCCCTCCTCGGGCGCCCGAGCCATCGATCAGACTTTCTGCATTGCGAACCGTGCACAACAATATTCCAATTTCAATCACTTGCGTTATAATCCCGCTACACCAACACCAAAAACTGGCAACTTAAACGAACTCATGGGCAAAATTCTCTCGGTTGCATCCAGTGAAGTGCTCAAGACCACGCGGCGGCTCCTGCTGGAACAACAGGGCTTTTCCGTGTGCTCAGCGCTCACCCTAGCGGAAGTGGAATCTTTGGGCAAGACCGAACAGGTGGACCTCGCCTTGATTGGCCACGGTTTCCGCGGCGCAGACAAACGTAGAATCGCCAACGTGGTGAACCATTATTATCCCGGCCTTCCCATCCTGGAGATGTGTTTCAATTCGCCGGAGATTCCCGGAGCGGACTTCATCTTAAGCGATTCTCCGGATGACTTGATTGAGGCCATCAGGCTGGTCCTGGGGGGCAGGCGCGTGCGCGGCTATCCTGACACTTTCTGATTGACACGCCCGCGTCCGCTTCGCTAGCATAAATCCGTCATGCTTCCCGTCGCTCATCGCCATCACCATCATCACGCGGCGTACGTGTCGGCGGGGGCCTGTAAGAAGTAAATACAGCGCACTCATAAGATGGATGGCCCGCCGTCAATTCAACTCGGCGGGCTTTTTGTTTTTAGTGCCTGGGTGCATTGCCCATGAGAGGACGGCCTATGCAAATCGACTTCGACAAAATGGACGGCCTGGCGCCGGCCATCGTGCAGGAAAGCTCTACCGGCGAGGTGCTGATGGTGGGCTTTATGAATGCCGAGTCTTACCAGCACACGGTTGAAACCGGCTACGTCACCTTTTACTCGCGCACGCGGAAAAAGCTGTGGATGAAGGGTGAAACTTCCGGCAACCGTCTGCGCGTGATTTCAGCGCTCACCGATTGCGACCGCGATACGGTGTTGTTCCGCGTTTACGTGGAAGGCGATGGCCTGGTCTGCCACACCGGCACGAAGTCCTGCTTCACCGAGCCGCTTGCCATCAAGACCGTGGAGGCCCCGCGATGAAGCTTCGAGTCGGCTTGCCCAAAGGAAGTTTGCAGGAATCCACCATCGCCCTGTTCAAGCGCGCCGGATTGAACGTGTATACCAGCAGCCGTTCTTACTTTGCCGGCACGGACGATCCTGAGATCGAGTGCATGCTGATTCGCGCGCAGGAGATGGCGCGCTACGTGGACCACGGCGCTCTGGATTGCGGCCTGACCGGCAAAGACTGGGTGGTTGAAACCGGCCTGGAGTTAATCAGCGCCGCCGACTTGAGATATGCCAAGCAGGGGCTGGGCAAGGTGCGATGGGTGCTCGCCGTGCCCGAAGATTCACCCTTCAAGAGCGCTGAAGACTTGGCTGGCAAGATCATCGCCACGGAACTGGTCAACGTGACCCGGAATTATTTTGCGTCCCGCAATGTTCCCGTGAAAGTCGAGTTTTCCTGGGGCGCGACCGAAGTAAAGCCGCCGACCCTGGCGGACGCCATCGTGGAGATCACGGAAACCGGCAGCTCGCTGCGCGCCAACCGCCTGCGCATCATTGAAACCGTCATGGAATCCACTACGCAGCTCATCGCCAATAAGAGCGCGTGGGCCAATGAAGAGAAGCGCCGCAAGATCGAAAATCTTGCCCTGATGCTGTGCGGGGCAATCTACGCGCAGGGACGGGTCGGCCTGATGCTCAATGTCCGCAAAGGAGACCTGCCCGGCGTCTTGTCCGTGCTGCCTGCTCTGCAAAAGCCTACCATCTCAACCTTGAGCGATGGCGAGTGGGTGGCCGTGAATACAATTATTGAGGAAACCACGGCGTGGAAAATTATGCCCCAGCTTAAAGCCGCCAAGGCGGAAGGCATCGTTGAGTATCCGCTGAACAAGGTGGTGCTGTAATGCGCGCGCTCAGCGGGCGCAAAGCGGAAGCGTTCGTCCGCGCCCTTGAGCAGCGTGGCGCCACTGACCTGGCGCGCGTGGAAAAGCAGGTCCGCCGCATTGTGGCCAACGTGAAAAAGAACGGCGACCCGGCGCTGCGCCGCTATGCGGAGAAGTGGGACGGACTGAATCCCAAGCAAGGCTTCCGTGTTCCTGAGGCCGAGCTCGAGCAGGCATGGAACGCCGTACCGGAGCAGTTCAAGCAGGCGCTCAAGACCGCTGCCGCCAACATCAGGCAGTATTGTGAATGGCAGAAGCCGCAGCCGTGGCGCAACGCTGTATCGCCGGGAATTCAGGTGGGACAGGTGGTGCGGCCGTTGCAGTCCGCCGGGTGCTACGTGCCGGGAGGCCGCTATCCCCTGCCCTCCACCATGCTCATGACGGTGATTCCCGCCCAGGTGGCGGGCGTTCCGGAGATCCGCGCGGTCTCTCCGCGGCCCGCGCCGGAGACCCTTGCTGCCGCTCACTTTCTGGGCGTGCGTGAGTTCTATCGCATTGGCGGAGCGCAGGCCATTGCCGCGCTGGCATACGGCACCGCATCTGTTCCACGCGTGGCTAAAATTGTTGGCCCTGGCAATTTGTTTGTGACAGCGGCAAAAAAAATGGTCGCGTTCGATTGCGGCATCGATTTTCTTGCGGGCCCCACGGAGGTGGTGATCGTGAGCGAGCGTGGCGATGCGCGCTTCATCGCCGCCGACCTGGCCGCGCAGGCAGAACACGATCCCGACGCGCTGGCGGTCTTTATCACAGCTTCAAGTCCGCTGGGGGAGCAAGTCGCGGCCAGGGTGAAGCAGGCCGCCGCCAACAATGAGATTGCCAGGAAATCCCTGAAAGAGAACGGCGCGATTCTGCTTGCGGGATCGCACGAGCAGGCGCTGGAATTTGCCAACCGGATCGCGGCCGAGCACGTCACGGTAAATGAAGAAGACCTGGTCCACATCCGCAATGCCGGTTCGATCTTTGTGGGCGATTATTCTCCGCAGGCGGCGGGAGACTATGCCTCCGGCCCGAACCATGTGCTGCCCACGGGCGGCGTCGCCCGCTTCCGTGGTGGACTTGGCGTGCAGGATTTTGTTAAGACCATCTCTGTCCAGCAGCTTTCGCGTGATGGCCTGGACCGCATCGGCGCGGCGGTGATAACGCTGGCCGAAGCCGAAGGGCTGAAGGCGCACGCAGAATCCATTCGAGTGAGGTCCGCCAATGCTTAAGGCGCGCAAGTGTGTCCGCGAGATGCGCGAATATCATTC
>Ga0164306_10001234_pt1 | contig 11220 bp, 7 predicted proteins | sample Whisoiple_242_MG_FD_110213 | JGI IMG/M metagenome (GOLD analysis project Ga0164306, IMG submission 110213) | Soil microbial communities amended with fresh organic matter from upstate New York, USA - Whitman soil sample_242_MG | ecosystem: Environmental > Terrestrial > Soil > Unclassified >... | reverse complement strand
CAGCAGCCCGCACGACGTGAGCGTCGCAGAAGCAGCGCGCGCTGAGGGCAGTGTGAGCGTGCCGGCGCCCGCGGCGAGCTTGGGCAGCATCGCGAAGATCGTGAACGGCGCGCCGTCAGCAGGACCCGCGTCTTCGGCTTCGACGGGGCCTGTCGAAGGCAAGGGCGTCGAGATCAAAGCGGCGAGTGATTGACTCAAGCTGAAGCGCTTCGTGGTCGCGCGCAAGATCGAGAACCGTGAACCAGTGGCGGGCGATGAGTTCAAGTTGGGGAGCGCGCCCGTGTATGCGTTCGTGGAGTTCGAGAACTCGGCTCGCGAGGCGCGCAGCGTGCGCGTGATGTTTCAGAATCAGGACACCAAAGTCACCGTCGGTCACGTGAAGCTGACCGTGCCGGGCGCTGCTGAGCGCTTTCGAACCTGGGGCAATACGCGCATGATCCGCGATCCTGGGCGTTGGGAGGCCGTGGTTTCGACGGTCGATGGTGTCGAGCTGGGGCGCGCCCAGTTCGAGGTCAAAGGCTGACACTCGTCAGAGCTCACGCGCGCTGCGAGTCGCGCTAAGCTCACTGCAGCCATGAGCTCCACTTCATCGAAGTCGCAATCTGTGGCCCCTGAGAGCACCGCGGTGCGAGTCGCGCTGTGGCGCGCGCTTCACGTGCAGGTCGATCCGCCGCCGCACGTGATCGAAGACGAGGTGGGTCTTCGTCTCGTCGCTCCCGACGAGGGCTGGCGCCAACGCCCGGACATGGATCCGAGATTTACGGGTCCCTTTCGCGCATCGATCGTCGGTCGTGCGCGTTTCATCGAGGACTTGGTGACCGAGCAGGCGAGCCGCGGGGTCGGACAATACGTGATCTTGGGCGCAGGTCTCGATACGTTCGCGCAACGCAAACCGGAGAGCGCTTCGCGGTTGAAAGTCTTCGAAGTCGACCAGCCCGGTCCGCAAACTTGGAAGCAACAGCGGCTAGTCGAGCTTGGTTTTGGCAGTCCCGAATGGCTGCGGTTCGTGCCCGTCGATTTCGAAGGCGGTGATTCCTGGTGGGAGCAGCTGTCGCGCGCGGGCTTCGACGCGAACGCGCCAGCGGTTGTCGCCTCCGCTGGCGTGAGCATGTACCTGAGCAAGCAAGCGATCAGCGCCATGCTGCGTCAGGTTGCGGCCCTCGCAGCGGGATCGACCTTCGTGATGACGTTCTTGATGCCGCTCGAACTCGCCGATCCAGAGGTGCGTCCCGGATTGGAAATGGCCGCAAAAGGAGCGCGAGCGAGCGGCACACCGTTCATCAGCTTCTTTGCGCCGGAAGAGTTGTTGGCCTTGGCGCGTGAAGCGGGCTTTCGGGACGCGCAGCATGTATCCATGGCCTCGCTCGCTGCGCGCTACTTCGCGGGCCGCGCCGACGGCCTGCGTCCACCGAACAACGCCGAGGAAATTCTGGTCGCGACGACTTAGGGCGTGACGCTCGTGGGAGCGGATTCGGCGGCGCAACCGGCGTGACCCGCTGCGGGGTGCTCGTCGTTGTCGTCATGGTCATGCTTGCCGCCGCTGCCCGCGCTCGGTACGGACTCCGCGCTCGTGCCGCCGCTGCCGCCGTTGCCTTCGACCGAAGCACTTCCTCCGAACCCGCCGCTACCCAGGTAGAACGAGCCATGAGCGTACGTGTTCGGCGTGAATGAGGGATTCGGCGTGGTCGCCGCGTGCGGCGTAATGAAGCGGTTCTCCGCGCATTGCGGGATCCCTTGCCAACATTGCGCGCCATCGAAGTAGACCTCTACCGGCACGCACTCGCACTGACCGCAGCACGCCAGACCGATCACTTGAGACTTGCCCCAAGCCAGTTGCGCAGTGGCGCCGACGAAGCCCGTGAATTCACATTCGTTGCCGGGCACGACGCCGCATGTGACCGTTGCTCCGTCGCCGTCTGAACTGCAATTGCCGTTCAGATCGCAAGGCGGAGGTGGGGCGCCGCCTTCACCCCCGGCCCCGCCGATGCCAGCAGTGTCTGCGTCGCCGCCTCTACCGCCGCTTCCGCTGTTGTCGACACTGCTCCCGCCACCTTTGGCATTTGGCTTCGAGCCGGCTCGTCCCGCACTTCCTGCGCGCGCGCTGGTCGGCGGTTGCTCGATGTTGGTGGAGCCCCCGTTTTCAATCTCGGTATGGGTGGAGGCTGAGTCGCGGGAGCCCTCAGGCTCAATCGTGCACGCGCCAAGCGAGCACACGAGCGCAGCAGCACGAAGGAAGCGAACAGCCATTGTGCGGCTTTGGTGCAAGCCGTGTGCTCAGCATTACTCATCAACAAAGCTCGTGCAAATCCAACTCTCAGGGGTAGGTCGGAGTGTCATTGCGCGGCACAGTGACGCTTCGCCACGCGCACATCAGTCGAACGCGGTCGCGAGAGCCACTCGTTCAGTGCTGTTCAGATCGCTCGTCACTTGCGCGAGCTTGGCTCGGATGCCACTGACGGCGTCTGCACCGAGTGGCAAACGGAGGTTGGGTGCGCCCGCGTCGACTGTCTCGATGATTGCGCGTGCCGCCTTCACCGGATCGCCCGCCTGAGCTCCCGCTTCTTTCTCGACATAGGCGCGGGTGGCGCCAACGGTTTCCGCGTACGCCGGAAGTGTGGGCATGGCGCGGAATGCGGAGCCGAACAGTCGCGTGCGGAACGCGCCAGGTTCGACGATCAGCACGCGCATCCCAAAGGGAGCAACCTCGGCTGCCAAGGCCTCGGAAACTGCTTCGAGAGCGTGTTTTGCCGCGCAATATGGGCCAAAGCCCGGTGCGGTGATCATGCCGCCTACACTGGTGATCTGCACGATCGTGCCCGAGCGGCGTTCGCGCATGTGCGGCAATAGCGCTTGCGTCGTGGCAACTGCGCCAAAGAACATGGGTTCGAAGACCGCGCGAAGCTCGGCTTCACTCGTCTCTTCCAGCGCGCCGACGACGCTGTACCCAGCGTTGTTCACCAGCACGTCGATCGCGCCGAAACGGCCGATCGCGGAAGCCACGGCGCTGTCAATTTCTTGCGGTTTGGTAACGTCGAGCTGCAGCGCCAGAACGCGTTCGGGCGCGCGTGCAACGAGGTCGTTGAGTGTGCGCGGATCGCGCGCCGTTGCCGCGACACGTTCGCCGCGCTCGATCAGCTCCTCCACGAGGGAGCGACCGAAGCCGGAAGAGGTGCCAGTGATGAACCAAACTTTGCTCAATGTCTGTTGGGTGTTCATTCGTGTCTCCTGGACAGAAACTAGGCTCCAGGATTCTCGTCAACATGGCGTCGAATCTTCACGCGCTATGTAGTATTTCTTATGAATGACTGGCGATCGCCATGACCTCACCGGGCTCACCGCGCTGCTTTCCGTGGCCGAAAAGCGCAGTTTTACTGCGACTGCGGCGGAATTGAGGGTCACACCATCGGCGGTAAGTCAGACCATTCGTGCACTCGAGGATCGCGTCGGCGTGCGGCTGTTACAGCGCACGACGCGCAGCGTCGGTTTGACCGAGGCAGGAGCGCGCTTCATCGCTCGCCTCAAGCCGGCGATGGCTGGCGTTTATGAGGCGTTCGACACGCTGGGCGAGCTGCGCGATCGCCCCGCTGGGTTATTGCGCCTCACCTTGCCTCGCTTCGGCTACGAGCAGGTGCTCGCGCCGCGGCTACCGGAATTTTTCCAAAGCTATCCGGACATACACCTCGATGCGTCACTCGATGATGCGTTCGTCGACATAGTGGAGCAGGGCTTCGACGCCGGAATGCGTATTGGTGAAATGATCGACCGCGAGATGATCGGCGTACGGGTGAGTGATGACATGCGCATGGCCGTGGTGGGTTCGCCCGCGTACTTCGCGAAGCACGGCAAACCCAAACACCCGCGCGAGCTCCAAGACCACGACTGCATCAACTACCGGCGCAAGACCAGCAGCGTGGTTTATCGCTGGGAATTCAGCGAAAACCGCAAAGATTTCGCGGTTGCAGTGAATGGCAGATTGCTGCTGAACGATGGCGCGTTGATGGCGGACGCGGCTGCCGCGGGTCTCGGGCTCGCGTACGTGGTCGAAGCGACCGTGCGCGATGCGCTCGCCAACAAGCAGCTGGTGCGCGTCCTGGACGCCTTCTGCACGCCATTCCCAGGATTCTTTCTGTATTACCCGAGTCGCGTGCAAGTGCCGCCCAAGTTGAAGGCGCTGATCGACTTCTTGAGGTGGACGTCGCGTTGAATTCCGCCGGCCGTGACGTTTGCACACATCGACCGCGCGAGTGAGGCGTTTCAGTACGTCCGTGGCGTGGCGCGATACTCCAACCTAGTGGGTTATTTTGCTGCCCTGGAGTTGGCTGCGTTGTTGCATCATGCTGGTCGTTGCCGCAGTTCGCGGCTCGAAGGCGAGCATAAATGTCACGCTGTGCCCTGGTTCGTGGGTTTTCGGCCGTTCTCTTGTCATCCTTGTGGGTCAGCACGGCTTGTTCCAGCTCTGAACATTCAACAACCCCAGAGGGTGATGGTGGCGCGCCACTCGCCACGGGTGGGTCGACCAGCGGCGGCAAAGGCGGCCAAGGCGGCAAGTCAGGCTTGGGTGGATCCAGCGCTGGCTCGAAGCCAGCGGGTGACGCTGGATCAGCGCCCGAAGCAAGTGCCGGCGCAGGCGGCGCGGCTGGCGCGGGGTCCGAAGCCGGTGCGGGACCAGAAGCAGGCAGCGGCGGACAGGTCGCCGGCTGCACGGACGGAGCCAGCTGCGCGAGCGGGGTGTGTAGCGCGAATCACGATTGCCAGAGCTGCCTCTCGGACCAGGAGTGCGGCGAGACACGCGTGTGTGGCGCGGGGCAGTGCGCCCCGTCGTGCAGCGCCGAGCAAGAAGGCACGAGCAACGGCTGCGGTGATGGCCTCACCTGCTGCTCGGAGCATTGCGTATCCACGGTGAGTGACCAACGACACTGCGGCGCCTGTGGTACCGCCTGCACGGATTCTCAGTTCTGCGGTCAGTCGGGCTGTGCGCCCGCGCGGCTTTCATCGGCCTGCCAGGTGGGCAAACTGGTGGTCGTGCTGGATGGACAAGTGGGCGACGATCCGACGGGACGCGCGCTCAGTCAGGCACTCGTTGCCCATTGCTCGGTGAGTCAGACCTCTCGCGAGGTATCGCAAACCGTTGCCGACGTGTTGAATCCGAGCACGGGGCAGCCCGTTTCCGGCAGTGACCAATTGCTGCTCGTCGCTGGTGGCAACTACTTCCAAAAGGGCATGGGCTACCTGGTGGCGAATAAGATTTCGCCGCTCACCAACTTGGGAACCTTCGACACGTACGAGATTCACGACACGGTCAGCAATGCGCTGATCGCGAGTGAGCGAATCGCAGACGTGTCGGACAGTCATGATTTGTTTGCGGTACAGTTCATGCGTGAACCGCACAGCAATTCGCTGATCCTGAACGCGTACGGGTTCACCGTCGGTGGTACGGCGGCCGCCACGTACTACTTCACCGACGTGATTGCGCCGAGTCTCGCCACGATCGACAAAGCTTGGTACGTCGGCGAATGGACCGATAAGGATGCCGACAAGCAACCGGACTCGGACGAGCTGACGATTCTGGGTTCGGGCGGCTGAGCGCCTCAATCCCACGCGCTGAGCACAGCCGGCGAAATCAGACGCGCATCAGCTCCGATCGGCCGATGCGCGTGCCGGCGCGCGAGTCGATCGCGCCAAAACCGGTGATAATCTTCCGCACTGCGTGTGTCACACGCCTCGAGCGGGGTGTTCGCGCCGACCTCGAGATACACATCGAGATTGTCCAGCCTCGGTCGAGGCAATGTGCCCTGCTCTTGCGCGTGCCACATCTGTTCGTAGAGGCCTTCGAGCTCGCGCACCAAGGTCGGCATGTCGAACAAAACGGAGCTGCTGCGAGCCGTGCGCAGCCGTTCTCGGAAGGGCTCGAGCAAGCGCAGATCGCGACCGTAGCGCACGGCCTTTTCCACGAACTCGGAGGCCGATTCGCAAATCAATTCCGGGATCCCCGCGGCGCGTACCAAGCTGCCGCAAACGCGTGAGGCAAACGAGCGGCCCGCGAGTGTGAGCACGGGGACGCCGGTCCACAAGGCGTCAGAAGCCGTCGTGTGTGCGCCGTATGGCATCGTGTCGAGGAATAGATCCGCGAGTGCGTAGCGCGCCAAATGCGAGGGATTCGCGAGCTTTTGCGCGAAAACCAGGCGCTCTTTGTCGATGCCGCGCTCGGCGGCGTAGCTGCGAAGGCGTTCGTTGGTTGGGTCGTTGTTTCCCAAGAGCCAAAGCACACTGCCTGGAACGCGCGCCAAGATCGTCAGCCAACGCTCGAAGGTTTCCGGAGTGATCTTGTGCGCGCCGTTGAAACAGCAGAACACGGTCGCTTCCTCCGGCAACCCCAGCTCAGTGCGCGTGGGTCGTTGCGGCGCCAGGTTGCGAGCGCGCAAGCTCGGCTGATAGCAAGGTAAGCGTAGGACCTTTTCGGTGTAGTATCGTTCATGTGATTCGGGCACGAGGAAGTCGTCCGCGATCAGGTAATGATGGTAGGGGCTCGCCATGCTGCCCGGAAATCCGAGCCAATTGGCGATCACTGGCGCAGGGCGCTGCGCCACGACCTTGAGCCGCGCGTCGCGCGTGTAGCCGTTCAAATCGACCAGAATTTGCACGCCATCAGCGGCGATGCGTCGAGCCGCGCCCGCATCGTCCAATTGACTGAGCGAGGTGAAGTGGTGCGCGGTGGCCTTGAAGTGTTGGTGTAGTGGGTCGTTCGATTCCGGGCCGCAGTAGTAGGCGAAGGCCTCGACTCGGGCGCGCGCATGGAGCTCGAACACCTCGGTGATCAGGTAGCCAACCGCATGCTCCCGTAGATCCGAGGACAAATAGCCGACGCGCAACGGTCCGGGCGCTGCCGTGATCGGCGTGCGCGGACTGAGGATCACGCTGGGTTCACCCACGTCGAGCTGGTTGTAGTGATGCGCGATGGCGAGCTGTAGCAGCGGATCGTCGCTGAGTGCGGCAGCGGAGAGCGGCGATAGACCGCGAATCAACGAGGGCAGAGCCACGCGCTCCGAAGGCAATACCGCAGGCCATTCACACTGCCGTTGGCGCAGCGCAACCAAGTGTTGAATCGCTTCGCGCTGGCTCGAATCGAGCTCGAGGCTGTGACGGAGCATCTGCTCTGCTGCGGCATCTTGCTCTGCGGCTTCCAGAGCGCGCGCGCTCTGATTGAGCGTGGTGGTTTTGTGCGCAACCGCGCTGCCGGTGACCGCGCTCATCCGTGACAAAGCTGCTGACCATTGCGAAAGCGCAGCTCCAACGTTTCCGAGCCGCTCGTACACGCGGCCCAGGTTGATGTACGCCGGCATGAACTCCGGATTGAGCTCGATCGCGCGCTCCAAGCATTGCCGAGCCGCTTCGAGCCGCTCGGCGTCCGACAAAGCGACGGCGTAGTTGAACAGCACCGCGTACAGCAGCGGGTCGTTCGGGTTGTGCTCGACCCACGTGGCATACAGGGCGATTGCAGCTTGAACTTGACCGCCCTGCTTCAGCAGCTCAACGGCGCGGATCAGGTCCGGAACGCTCAGTTCTTGGGCCATTGGCTGAATTTAGAGCTCAAACCAGTGCGTCGATCAACGCCTGGATTTGCGCTTGGCTCATGGCTGACAGCTGATCGTCGCTGAGTGCGCTGAGTTGGGTTGGGCTCATGGCTTCGATGTCTTGCGCGGTCAGCTGAGCGATCGTGGTCGTGCTCAGGTAGGAAATCGTGGTGGTCGAAATCTGCGTGAACTGAGTTGGGGCGAGCAGGGCAAATTGTTCGGGCTTGAATGTGCCGAGCTGCATGGCCGTGAACGAGGCGACCTGTTCGGGACTGAGCGCGCCGAGCTGCGCGGGCGATAGATTCTGCAGCTCCGTTGCGTTGAAGCTGCCGACTTGCGAGCCACTCAGTCCCGCAATTTGCGTGCTGGAAAGCGCACCCAATTGCGGCAAGCTCAGTGCGCGGATCTGCAGGCGCTGCAGTCCTTCGAGTTGGTCGAGGCTGAGCGCTGAAATTTGCGTGGTCGAAAGATAGCCGACCTGAGTCGAGCTCAGCGCTGCCACTTCGTATGGCGTCAAACTGGCGAATTGCGCGGAGCTCAGTTCGCCGATCTGCGTCGCGCCGAGCCCGGCCACGCCGCTCGCCGACAACGAGCTCACTTGCTGGGGGCTCATGGCTGCGACTTGAGTTGCGGCCATTGCGCCTACCTGCGCCGCGGTCAGTCCGCTCAGTTCGGTCGCCGACAGGAGCTGGATCTGAGTCGTGCTCAGGCTCGCGACTTGGGTTGCGGACAAGCCGGTGATGCCCGTTGCCGACAAGCTTTGGAATTGCGCGCTCGTCAACGCTGCGAACTGGTCAGCGGTGAGCCCTGAAATCGCGGTTCCGGAGAGCGCGCCGACCTGAGCGAGCGAGAGCGCGTTGAGCTGAGTCGTGCTGAGCGCGGCCGCCTGGGTCGCGCTCACGCCAGTGATTCCCGAGGTGGACAGCGCGGCGATCTGCGTCGAGCTCAGCTGAGAAACCTGAGCGGTGGACAGCGCAGCAATCTGCGACGACGTGAGCGCGCGCAGCTCCGGCTGGGTGAGCACGCCGATCTGCGTCGAGTTCAAGCTCGCGATCGCGGTCGTACTCAGTGCGGCCACTGCCGTAGATGACAACGACGCCAGTTGGCTCGTGGTCAACGTCGCGAGCTGGCTCGGTAGCAACGCCGCGGCGCCGCTCGAGCTCAAGCCGGCGATCTGGCTGTTCGAGAGCCCAGCGAGCACGGTTGCCGTCAGTTGCGCGACTTGGGTTCCGTTCAGTGCGCCGATCTGTGTGCCGCTCAGCGCGGCCAGTTGAGTCGTGCCCAATGCTTGGAAATCGCTGGCGCTGAGGCCCGTGATGCCGCTCGAAGATAGCCCCGCGAGTTGCCTTGGGCTGAGCGCATTCAACTGTTCGAGACTGAGCGCGGCGATCTGCGTCGAGCCGAGCCCGGCGATTTGTGCCGCACCCAGTGCGGCGACTTGGCTGGTCGATAGCGCGCCGATTTGCGAAACGCCGAGCGCACCGACCGCGCTGGACGAGAAGGCGGCGAGCTGTGTCGAGCTGAGCGCGTTCAGTTGAGCTGCGCTGAGCGTCGCGGCGGCCGCCGTCCCCAAACCGGACAAGCCAGTGGCGGAGAGCGCGCTGATCTGCGCGGTCGACAAGCCCGCTGTCTGAGTGGTGGTCAGGGCAGCGAGTTGCGCTGAGCCGAGCGCTGCGAGCTGCTTGTTGCCGAGCGCTGCGAATGCAGTCGCGTTTAGCCCGGGCACGCCGCTCGCGCTGAAGTTGGCGAGTTGCGTCGTGGTCAGGGCCGCGAGCTGGGTCGTGCCGAGCGTGGCCACCTCGGTGCTGTTCAACACGCCGACTTGAGCGGTGGTTAGGGCCGCGAGCTGGGTCGTGCTGAGCGCGCGGATCTGCTCGCTGCTCAGGCCCGCAACCTCGGTGGTCGATAGTCCCGCGATCCGTGAGGCAGTGAGCGCTCCGACCTGCGCAGGTGACAAAGCCGCGAACTGAATCGAGGTCAACGCGGCAACTTGCGCGGGGCCGAGTTGGTTGAGACGAGTTGCAGAAAACGCCGCAATCTGAGTGGTAGACAAGCCGGAAACGCCGCCGGTCGAGAGCGCGGCGAGTTGCGTGGCGCTGAGCGCATCGACCTGCGCGGCCGAGAGCGCGGCTGCTTGCGTCGAGGTGACGCCGGCGAGCTCGGTCGCGGTCAGCACACCCATTTGCGTGACGCTGAGCTGCGCCACTTGCGAGCTGCTCAGCGCCCCGAATTGATTGGAGCTGAACGCCGCCAGTTGACGAGTGGTCAACGCGCCGAGTTCGGTTGCCGTCAGGCCGCGCACGCCGGTCGTGCTGAGCGCAGCGATTTGACTCGTCGACAGCGCACCGAGTTGCGTGTTGTCGAACACAGCGACCTGAGCCTCGCTCAGTGCGCCGAGCTGGACGCTGCCCAAGCTGCCGATTTGCGTCGCGCTCAGCGCGCGGATTTGCGTCAATGCCAGCGCCGCGACTTGAGTATCGAGCAGAGCGCGCAGCTGGCCGCTGCCGAGCGCGGCGATTTGGGAGCTGCCCAGCGCACTGACCTGCGCGGCGCTCAAACTGGCGATTTGCGCCGAAGAAAGCGCGCCCAATTGCCGATTGCTGAGAGACGCCACCTGAATGCTGGTGAGGCCACTCAGGCCGGAACTCGACAACCCGGAAATCTGACCGGTCGAGAGCGAGGCCAGCTGCGCGGTGGTGAGCGCCGCGACCTGAGTATCGAGCAAGCCGCCGGCCTGTGACGCGCTGAGTGCGGCAACCAGGCTCGTCGAGAGCCCCGCGACTTGCGTCTCACTCAACGCAGCGACTTGCACTGGCGTGATGGCAGCAAACTGCGCCGATGTAAGCGCGCCGAAATCGCCGATCGGAAGGGCCGCGATCACCGTCGTGGAAATTCGTGACACCTGAACCGTGCTCAGGTTGGCCAGCTGTGCCGTAGGGATGGCCGTGAATTGCTCGGGCGTCAGTGCGCCCAGTGTCGCCGGCGAGAGCGCGCGCAGTTGGCTGCTGGAAAGCGCGGAAATGGCGCTGGATGACAGCCCATTCGCGCCTGTGGCGGAAACCGCGGCCAACTGCTGCGAAGAGAGCGCGGCGATTTGCGCGGGGGACAGGGCTGCGAGCTGGGTGTCCAGTAGTCCGCTCACCTCGGCCGGCGTCATCGCGTTGATTTGCGCGCCGCTCAGGTCTGCGATGACGCTCGTGCTGAGTGCACCGACTTGCGTCGACGTGAGCGCGGCGAATTGCGTCGTGGAAAGCGCGGCGAGGCCAGTCCCGTTTAGACCAGAGATCGCGTCGAGCGACAGAGACGCGATCTGCGTCGCGTTGAGCACGGATAGCTGCGCCGAGCTCAACCCGGCAAGTTGAGCCGAACCGAGACCGCTGATCTCGGTTGCGGTGAAGGCAGCCAGCTGCTGTGTGCTCAGCGCAGCCAACTGCGCCGTACTGAGATCGCCCACCTGCTCTGGCCGAAGGCCGCGCAGCTGAGTCGTACTCAAACTGGAGACTTGGCTCGCAGAAAGGGCAGAAATTTGGCTGTCTCGTAGACCGCTCAGCTGCGTGGACGTGAGCGCACCGAGCTGCGCGCTACTCAGAGCGCCAAGCTCGGCTTGGGTCAAACCGCTGATTGCGTCTGCCGACAGCGGTGCGACTTG
>Ga0164306_10001232_pt1 | contig 11235 bp, 7 predicted proteins | sample Whisoiple_242_MG_FD_110213 | JGI IMG/M metagenome (GOLD analysis project Ga0164306, IMG submission 110213) | Soil microbial communities amended with fresh organic matter from upstate New York, USA - Whitman soil sample_242_MG | ecosystem: Environmental > Terrestrial > Soil > Unclassified >... | reverse complement strand
TCTTGTGCATTTCTTCCGTACGGATCTGCACTTCAAACTGGTGGCCATCTTCCGTGATCACCGTTGTATGCAGTGACTGGTAGAGATTCGGCCGCGGCATCGCGATGAAATCCTTAATTCGTCCCGGCACCGGACGCCACATCTGGTGGATCGCGCCCAGCACGGTATAACAATCCTTCACTGACTTGGTGATGATGCGCACCGCCAGCAGGTCGTAAACCTGGTCCACCGTGATTCGCTGCCGCAACAACTTCTGGTGGATGCTGAACAGGCGCTTGATCCGGCTCTCGACCTTGGCGTCAACGCCGTTTTCCTTGAGCTTGCCTTGCAGGATCTTCACCAGCTTGGACAGGAAGGCTTCTCCCGCCTTGCGGCGCTGCTCCACCGCCGTCCGCACCTGGTCATAGCCGATAGGATCAACGTAGCGGAACGAAAGATCTTCCAGCTCGCCGCGCACCTTGCCCATGCCCAGGCGATGCGCCAGCGGAGCGTAAATTTCCAGCGTCTCTTTGGCCACCTGCTGACGGCGCTCTTCCGGCAGATGCTTGAGCGTGCGCATATTATGCAGGCGGTCGGCCAGTTTGATCAGCACCACGCGGATGTCATCCACCATGGCCAGCACCATCTTGCGCACGTTTTCCGCCTGGCGTTCTTCGCGGCTGGCCAGATCGATCTTGTCGATCTTGGTCACGCCCTCCACGATATGCACCACGTGCTCGCCGAATTCGCGCCGCACGTCCTCATGCGTTACGCCCGTGTCTTCAATGGCGTCATGCAGCAGCCCGGCGGCGATGGCCGTGGAATCCAGCTTCATGTCCGCCAGCACCAGTGACACTTCCAGCGGATGGATCAGGTATGGCTCGCCGGAAGCGCGCGTCTGTCCCTGATGATGTTTGAGAGAAAATTCGTAGGCCTTGCGGATGATTTCCAGATCGTCAGTCGGGCGGTTTTCGGCGACCTTGGCCCGCAACTGCTGGAACTTGGCCGTAAGCAGCTTCAGCTCTTTTTGCGAAGCGGGCTGCGGGTTTGTCGCCATAATAGATTATAACGTGAAAAAATGAGGGGTTTCGCCTTTGGCGAGGGCCTGACGTTTATCGCGCAAGCGATGAATCCTTGATCAAACTGTACCACTACCGAGGGCCTCGGCCCGCCGATCTTCCGATGTCCCGATGTCCCATTCTCTAGCCCGGCCTCGCCCCGCCCGTATGCTTCCCGGTCTTTAAGTCCACCTCAAACGGCGCTTCCTTGTCCGCGAGCGCGTCCCAGCCGTGGCCCAGCAGTTTGTCGCCATCGATCGAGGTGATGGTCAGCCCTTCCCACGTAAGCCGCTCCGTGGTCCACGCGGTTCCCTCGCTGCCGACCGCTGCAATCGACGTAAATCCCGCAAACAGCAGAAGCCCCTGTTGCGGAAGCACGCGCATATCCACCACGGGCCGCTGTTCCACGCGCAGCCACCGCGCCGGATCAGACGCCTTCACCACATACGCGTAGCCGCCCACCACCACGCAGAAAGAATCCGGATCTGGCGTTGAGCAAACTTGATTCACTACCTGGTCAGAATCAAATCCCAGGGCAAAAAATCCCACCCAGGCTGGGCCGCTCCGGGGCGTAACGCGCACGTAAGCGCCGCTGCGGTCGCCTTCCTCAAGCTCCACGGGATAGTGATACATCTTCTCAACAGGATGGACGGGCGGAGCAGCTTCCAGGATTCTAACTTCATAGTTGCGCGCGAAGGTGAAGTCAAAGCGGAAGTGCTGTTTCATTCGTTCTCTGCTTGCAGTGCTCGACCGCTGCCGGAATCGAATCCGTGAAGACGAGTAAAGTTTAATCTGAGTTGCTGTACTTCTCGAATCCCTCATCAGAACGCCATCCCGAACCGTCTCTGCCGAGGCGTGCCGAGGCAGAGCGCGGGAGGGATCTGCTCTGCTGCCGCGTTGCGTAAGCCCGCTCCAACCTGCTCTCAGAAATCAGAGTGCCGCGATAAATTCAGCAACCCGCTCGCGCACGCTCTTCACGTGCGTTGGCAGCTCCAGCGTGCTGCCCTCTTCAATCAGCGGAATCAGCTTGTTAAAGTCCGGCCCTGAATGCGAGCCAATCAGCATGATCCTCACCGGATGAAACAGGTCTTTCCCCTTCGCGCCGGTTTCTGCCTTGATCTCATCCATGATTGCCTTAAATCGCTCCGGCGTCAGCGGCGACTCGGTTCCCGCGCGCTTCGCAAACGCCTGGACTACGGCCTGCGTCTTCTCGCCCGCAAATATTTCCGCATTCTCAGGCTGGGCCAATGCGGTGGCCGCGTCATGGTTGAATATGATCTTCGCCTTTTCCGGCAGTTGATCAAGCTGGTCGACGTATGGCGTCAGCAGGTCAATTAGACTGTTGGTCCAGCCGCTGACGTTGCCATTCACGCCGGCCGGCAGCAACCCCGCGCGCTGCAAGGCTTCTACGCCCATCCGATGAATGCGCTCCGGCGGGCTCTGCTTGATGTAATGCCGGTTGATCCAGTAGAGCTTGGTGAAATCGAAAACTGCAGGCGCGGCATTCACACGCTCCAGGTCGAATTCTCTGATCAACTCATCCTTGGAAAAGATTTCGCGATCGCCGCCGCTCGGCGCCCAGCCCAGCAGCGCCAGGTAATTCATCAGCGCTTCAGGCAGGACTCCCATATCGCGGAAGGCGGCCACCGATGTGGCTCCGTGCCGCTTCGACAACCTCTCGCGGTCCGGCCCCAGGATCGTGGAAAGATGCGCGAACTCCGGCGCCGGCAGCCCCAGCGCCTCATACACCGCCACCTGCTTGGGTGTATTGGAAATGTGGTCGTCGCCCCGGATGACGTGCGTGATCTTCATATCGGCATCGTCAATCACCACCACGTAGTTGTACGTCGGCATGCCGCTGGAGCGCACGATGATGGGATCGCTCACCACCTCGTTGGAAAATTCCAGGTCGCCGCGCACAATGTCATGGAAGCGGATGGGCCGCTCCGGGATTCGCAGCCGTATCGCGGCAGGCTCGCCCGCTGCGCGGCGCCGCTCCGCCTCCGCCGGATCGATGTTCCGGCATTTCCCGGAATAGTTCGGCTGGCGCTGCTCCGCCATGGCTTGTTGACGGTCGCGCTCCAGTTCTTCCGCGGTGCAGAAGCAGTAATACGCCTTCCGCTCTTGAATGAGCCGCTCTGCGTAGCCACGGTAAACATCCATCTTGTCCGACTGCCGGTAAGGCGGATACGGGCCGCCCACGTCGGGGCCTTCGTCCCAGTCGATGCCAAGCCACTTCAGGTCTTCCATGAGCTGGGTTTCATAACGCGCTTCACTTCGTTCCAGATCAGTGTCTTCTATCCGCAAAATGAACGTGCCGCCCTTCTGGCGGGCAAACAGCCAGTTAAAAAGCGCCGTGCGGACGTTCCCAAGGTGAATGTGTCCTGTTGGAGAAGGAGCAAAACGGACGCGGACTTTCTCGCTCTGTGGCATCTATATCTATGGTAACAAAAGCCAATCAGGTACTTTGACCAGCCAACGTCCCGCGGCGGGATTTCATCTGAACCTTTTGACAGCAGCTCGGGATTCCCTAACTCATGCCTTCCAGCGCCATCGGTCCACTCATTCTCTTTCTTGCTATCTTGCTCACCGGCGCGCACCTGCTGGGCTATCTGTTTGCCCGCCTGCGCCAGCCGCGCGTGATCGGAGAGATTCTTGCCGGCTGCATTCTGGGGCCGTTTGTTCTCGGTCGATGGGCCGCCTACACGCACTTCCTCCAGCTTGACGTGGCAGCGCCGCAGAAAAAAGCCGCGCTCGATCTTCTCTACTATCTTGGCCTGCTCATGCTGATGTTTCTTTCCGGCGCGGAGACCAAAGCGCTCTTCCAGAAGCACGAACGCCGCCAGATTGGCTGGCTGGCCGCCGTCGGTACGGCGCTGCCCTTCTTCATCATGCTGGCCCTTGGATCGGTGCTGCCGCTGGGCTGGTTTATGGGCGTCAAGTCCAGCCGGGCTTCGCTTCTGCTGGTAATGAGCATCGCGGTCGCCGTAACTTCCATTCCGGTCATTTCGCGTATTTTTTTCGATCTCAAAATCCTGCACACACGCTTCGCCCGCCTCGTCCTGGGTGTTGCCGTGCTTGAAGACATAGTTCTCTGGGCGGTGCTGGCCATCGCCACGGCGATTGCCGATTCATCCGGCCTGCCGGCGCGCAAGATTGCCATGCACATCGGCATTACGCTGGCTTACTTCATCCTGGGCCTGGTCCTGTTTCCGCGCGCCACCAAACGCATTTCGAAATCACGATTCAACCTGCTCGCCATCAACTCTCCGGTCACGTTCACTCTGCTCATCGCATTCGCCTATGTGGCCGTTGCCGGCCTGCTCGACGTAAACCTGGTCTTCGCCGCCTTCCTCGCGGGCTTTGCCGTCTCACGCAAGCGCCTGGGCGACGCTCTTGCCACGATCTCCGGTTTCTCCTTCGCGCTGTTCATTCCCGTATATTTTGCGCTGGTGGGCTATAGCCTGATTTTTGGCAAAGCTTTTTCCATTCCCATGCTGCTGGCGTTTCTGGCCGGTGCGTGTGTGCTGAAGCTGCTGGCAGTCGCCTTGGGAGCACGACTCGCCGGCTTCCGCGGACTCGATATCACCAACCTCGCCGTGGCGACCAATGCCCGTGGCGGTCCCGGCATTGTGCTGGCCAGCGTAGCTTTTGAGGCAGGCATCATCAGCGCGGCGTTTTATACCACTCTCGTTTTGGTCGCCGTGCTCACATCACAAGCTGCCGGAGCATGGCTGGAGTTCGTGTTGCGCAAAGGCTGGCCGCTGCTCTCAGGCGACGCACCTGCCAAGCCTGCCGCCGCGATCGAGAAAGCGCCGGAGCAGTTGGTGGCGTAGTTTTTTTATCCCGACCCTGAGCTTGCCGAAGGGGAGGGAACCCTATCGTTACGAAGAGCCAGAGGACCAAGACTAAATAATTGACACTCTCAATCCTCTATTCGTATTGTTTCGTGAAATTCGCGGCTGATGTTCTGCTCTAACCCTTCAGATCGTCGTAGCTATAGGGGTCCCTCCCCTTCGCCAAGCTCAGGGTCGGGATTACAGAAAGAGCATTCAGCATTCAGCCAAAGCAAGACTAGCCGCGAATTTCGCGAATCAACACGAATCAAGAAAATACGAAATAATTCGCGTATTTCGCGTTCATTCGCGGCCACCTATTCTTCATCTGCGTTCATCAGCGAAAATCTGCGGCGATATTTTTTGGCTGAGTGCTGAAGGCTGACTGCTGAGTGCTGCCCTCAGATGCGTCTGGCTGATCCTGTCATGCCAGCCCAGCCGGTCTTCATCCACCAGCGCCCAGGCGTAGCCCAGCCCCACGGAAAACGCTGAAAGCGCGCTGGCCGCCGCGCGGGTCTGGCGGTCGAACATGGTTGTGGCTTTCCCTTCAAACGTGCACAGTTCAAGCTGCGCCATGCGCATCCCGGGAGTGGCCCGGCGATAGGTGAGAAAGATGTACTGAAAGAGCAGCCAGAATATTCCAGTGGCCGCCAGCAGGCACACCAGGGTCATGCGCGACTGCGGCATCTCTTCCGCCAGTTCCAGAAAGGTAATCACAAAAGCGCCGGTGGCGATAAAAACCAGCACGGCGTCGACCACACCGGAGATGCAACGCTGCCCCAGCGGCGCGGGCCGTGGAATGACTTCACGGTCGTCATCGTAGCGCGCATCTTCTGGTTCCAGCCGGATATCGGAAAAGCTCGGCAGCAGCTCCATCTGCTCGCCGGCGGGGGCAGGCGTGACCTCCGGCGGCGTAAGCTCAGCCGGCACGCTGTCATAAGCCTCCATGATGCGGGGCGCTTCCGGCGCAAGCGCTGCCTGCTCCAGCTCATGCAGCATCACTTCTTCTACCGTCGGAATGCGAGCAGGCTGCGTCCGGGGAAAGCGGATGACCTTGGGCGGCTCCGCCCTGCCCATCACGGGTTTGACCATGTTCTGCGGAATCACGATCTCATGAAACCGCTCTGGCGGAGGCGGTATAGAGCCATCCTGCTGCTCCGCGCCGAAGGAATACGGCGTGTCGCCGGAAAAGTCCAGCTCCAGGGCGTTGGGATCGGCTGCGTGGCGGCGCCGCGCGCGATGCTGCCGTACCCGCGAGACAATCTCGCGTCGCCACGCCGGATCAGCGGCTGGGCGCTGCTCGCCCGCCACGGCGCGTAAAACGGCCGCGGGCGGCGCCGGCGCCGGATCATCGGCAAAGGCGTCGTTATGGGCGGGTTGGTCCGCAAGAACCGCAGTGCTTCTGCGTGTGTGGACGCAGGGAGTCGCCTTACCGCATAGGGGGCAAGTCATGGGCCGGTTCGGAGAATTTCGCCAGGAGTGGGATGCATCCGCACTAGGAGGTTTTGCTTTTCCAAAACTTGACGTGATAACTTCCCAGTCTGGCTCTCTACGGCATGCGTTCCCAACATAAGTTTGTTATCACAGCAGGCTTGCTTTGTCACTTGTTTGTCACCGCGCCACTAGTGACAAGTCAGGCGACCGCGCAACAGGCTGTGCAAAATCCCGGCGCTCCGGTAGAACAAACTACGCCGGCTCCCACGCCTGCCGAGCCGGCCTCGGGAACTGTTTCCGGCAAGGAACGCATCGGCAATTGCCATTCTGTCATCACGGCTCCCCCGGCTACGGCCAAGCCAAACCAGAGTGCCGCTCCTGCGCAGGGCCCGCGTAAGCCAAGGATAGCCATCAGCGAAGAGCATCCCGTCATCATCGATGCGCACGAATGCGAGCAGGCGGGCAAGGTTTACACGTTGCGCGGCGATGCCGAAATCCAATTCGCCGACTATGACTTCCGCGGTGACCTGGTGACCTATGATTCGGCCACGGGCGACGTCAGCGCCAAGGGCCATATTTCATTGGACGGCGGCCCGCGCGACATCCACATCAGCGGCAGCGAGGGCAGCTACAACCTTCATTCGCAGACGGGAAAGTTTTATGACGTGCGCGGCTCCACCGGCGCGCGTTTCAAGGGGAGAAGCGTTACTCTCACCTCATCCAGTCCCATTTCTTTTTCCGGCAAGATGGTGGAGCAGACCGGGCCGGAGGAATATGTCCTGCACCACGGTTCGGTGACCTCATGCGAGCTGCCTCATCCCAAGTGGACCTTCAACGCGGCCAGGATCATTCTGAAAGTTGGCAGCTCCGCGCACGTCTACAACACCACGTTTCGTCTCAAGGGCGTTCCGGTTTTTTATCTTCCCTACGCCTCGCCCCCGGTCGAGCGGCTGGGACGCGCCAGCGGCTTTCTTATTCCCAACTTCGGCACCTCCAACACCAAGGGCACGGTGGTTGGCGATTCGTTCTACTGGGCCATGAACCGCAGCATGGACGCCACGCTGGGCGGAGAATACCTTTCCAAGAGAGGCTGGGGCCTCCAGGAGAATTACCGCTACCGGCCCAGCGAGTCTTCCTTCCTCAACCTGAGTTATTTCGGCGTGCTGGACCGCGGCATTACCACAAACACCGTGGACCAGGCAGGCAATCCGATTACAAAAACGGAAAAGCAGGGTGGTGAAGACGTAAAGCTCAACGCTGAGACCACGTTCGCCAACGGTGTGCGCGGCGTTGCCTCGATCGACTACCTGAGTTCGTTCATCTTCCGGCTGGCTTTCACTGAGAATTTTTCCCAGGCCGTGGACTCTGAAGTGAAATCAGCAGCGTTTCTCTCCAAGAGCCTGCAGGGATTTTCTTTCAACACATACCTTGCCCGCTATCAGAATTTTCAGAGCAAAAACAATGACGATGTCATCACCATTCTCCACACGCCGGGCTTTGAACTCTCCAGCGTGGACCGCAAACTTTTCAACTCTCCCGTCTATTGGTCTTATGATGTTGCCGCGGAAGGAGTGCGGCGCAGCCAACCGGGATTTGTTACGCCCGGCGTGGTGGGCCGGTTTGACGTGGACCCTGACCTGAGTCTTCCCATCTTTTTTCACGGCTGGACATTCCGGCCGGATGTTCAGCTTCGTAATACGATTTATTCCCAGCAGCAGATTACGGCGCAGGGCCTTGCCTCCACCAGCCACAATATTTTCAATCGCCGCACCATCGCCAGCAGTGTTGAGCTGCGTCCGCCAACGCTGGGCAGGGTCTTCGATAAAACAATCGCAGGCCGCAAGATCAAGCACACCATCGAGCCGCGCGTGGTTTACCGCTACACCAACGGCGTAGAGAGTTTTGGCTCCATCATCCGCTTTGATTACCGTGACATCCTCAGCAATACGAATGAAGCGGAATTTGGCCTGCTGCAACGGCTTTTTCTGAAGCGCAAGAGGCCGGACTGTGACCAGGAAGCGGCGGCTGGAGCAGGCGTCCAGGCTGCTACGCCCACCACGCCCTGCGCGCCGGCGGGAGCCGACGAATTTGTGAGCTGGGACGTGAAGATGAAGTATTTTGCCGACCCGACTTTCGGCGGCGCCGTGCTTCCCGGCACGCGCAACGTGCTAACCACCACCGCGAATTTCACGGGGATCGCCTTTCTTACCGATCCGCGGCGCTTTTCTCCCGTCGTGTCACAGCTGCGCATTCGCACCAGCGGCAACAGTGACCTGGTATGGCAACTCGATTATGACACCAAGAAGGGGCGCATCAACTCCAGCACGTTTTACACCGGCTTCCACTTTGGCGACTTCTTTGTAGGAGCGAGCCATGCGTATCTGCAGGTCCCGGGTGAGGTGGTTGCCGACCCGGCCAACCCCGGCAAAAATCTGAATACCTGCATCCCGCACGTTTTGAACCAGCCTCCGTGCGTGCCTCCGCTCTTTGACCAGATCCGCGCACAACTCGGTTATGGCAGCCCCACCAAACGAGGCTGGAGCGCTGCCGCCAACATCGGCTTTGACCGCGAATTCAACCTGCTGCAATACTCCGCCGCCCAGACATCGTACAACTGGGACTGCTGCGGCCTTAACTTTGAATACCGGCGCTTCTCGCTGGGCTCGGTCCGCAATGAAAACCAATACCGCTTCGCCTTTACGCTGGCCAACATAGGGTCTTTCGGCAACCTCAAGCGCCAGGAACGCCTTTTCTGATCTACCACAGAGGACACAGAGAAACACGGAGAGGAGGGTTAGGCTGTTTTCAATCAACAGCAAAGATTCTGCACGCTCAAACCAATTCCCAGCTTTCTCGTAGCCAAACCCTTCTGCTCTCCGTGACCTCTGTGCCCTCTGTGGTTAGAATGGTTGTATGGACCTCTCCGCCAAGCAGCAGTGCCTTGAACTCTCGCTCCGGGCCCTGGGCCGCACCCTTGTCGCATACTCGGGCGGCGTTGACTCGGCCTACCTGGCCTGGGCCGCGCATCGGGTTCTGGGCGCGGACATGCTCGCTGTAATCGCGGACTCTCCCAGCCTGGCGCGCACTCAGTTGCAGGACGCACTGGCTTTCGCCCACGAACACGGGATTGCCGTTGAAATCATTCAAACCGGAGAGATGGACCGCCCGGAATACGTCCGCAACGACCGGCAGCGTTGTTTCCACTGTAAAGACGAGCTTTTCCAGGTGATGGAGAGATTTGCGGCCGAGCGCGGCTTTCGGTCGATTGCCTACGGCGTGAATGTCGATGATCAAAGCGATTTCCGGCCCGGCCAGGCTGCTGCGCGGCAGCACCAGGTTGCTGCTCCACTGCTGGACGCGGGTTTGACCAAGGCGGAAATCCGCGAACTGGCGCGCAACGCCGGCCTTCGCGTCTGGGAAAAACCTGCTTCGGCTTGCCTGTCGTCGCGAATCGAATACGGCCGGCCGGTCACGCTGGAAGCGCTGTCAGCCATTGAGCAGGGTGAAGATGCCCTGCGCGGTCTGGGCTTTCGCCAGTGCCGGGTGCGCCATCACGGCGAGATTGCCCGCATTGAGATTGCCAAAGACGAGTTGGAGCGCGCCCTTACGCCGGCCATGTTTGCCGAGTTTACCCGTATTTTTAAGGGCCTGGGATTTGCCTTCGTCGCGCTGGATACGGAAGGGTTCCGTTCCGGTTCCATGAATACCCCGGTCTCTTCCCAGCCACTGATTAAGCTCATCTCCTGAGCGCCTCTGTACCCCCTTCATGAGATAATTTAGGGCAATTCGATTTTTCAAGAAGGTGGTCCCATTGGCTAGATTTGGTGCGATTTTCGTCGTTTTATTCCTTATGATTGCCGGCGCGGCTTTTTCGGCCCAGAGCGGCTCCTCGCCGCAAAAGAATGCCGGCAAGTCAGCTCCATCGAAAAGTAAGCCGGCTGCTGCCGCCAGCCAGACTGCTGAAACCGCCAAGCCGGCCGAGAAAGCGGAACCTCTTTCTCCCGAGGTGGCCCACAGAATCCAGACTGAGATCCGCACGCATTACAACGTGCCGCAACAGATCACGATTTCGGTGGGAGCGCCCACAGCGGGCTCCGTTCCCGGCTACGACGACCTGGCGATCACCCTGCTTGGCGGAAGCCATCCTTCAACCCATGAATTCCTGATCTCCAAGGACCGCAAGACCCTGGCGCACATGGAAAAGTACGATGTCTCCCAGGACCTGATGTCCAAGATCGATGTAAAAGGCAGGGCGGTGCGGGGTAACCCCAATGCCAAGGTCACGATTGTGAATTTTGACGATTTTCAATGCCCCTTCTGCTCCCGCATGCATGCGAACCTATTTGCCAGCGTGTTTAAGGACTATGCCGACAGAGTGAAGGTCGTTTACAAGGACTATCCTCTGATTGAGATCCACCCCTGGGCGATGCATGCCGCCATCGATGGCAATTGCCTGGCAGAGCAGAACAATGAGGCATACTGGGATTTTGCCGACTACGTGCATGCCAATCAGAAGCTGGTAGCGGGCGCGTCACGCACGGACGCGTATTCGAACCTGGACAATGCGGCCAAGACCCAGGCGCAAAAACACCAGCTTGATGAGGGAAAGCTTCAGGCTTGTGTCCAGAAGCAGGATGAGAGCGCGGTACGCGCGTCCATGGCGGAAGGCGATAAGCTGGGAGTGGATTCCACTCCAACCCTGTTCATCAACGGAGAACGTTTTACGGGAGCCGTGCCTGAGCAGGAGTTGCGCGCAGTCCTGAACCGCGCCTTGGCGGATAGCGGACAGCAAGCTCCAACGAACGCAAAAAACTAGTCGGGTGTCAGAGGAATTCGGTTATCTTACGTATCTGAATTGCCAGGGAGGCGACTGTTGATCCAGGCGCGCAAATATCGGAGCAGTCTGTCTTTGCTTGTCCTCGTGCTCG
>Ga0164306_10001228_pt1 | contig 11253 bp, 8 predicted proteins | sample Whisoiple_242_MG_FD_110213 | JGI IMG/M metagenome (GOLD analysis project Ga0164306, IMG submission 110213) | Soil microbial communities amended with fresh organic matter from upstate New York, USA - Whitman soil sample_242_MG | ecosystem: Environmental > Terrestrial > Soil > Unclassified >... | reverse complement strand
TGGTGCGCCCAGTTCGCTCCTGGGGGACGGCCCTCAATTGGCCCCGTGGTTCCAGCGGGAAACCCGAAACCGGGATCAAGCACTTGCTGCGTCTGGTTGGATTGTGCCTGCGGCGCAGGATTTAAGGTTGATACTGCGTTGCGCGCCAGGACGTCAAAACGCGGCATCGGCTGCGTAAATGGCTGGACGCCAAACGTTGGACTTGCGGGCAGTCCCGTCGGAATTCCCATATTGTCAGGCTCGCTCGCAAGGATCGCGCTCCTCGATAGCGGCGGCGCATTCTGAGCCTGCATAGGTCTGACAAATGGATTTAAACCGCCGATCGGCAACATAATGCCGGCGCTGGTGAACAGGCCCCATTTGACCAGATCACGTCGTCTAATCTGGCCGTGGGACAGTGCCTTCGTGATTTCCGCGCGGTTTTGTCGTGCATTTTCCGCGTCCCGGATTCGTTTTTTATCTGAATGTTCTGACAACCAAATACTGTCATCTCGATCTTTTCGGGACATGCTTGCGCTCCTTTTCATTACGATCCGTCCGGAAAATTTCCGCACGGGAGTTTCACCCCGCAGTGAAGCAGCGTGGCAGCGTGGCTGGACGATTCATCCAGACCATGCTTTGAATTTGCGATTGTCAGGGCCTCTGGTACTTCTGTGCCTGCTCGAGTAGGCACACAAATACCGTGAGTGTTCTTGAAGGGAGTTGGCCTTGCATCGGGAATCAGCAGGAAGAACCAGTCCCCTGAAGAACGCGGATTGTGCTGCTACTCTCTATCCCGCTCAGGGGTGAGAACTTTCAAATTCATTGATTATTTTTTGTAAAGAAGTTTTTGGACAACAACCATGCCGATTTCAATTATCGTATTTCGATATAGTTTTCAAGATCCCGCGCTTTCTTCGACAAACAGACAGTGGGCCAATGGAGAGTGCCTCGTCTTGCGCGAGCGCCCACGGCAACCATGCCCTGTGTGATCCCCGCGGACCTTGCCGAAGCGGATGGGCCGCAGAAGCTATTTTGAAAATCGAGCGTCGCGGCCTTCGGATGACGTTCTGGTGGCCTCGCAGTATCGGATTTAGAGTGGAGAAAAATTGGCGGTTCGCTAGTTCTGATAGGCGATTCGAGACCTGGCTGAAATAACAATTTGCGGATCGCAAATCCAAAGCGGTGAAATCCCTTCCTCGTCTATGCCATTTTGTTGGATAAAGCCTTTTGTAGCCATCTCTAAGGTCTATTCCTGACTTTAGCCTCTCCGCAGCCGCCTTCTGCGCCGCTTTCACCACCGCCCGAATGCCGGCGAAAGTAAGATTTCCCGCTCGTTACTACCGTACTCTTGTCGATACTCGCCGGCCCTGCGATGATCGCTGTGTATTAACAATCTGGCTGGTGGTTTCGGGGGAAAGCACCCGGCCAGATAGGGCTCTTAAAAAGGCCTCGGTAAACGCCGAGGCCTGTTGTTTTTTCCGGAGCATTTGCGGGGCAAAATTGCCCCTGCAGCGGGCGCTGCCGCCCAATCGTTACATGTTCCCTTCGTCCGCCGACGGCCCATAGATCGAGGGCACAGGAACATCATTCAGCCGCAGGTAAACGCCAAGCTGCGCACGATGGTGGATGTTGTGGTTCAGCAAAAAGCTGCGCACCACTGCCACCCGAGGCATCGTGAAAATAGTATTGCTGCCTGCTTTCAGCGCCCAGGGCTTCATGAAATGTGCGTCGGTGGAATCGGCAATGGCCTTGCGCGCGACGGCCGTGGTTTTATCGAAGGACGCCAGCACTTCCGCCCGCGTCTTAAATTCTGGGTTGGGCGGCGCCGTGCTTACATCAAAACTGTCGAGGCCAAAGATCGCTTCGGCCCAATGGTTCATGGTTGCCAGATGGGTGGCTAACCCGCCGAGGGTCATCGACTTGGCGTGCGGTTTGAAGCTGAATTTGTCTTCCGGGACGCGCTCCAGCGACTTGCGCGTGTTGGCCATCTCATGGTCGAACTCCGGCAGAAGTGACTGGCTGATGTTTCTGCTTTCCTGCTGCAATGTCTGTGGCTGTGCAGCCATACTACCTCCTTATAACAATCGATCAGATGATTGTACTCATCTCAGGACACAAAACTTTTTCTTTCTTACTCATTTTCACGGCCGGCAGATTTGCGAACCACTTTCGCGTGATAGCAATCAAGAAAACAGGTCGCTTTTTGTCCATATGCTCGTGATGACCTTTTTTGATAGTCTTATTGCTTCGGGAAGTCACCCCTATGTCCACGGCCGCTCACACCACCAAATCACCGCGCCAGTTGTATAACATCGCCAAGAACCTGGGCGTCTGGGACCCGGCAAAGATTGACCTGTCAGAAGACAAGGCCCACTGGCAAATGCTGAATCCTGAGCAGCGTGAGCAACTGGTTAAAGCTTGCGCCCTGTTTTATGAAGGCGAAGTCAGCGTGTCAGACACGCTGGCCTGGTTCATGCTGGCCATGCCTGATCTTGATCGGCGCATGTTCCTTTCCACCCAGATCTTTGAAGAAGTAAAACACGCGGAATTCTTTGAGCGCTACTTTCAGGAAGTCTGCGGCAAGGTGGACACGGCGGCGTACCTGGTTCCGGAGTACAAAGGCGTGCTGCTGGATGAATTGCGCCAGCGCGGTGAAGCCATTGGCAAAGCGCTCACCAGCGGCAAGGGCGATCTTCCATTGGCACTCAGTCTCTTTGCCTGCCATTACATGGCCATTGTCGAGGGGACCATGGCGCTGACCGGATATGAGTTCTTTGAGGACCTGCTGGCGAAAACCGGCATGTTTCCCCGGCTCCTGGAAGGCATCAAGCTGATTCGTTCCGACGAAGGCCGCCATCTGGTGCACGGCATGGACTTCCTGCGCGAGCAGCTCGAACAGCATCCGGAACACGTCGCTCCCGTACGCGAACTCTTTCAGCAGCAAGCCGCCAACATTCCCCGGCGCACCGAGTTTATTTTTACTCCCAATCCACTTGGGCTGGACCGCGATCGCATCCAGCAGATTTCTTATGCCAACCACAACCAGCGGATGCGCGAAGCAGGGTTGGAAGAACGGTAGTTAGTAATTGGTACGGGGTATTTGGTGGTTGTTAATTCGGCCCTGCGATTGACCAATACGTTTATTAGGAGCCGGGCCGCTCGCTGCCACTCATTTGCCAGGTACTAATTACGAAGTACAGCAGTCCTTCAACTTACGCTCAAGATGCGCATGCTTGGATCCTGTGCCGGCATCACTGATCTGCCCAGCTTGGCCGTGACTGTGCAGTTGCGGCCTTTGGCCTTTGCCTTGTAAAGGGCCTGATCGGCCATGCGCAGTACTTCTGCCGGAGCAAGCTTGTCGCCGTTGGTCGCCGCCAGTCCAATGCTCACCGTCACATTGGTCTGCTTCTTGCTCCCGCGTCCAATGCCGCTCTTCCCTTTTCTGCGCCGGTCTTTGCCGCGAACGGTGAATACGGATTGCTCAATCACCCGCCGCATCCGGTCAAGAAAAACAAATACTTCTTCTGACGATTTGTTCGGGAATACGATGGCGAACTCTTCTCCGCCATAGCGGTATGCTTTTCCGCCGCCCGTAATATGGGCCAATCGCGACGCCACCAGTCTCAGCGCCTGGTCGCCCGATTCATGCCCATAGCTGTCATTGAACTTCTTGAAGTGGTCAACGTCCAGCATGGCGATCGAGTAAGCATCTCCCAGCTTCAGCAAGGCTTCATTCAATGCCCGGCGGCTGGGAAGCTGCGTCAGCTCGTCCAGGTACGCCATCGCGTACGAAGTTTCGATCAGCGCCACGATCAGCGCCAGCCCGGCGGCGGCAAAGTAAACGCCGTCAAGATGGCTCGTCCCGGCCTCGCGTAGCGCGATAAACGCCGCTACCAGGCTCCACAGCAGACTGCTCTCCACCGCCTTGTAGCGACGGACCAGCGGCACCATGACGATTGCCACGGCCAGAATGAATGCCACAAGCGCAGCCTGTGAGAGGCCGCTCCATCGCGAAAAAATTGTTGGAACAAATGCGCGGCCCAGTTGAGCAGCTATATTTGCGGTCGCGGGCATGCATAGGATCGCCACGCCCATCACCTGCAAAGCAACCATCGCCAGGCGACGGCGGCCGGCGGGAGAAATAATCCCACGCTCGCGCAGAAAAGCCAGCACCAGAAGGTTCAACGGCAACAGGATGCCGACGGCATTAGCGGTAATCCTTGCCGAACCGGCTGAGAGGTGAGGCATCACCCAGGCAAAAGCGCTTTGCGCAAGCGAGAGCGCCAACAAGGCAAAAAACAGCCTGCTCCGGCGGAAAAATGCGCTCAGCGCCAGGCCCACGCCAAAAACCACCGCTGGCAGGAACCTCACTATCGGCGACTGCGGATCAGCCAGAACACCCACCCGGACCAGTAACGCGGAAAACACCAGCAACAGACTACCCGGCAGCGTTAGCCGGTACAGGATCTTGAAAATCTTTCGATTGATCTTGATCAATTCGCCGCGCTCCGGGATTCGAAATTACCAGCCGCAAACAGCCAGGTAAACCATTTGCCTACAGCGACTTATAGGGGACATCAAAACTCGCCTGGTTGAAAAACTATATAGAGGCGATGCGCCCTGCGGCAGATGCCGATGGTGCCATGGCCTTTTTCTATCGGTCATTAAACTCTTGGGTACTCGTCGCCCGAAGCCGGCTCCAAGGTCCTTTTTCCGCACCTGTTCTGATACGTGCTAAAACGCTTTGTGCCATGTAGAATTCCCGCTGACATTTCCGCTGACGTTTTTGGCAGGTGAATTCGCGGCCAGGATCGCTAAGATTTTGGCGTGGATGGCTGCTCGTTTAGGCAACTGAAATTCTCCCGAGGTGAAAGTCAAAATGAAATACGCCGCAGAGTTGTTTGGAACATTCGTCCTAGTCTTCGCCGGATTGACCACGGCCGTGATCGCCGGCGGAAAAGTTGGCAACGTAGGCGTTGCCATGGCGTTCGGACTCTCTCTGCTGGCCATGGCCTTTGCCGTCGGCCCGATCTCCGGCTGCCATATCAACCCTGCAGTTACCCTGGGAATGCTTGTAAGCCGGCGCATGGCGGCCAAAGAGGCCGTAGGGTATTGGATCTCTCAGTGCGTGGGCGCCACCATCGCCTCAGCCATCGTGCTCTTCATCGCCAAAGGCGCACCGGGTGGCTCGCTGGCTTCCCTGGCCGGAGCCGCCAACGGTTTTGGCGACCACTCGCCGGCAAACTACTCCATGGCCGCTGCTTTCGTCGCGGAAATGTTCCTTACCTCCTTGCTCGTATTTACAGTGCTCGGCGCCACAGACGATCGTGCCCCGGCAGGCTTCGCCGCCATTCCTATTGGCTTGATCCTTACGGCTATCATTCTCGCCGGTATCCCCATCACCAACGGATCCTTCAACCCTGCCCGCAGTATTGGACCGGCACTGCTCGTCGGCGGTTGGGCGCTGCAACAGCTATGGCTCTTCATTGTGGCCCCGATGACCGGCGGCGCTCTGGCCGCGCTGCTTTATAAGACCATCCGCGTGCCTGGCCCGCTGATCTCAGCCAAGCAGGCGGAGCAGTCATTTCCCAGCCAGCGTGCTGAACGCCAGCAAAGCAACAAGTAAAGCTAATCCACTTCATTGTGCATGCTCTTTTCAAAAGTAAGGCGCGCCGGAAGGCTGCGCCTTATTCATGCAAACTCTAACTTGGCCGGACCAGTTAAGCTTTACATTTTCACCAGCTCCACTCTCCTGTTCTTTGCCCGACCATCATCCGTGCTATTGTCCGCCAACGGCTTGGTTGCGCCGAACCCCTTCGCTGTCAGCCGCGACGCGCTAATTCCCTTGCCCGTCAGCCAAGCCACCACGGCTTGCGCGCGCTTCTCTGAAAGCGCCTGGTTCGCAGCTCCATTGCCCTGACTGTCCGTGTGGCCCTCCACTCGCAGTTTCAGGTCGGCATTCTGCTGCAGAAGTTTCACAATCTCGCCCAGCACATTCGCCGAAGCCGGCTGAATCGTCGCTTTACCGGTATCAAACTGTATCCCGTACACCGCCACGTGGCCTGATTTGTTGAGCTCGTCGGAGAGGCTCGAGGCATCGGCTGTGACCTCCTGCTCCATCTCCTTCTCCGTCACAATCGTCTGGTAGTAATATGACCCGCTGTTTTCCAGCTTGTACCACGTCTTACCCTTCTGTGCCGTGATGAGCCTGGGCGAATCTTCATACACCAGCGTGAACCCGGCCTTTTTCAGCGCCGTTTCGAAGTTGCGAAACACCTGGATCTCGCTCACGCCTTCGCGCGTGCCGTAGTCCCAGGAGTGGAACTCGCCCTCGACCTTCTTTTCCGTTTCGTTGCCGTCCTTGTCCTTGGCCACCGTCAATGTGGCCTGCTCATACTCCTTGTTTTCACAGGAATGGATCGTACTGCCCGGCATGCGGGTAATGATTGCTGAATCCTTGCAGCCTTCAGCGTCCTGGTCTTGCGCGCGCATGTTCGAAGCCGTAAGCGCCAGCGTGCCACCCAACAACGCATAGCAAATCGTTCTCATGGATTGGAAAACCCCTTCGAGCGTAAATTTTGCCATTCATACTAGCGGAAACCTCGGGCCCGGTCATCTCACGACTGTTTGCCATCCACCCGGTCCAATTTGGCAGGGATGCGCCCGGTCTGTACCGCGCCACATTACCTGTCCTCCTCCGCCAAACCCTAACCCCCGCCATTCCGAGGCTGAACACCTCAATACCGCTGCAATTTTTCATACCCTTTCCGTGAGGCCGAGGAATCGGCTCCGCTGCACATGAGGTGGTAAAATGCCGCCGCCTTATGAAGCAGTTCTGGGTTTATCTCATGTCCAACAAGTCGCGCCGGCTCTATACCGGCATGACGAGCGACCTTGGTGCTCGCGTTATCGACTACAAGCTCAATGGCAAGGTCCCCAAATCCTTGTTCGCTCGTCACCAAGCCAACGATTCTACTGACTGCTTCTACAATCAGGCTACCTGTCCTCCCCCGCCACCCCCCCTCCGGCCATTCCGAGGACGAACAGGTCAATACCGCTCAAATACAATCATACCCCTATTTACTCTATGGCTATTCCGGTCAAGCCTTGTTACAATCAGGGTAATGAAACCGCAGGAGCAACGCGATCTTTTTCCCGGAGCCCTGGAGATGATGATTCTCCAGACCCTCAAACGCAAACCGCTGCACGGCTATGCCCTGGCCCAGCACATCAAGCAGACGTCCGACGAATTGCTGGAAATCGAAGAAGGCTCGCTCTACCCCGCGCTGCAACGCATGCTGAAGGCGGGATGGGTGAAGGCGGATTGGGGTATTTCTGCCACGAACCGGCGCGTGCGCACGTACAAGCTCACGGCCGCGGGCCGCAAACACGTGGAGCACGAAGTCTCAAGATTTGAGCGGATGCTGAAAGGAATCACCCGGGTACTGGCTCCCGCTAAATAAGGAACGCCCATGAATTGGCTGAAACAGCTTGTCTCGCGTCGCCGCCAATACCGCGATCTCTCCGACGAGATGGCGGAGCACCTTCAGGAAAAAATTGAAGAGCTGATGTCCGGCGGCATGCCTCGCCAGGACGCTGAAGCAGCGGCCCGCCGCCAGTTCGGGAACGTGCTTTTGATTGAAGAACGCGGCCGCGAGGTTTGGCAATGGGCCATGTTCGATGCCATTTTGCGCGACCTGAAATATGCCTTTCGCCAGCTTCGCCGCAATCCTGGCTTCACCTTTACCGTCTTGCTGACACTCAGCGTCGCCATCGGCGCAAATACCGCTGTCTTCAGCATGGTGAATGCCCTGCTGCTTCGTCCACTGCCATATTCTGAGCCGGAAAAGCTGGCTTCGCTGATGCGAAATTACACCCTCGCCGGCAAGTTCGACACTGATGACGGCCAGAACGGCGAAGCCTGGGAGCTGGTCCGCGACAACGTGCCTGCCGTGCAGGCTGCGGTTTATTCGCACGACGCGACTGGCGTGAATCTGCAAACGGAAACAACCGCTCATTATGTGCAGCAGCAGCGTGTGTCCGCCGGCTATTTTGAAGTCTTGGGTATCCACCCAATTGTGGGCCGTACATTTAGCGCGGAAGAAGACCGGCCGCACGGCCCCAAAGCGGCAATCCTTAGTTTTGAAACATGGAAGTCGTTGTTTTTTTCTGATCGATCCGTGGTGGGCAAATCGATCTTGCTGAAAGGCGAGCCACATGTGGTGATCGGTGTATTGCCGGCAAACACGCACACCACTGCTCCGGCGGACCTTTGGACGCCGCTTCAACCCCGCACTTCCGGCGAAGGCGAAGGCGAGAATTATCACGTTGTAATGCGCTTGAAAACCGGCTCTTCCTGGGCTAAAGCCAATGCGCAGCTCGCCAATCTCCATCCCAACTCTTTTCTGAAATTCGCCGCGAAAAATCCCGCCGGCAGCGCGTGGCTCTCTGCTCGCCCTCTGCAGCAGGACCTGGCTTCCACCGCGCGCGCTCCGGTCACGATACTGATGTCGGCCGTGGCTCTCATCCTATTGATTGCCTGCGCCAATTTGACCGGACTGATGCTGGTTCGCGTCATGCGCAGAAGCGGCGAGCTGGCCACGCGACTGGCTCTCGGCGCGACCAAAGCTTCCATTTTCAGACAGCTCATGATGGAGCCTGCCCTTCTGTCCTTTGGCGGAGGCTTGTTGGGGCTCGGGCTGGCCGTCTCGACCATAAATTTATTTGCTCGCTTCATTCCACCGGACATGCTGCCCATCGGCGGGCTGGCTATCGATCCTCGCGTAGTGTTCTTCGCCCTGCTGTCTACTCTGGCGACGACCGTGCTCATTGGCACACTCCCGGCCCTCGAAGTCCGGCGGGCCGACATCCGCCCGTCGCTCGCGGCAGCCGCTTCCAGAACAGGAACGCGCGGAGGCCATAGTCGCATTCGCCAAACCTTGATTGCCGGTGAAGTGATGCTCACAGTTGTCCTGTTGGCATGCGCCGGGCTGCTCGTCCGCACTCTCGTACACCTGCAAACGCTGCCGCCCGGCTTTGACGCTACAAATGTCCTGGCGGCCCAGGTTTCGCTCGATGATGCGCGCTATCGCAACGATGATGCTTTCCATCGCCTCCTTCAGCAAAGCGTCGGCGCGATGAAGCAGATTCCCGGCGTTGAATCCGCGGCGGTGGGCCTGAATCTTCCATTTGAACGCGGCCTGAATGACGGCTTCCAACTCGCCGACGGCCCTGAGGCTAAAGAGAGCCATATGACAAGTGCTGCGTATGTGACACCGGAATATTTTCAGGTGCTTCGCATCCCTTTGCTTTCCGGCCGCATTTTTTCAGAGAGCGATAACAGTAACAGTCAAAATGTTGTGATCGTGAACGAATCCTTCGCCAGGAAATTCATGGGCGCCACCAATGTCGTTGGGCGGCATATCAGCTCGGCAGGCACAGTTTCTCTCATCGTGGGCGTTGTAGGCGACGTCACAAAAAAGCCCGGCCTGTTCCCGGCCCCGCTTGCCAGTGAAGTAACTTACTACATGCCTGCCGCCCAGGTTGACGGGCGTTCTGCAGGCATGCTCCACGTCTGGTTTCAGCCGAGCTGGGTTGTCCGCAGCCAACGACCCATTGCGGGCTTGAGTGAAAGCATGCAAAAGGCAATCGCCGGCATTGATCCACAACTTCCCGTGGCCGGCTTTCATCGCCTCAGCGATCTTCAAGCCCTGGCTCTGCAGCAACAAAGGTTTGAGGTCCTTTTGCTGGGGACTCTCGCTACGTTGGCTCTTGTGCTGTCTCTTGTTGGTGTCTATGGGCTGGTCTCCAACATGGTGGTTCAGCGCACGCGTGAGATCGGCATCCGCATGGCGCTGGGATCGAGCGTTCGCCAGGCAATGATGGAGGTGGGAACTTCCGGGATAGCGGCTGTTTCGCTCGGACTAGCCGCCGGATTGGCCCTTTCCTCTGTTTCCGTCCGGCTGATCAAGAGTGAACTCTACGGCATACAAATTTACGATCCCCTGACTTTCGTCGCCGTGCTGCTACTTCTAATACTTGCGGCGACCGCGGCCACATTCCTGCCCACGCGCCGCATCGCCCACATCGATCCTGCATCAACCCTGCGTGCTGAATAACACGTGTTTAGTAATACACGTGTTTAGTAATAAATGACCGGTGAAATCCTGGCAATTCACCGGTCACTGATTTCAGGCCATCATTGGCAGCCGCTGCAGGGGACCATGGTTGTGGTAACTACGCCCGTGGAAGAGATGGAGTGAACCGTATAGCCCACCTGGGCGCCTGTTCCAATAGCGTACGCAACCGCCGGCGCCATGCGCAGATCCAGCGTGAAGGAGCCCGACGTAGCAGTGAAGTTCCTCTGATTGTGCCAGTGCCCGGCGAGCATGGTGTGAATGTTCAGCGCAGCAAGGGCGTTGATCTCCTCCGTGCGGTATTCGTGGTGGATGTTGGCGTCATTTTGCACGTCATAAATGGCCCAATAAGGATTGGTGGAAGGATAGGTGCCGCCGCCGGAAAGCGACTGCGGAAACAAGGGGACGTGCTGCACGGCGATCTCATTGGCGACAGCCGTCTGCTGCCCCAACCATGCCAGCATGATATCGGATTCGGTCTGCGCCGAGGAAGGTAACGGGTTTACGTCCGCCGGCGTCTGGCCGCTGACGAAGGTATCAAAATCGCCCAAGAGCTGCGAATCGATCACCATGAAAGTGATGTTGTTGATCTTGAAGCTGTAATAGTCATTGCCGAAATATTGGCGATAGGTGGAGATATTGGTGGTGTGAATATCGTGGTTTCCTGGACAGTAGTAGACCACCGCATTCAGACCCGCCAGCGTGTTCTTTGCCGTGGTCCAGTCGCTTGTCGTCTCGCCGATGTCGCCGGTAAGGATCACAGCGGCGGGCTGGGGAGACATGGCATTGATCTGGCCCACGATTGTTTGCAGATGCTGCAGCGCATTGGGCGCCGTGCCCAGGCCGATGTGCGTATCGCTGATTTGAACGATGGTAGCCTGCGCGAAAACGGCGGACGAACACAGCAGCAGCGCGAAAACCACTCTCACTGCACGTTGACATAAACGATGGAATTCCATGATTTCCCTCCGGCAGTCATGATGAAAGTAAAACGGTGTTTTCCGCTGCTGAGCGTCACCGGCAGTGGTCCGCTCAGCGTGTTGGTGGTGCTGTTCATGTACTTTGTGCCGTCCACCCACAGTTGCAGGCTGGTGATGGCGCCGCCTTGCGGCGGTGTGGCGCTGGCCAGCACCTG
>Ga0164306_10001226_pt1 | contig 11260 bp, 13 predicted proteins | sample Whisoiple_242_MG_FD_110213 | JGI IMG/M metagenome (GOLD analysis project Ga0164306, IMG submission 110213) | Soil microbial communities amended with fresh organic matter from upstate New York, USA - Whitman soil sample_242_MG | ecosystem: Environmental > Terrestrial > Soil > Unclassified >... | reverse complement strand
GACCGCCGCAAGCGCGACAAGCTGCATATGAGCTAAAGCGGTAATTAGTAGTTAGTAGTTGGTATTTAGCAAAACCTGATCGCTCCACACAGCACTTAAATCCTTGTGTTTGCGGGATGAGCACAAACAACTGTCCTGCGGTTGACCCACCGAGCCCAAGCGCGTCCAATCTGTGAAGGATGCCGCTAAAAAATTATCAGGAGAATTCGATGCTCAAATATTCTGCGTTGATATTGTTACTGTCGGCAGTGTGCCTGCTGGCCTGGAGTGGCTCGGTCAAGCAGGCGCCGATTACCGAGGACGAACTGGTGCGCAGGACGCAGGAGCTATTTGATTCCGTTGCTCCGGGAAATGCCGAGCCTTTCAAGAAATATTTTGCCGAAGATGCCATGTTCTTTGACGAAAAAGGCCGCAGCATGGACAAAGCTGCCCTGGTGAAAGACGTGCAGCCGCTGCCCAAGGGCTATTCCGGCGCCATCAAGCTGGTGCGCCCGAAGAGCCATATCGAAGGCGACGTAGCCATCCTGAGCTATGACCTGGACGAAACGGAGACAATCTTTGGGCAGAACATGACCGCTCGCTACCACGAGACCGATACCTGGATGCGGCGGGACGGGAAGTGGCAGATTGTGGCCGGGCAGGTGCTGCGTTATTACGAAGACCCGGCGCCGGGCAAGCCAGACACGAGCAAGTTCCAATCTTACTTGGGAACTTATCAACTGGGGCCGGAACGCACGATGACAGTCACGGCGGAAGATGGACATTTGTATTCGCAGCGCAATAACCGGCCACGCGAAGAACTTATTCCCGAAGCCAGCGATATTTTCTTTCGCAAAGGGGTGGAAGGGCGCATTCTGTTTGGCTCGGGCGAGGGCGGCAAGGTAACGTCACTCATCGATCGCAGGAATAATGAAGACGTGGTGTGGACGAAAGCGAAGTGAGAATGCGATTCAGTGCTTGTAATTCCCTTTTTCATCAAACACAAGGTCAAACATCATTGGATAGGGAGTCCCATTCTTCACGTCCGAAGGTATGGCATCGGTGTTGATCCAGCGAATGTACTCATCGATGCGGTAGTCCACGGAATTATTCCGCCTGGAATCGGCGAGGCGCTCTCCCCTGGCCTGGGCCAATACCGCAAGAGCTGCCCGATCGTCGCCTAAAAAATGGTGTACTGTGCCCAGCTCGAACAACAGCTCTTTTCTTTCTGAAGCCTGGCGGGGATCGCTCGAGAGCGTCAGCAGCAGGTCGCGGGCTTTGATGCGGGCCTCCCGTGCTTCCTGCGATCTGCCGGCCCTGCCAAGATGGTAGGCCTGGGCGCGATAGAACGCATTCCAGAAACCCTGCTCTTTTTGCGCCGCCCGAGCGCACTGCTCGGCCAATACCATGCGCCGGTGGAGAGGCACCTGGGCATAATCATTGAAGTTTGCAAACTGAACCGATTGCAAGGCCTTGCGAATACGCAGGCTCTCGACCGCATCGATTTCGGAGAAATCCCATGCCCAGGCCGCATAGTGGCAATGTTTGCAGACCCAGAGCAGCGCCGGGTATCCATATCCCCATCCGAGGGCATAATACTTTGGAGGATATTCGTAAACATAGCCGCCCATACCAACGATCATGTAGAAGTCGTTCTTCTCTCCGCAGACAGGGCATAGTATCGGTTTTCGAGCCAGGACTACTCCCAGCAACTGAGTGGAAGCCAGCGTGAACAAAAGCAGGAGCAGCAATATCCGCCTGCCCGAAATCCGTGAAGATTTAATTGCCAGTCTCATCGCTAGGTTAGAACGCGCATGCTGCAGAGCTAATGCATTCTGAAATCCAGAAATATTCTTGTGTCTCGAAGCACACATCGTGTTGACTCCGCCACGGCCCCTGGCCATGCGGCCTTGTTATAACCCGCATCGAATCAATGGTTTTGCAAATGGTCGCCTCCGTGCCATAGAAATGGGTGCTGCCCCAGGGCGGCGGAGGTGAAACAAACATGTCAGACCTGAAATCTTTCAATGCAAATCCGGTTGATAGCGGTTCAACCAGGCGGGCCCGGATGATCGGCGGCGCGGCCACCGCGGCGGCCACCGCGGTGCTGGCGCTGATGGTGGTGCTCGACTTTAACGGCTGTTCGAAGTCCAACAGCAAGAACACGCAAGTGCAGCCAACAAGCCAGAGCGTCCAGAACACCGGCACGCCGGCTGTGGCGCAGAGCCAGCCGGTTGACCAACTGGAAAAGAAAGTTGAAGCGGTGATCGAGAAGAAGAAAGCGATCAAGCACGCTTCCACTGCAACCTACAAAAACAGCACCTACGGGATCTCGTTCCGGTATCCCAAGACCTACACCATGCTCACCCCGGAGAAGGACAGCAAGGAATCTGCCTGGCCCGATCCGGTGGCGATGAACTTTACCGAGCCGGGCGGCGAAACGCTGACCACGCTGGTGCTGCCGGGAACGCGCGTTGCTTCCTACTTCAAAGCGAGCGTGAACAAGGGCGTGACGGCGGAGCAGTGCGGCAAGTTTGCCACCACGCCGGAGCCCTCGGAAGCCTCGACCAATCCGCCGGTGGATGCTGAAGACGATTCCATCGTCCCGGTAAAGACGAACATTCTGGGCGTGCAGTTTGCCAAGGCCGAAAGCGTTACCGAGCAGAGCGAGGCGCGCTACTACCACCACTTTGAAAACGGCGCGTGCTATGAGTTCGCGCTGGGTGTGGAAGATGCGCCCGGAACCACCAAGCCGGTGGACCACCTGCAGGTCTTCGACAAGCTGGAGCGGATCATGACCACGGTGAAGATCAAGTCAGATCCAGTTCCGGTGGTGGCAACCAGCGAGCCCGCAGCGCCTTCAGCGCCGGCCAGCAATCCTCAGCAATAAGGGGAGACACACAGTGAAAAATAGCGGTGACACGCAGGCCAGGTTCTTGGCAAAGAGCCTGGCCTTTTTTTTAGCACTCAGCAAAGCAACAACATCAGGCAATGTTGCGGCGGACAACCGTCTTGCGAGGTGCTTTCGAACGGGGCTTCTCAGAAACAACAGTGTCCACGACCGCGCCCGGGACGACACGCTTGATACGGCGCTTGGTGGAGGTAGCAGTGCCGTCGAGAGTATCCGGGGAGTCGGCGAACAAGGCGCTCATGTATCCTGCGCGGCATTCATCGGAGCAGAAATGGACAGCGAACGACTCTACGGCGCGCGGACGGTCCCAGGAACTGGCAATCGAGATTTCACGACGCGCGGAAGTCACGCCGATATTTTCGGCGGCAAAGCCGAGAATCCAGACTTCGCCCTCACCTTTCAAACGCCCGCAGCTCTCACACTCAAAACGGACCATGATTACACCTCTTGATCTTTAGATGGCCGGAGATGGTCGTGGTTTGCTTGAAAAAATTGGTTTGCTCAAGAAACAACTTGCGTGGCAAATGGCTTGCTTGAGAAACAATTAGCTTCAGAATCCGGCAGCGACATTGGAAAGATCATTTCATCTTCGCCTGATTACGTAAGCCAGTGCGCGTCATGGACGCAGCTAAGCGTTGCGCCAGGCCTGGGAAGCTGCCGGCGGTCTTGGCCAGCAGCCCTCGCGCGCGCGGCAGCGTGATCTCCATTGGACGCTTCACCAGAGCGCGGTCGACGATGGCGCGGACTACTTCTTCCGTTGTGAGCAGCGGCGCGATGAAGATCAACGCTGCCTGGTCCTTGTGCTTATAGGGCTCGACCAGCGGCGTGTCTGCTCCGGACGGGCAGATGACGGTGATCGAGATGGAATACTGCTTGAGTTCATGCGCAATGGCGAGCGAGTAGCCGCGAAGCGCAAATTTCGAAGCCGTATAGATCGACATGCCGGGCACCGGCGCAATGCCCGCCATGGATGCGAGATTGATGATGTGGCCGCGGCCATTTTCGCCGGCCTGATTGCGCATAGCGCGAAAAGCGGCTTGCGTGCCGAAGATGGCGCCTTTGGTGTTGACGTCGAAGCTGAGATCGATATCGGCCGGTTTAATATCGGCGATGAAATCCGGCCGCAGGACGCCGGCCACGTTCATTACCGTATCGATTCTTGGCCAGAGCTCGATGGCCGCCTGCATGGTCTGCTCCCACTGTGCAGGGTCGCGGACATCGAGCTGGCGGACAGTAAGTTGGGCGGGCGCGGCGGCGAAAGCGTAAAGCTGCTGCATGGGCGTGGTATTGATGTCGCAGGCCATCACGGAGTCGCCGCGGGCGAGCAGCGTGCGCGCCAGACCAAAGCCGAAGCCGCTGGCGGCGCCGGTGATCAGGTGATGTTTCATGGGGAAGATGATAACCGCGAATTACGCGAATGAACACGAACCGGGGAAAAGCATTTCGCCGCAGATTTTCACAGCGCGGCAGGCCGCAACCAAAAAGAAAATCTTTATGGAGCGCAGCCGCCCTCGGCTGCGGCGATAAATCTTTCGTGAGTCGAGAAGAATTTGATAAATAGCAGCGCAGATAAACGCTGATAGAGGAGCCGCCGTAGCGAGCATGGAGGAAATGAAAGGGGTTCACCGCGGAGGTGCGGAGACGCGGAGACGAAGGGCATGCAGGGCGCAGCCATTGTTCGCAGGACAGGCTGGCAGCAACGGAGAATGGGCATTCTCGCGCGCTGGAGTTCAGGCGGCGGCCGGTTTATTGAATTGGGCGCGGTGCAGCAGCGATGCGCCGCCGATCAGAAGCAGCATCGTAATGATCCAGACGGCCAGGGCCATCCGCCAGAGCGTGGCCTTTTGCTCCTCCACCAATCGCAAAGAGCGTGCTGCCAGCACAAAACCGGGATGTTTACCATTCACACGCTGGATTACGCTGGCCAAACGCACGCCCTGACGCGGTTGCCAGGTAACTTTCTCAGTGCCGTGGGCGCGCACAAAGTCGAACACTCCGGCGGGCGGCGTGGGCAACTGCTGGTCCAGATAACCGGTGCCCGGGCCGGCTTTGCCCTGATCGTCATAAAAGATCACGATCGGTTGCAGGCTGCGCTCCAGGTCGACGTAACCAGGCGGAATCACGTTAGCAGGTTCTTCGCCGGACGCGATCTCGCCAACATAGTAGTTGGCCATATCGATCTGGGGCTGGTTGGCGCCGCCGCGCAGCATTTGATCGATGGTAAGCGAAGCAGCGCCGCCCATCACGGTGAGAATGGCCGCCAGCGCCAGTGTATGAAAGGCCAGAGGCCAGCGAAGAAACGAATCGCGAATCATGTGAACTCGCTCCATCAAGGAAGATTGCAGGAGATCGCCATAAGCACGCAACCAGAAATGCAGAGCGCTCGCGGGACGGTCGCGGTAGGCGTCATGCAGCGTCTGCAGCATCTGCTCGCGGTACTGAAAGCGCAGGCGCCAGGGATAGATCACGAGCGCGCCACGGTACAGAATCTCCATGAGCGGATAAGAGTCTTTCATGAGCGGACGCCCTCCAGCGAAGCCTTGCGCCGGACCGAGCTCATCATGCGGCCAAGACGGGCCGCCTCCGCGCTGAATACCTTACTGCCGAGCTTTGTGATGCGATAGTAGCGTCGGCGCTCATTGTCAGTGAATCCGGTTTCTTCCACCAGGCCGTTGCGCATCATGCGATCCAGCGAGCCATACAGCGTGCCCGGGCCCATGGGAACGCCCCCGCCTTCGGGCAGAGACGCCTCCTTCATGATGGCGTAGCCGTGCTTTTCTGAGCCGGCCAGGGCCAGCAGGATGGAAAAGACGGCGGCGCTGAGCGGCAGCATGCTGCCAGGTTCGATGGGTCGTTTGCTCACGGATGGCTAATATATCACTTACGGATATATCGGGAAAGGGAATATTTTTGCGGCCTGGAGCTTGAGCGGGCCGCCATGCCGGCGGCTGCGACTTTGTGGCTGACTGCGGGGAATCGGTCTAGCGCATGCCCGAGCAGCCATCGCAGAGCATGGCGAAAAGGACCGCGAGCGCGGCTGAGAGCAGGACGGTCCAGCCAATGCTGTGCGTCCAGGTGCGCAACATGGGAACAAGGCTTCTCTGGATCTGGTTCTGACCGGCTGCTGATTCGATGTTTGTCATGGCGCGTGGCCTCCGCTGCGGTGGCAGCGCTCAATCACAATGCAGCCATGTCTCCATCGATATAAGTAATTGATATACAAAGCCTTAGATAAGGCGCCGAGGGGTGGCTATTGCGGCATATTGACCACAGCGTGGCAACCCGAACACATCCGCAGGGGTGAAGCGGTGTAACGCACGCGCCCCAGACGACTCTATTTCAGTGGTTGTTGGCCGCCACTCCATTCTTGTCCATCCACTCTGCTATCTGTTTGAGAAATTCCTGATCGAACGGTCCATGCTCGTGTTTGCGGATGGCTTCCAGCCATGCGCGCTTGGATGGGACGAGATCAAGACCGTGTCCCATGCCGGGGAGTTCGATGTATGAAGCGCGGCCGGGATGGAAGCTGTTAATCATGTCAGCAAGGTAACGGTTTTCTTCGGCCCAGGTGGCGGGATCGGAAGTTCCGTAGGTGACGAGCACCGGCACATCAACTTTTTTCCACTCCACGGCAAGGTCAAGATCTGCGATCTGTTGCAGGTAGGTATAGGAGACGCCAAAGGTATTGACTGAGTCTTTACACTCGGGCGAGGTTTTCAGTATCTCCGCGGGCGTTTGCTTCTCAACGAAGAAGCGGTGCTGACATCGCTCCATGGTGCGGACGGTGCGATCGGCTTCATCGTATGGGTGGCCGAGAATGAAGAGCTGGCGACGGGCGTTTTCCAATTGGTATTCGAACCAGCTGCGGCCGATGGTCTCGGCGGCGATGAAGCCGCGCACAGGAAACTTCTGCGCAACCAGGACGCCTTCCAGCGGTCCAATGGAGTGAGCAAGGATGAAAATCTTGTCGCGATCGACGAAATCGGCAGCGGCCAGGGCGTTCAGCCCGGCTAAAGATCGCTTGACGGCGAGTTGCAGATCGGACTGCGGGCTGTCACAGGGCGGGCCTTCACTCTTGCCTTCGCCGTTTTTGTCGACGCGCATGGTAACGTATCCGCGCTGGGTCAGGCCATCGATGAGACGGGTGTACGGATCGTCCGGCTTGAGGATGTCGAGCGAGTAGCAGCCCAGGCCGCCAATGAGAAAGACCGCAGGATGTTTTCCAGGTTTTTCCGGTTTGGTGATGATTGCCTGATAATTGGCGCCCTCGATCTGGAGGGTTGAGTGGAGTGTGATCGGAGATTGGGCGAAGAGGGGAAGGCAGGCGAGAACCAGGAGCAGAAATTTTTTCACGGCAAGAGGTTAGCAGAATTGGCGGCGGGCAACTGCCGGATCGATTGACGGCCCTTCTGGGCGAGAGTAGGATTTGCCGCGACACTCTTCAGCCCGAAAAGAAGGAGATGAAATCTATGAAACGGATCCTTACCGTTACTTTCGCCGTTCTACTACTTTCGAGCCTGTTCGCAGCCGGGCAGAACCCGCCGCCAGCGCCCAAGCCGGGTCCGGAACATAAAAACCTTGCCTATTTCGTCGGCAACTGGAAAACAACAGGCGACCTGAAGCCTGGCCCCATGGGTCCAGGTGGGAAGTTCACTGGCACGGACCACATAGAGTGGATGCCCGGAGGTTTTTTCCTGGTATCGCACTCGAAGGGCTCCAGTTCCATGGGCAATTGGACCGGGATGTCGGTATATGGATATGACGCGCAGAAGAAGGCTTACACTTACGACGAGTTCAACAGCAATGGTGAAGTGGTTCATGCTACCGGCGCCTTCGACGGAAAGGTCTGGACCTGGAGCAGCGACATGACGATGGGCGAGAAATCGGTAAAGACCCATTTCATCCTCACCGAGACTTCTCCCACTGCCTACACGTACAAGTTTGAGATGTCCGAGGATGGCAACAACTGGACGCCCGTGATGGACGGCACCGGCACCAAAGTCGCCGGCGCCGGGACGGCTACGAAGAAGAAGTAGGACGAGTCCATAAACCCGGCTTTGAATCAAGGCGAGTCTAACCGGCTCGCCTTGGGTGTTTTTGGGCGCTCACCGGTTATTTCCATCTGTAACCTGCCTTGCCCCGTCCGACTCTCCGTCCGACTCTATGGTTCAGGCTAACGGTTCCTGACCGGCCTGCCGTTGAGTTCCTGGATGTCCCGCGCGTTGGGCGAGGGGTAACGCCGCGCAAACTCTTCAAGTTCCGCGGCTGAGAATTTGATCGGAGTTTTCAAGATATAAAATTCGATGCCTTCCGTGCAGGGCGGCGTGGTGAGCGATCCAATATAGGTGTAATAGCCCGCGTGCTGGTAGTCATCGGGTAACAGGCCTTCCAATTCGATGGCAGGCCCTCCGCTTGACTCCGGCGGAGGAAAGCGCTGGAACAAAGCCTTGAGCGCCTCAGAGGTTTTTGCCGCTGGCTGGCCTTCCTCAACCAGAACGCCAATTACCACGGCGCACCTACCGGTAACGCAACCGACCTTCTTATGAACGAAGTGAACCACCATGGCATAGCGATGGTTGTTTATGGCTTCTTCGCTGGGGCGGTGGAAATGAAATTCATCCAGAACGAATTTGCCCAGCTTGGGGACCTCAATCGAGTTCGATCCAGCAGGCGTGTAAACCTTCAAGTTATATGGATTGTGCAGAGTGGTCTTCAGCTGCGATGTAGGTTGGTCGTATCCCGTGAACTTGATCTCGGGCAATGCGGGATCAGGCGTGCCTTCAGGGATATTGATAGGGGCCTGAAAGCGCCGCTGAGCAGCGTTATTGCACACGCCGCACCAGGTTTGTTGTCCCACCGGCCCATGGTCATAGGCAAAAGGATCCTTCGCACATTCGGCGTTTGATTTCGCTGGCTTTGCGGGTTTCGCAGGGGACGCTGATTGGGCGAGCGAAGCGAGAGAAAGAGTGATGAGTAATGACAGACGTGAAACGAAGCGGATTGCCGGGATGAGGTCCATGGTAACGCCCTCCTCTTTGAGCAAGAAAGAACCTTACCACGGATGATACGGATTGCGCGGATTTTCCCGGATAGTTTCGGGAAACGCTGTTACCGCAAAGGAGGCGAAGCACGCAGAGAAGAATGCAAAAAATCTTGCCGCGGATTTGCGCGGATGCAGATTATGAGAACTTTCAAAGGAGGATGATCCCTTACCACGGATGACGCTGATCGGTCGGATTTTCCATGATAGAACAGCGCCACCATTAGGCAGGGCTTTGGAAAATCCGCTACTCAATCTTGGCTACCCTCTCGCTTACCCTTGGGAATTTCTCGAACACAGCCGGGTCATGGCCGGGGACGATCAGGCGGGGCGAGGTGGCGAGCTGTTTCATGCGGTCCTGGGCGCGGAGATTCGAAGCCGCGTCGAGCGTTTGGGCAATGGGCACGTGCTTTTCCAGGTTTTCATAGAGGTACATGTTGTCGCTGGCCAGAATCACCGTGCCTGCTTTGGTGTTGACGCCCACGTACTGCGACTGGAACGTATGCTTGCCGCCGGTGTAGCAGGTGATGCCGGGGAAAATTTCCTGGGCGTCGCCATTGACCAGCGTTACGCGGCCGGCCAGATTGAGTTTCACGGCAGCCAGCACGTCGTCCGGGTCGATGCCGCCGTGGGTGCGCGGCTGCTGCCAGGCTTCCCCGGTGTAATAGGTGTATTCATCTTTTTGCAGCCAGATGCGCGCGCGGGGAAAAAGGTCCATGCCGTCAGCGTGGTCCCAATGCATGTGCGTGATCACCACGTCAGTCACGTCTTCCGCGGTGAGCGCGGGCTGGCCCGCGGGCATGATTCCAGGTTGGCCAACAGCGTCAGAGGGTTTGATGAAGCCATCAACCTTGAATTGCTTGAAGAACTGAGGACGATAGAAGCCCGAATCCACCAGGACCACGCGGCCATTGCCGCGAATGATCCAGATGGTCATGGCAATGGAAAACTTGCGCTGTGGATCAGCGCCGGCGATCAGCGCATTCACGGGAAAATCCGGAATGGAGCCGTAGCGTATGGCAAAGACTTCATAGACGGGCGGAGCGGCGGGTCCGGGCGCGTTGGCGGACGCTGTGGGCCCGGTGGTGCTGCCCGAAGACGGCACGCTTTGCGCGCAGGCCGCAAGAATCGACAGGAAAAACACGCTCAGGGCCACGGATTTTGCTATCATTTTTCACCCCCTTAAAGTCCAGAATTATGCCTTGGCTTCGAAACACGCAAGCGACGGAATAAGAGTGCATGAATAGCCCGGGAATGTCGAGAAATCCCAAGGTGCCTTCCCTGCTGCAACGGGTCGGCTTCAGCTTTCTGTTGGGATTTGGTTTGTTTGTGTTTGGCGCGCTGGTACAAGGCGTGCTGGGCCGGCGCGGGATTACGGGAATCAGCGCTTATCTTGACGACCTGATACTGGGCGTTCTGGCCGGACTGCTGGTGTTTGTCTATGAGCAGCGGCGGTCGCGCGATATGAGAAAAAAGCTGGCCGTGATTGCCGCCATGAACCATCACGTCCGCAATGCGCTGCAAGCTATTTCTTACTTGCCCTATGCGGACCAGGCAAAGCAGGTGCAGTTGATGCAGCAGTCGGTCAACCGGATCCAGTGGGCCTTGCAGGAGATCTTGCCGGGCGAGATGGAGCATGAGCAGAACTTGCCGCCAGCATCGAAGGTGGCGGGGACAGATAAGACGGATGCCGCGAAACCAACAGGCACGCCGCCGCCAGAGTGAAGATCACCGGACACGCGGGTTGCTGCCGCTTCGTCAGGGGAACGAGCTGTCGTGATCGATGCATGAACTTGATCACCCAAGACCGGACAATTGAGAGCGCAGCGAAGCAGGAAGGGGCTGGAAATCGAAACCATTCTGCAGGAGAGAATTGGAATGGCATGTATGGTGCAGTGGCCCCAATAAGCAAGAAAAAAGGGTGTTCCGATGAACACCCGTCATAACTATTTTCCCTTGGAAATTCACGGAGACTTGGCTCCGCTATCGTGCTACTTTTTCTTCTTTTTCTTGGCTGCTTTTTTCTTGGTTGCCATGAGTTGAATGCCCTCCTTAGAAGATTTAGTCGCTTTGGAGCCGATCTCACTTTCGAAGCCCAACGAATTGTACCGTTGTGTGCTTACACACAAGATATTGAGGTACTGCTGTAACGTTGTCAACAAAAAAATGCACAAACCGGCGACTGAGCCGCGATTGCAATTCCGGCGTAGCCGGACGATTTTTACTTGTGCGCCGGCTCGGCGGGTTCAACGAACGCCGTATTCCGGTCGAAGCAGAAATTTACGAACTCCTGCGTGTAGCGCTCAATGGTCCCGGCGGAAGTGTCAGCT
>Ga0164306_10001225_pt1 | contig 11264 bp, 16 predicted proteins | sample Whisoiple_242_MG_FD_110213 | JGI IMG/M metagenome (GOLD analysis project Ga0164306, IMG submission 110213) | Soil microbial communities amended with fresh organic matter from upstate New York, USA - Whitman soil sample_242_MG | ecosystem: Environmental > Terrestrial > Soil > Unclassified >... | reverse complement strand
CGCTCCCACCTTCAGCAGGGCCGGTCGCACGCGGGCGTCGCCGAGGGCGACGAAGGACGCTGTCGCGCCGACTGCGGCGGACCACCGCAGGGTCGCACCGAGGGTGACGACCTGGTGGAGGTACCGACCGCCGTTCACCCTCAGGTCGTGCAGGGAGGTGAGGCCGTGCGGGTGCCGCCAGGGGGCGATGGCCACCCCGAAGTGCCCGAAGGCCACCAGGTCGAGCCCGAACGACACCACCACCCCCAGGCCGAACGCGGCCACGAAGGTGCCGCAGAGCAGCAGCACCTGCCTCCACGAACGGTGCCCGAGGTGCACGGCGGCGGCGATGAGGAGCACCCCGGCCACAGGTGGGTAGGTGAGCACCGACAAGGTGGTGACGACGAGCACCCAGGCGACCAGGCCGCCGCGGTGCCGTGCCGCCCGCGGGAGGGTCCACACCGCCACCGCCGCGACGACGGCGGAGGCGGACAGCGTGCCGGGCCAGTAGGCGAGCCGCACCCAGAGCGGCGACAGCAGCAGGGCCACGGCGAGCAGGGCCCCGGAGATGACGCCGCCCTCCTCGAACAGGCGCCCGAGGCCGAGCACGAAGAGCACGTAGGCCGTGAACAGCACGACGACTGCCGTGACGGGGGTGCCGTGCTGGCCCACGACGAACCACCAGCCGTAGCTGAGCCATCGGCCCTCCACGCGCACCTTGTCGAGGGGGTCGTCGATGCCGGGGACACCCGCAGGCAGCAGGAACGGCCAGTCGTCGCGGCGCACGAAGGGGGTGACGAGCTGGCTGACCGCGCCCGAGGCGAGCAGGGCCACGGCCACGGCGACGGCCGGCACCGCGGCGCGACGGAGCGTCGAGCGTGCTGGGCTCGCAGGAGTCGCGGGGCCACGGGCGGCGGTGTCAGTCATCACGTCAACAGAAGCAGACGAGACTTAGGCCCGACCGAGGCCCGGATCCGTCAGGCTTGGGGGCACGCGCCCCCCGTACACACACCCAGGAGACCCGCATGACCGACCGGCCCAACAACTGGAACCAGAACGTCATCGACGAGTTCCGCGCCAACGACGGCACGGTCACGACGGCGGGGTTCGGCCGCGCCCTCGTGCTGCTCCACCACGTCGGCGCCAAGACCGGTCAGGAGCGGGTGGCGCCCGCGCGGGCCATCCGGCAGGACCAGGACACCTGGCTGGTCGCGGCCTCCAAGGGCGGAGCCCCCGACAACCCCGCCTGGTTCCACAACCTGCAGGCGCACCCCGACGTCTCGATCGAGGTGCCGGGCGAGGGCACCGTCGCGGTCCGTGCCCGAGTGCTCGAGGGTGCCGAGCGCGACGCCGGCTGGGCGCTGTTCACCGCGGCCAGCCCGAGCTTCGAGCAGTACGAGGACCGCACGACCCGCACCATCCCGGTCATCGCCCTGCACCGCCGGGAGCCGTGAGCACGGTTTCGGCAGCGGCTCTGCGAACGGGTCCGAGGTGCACCGGCCGGCGCCCCCCGGAGCTCTGGACGCTCCGCCCGCGCCGCGTAGCGTGACGCGAACCGTCCACCGGAGGCAGCGCTGCTGAACCTCGTCGTGCACTTCGAGAACCACGCGACCGAGCCGCAGGGGCTCATCTCCCCGGTGCTGTCCGACGGCACCGACCAGATGGCCGCGATGACCTGAGGTCTGCCCCCGGCCGGGGGATCAGTGCTCGGCTGCGGCACCGGCGTCCACGCGGGAGCCGAACCGGTCCTCGGGGTCGAGGCGGGTCAGCAGGGCGTCGCCGATGGCGGTCAGCTGCTCGAGCTGGGTGCGCGAGAGCGCGTCGAGCACGTGGTGTCGCACCGCGCCCACGTGCCCCGGCGCGGCCGCCACGACGGTGTCCCAGCCGGCCGGGGTCAGCCGGGCGTTGGTGGCCCGTCGGTCCTCCGGGCAGGGGAACCGCTCCACCAGCCCGCGGGCCTCGAGGCGGGCGATGACGTGCGACAGCCGGGGCAGGGTGCCGTTGGTGCGGTGGGCGAGGGCCGTCATCCGCAGGCTGTGTCCGGGGGCCTCGGAGAGCATCGCGAGCACGAAGTACTCGAAGTGGGTGAGCCCCGAGTCGCGCCGCAGCTGCGTGTCGAGCGCCCCCGGCAGCAGCTCGACGACGGCAGCCAGGCGGAGCCACGCGGCGCGTTCGTCGGCGTCCAACCACTGGGTGTCCATCTGGACAGTCTAGCGGATTACTTGAAGGAACAACCATTACCGTGGCATGGTTACTTGTATCAACAACCAATCACCTCCCAAGGAGCACACCGTGGCGCACGTCTCGATCATCGGAACCGGAAACATGGGCCAGGCCATCGCGGCCGTCGCAGGGCGCGGCGGTCACACCGTCTCGCTGCTCGGGCCGGCAGACCTGGACGCCCCGCTCGGCGACGTCGTCGTCCTCGCGGTGCCCTACTCCGCCGTCGCCGACGTCATCGCAGCCCGTGGTACGAAGCTCGCGGGCAAGGTCGTCGTCGACATCACCAACCCGGTGAACTTCGAGACCTTCGACGGCCTCACCGTCGACACCGCCGGCTCGGCCACCGCCGAGATCGCGGCCGCCCTGCCCGACTCGACCGTGCTCAAGGCGTTCAACACCAACTTCGCCGGCACGCTGGCCGCGGGCACCGTCGGCGACCTGACCACCACGGTGCTCATCGCGGGTGACGACGCCGACGCGAAGTCGCTGCTCGCCGGGATCGTCACGTCCGGTGGCCTGAAGGCCCTCGACGCCGGCTCCCTCTCCCGCGCCCGTGAGCTCGAGGCCCTCGGGTTCCTGCAGATCACCCTCGCCGCCGGCGAGAAGGTGTCGTGGACCGGTGGCTTCGGCGTCGCGGCCTGATCCGCGCCGGTCGACGAAGGAACCCAACACCTTGACCCACGCCACCGCCTTCGGTGACCCGGTCGTCGCCCGTCACGGCGCCGACGACCCGTCCGCTCCCCTCGTCGTGCTGCTCCACGGCCGCGGCTCGAACGAGCACGAGATCCTGTCGCTCGCGCCGCACCTGCCCGACGGAGTGGCCTACGCGGCGACTCGCCCGCCGGTGGGGTCGCCGATCAGACGTGGGCCCACGTCATGATCATGTTGTGGTCCGAGGGCGGGCTCTTGGCGATGCCGTTCGTGCTGGCCGCGGGGACGACCGTCTCCCAGGTGCGGGCCCGCACGGTGTACGACACGAAGATGTAGCCGATCGCGCTGCCGTTGTACCTCTGGGTCGCTAGGGCATCACGCCGGCCCGGCCAGCTCGTCCAGCCGGAGGCGTGCTGGCCCTGGATGTTGTGGCTGGCGACGCCGATGAGCGCCTTGGGCGCGAGGCTGCTGTAGGTCGTGGCGTCGCGCTGGGCGACGGCCTTGGCGGCGCAGCCGGTCGTGGCGGCCGCGACGCTGGTGGTGAGGCCGACGGCATCCGCCCGGCTCGTCGTGGCAGCGCTCGCCGCGGTCGTCGTGGTTGCCGTCAGGCCCGCCCCGACCACCGCGGCGGTCAGGAGGAGCGCAAGGCGTCCCGAGATCCACATGGGTTGTCATCCGTTCCCCCTGCATGGAGGTACGTCTGACCTCCAGATTCATCGGTGCCCTCCGTCGATGCAGTCCGATCGGGCGGCAACGGCTCACGGGGCTCACAGGTTGGGCGGCCGCCCGACCGCGGCGGCGCGAGACGCCGAGCGGGCCCGAGGGTCGAGGGCGTGCTACTTCTCGCCGGTGCCGCGCTCACGCCGGAGCGACTGCTGGTAGACCTCCGCGTAGGTGGGGGTGTCCTTCACGAGGTCGTCGCAGAACGCCGCCACGTCGTCGCCGACCAGGTCGAGCACGCCCTGGTGCCGCGCGGCTCCCTGCTCGAAGAAGTCGACGAGGTCGGACAGCAGCGAACCGTCGGCCAGGCCGACCGGCCCGACCTTGAAGAAGTACCTCTGGATCTCCTCGTAGACGATCCGGTAGTCGCGCGGGAGTGCCTTGACCCGCGCCTTGTGCGCCCGCCACTGCTTCTTGCCCTCGATGATGTCGTGGATGCCCACGTCAGCCTCCCTGCCCCAGCCGGCGCGCGACGTTCCTGTTCAGCTGCTCACGCCAGCGATCGCGGTAGCCGCCGGCGCCGTCGCCACCCGCGACCGCCGAGCAGAATCCCGCGATGTCGTCACCCAGCACCTCGTGGACGTCCTGGCCGTCGGCCGCGGTCTCCTCCAGCAGGCCCAGCACGCCGTCGAGGACGGGCACCAGGTTGCGACCAGTGAAGGTCGAGTGCGGAGCGAGGCCGACCTTGATCTCCTCCCAGGCCGCTCGATGGCCGGGCGGCAGCGCCGTCGCGCGGGCCTCGAACGCCGTGTACTCCCTGGTGAGGTCGCTGCCCGTCACCCGTTCCCAGAAGCTCATCCCCGGCCCTCCTTGAGCTGGTCGATCCGTGTCGAGAGGTACGTCCACTTGGCCCAGAAGACCTCGAGCTCGGCCCGGCCCGCGTCGTTGAGCGAGTAGAACTTGCGCGGCGGGCCCTGCTCGGACGGCCGTGTGGTCACCTGCACCAGCGCATTGCGTTCCAGCCGCAGCAGGATCGTGTACACCGTGCCCTCGACGACGTCGACGAGGCCGAGCTCGTGCAGCCGGCGGGTGATGGCGTAGCCGTACGTCTCGTCGCGGGCGAGGATCTGGAGCACGCAGCCCTCGAGCGTGCCCTTCAGCATCTCGGTCAGGTCGTCCATCCGTGCCGCGACCCCTCGGTGTCAGTTACCTAGTGCCACTCAGTACCAGTACACGGTATCACGCAGTAGCGGGCCGGGCCCTAGCATCGGCCGCATGGTGCGTGGTGCTCTGGTGCGGGTCGCCCGCGCCCGCTTCCCTGTCGTCGCGAGCGAGGGGCGGCGTGGGCAGTGGTGGTGGCTGGCCCTGCCGATCGTGCCGCTGCAGGGGTACCGACTCAGCCGCACGATCCCCCGGTTCGCCGATGCCGAGGGCACCACGGGCCAGGTCGGCACAGGCGACCGACGGATGAAGGTCGTCGCGCTCGGCGACAGCGTCACGGCGGGCTACGCCGTGGGCCACCACCGGTCGTCCGTGGCCGGCCAGCTCGCCGCCCGGCTCGCCGACCGCTACGGCGCGACGGTCGACTGGCAGGCCTGCGCCCAGACCGGCGCGACCGCGGGCACGGCAGCCGGCCTGGTCTCCACCGACGCGCTCGCCGACGCCGACCTCGTCTTCGTCTCGATCGGTGTCAACGACCTCAAGAACCTGCACAGCGCGAACCGGTTCCGACGCGAGCTCGGGTCGCTGCTCGATACCGTGCTCGACGCCGCACCGCGGGCCCGGGTCTGCCTGCTCGGCATCCCACCGCTCGACCACTTCCCGGCCTTCCCGCGGCCGCTCGCCGACGCCCTCGGGTGGCGGGGGCGGGTCTTCGACGCGATCGCGGTCGCCGCGGTCGGCGCTCGCGAACGGGCCTTCCGGATCGAGACGGCCGAACCGCTCGGCCCCGAGATGTTCGCCGGCGACGGGTTCCACCCGAGCCCGGCGCTGCACGCCGCCTTCGCCGACGCCGTCATGGCCGGGCTGCCACGAGACACGGACTTCGGTCAGGGCGACCCGCACGGTCGCTGAGCCGCGGAGCTCCCCGCCGGCACCCGGGTCGGCGTCACTCGCCCTGCTGCTCGAGGTGGGCTCGGGCCAGGTCGGCCGGGGCGTGGACCAGCCACGCATCGAGCAGGGCCTCGCGAAGGTCGTCGTCGCCCGCACTCGCCAGGTGCATGAGCACGGCCGGGTAGCCCTTGAAGTGCGGAATCGTGAACAGGTGTCCGGGGTGCGCCTGGAGGAGCGACTCCTTGTCCTCGAGGCCGTCGGTGACCAGCGCGAGGATGGGTCCCTCGGGCACCGGGTCCCCGGCGAAGCGCTTGAGGTCGGCCTTGCTGAACGGCCGCTCCCAGGCGAAGCCCTTGCCCGCAACCGCCCAGGTGCGGTGGCCGTGCCGCTCGCCGACGGAGACCTCCGGCAGCATCGCGACGAGGCGCTCGACATCCTCGAGATCGGCCATCGAGCCAGCGTAGCGCCGGGCCCGGACCGGCGTTCCGGCGTCGACCGCCCCGCGCACCGCTCCCGTCAGCAGTCGAACACCGACCAGCAGATCTCGTTCCGCCGCCTCTGGTCGTCGAGCACCAGCTCGCGGACCGCCGAGGGAATCCGGTCACGCTGCCACCCGCACTCGCGCCGACCGGCGGCCTCGCGGTCTCCCTCCGGCGCAGCAGCGCGAACGGCCTTGATGGCGTACGCGGCCGCACCGAGGTCGTGTGCGGCGACGTGGGCCACGGCTCCCGCCTGACCGGCGGCGTACGCGGCATGCCGTGCCGCACCCGCCAGGGGCCGGGCGGCACCCATGGCGTGGCCGCCCGACGCGCGAGCCTGCATCATCGTCAGCTCGCCCCGGGTCCAGGCCCGGGCAGCCTCGATCGCCCCGCGAGGTCTCAGGTCGCCCGGCTGGGCCGACTCGAAGAGGGGCAGGACGTGCTCGGCACACGACGCAGCCCACAACGCCAGGAGGTGGTGGTCGGCATCCGTGAGAGTCCCACCGCGACGGATGGTCACGAGCCGAGGGTCCGGGACCTTCGGGAGGATCATCGGAGGTCGGCGCTCGAACCCTGTGGTGTCACTGTCGTGCCGGGAGCCCCGGCCGCCTAGCCCTGCCCGGGCTGGGGCGCCTCGGCGGCTCGGATCCGGGCCGTGAGGACCGGGAGCAGCGCGCGGGCGATCTGGGGGTAGCGGTCCATCAGCGAGGCGAACTCGAGCGCGGACACGGCGAACGTCTCGACCCCGTCGGGCCCCGCGACGATCGTGGCCGAGCGGCCGTGGTGGTCGATGAGCGCCATCTCGCCGAAGTAGCCCCCCACGTCGATGGGGCCGCGCTCCACGCCGTTGACGATGACCGTGGCGGACCCGCGCCTGACGATCTGGAACCCCTCGTCGGTGCTGCCCTCGAGTACCAACGTGGTGCCCGGCTGGAGGGTGAAGGTGGTTCCCCTGCCCATGATCTCGTCCAGAGCGGAGTCGGGCAGTGCACGGAACAGGTCAACCTGGGTGAGCGAATCACGCAACGTCATCGTTGTCTCCCGGATACTCGCGTCCTGCGGCGGCCCGACGGAGGGGTCGCAGACGTTGTCACGCTAGCAGGAGACGCCCGCGACCCGCCCGTCACGGATCGTCACCCGGTGCCGCCCCGGGGGACGCAGCGGGTGGCTCGGTGGCTACCGGCGATCGGCGGTCGGTCGCGCGGCGAGATCGGTGCACACCTCGTCGACCGAGCGGTACAGCCGCTGGGGCGAGAGGCACCCGGCCCGCCACAACAGGCGTGACGGTGAGCGGCCGACCACGAGCGCGGCGAGGATGTCGTCCTGCCACGCGGGGAAGTCGACCCGCCTCAGGACGGCCCGCAGGTCGTCGAGGTCGTGATCGAGCCGACTGGTCGCAGTCCCTTGGATGGTCATCGCAGCTCCTTGCCTGGGCGACCCGCACATCGCACGGAAGACCTACCCACGGTCCTGCCCGGTATGCACGGCAGGTTCCATGTCCTGCTCGCAGCGACCGGACGTCGGTGGCCGCTGCCAGACTCGACGGTCATGGTGACCGTCGACGACGTCCGACGCGTGGCTCGGGCCCTGCCCCGCACGACCGAGCACGTGATCCGCGACCGGGTGAAGTTCCGGGTCGGGCAGCTGGTCTACGTGGCCTTCTCCCGCGACGAGACGCTGATGGGGTTCGCCTTTCCCAAGGAGGAGCGCGCGGGCCTGGTCGCCAGCGACCCGGACACGTTCCTGTTGCCGAGCGAGGGTGACCTGCGCTTCAACTGGGTCGAAGCCAGGACGGCGATGCTCGAGGTCGAGGAGATGACCGAGCTGGTCACGGAGGCCTGGGCCATGGTGGTCCCCAAGGGGGTCGCACGCGATCACCTCGAGGGCCAGGGTCCCTGAGGTGGCCGGGGCTCCTCGCCGGCCGACGGACGAGGCGCGCCTGTCGCATTCCGTGCCCGGCGTTCGTGGTACGGGTGAGAGCGGTCGTCGGGGCGCCGCTCGACCAGGGGGCACGACCCCTCACAACCCTTGCCCCGTTCGAGAGGAACTCGCAATGTCGAAGGTCATCGCCATCATGTCCATGTCGCTCGACGGCTTCGTCGCCGACCCCGACGGCGGTGTGGGCGAGGTGTTCGACTGGTACTTCGCCTCAGGGGGTGTCGAGATCGACACCGGAGGGTCCGACCCCATGACGTTCACCATGTCCGAACCGAGCGCCGAGCACTTTCGCGACCTCACGTCCGACCTCGGGGCCGTGCTCACCGGCCGACGCACCTTCGACGCGGCCCAGGGCTGGGGCGGCAACCACGCCTGGGGGCCGGCCTTCGTCCTGACCCACGACATCCCGGCGGGGTGGCCGCGACCCGACTCGACCGTGCACTTCGTCACCGACGGGGTCGAGAGCGCCGTGGCGCAGGCCAGGTCTGCGGCATCCGGGAAGTCGGTGGGGGTCCACGGCGCTGACACCATCCAGCAGCTGCTGAACGCCGGCCTGGTCGACGAGCTGCAGGTCGACCTGGCCGCGGTGCTCCTCGGGTCCGGGGTGCGGCTGTTCGACCACCTTGCCGGCACGCCGGTCGTCCTCGGGAACCCGAGGGTGGTCGCGGGCGTCGGCGTCACGCACCTGCGCTACCCGGTCGCCACGGCGTAGCCCTGGCGCAGGGGCAGCGGCGAAGGGGCCGACCCTCAGGTGCCGTGAGCCGTCAGCTCGGCGTCATGGCTGTCGTCCGGCACCCCCGGAGGCGCCTGCGCCGGCTCGGGCTGCGGCTCGGCCCCGCGGAGCCGGCGCGGCCAGGCGCTGAACCCGCCGAGCAGGGTCAGGAGTGCGGGCACCAGCACCGAGCGCACGACCAGGGCGTCGATGAGGACGCCGAGGGCCATGACGAACGCGAGCTCGCGGAACTGCCGCAGCGGCACCAGGGCCAGCATCCCGAAGCTGGCCGCGAGCGTGATGCCGGCGGCCGTGATGGCGCCCGAGGTCTCGGGGACGCGCTCGGCGATCGCCTGGCGCAGCGTGGTGTGGCGGGCCCGGGTCCAGACGTGGCCGACCCCGTAGATGTTGTAGTCCGACCCGAGCGACAGCAGCAGCACGGAGGCCGCGAACGGCACGTAGAACGCCACTCCGTCGTGCCCGAGCCGGTCCTGGAAGACCAGGGCCAGGCACCCGAGCGACGCGGCGAGGGCGAGCACGCTGCAGGCGAGCAGCAGCACCGGCGCCACGACGGCCCGGAGGAAGACCATGAGCAGGAGCAGGTTGACGACCAGCACGGCGACGGCGATGCGGCGCAGGTCGGCGTTCGTCGCCGCCACGAGCTCCGCGGCCACCGCGGTGTCGCCGGCCAACCCGAACCCCATGCCGTCCAGCCCGGCCCCGTGCAGGAGCCCGGGCATCGCTGCGGAGAGCCGGTTGACGTCGGAGATCGCCGTGGCGCCCAGGGGGTCGTGGTCGAGGACGACGAGAAGCCGGGCCGCGTCACCATCCTGCGTCACCAGCGCTCCTCGTACGGCCTGGTCCGGGAGGGCGCTGGGACTCAGCACGCCTGCGACGCCCGGTTGCTGCCCGAGCGACCGGCTGAGGTCGTCGAGCTGCTGGCGCTTGCCACCCACGCCGCTGCCCTGCAGCAACACCTCCGTGGGCGCGATGACGCCGGGCGCGAAGCCGGCCGCCGCCGCGCGCGCGGCCTCGGCCGGTTCGCTGTCGGGCGGGAGTGCCGCCACGAACGACACCTCGAGCCGCAGGCGGTCGGCATGGACGGCCAGCGCCCCGAGGCCGACGACGCAGGCTCCGCCGAGGACGAGCGCCACCACGCGCACGGTCAGCAGCCGAGCGGCCGCACGGGACACGACGCGGTCGCGGTCGCGCCGAGGCCGGGCCGGCCAGAACAGTCCGCGCCCGAAGATGGCGAGCAGCGCGGGCAGCAGGGTCACCGAGACGACCACCGCGGTCAGCACCGACAGCGAGAGCACCGGGCCGAAGGCGCGGAAGAAGCCGGACTTGGCAACGAGCATGGCCGCGCACCCGGCAGCGACGGCGATGCCGGCGACGAGCACGATCCGCCCGGTCTGGGCGGCCGACGCCTTCGCGGCGTCCAGCCGGTGCAGCCCCTCCTCCAGGCCCGTGCGCATGCTGGAGAGGTAGAAGATCGCGTAGTCGGTGACGATGCCCAGCACCAGGGCGAGCACCAGTGGCTTGAGCTCTTCGGGTGTTCCGCCCTGCTGCACCAGCCCGCCCACGTAGTTCGTCACCCGCACGGCGAGGAAGTACGACAGGGCGGCCGTCAGCAGTGCCACCAGGGGGGCGACGAACGAGCGGAACTTCAGGGCCACGATCCCGATGACGACCGCCAGGGTGAGGCACTCGAGCAGCAGCAGGTGGCCATAGAGGATGTGGGACTGCTCGACCTGGGCCGGGACGGTGCCGGTCACCCCGACGAGGTGGTCGTCGGGCTGGTTCACGTGCTGCTGGCCGAAGGTCTTGGCGGCGGCTACCTCGCCGCCGAAGGTCGTGCCCGGTTTGGTGAAGATGTAGGTCAGCGCGGTGGTGCCCTGCTCCGCAGAGGTGAAGACGTCCTTGACGTTGATGACCGGCACCGCGGCCGCGATGGGGCCGACGTCGCCGAGGGTGCCCTTGGCGACACCCACCGCGCGCTCCACGGCGCGCTGCTGCGCCCCGCTGGACAGCCCCGACTCGTTGCGCTGGACCAGCAGCGTACGGCTCAGGATCGGGAAGCCGAAGGCCTGCGCGGAGGCCTGCTCGGTCGCGATCGCGTTGCTGTTCGGCGGCGCGAAGCCACCGAGGTCGGCCTGCTGCGTGGTGGCCGGCAGCCACAGCGCGGCCGCCGCGATGGCGGCGGCCCAGCCCAGCACGATGAACCAGCGCAGGGTGACCACACACCAGGCGTACAGCCGGCCGATCGACCCGGCCTCCGACGCGCGCCACGACCTCATCTCTCCGCCCTTCTCCCGCGCCCCCCGGGGTCCCCGAGGTGGGTAACCCAACGGTGGCGCAGGGCAGCCGTCGAGCGGGGTTTGCCGTCCGACAATCTCGGGGCGCAACGACATCCGGTCGTCGCCGGGGCCAGTCAGTCCCAGAGGGCCAGCTCGGCCGCGCGGGGTGCGCGAACCAGCTCGGACGCGCCGTCGAACACCATGACGGCCCGCTCGTCCGGGGTCCAGGGTCCCCACCCGGGCGCCCCGTCGCGGCCGAAGGCGACCCAGGCG
>Ga0164306_10001223_pt1 | contig 11270 bp, 10 predicted proteins | sample Whisoiple_242_MG_FD_110213 | JGI IMG/M metagenome (GOLD analysis project Ga0164306, IMG submission 110213) | Soil microbial communities amended with fresh organic matter from upstate New York, USA - Whitman soil sample_242_MG | ecosystem: Environmental > Terrestrial > Soil > Unclassified >... | reverse complement strand
GGTGGCCTTCGTCTTGCGAACGAACTGCTTCGACGGTTTCGTCGGCTGCGCCGACACGGCGGTGGCACTGTCGACGGGAATCGACATGTCCAACCGCGTCTCGATGCGTTCGAGTCGTTGCAGCAGAGCCGATTCCGTGTCGCTGGCCGACGGCAACAACAGGCGCGCACACACCACCTCGAGCAGCAGCCGTGGCGCGGTCGCCCCACGCATCTCGCCGAGGCCCGCGTGCACCACCTCGGCGTAGCGTGTCAGCGTTCCCGCTCCGAGGCGGGCGGCCTGATCGCGCATCCGCTCGAGCACATCGCCTGGCGCGTCGACCACGCCCCGTGCGGCGGCGTCGGGCACCGCCTGCAGCACGATCAGATCGCGAAAGCGTTCCAGCAGATCGGTGGCGAACCGGCGCGGATCATGGCCCGCGTCGATGACCCCCTCGACCGCACCGAACAATGCAGCGGCGTCGCCTGCGGCCAGCGCGTCGATGGCGTCGTCGATCAGGGCCACGTCGGTGGCTCCCAGCAGGGCAAGCGCCCGCGGGTACAGCACCCGGTTGCCGTCGGCGCCGGCGAGCAACTGATCGAGCACCGAGAGGGTGTCGCGGGGCGAGCCTCCGCCTGCGCGGATGACCAGTGGGTAGACGGTCTCGTCGACCTCGACGCCTTCCTGCACGCAGATCCGCTCCAGCAGCGACCGCATGGTGCGCGGCGCAAGCAGCCGGAACGGGTAGTGGTGGGTGCGCGAGCGGATGGTCGGCAGCACCTTCTCCGGTTCCGTGGTCGCGAAGATGAAGATCAGGTGGTCCGGCGGCTCCTCGACGATCTTCAGCAGCGCGTTGAAGCCTGCCGTGGTCACCATGTGCGCTTCGTCGATGATGAAGATGCGGTAGCGCGACTGTGCAGGGGCGTAGAACGCGCGGTCGCGCAGCTCGCGGGTGTCGTCGACGCCACCGTGGCTGGCCGCATCCAGTTCGACGACGTCGACGCTGCCGGGCCCGTTGGGGGCGAGCGCGACGCACGAGTCGCACACCCCGCACGGCGTCGGGGTCGGACCCTGCTCGCAGTTCAGTGACCGGGCCAGGATCCGCGCCGACGACGTCTTGCCGCAGCCGCGAGGGCCGGAGAACAGATAGGCGTGGTTGATCCGCCCTGCGGTCAGCGCAGTGGAAAGCGGTTCGGTGACGTGCTCCTGGCCGACCACCTCGGCGAAGGTCGCGGGTCGGTGCTTGCGGTAGAGCGCCACGCTCAGCAGGCTACCGAGGTGGTCTGACGGATCGACACCTCAGTCCTTGAGCAGGGCTTCGGTGGCGGCAAGCAACGCGCACGTGGCAAGCCCGTGAATTGCCTCCCGCAGATCGGGCAGCGCCGGAAATGTCGGGGCGATCCGAATATTCTTGTCCTCCGGGTCTTTTCGATATGGGAATGACGCACCGGCTTCGGTGACGGCGATGCCTGCGTCCTTCGCAAGCGACACGGTGCGACGGGCGGTGCCCGGCCACACGTCGAGGTTGACGAAGTAGCCGCCCTTGGGGTCTGTCCACGATGCGATCTTCGACTCACCGAGCCGGTCGCCGAGAATGTCGCCCACCAGCGCGAACTTCGGGGCGAGCAGTTGCTGATGACGCTGCATCTGCAACCTGACTCCGTCGGCGTCCTTGAAGAACCGCAGATGACGAAGTTGGTTGACCTTGTCGGGGCCGATCGATTTCTTTCCTGCGTGCTGCAGATACCAGGCGATGTTGGCAAGCGATCCGCCGAAGAAGCTGACGCCCGCACCGGCGAACGTGATCTTCGAGGTGGACGCGAATACCAGCGGCCGGTTCTGGTTACCCGCTGCGGCGGCCAGCCCCAGCACATCGATCTGCTGCACCGGCTCGTGGGTGAGGGTGTGCACCGCGTATGCGTTGTCCCAGAACAACCGAAAATCGTTTGCGGCCGTTCGCATTTGCACCAACCGTCGCACCTTTTCCCACGAGAACGTGACGCCGGTCGGGTTGGAGAACACCGGCACGCACCACATTCCCTTGATGGCCGGGTCGGCCGCAACGAGCTCCTCGATCAGGTCGACGTCGGGACCGTCTTCGAGCATCGGCACGTTGATCATCTCGACGCCGAGGCTCTCGGTGATCGCGAAGTGCCGGTCATAGCCGGGCACCGGGCACAGGAACTTGACGGCGGGCTCGTCGCGCCATGGCCGCGCCGAATCCACCCCGCCGTGCAGCAGTGAGAACACCACCACGTCGTGCATCAGTTCGAGGCTGGCGTTGTTACCGGCGATCAGGTTCTGCACCGGGATGCCGAGCAGCTCGCCGAAGATGGCGCGCAGCTCCGGCAGACCGTGCAGCCCGCCGTAGTTGCGGGTGTCGGTGCCCTCCCCGTCGCGGTAGGCGTCCTTACCCGATCCCGGCAGATCCAGCAGCGCGTTGGACAGGTCAAGCTGCGCGGGTGACGGCTTGCCGCGGGTCAGGTCGAGTTTGAGTTGCTTGGCCTGCAGGTCGGCGTAGTTGTTCTTCTGCGACTGGTGCTGCGCCTGCAATTCCTCGCGGCCGAGCGAGTGAAACGACACGATGCGTCCTCAATGTCGGAGGAAATAAGGGGACCCCGCGCACCCGACAGAGCCCATTGACCCTTGCTGCCTTCCGGCCCTGGGGGAGTTCACAGGATAGACGCCGCGCGGGGTCCACGGCGAGTGTAATACGTGGTCGCCCCCAGCCTGGACGGCCCTGTTAGGCAGGTCGGTTACCATGGCCCGCGGAGGATTCGCCTAGTGGCCTATGGCGCTCGCCTGGAACGCGGGTTGGGTTAATAGCCCTCAGGGGTTCAAATCCCCTATCCTCCGCACTTGGTCCGAGGGGCGACCAGTTGGGCAGTGAGAGCTGGTCGCTCCCCGGTCCAGAAATCTTGAGGAGGAGTATGGGCCGCAAAGTTGCGGTGGCTTGGCACGCGTCGTTCTCGATCGCGGCCGGCGTCTTGTACTTCTTCTTCGTACTGCCGCGGTGGCCGGAGCTGATGGGCACGACCAGCCACACGCTGGGCACGGTGTTGCGCATCGTCACAGGTGCGGTGATCGGCCTTGCGGCACTGCCCGTGGTGTTCACACTTCTTCGCACCCGCAAGCCCGAGTTGGGCACCCCTGCGCTGGCGCTGAGCCTGCGAACCTCGTCGATCGGGCTGCACGTGCTGGCCGGTGTGCTGATCATCGGCACCGCGATCAGCGAGATCTGGCTGAATGTGGACACCGCGGGTCGCTGGCTCTTCGGCATCTACGGCGCCGCGGCCGCAATCGCGCTGCTCGGCATCTTCGCGTTCTACCTCGCGTTCGTGGCCGAGCTTCCGCCGCCGCCGCCCAAACCGCTCAAGCCGAAGGCGGCGAAGAAAAGCCGGCGCGGGCGCCGCAAAGCGACGGAGGATGCGGACGCCATCAGCACGGAAGCCGCGGCTCCCACCAGCGACGACGAGGCCACCGTCGGCGACGACGAAACGTCCGAAACCGAGGCGCCGGCCGAGTCCGAGGAACAGCAATCAGACGAGCCGGCCGAGGTGACGGCGCACAACGCCGGGGACGACGACACCGAAACCGAAACTGAGACCGACACCGAAACCGATGACACCGGCGCCGCCAACGGCTCCGAGTCCGCGAACGGCGGTCTGCGCAACCGGCGAGCAGGTGGCAAGATCAGCCTGCGTAAGCGCAGACGGTCGCGCGGCGGCGTCGCCGTCGACGATTAGCCCCGCGTCGACAGGGGAACCAGTCATTGCCACGATGTAATGAGAAACCGTCCCCAGCCGAAAGTCTCCATATGCCCCGCTTACCCCTGTATCGCCTGCTGATCGCGCTGGCCGCCGTGATGACACTGGTGGCACCGATCCGCCCGGCGATCGCTTCTGCGGCGCCTTTGGACACGGCGATCGCGTCCGTTGAACCCGCCGTGGTGCAGATCGACACCACGATCGACTATCAGCACGCGATCGGTGCGGGCACCGGTTTTCTGCTCAACCCCAACGGCGAGGTGCTGACGAACTTCCACGTGGTGCAGGGTGCCGATACCGTCACCGCCCACAACGTCGGCACCGGCCAATCGTTCGGGGCGGATCTCATCGGCTACGACCGCACACACGACATCGCACTTCTGCAGCTGCGCGGGGCCTCCGGCCTGCCGGTCGCGCCGCTGGGCAACTCCGCCGCCGTCGCCATCGGGGAGCCCGCGGTGGCCATCGGCAACGCCAATCCGGGCGGCCCGCCGACGCGCGAAGCGGGCACCATCACGCAGCTTGGCCGGACGATCGAGGCCAAGGACGCACTGACCAATAGCTCTGATGAGCTGACCGGTTTGATCGAGGTCGCGGCGGGCGTCCGCGCGGGCGATTCCGGCGGCCCGTTGGTGAACGGTGCGGGCCAGGTGATCGGTGTGACCACGGCAGCCACCGTGAGCTACCGGTTCGAGCCGGGCGGTAAGGGCTTCGCGATCCCTATCAACCAGGCGCTGGGCATCGCCGACCAGATCCGTTCGCGGGCGCCGTCGGACACCGTGCACATCGGACCTCCCACGCTGCTGGGTGTCGGTGTCGCCGCGGGCGATCAGGGCGCACAGGTGCCCGGCGTCGTTATCCGCGAGGCGTTGCGCGGCGGTCCGGCTCAGGCAGCCGGTCTCGTTGACGGCGATGTGCTCACCACAATCGACGGTGCACCGCTGGATTCGGCGACCGCGCTGACTCAGATTCTCGATCGGCACTACCCCGGCGACGTCATCGACCTGACCTGGGTAGACCGCAGCGGTCAGCAGCGCAGCGGCAAGGCGACGCTGGGCTCCTGACCGCAACCGTCAATTTTGTGGCCGAAAGCCACCGCAGGAACCGCACCGCCTTCCCTATGCTGAGCGAGTGCCAAACACCACCCCCTACCGGGTCGTCCAGTGGACGACGGGCAACGTCGGAAAGAGCTCGGTAGAAGCGATCACGAAGAATCCGACCTACGAGCTGGTCGGGTGCTACGCCTGGTCGAAGGACAAGGCCGGGGTCGACGTCGGCGAGTTGGTCGGCATCGAACCACTCGGCGTCAAGGCCACCGACGACGTCGATGCGCTGCTGGCGCTCAAGCCCGACTGCGTCATCTACAACCCGATGTGGATCAATGTCGACGAGCTCGTGAGGATCCTGTCGGCGGGTGTGAACGTGGTGACGTCCGCGTCGTTCATCACCGGCGGCAACCTCGGTGACGGCCGCGACCGGATCGAGGAAGCCTGCAGGCAGGGCGGCGCGACGATGTTCGGCTCGGGGGTCAGCCCCGGGTTCGCCGACCTGCTGGCGATCGTCGCGGCGACGGCCTGCGACCGGGTGGACAAGGTCATCATCGCCGAAACCGCCGACACCACTCTCTACGACTCGCCCGATACCGAGCGGCCCGCCGGTTTCGGCGCCGCGATCGACGACCCTGACCTGGGGCCGATGGCCGCCCACGGCACGGCGGTGTTCGAGGAAGCGGTGCGACTGGTCGCCGACTCGCTCGGCGTCGAGCTCGACGAAGTGGTATGTGAAACCGATTACGCCCAGACCACCGAGGACCTGGAGATGGCGTCGTGGACCATCAAGGCCGGCCACGTGGCAGGCGTCTTCGCCAGCTGGCAGGGCCGGGTCGGCGGCAGGACCGTCGTCGACCTCAACGTGCGGTGGCGCAAGGGCCAGACGCTGGAGCCGGACTGGAAACTCGACGCCGACGGCTGGAAGATCACCATCGAGGGCCGACCGACGGTCAATATGACGGTCGGCTTCCTGCCGCCGCAGGACATGATCGAGAACGCCAAGACGCTCGAAGACTTCTTCGTGCTTGGCCACATCATGACGGCGATGCCGCCGATCCATTCGATACCGGCGGTCGTCGCCGCAGCACCAGGCATCGCGACCTACAACGATCTGCCGCTACCTCAGGCCCGCGGCGTCGTCCCGACCCACGGCTGAGCCGACGCTAGATGCAGGCGCTGCCCTGCACATAGCCGAACGGGCCCTGGACACCGACACAGGCGTCGATCGGATCCCAGTGCCCGGGTCCCTGGTCCCGCCACCACCAGTCGTCGTCATGACCGTGCCCGTGCCCGTTCCCGTTTCCGTGGCCGGGTCCGTTCTCCGAGATGTACTGCGGTCCCGCGACGGTAGGCACGGCATTGGCCACACCCGCGCCGATGCCGACAGCGGCAAGAGCCGTTCCGGTCGAGACGAACATTGCAGCTGCTACGTATTTCAGATTGATCATGCTTAATCCCCTCGGCAACTTGTCCTACGGTGCACGGCGCCGAACCGCTTGGCGCGCCCCGTCGGCCAAAGAGGTTGGTATTGCACATCTTCCGGCATCCGCGCACCACTATAACGCCCCGTGCGAACGGCTGCCCGCCCGGCCCTTGTGTTCATCCGTGGCCGAGTTTGCTGCTGCCTAGCGTCTGCCTGCTACCCGCTTCTTCGATGCGTCGCTGTGCTCATTGGCCTCTCGGAATGTCGCACCGTAGCGAGGCACCGCCATGGCGCCTGCGCTGCGGGCGGCGGCGATGGCACTGCGCATCGGACGCGCGATGCCCGCGAACGAGCCCATGTCGAACACCATCGCCGTCAGCAACCTGTTGTGCACGAACGCGAATGCGCTGCCGGTCGCCGGGTCGGCCCAGCCGAGGGTGCCGCCCAGGCCGATATGGCCGAATCCCTTCAACAGCCCGGGGATAGGCGACTCGTGGTAGCCGAGGTGAAACGGCATCGGCACCACCATGTTCAGGTCGGGCCGCACTTTCGGCTTGCCGATCAGCCCGTCGGTCATCTCGGGTGAAAGGAACTGTTGGCCGTCGATCGCTCCGCCGTTGGCGATCGCCGCGTACATCTTGGCGAGGCCGCGGCCGGTGACGACGCCGTTTGCTGCAGGCACCTCCCCGTCGAGGAACGGAATATCGCCCTGCACAAGAGATCTGATGCCGGGGAAGTACATCGCGCCGAGCGCACCCGAGAACGGTAGACCTGCCACCCTCGGTGCGACGAAGTCGAACACCGGATTGGGGCGTGCGTTCTGAGGTATCAGAATCTGGGCCACCTTCGTCGGCGACCCGGCGGGCGGGCGGCCCAGGTGCAGGCCGTCGGTGTTGAGCGGGCGCGCCACCTCGTCACGAATGAGGTCGCGCATGCCCAACCCCGTGACGGCTCGGCACACGCCCGATACCAGCCATCCGAACGTCAGCGCGTGGTATGCGGGCCATCCCCGAAGGTGATCAGCGGACGCTGCGGCCAACCGCTGCTCCATCAGGTGGTGGTCGAGCAGGTCCTCCCTGGTCACCCCTTTCAGGTGCGAGAGGCCGGCCCGGTGTCGCAGCACGTCGCGAATGGTGATGTTGGACTTGCCGTTCGCGCCGAACTCGGGCCAGTACTCGGCGACGGGGGTGTCGTAGTCCAGCAGGCCGCGGTCGACGAGCCGGTGGACCACGGTAGCGGCCACACCCTTTGTCGCCGAGAACACCATCGCACCGGTGTTGGCGGTCCACGGCGACGTTCCGTCCCGATCGGAGAACCCCGTCCAGACGTCGACGACAGGCTTGCCGTCGATGTAGACGGCCAGGGCCCCGCCGCCGAACCGGCGACCGGGGAACAGCCCGTCGAAGATCCGGACGACGTTGGCGAATCGCGGGTCGGCCGCGCCCTGGACGCTGCGTGGCAGCCCCTCTCCAGCGCGAAGGAGCGACAACGATGTCATGGAGCTAACAATGCCTCAGCGCTTCGCCGATCGGAGCGAATCGCTGAATGGATCACTTGCCAGAGTCGACGCCATCGAACACCTCGAGCGAGTGTTCGAACGGGGCAGGCGTGATTCCGATTTGAGTGCCGAAGGGATGGTCGAGGCAGTAGACCAGGAATAACAACAAACCCAGCAGCAGCGCGACGGCGCCCGACAGGACGACGTGGCCGCGCGTGCTGGCTAGGCGCATGAAGCCGGTGAGGCCGACCAGCAACGCGCCACCGAACGCCAGGCCACACCACAGCAACCACGGGATCCGTGGCTCGGCGTCGAGCACCCTGGTGTTGCGTTCAGAGGCCAGGACAGTCAGCTGGCCGAGGAACTCGCCGTTGATCGCCGACGACACGGCATCCGGATCCTGCCGGCCGATGACACGGTACATATCGGTGATCGCACTGCGCGCAGAGTCACTGGTCCCACCCTCGAGTTCCTCCTGCTTTTTCCATTCGGGCCCCTGCACCGCCGTTGTGTACTTGCGCAGCAGGACCCGGATCTCCCCCTGCTCCTGGGAAGGCATGGCCACGGTCTGCCGATACATGGTCGCCAGGGTGGACGCCTCGTTGGCGACGTTGGTTTCGGCCGACGAAAACTGCTCCCACGCGACCACGACAGTGAAGCCCAGAAGCGTTCCGTAGACCAGGGCGACCGTGGTCACGAATGGCGAGAGGGTCGAATTGTGCTCCTTCCCAACAGATGCGGGAATCGCGCGGTTCGCCACCAGGATGCTGCCCACCGCAACCACCACCGAAGCCACGATCACCAGAACGAGGAGCAACCACACGTTCACGGCGCTGACCCGACGACCTGGGTGACCGTCGCCTGCAGGCGCGCACCCGGCGGCCCCTCGATGGGCACGTCCTGCAACACTTGGGCCTGGTCACCCTTGACGGTGAAGTCGCCGGTCTGAGGCTGATGACCTCCGGTCACCTGATAGACCACCTTGAACTCCCTGTCCGGCAACGGATGCATGCCAACGTATTTCGGCTCGACACGGTATTTGTACACGCAACCTGCGGGCACGGCGCAGTTCTGATCCGTCACCACCACGCTGAGCTGAAACTCGACCGGTGTCGGCACCTGGGGAGTCAGCGGTGGCGGAGGTACCGACGAGGTCCTCGGCGCAGCGGGGGGCTGGTCCTCGCTGCTCGAGGTGAGTACCGCGATGGTGATCCCCAGACCTGCGACGACGACGGCAAAAATGGCCAGCGCGGCGATGAGGCGACTCACGACCCAACGATGACGCAGTGCCGCCGAACCCACACCGGTTTTGGTGGTAAAGCGCCGCGGCGCCGCCGACGAGAGGAGGGTTGATGGCGACCTTGGCGTTCGCGCACACCTCCGGCGCCGAACCGGTGGCCGGCGGCAGGCGGCGAGTCGGCGAGCGCGACCATCGAAGACCTGAAGCGAACCGCGCCGACTCCGGTTTCGGTATCGGGCTTCGGCCCCGACTTCTGAGACTTATTCACTGAAGTAGTCCAATACTTAAGCAAATATCGCTAATTGCGGTAATTCTTGTTTGCATGCACGAGCAGCTGGCCGGCTACATCTCAGGGCCGGTGAACGCTGAGGATCTCGCCGTGGCCCCCGGCGGCGAATGGGTGTTGACGTCGGGAATGACCGGCCCGACCGCGCCGTTGGGACGGCTCTATGCGGTGAGCGTGGCGGACGGCGCGTGCAACGAGATCTTCCCGTACCGCGGAACTTCTGCCCTCGACGCCCGGAGGTTCGTCGAGCAGCCCGATCTCAATCCGTTGAAGTTCAGACCGCACGGCATCGACGTCAAACTGCGGCCCGACGGCCGCACCGAGTTGTACGTCGTGAACCACGGCGGCAACGAGTCGGTTGAGGTGTTCGACGTCGACCTCGACGCACCTCGCCCATCTCTGAAATGGATTGGCGGGGTGCGACTCCCGGGCAGCACCGTGGGCAATGACGTCGCCGCGGTCGACGACGGGTTCGTCGTCAGCACCACCGGAGACCCGGAAGGCCGCAGCGGGGTGAGTGTCGAGCAGGCGATTGCAGGTCAAGACACGGGTGGTGTGCTGGAATGGTCGCCGGACCATGGCTGGGTGGCGTTGCCCGGCACGCAGATCAACACGGCAAACGGCGTGGCAGTTTCACCCGATGGGCAGTGGCTCTACATCGGCGGGTGGAATTCGCGCTGCCTCAGGAAGGTTCGGCGGGGCGCCGCGGACCCCGACCCCGCGACGGTGAATGTCAACATCATGGTGGACAACCTCACCTGGACGACGTCCGGCAGGCTTCTGGCCGCGGGCACCTACGGCGCGAGCATGCGGGAGTTCCTCGACGGCCACTTGAGCAGGAATCCGCGACTCGGTATCCCCTCGAGAATCATCTCCGTGGACCCCGAGACGCTGGCAACCGAACAGCTCATCGACTACGGCCCCGAAACCTTTGGCGCGGCAACGGCCGCCCTACAGGTCGGCCGCGAGATCTGGGTGGGCACAGCGCGCGATCAGGGACTGGCCCGGTTTCGGTTTCCCGCGCAATCGGTGAACTGACACGAATACGACTCCGTCGGTTTGAACTGCGGGTTAATGAGGTACTCCGGAGTCGAATATTGACGCGACGGAAGGAACCAACTAACCGTGATCGTTCTCGGTGTGATCCTCATCCTTGTGGGTTATCTGCTGCCCGTACCAGCCATCATCGCCACGATCGGGTGGATCGTGCTCGTCATCGGCGTTATCCTCCTGATCCTCGGCCAGGTTGGACGCCCTGTTGGCGGCCGAAAAGTCTGGTTCTAGCGCGCGATTACTTGTGAAATCGGCCGCGGCGAGCCACCATTCGCCGCGGCCTTTTCATGTGCCCTTGACCGCATTCCCGTCGTGGCCCCAATGTGCTGCCACCTTCTTACTGGCTGTACGCGTGGCGGCTCACCAGGCATCTTCGGGGGTGCCATCATGCTCTTGGCCATGCTCACCTTCGTAAATGCAGGTCGCCGAGCTCTGCGATACGGCAAGCTATCGGGCTAGAACTCGCCCGTTTTCACGATGCGAAGAGGCGGTCGCGATCTTGCACTCGTCGATTCTCAACTACGCTGTGCCACAGGGCATTTGGGAGTGGGCCCCGTCGGTGCGCAGAGCGTTACCGTGAGAGCCGTACACCTGATCCCCCTGAAGGACCGCAGAACTACGTCCGATGACGAGGAGTTCGAGCGGCAACACCGACGGCGATGGTGCCCATAATCAAACAATGCACTGTTGGCCGGCGACCGGTGAAAGCCCACCTCGAATTTGGCCTGATCGTGACGCCTGGGAGGCCGGCTGGCCAAATGCGGTGCTGGCGGCTCAGTCGGGGGCCACGCTGGCCGGAGCTGATGGGTCGGCTGGGTCACAGCAGCCCGCCGGCGGCGATGCGCCAAGATGGTGTCGATGCCGCCGAGTGCCCAGGCCAGCTTGTTTTCCCGCATGGCGTAGGTGCCCGGGTTGGCCTTGCGCACGCCCTGCTCGATGTCGGCCAGCGTGCGCACGGTGAACGGCAGGCTATCG
>Ga0164306_10001222_pt1 | contig 11270 bp, 11 predicted proteins | sample Whisoiple_242_MG_FD_110213 | JGI IMG/M metagenome (GOLD analysis project Ga0164306, IMG submission 110213) | Soil microbial communities amended with fresh organic matter from upstate New York, USA - Whitman soil sample_242_MG | ecosystem: Environmental > Terrestrial > Soil > Unclassified >... | reverse complement strand
GCCAGCGACATCTACCTCGGCTGGACCAAGGGCGTCCAGGCCGACCGCTACTACTACTGGCGGCAACTACGGGACATGAAAGCCTCCGCGCTGGTCGACACCATGACCGCCGCCGTCCTGGAGTTCTACGCGGGTCTGTGCGGGTGGACCCTCGCCCGGGCCCACGCCCGCTCCGGCGACCCGGTCGCGATCGCCGAATACCTCGGCACCGACGATTCTTTCGACCGGTCCGTCACCCAGTTCTCCCAGCGCTACGCCGACCAGAACGAACTCGACCATCAGGCACTCGTCACAGCCATCCACACCGGGAAAGTGCCCGCCGTCGAGGGAGTATGAACCCCCGGGGGGCTCGCGTACCGGCCTCGACCGATAAAGTTCTCTGCGTCGGTAGCAGTTGCCGGCCACCACCCGGACGCTCATCTCCGCTGCCGGCCAGCGGGGACGGGACCGGCTGAACTGCGGCCGTGACGGCAACCCATCGGGGGCGCATGATCGGGACGTCGTCCTGAACGAGGTGGGTGCGGGACCCCCGACGCCCGCTGCTCACACCCGACGCCGTTCGACATCGGGCACCCTGCTGTCCCGGCGAACCGATTGGCTGCGGACCTTCGCGGCGAACGCTTCGTACGGAATCGCCGGACTTGGTGCAGGGCCGGTTGTCGTTGCGACGTGGGGTCTGCCGTGTGCAGGACATGAAACGTGGTGGCCGAGTCCCCGTGGCGTCATTCGGTGGTGGACGGGTTCGGTGGCGTCTGGGCGGACCGGCGCGGGGCAACCACCTGGAACCGTGAACTTGCCACCGCAATCAATGCCCCGATCACCACCAGATCGAAGGTCACCTGGACCATCGTGACTATCCGGGCCAACTGGCCTATAGCGTGTATGTCCCCATATCCGACGGTACCCAACGTCACCACCGTGTAATACAAGGAATCCGTGCGGGTGGCCAGCCCCGCAAACTGGGTCGGATCACGAATCTGGATGACGTAGTAGGCCAGCGCAAACAGAACAACGACCGGGTACAGCAGGATGAGCAGGCTATTGACCCTCACCGCTGGATCCGAGCCCGCAGCGAGCTGCGTCATCACCTGCCGAGCAATCATCGCGATCAGCAGGCCCAACCCGAGAAGGAACACCACCCATTGCAAGGCAGCGTGCCCATCAGTAACGGGGAGGAAGTAATAGATCAACATCCCACCTACCAGGGTGAGGACGTTTCTCAGGACGCTGACAAGAACACCAACGCGACGCTTCGACATGCCACAAACAATCCACCGAAACGGCGCCAACCGGTCGACATGGAAGGAACCGACACAGACACCCGGATCGCGCCCAGCGTCGAAGGCCTTGCGCGCAACCGTAGCAATGCCAGGGTGATCTCGGCCTCGGAAGCGATCGGCTGCATCCTGCCGCACATCCAGCTCAGGCCTTGGGTGTCACCGAGCATCGGCGTCGGTCGAGGCGCGTCACCGCAAATCCTGTTTGGGCTTCATCTCTGAGGGCGAAGGGCGGCTCCGACGTCGGCGGCAATGGCGGCGTCGTTCTGCGGAGTGGAACCGAGTTCAAGATCATCATCCGGCAGGGTACAGTAACGCGCTCCAGACCGCGCGCACCGAAACACCCGGGGCCAACCAACCACGCCGGTGACCACCCGCCCAATGGTTCCTGTCGGCGGTGCCGGCAGGTGCGGCGCCGCGGGGCACCCGCCATGATCCCGCGCCTTCTGTCGGCTGCCACGATCCAGGGCGGTGCCCGGGCGAGCTCGTCAAACGGTCTGCCGAGGTGGACGGGCGACCGGCACAGGGGCCGGGTGGTTCAAGCCCCCACCGGCCTGGGGTGTCAGGTCCGAGGGGTTGTTGGCCGCCGAGATTGCCCAGTATCGGTTCCCTGCAGTCCCGGCAGGTACAAGTTTGATTCTTCAGTTCAGCGGATCATTAACCCGGCGCCGAGGACGACCCCTGGGGAATTCCGCGGGTGGTCAGACTGCGACCACCGTGATCAAAGAATCGAGCCCGGCGAAGTCTGTCGGATTACGGGTATAGAGCGGCAATTGGTTGGCGGCGGCGACTGCGGCAATCATCAGGTCGGCGAGACGACCGCGAGGCTGGCGTCGGGCGGCGCGGACGAGGGCGTACACGCGGCCGTAGCTACGCGCTGCGGCGATGTCGAAGGGGAGAGCGTCGAAGGTTGCTTCTGCCCACTGAAGTCGCTCCTGCCGAATCGATCGCACGATCGCGTCCGCGGCCGCGTGCGGTCCGGCGGCGAGTTCCGCAAGCGTGACCGCAGTGATCGCAGATTGTGCCGGCAAGTGATCATCATCAATGCCAGGCAGGTCGATCACCACCGACGTGTCCAGGATGCCGGCTTCCGGCATCAGAGGTCACGCTCGAGGCTTTGGTCGACGATCTGGTCGACGTCGGAACGAAAGGCGGCGGCGTCGATCGGCGTCAACTGTCGAGCGGCCGCCAGGAGTTCGGCCTTGGCGACGAAACGGCGCCGCCGCAGCGGACGCAGCTCGGCTAGTGCGGTTCCGTTGCGGGTCACGACGAAGTCTTCGCCGGACTCCACTGCACGCAGAATGGCGCCGCTGTCGTTGCGGAGTTCGCGCTGACTGATCTCTCGGGTCATGTGCATCAGAATACATCTGTGTGCTACGAACCGCTACGAAACGCTACAACCGTCCCCGGGTAGGAGACCGGAGGGTGGATCCGTAAAACGATCCGTAGCGGGAGCCGTAGCGCATCAGCGACCGGTGGCGAGCGCCGGGGATGACGGGGCCCGACGGAACGTGATTTCAGGTGCGCCGTGGCCGCGGAGCCGCCAGGAGCCGCCCGTGGGCGAAGAAGCCGATCAGCGACCAGACCGTGTCACCCTGCGCCATCCTCACAATCCTCGGCCTCTGCATCACCCTGATCTGCACGGGCCGACCGACTCCGCCGACCGCCGAAGATCCAGGTCGACTTCAACCTCTGTGTGGTGATGTAGTCTTACATCATGCAACGAACTCAGATCTCCCTCACCAGCGAGGAACGGCGGGTCCTCGATGCTGCGGCGGCGCGCACCGGCCGGTCGATCGCCGCCCTGATCCGTGACGCGGTACATGCCGTGTACGGCTCCGAGCGATCCAGTGACGACGACCTCGCGACCATGCGTCGGGCGTTCGGCTCCTGGAAGGACCACGATCTGGACGGCGCCGCATGGGTCGACCGGCTGCGCTCCGGATCACGCCTGTCGGGCACGTGACGGTTCTGGTCGACACCTCGGTGCTGATCGACTATCTACGAGGCCACGAACGAGCCGCGGCGGTTCTCGAGCGGGAGCGTGCGGCCGCGCCGCTGCACGCCAGTGAGATCACCCGACTGGAGGTCCTCGCCGGAATGCGACCTGCAGAGGAGGACACCACTCGCTCGTTGCTGTCCACTCTGGTCTGGCACCCGGTCGACGCCGACGTGGCCGAGGACGCCGGAGCCCTCGGCCGACGCTGGCTTCCCAGCCACCACACCATCGACGGCGCCGACCTCGCCATTGCCGCCACCGCCATCCGTGCCGGCGCTCAGCTACTCACCCGCAATGTCCGACACTTCCCCATGTTCCCCGGCCTGCACGCGCCCTACTGACAACCGCGTCCGCCGCAGTGACGCATGACCTGTTGGCGCACGTCGCTCAACGCGGGGTTCCACGCCAAACGGGCGTAGTCCCGCTGCACGGGCCGCGGCAGCCGCTTGTGCCGCCGAAGAACAGGACCTGGTCGGCGAACTCCGCAGACAGCTCGGCCAGCACCAGCAGGTGGTCACGCCGCGCCGGCGCGTAGTTCCCGGGTGGTCCGCGGGCAACGGATGATGCAGGCCTCCAGCGACCTCTTCCTGGGCTGGACCAAGGGCGTGCAGGCCAACCGGTACCTGTACTGGCGGCAACTACGGGACATGAAGGGCTCGCCCTGGTCGACACCATGACCCGGTCATGCTGGAGTTCTACGCCGGGATGTGCGGCTGGATCCTGGCCCGAGCCCACGCCCGCTCCGGCGACCCCGTCGCCATGACCGAATACCTCGGGACCGACGACGAGTTCGACACCTCGATCACCGACTTCTCCCGCCGGTACGCCGACCACAACAAGATCGACTACAAGGCATTCGTCGACACCGTCCGCACCGGGCGGATCCCCGCCGTCGAAGGAATCTGACTACCCACGCGACGGTCGCGCGGGCGGTCCATTCCCGGGCGGTCTCGCCCGGATCGCCGCTCATCCCGTCCACCACGGACCACGGGCCATGTCAGCTCCGTCCCGTGCCCGGCCAGCGGCCCGGCAGGTCCGACCCCGGGGTGTTATCCCGGTCCGATCGTCGATGTTCCATGCAGCAGGATGCGCTGGTCGGAACGGTTGCCGGGCAACGGCTTCCACCGACGGTGGGCCCGCAGTCGGGATTGGGCCCACCTGATCCGGGGGAAACCGTTGCCGGCAGACCGAGCCGGACGACCCTGGTGCCCGGCGGAACGGCGCAACGCTGCTGTACACCACCCGCCCAACCCCTCAAAAGGGGTCAAGACCTGTCCGGTGATCGGTCACTCACGGACTTGATGGTTCCGGGCGTCGAGGGGAACCTCACCCGATGCCGCGACCCGTCAGGGCGGCGGCACCGGTCCCAGATGGCTGCGCTTTCAGCCCGCCCAGCGAACCTCAGCCGCCGTGGCGTGTCAAGCGGTAGAGGGACCGATCAGGATGCCGCTCCCCCAACCGTCGGAACCAACCCGATCGGGATCGCCCGCGGCTAGTGGCGTCGTCAATAACCTTGGCGCCGTTTCGTGACACCGCGAAATTTCGTGACCCACCCACGCCGGTCACCATGAACCCGACACGCTGGATTGGACACCCGGGCCTCATAGATGGCTCCGGGCGCCATCACCAAGCACGTGCAACCCGGCGGCAGGCCCTCACTCGGGGCGTTCGTCAACGGCATCGCCGGTCAGCACCTGGCCAGTTTTCGGCACCGCTCATGCTGATTTCCCTCCGGTATTTGGGATCTCGATGGCACGAATCTAACCGCCAACCACCGCCGACGGGTGGGAACCAGCATCAGATGTATCTCATCCTGTTCGTCCGTTCGCGTTGCGAACGATGGCGGACGAGCCCAAGATCGGTGAGGAACGCCGGCACCACGACGAACCGGACATGACCACGGCACCAGATGCAATCTGCTCGATCGCCGCTGTTGAACACCTTGTTGAGCCCGCCCCCACTGGCTGCTTTGCCAGACGACTCGGTCACCCTTGACAACGAGATCCCGCCGAGGCGCGCCGCAGCCACCCGGTCATCGTCCAAGACGACGGCTACCGAGAGAGCCCGGCACGGGCACGTCGAGCACCTCATCCGGCCCGGTCCGCGGATCTACCTTCCCGGTCGGTGAGGCTCGCGGTCGCGGACGTCAACGCGGCCGCCTACGCCGGCACCGGTCGGAACCGGGGTTCAGCTCACTGGCGCACCACGGCCACTAACCCCACGACTACCGCTGTCGGGGGTCCCGATCCCCGGGGTGACCGGTCAGTTGTTGGAGTCCAGACGACGCGCCCGGGCGCTGCGGACCGCTTCCCGCACAACGCCCGCCGCGACCTCGTTGACCTTGATGTCCTCACGCTGACTGTGCTGACAAAGCCGGTCGTAGGCCTCGTCCGCGGAGATCCCACTGCGGCTCCGCAAGATGCCGATGGCCTGATCGATCACTGCCCGACTCGTCAATGCTGCCTGCAGGCTCACCGCCAGCCGTCGCGTCTGGGCGAGGATCTGCGCATTCTGCACAGCGATCGCCGCCGGCACGGCAAACAACTCACCCAGCTCCTCGGACCGCTCATCGAACGAGCCCGGAGCGTGCGCGTAGACATTCATCGCGCCCGCCACCGCTTCGTGGGAGATCAGCGGCAACGACAACACGCTGTGCACCCCCAACCGGTCCGCCCTCGGCCCGAACCGCGGCCACCGCGGATCATCGCCTAGCGACCCCGACCGCATGGTCCGGCCCGTCGCTGCGGCACTGATACACGGACCCTCACCCAGGCCGTACTGGATGTCGTCGATGTCCCCCACGAACGGTGCGGTCTTCACGATGGTGTCCGCCCCGTCCGCCTCCAACAGCGTCAACCCGGCACCCTCCGCGCCGGGAATGGCCCGCACCGCGAACGACGCCACCTGCCCCAGCAGATCCACCAAGTCCCACCGGCCCGACGACAACCGGGACAACGCCGCCATACTCTCCGCTAAATCGCCGGCCTCGCCCGCTCTCGCAGCCTGTTCCCAACCCTGCTCGCCGCTGTCGGCAGACGAGTCGTACTCCATCGGACGGTCCTCCTGACACGCTGAACGATCGGGCAGTCCACGAGCAGCGCACACCACGGTAAACCACTCCACCGCGCCGGTCCCACCCCGAATCTGACCACTGGCACACCACCCGGAGCCGCCTATTACATCGGCACCCACCGGGGTACTTCAACCAGGGGCTGCCGACTTCTCATCGGCCCACGCGCGGGCGGGCCCTAATCAAGCCAAGACGAGTGGGCCAGGCCGGTGTCGGCAGCCCGAGGAACAGGTCAAACGCAACGCACACCGAAAAGGGCGGCCAGTATTCTCGGGAGTCACCTCAAGCTGCCGACACCAGCCTGCCGATCCGCCACTCCGGCACCGGTCGCCTTGGCCCGCAACGCCGCGCCGATCAGATCCACAACGTCAGCCCGCCGCAGCAGGCACGACACCGCCAGCAGCACATGCGTCACCAAGCACGAACCGCACCGGGCACGACGTGGGCGAAGATCACCAACACCGCGGCTGATCAGGCTGTCGTCGCACACAAACAAGAGCCACCAGAAGGCAGCCCCTGTGACCATCATCGCGACCAGCGCCGCTCCACCACCGCCATATCGTCAGGCGGGGTGTCGTTCAACACGCTGCCACGGACGGTGCGGATCGCAGAACAACACCGGCATGCCCGTCGCGGTGGTGAACTGCAGGTGACGGGCCATCTCCTTGCCTTGATCCCGGGTCAGCGAACGGCGGATCTGCGAAGGAAGGGTGCCGATCGTGGCGACCAGAGCGTCCCGCACCGCGTCGGCGGTGTGAGCGCATGGCAGATGCAGCAGCATCACGAATCGTGTGGTCCGATCTACCAGGGTGCCGATCGCGGATCCGTTATATTCGCCGGTGATCAGTCAATCCCCGTCCCAGTTTCCGGCTACCGCCCGGTCGTCCGCCGCGGCGGGCCGCCCGCCGCGGCCTCATGGTGGTCAAGGACAGACAACAGGCCTGGCACGTCGCCCGAGGCGGCGTCCCCGTGGTCATCGTCGACTTCTCCACGGGGTCCGACACGTGCACCGACAAGGCACCATCGGGCAGCTCCTGCCCAAGCAGGAACGGGAACGGCTCACCGCTCAGGGATCGGGTTGGTTGACCACTCCCGCCACCATCGAAGACCGGAGGCTGACCTCCCGTTGACTGATACCGCGCACGGCACATCCGGAACGACATCCTGGATGCCGAACAGCTTGCCCGAGCCGTCATCACCCAACTGCCCTGAACCGATGCGCCATTCCTTAGGTGCTGACGCTGACCCTTGGCCGACCCCTACCTCGCAGGGCGGCAATCACCGGCGGTTCGGGTCACCTTTGCCGAAACCATCGACGAACTCCACGGCAACCTCGTCCATCACCGTCAACCCTGCGTGGTCCTCACTGGCCGGTGAACGACGGGTCACGGCCGGTGTTGTTGCATGATCGGGGTTATGACCGACGCGAACACCACAACTGCGACCGAATCGGTGACACCAGAGGAGGCGCAGCGGGCCGCAGCCCGCGCGGCCGCTGCGGCGTGGGCCGGTTTCTCAGTCAGGGCCCGTGCCTGGCCGCGTGCCTGCCTGAGATCCTGTGTTGTCTGTAAGTACGTCGGTTACAAACCAACTGACTGCCGGAGTTCCGCTTCGTCGACGCCAGCGAGCTTTGCCTCCTCGTTCAATAAGAGGTCGATGGCAACGCGAATCAAAGTGTTCTCCGTGATGCGTTCGCCACGGCTTCGCCGCAGTTTGTTCAGTCGCCGGCTCGCAGCAGTGAGCCGCCCGTATTGATCCTCTCGCAGGCGCGTCTCCTTCCGCTCGTACTCATGCCAGCGCATATGCGACGGTTCGACCGGCGCCTGAGCAGGCTGGGTCTGCCTGGGTCGGTCAGCGGGCAAGGGGGTCGATACCGCGGGTGTAGGCACCAAAGTGGCGGCATCGGCAGCCTGTCTCTGGATCGCCGACACCGCGGCGATCTCCGAGGTTGGAACCACTCCCCCGACTGCATGTCGGGGGGTCGGTCGCTTCCCAGCTTCTTGTTGCTCAGCTGGAGCCGAAATCTCCGCCTTCGGTGGGGTGGCCGTCGGGTCGGTGGGGACGTCAACAAGATCAGCGAGCGCACTGAGACTGACGCGGCTCATGCTGAGGCTCCGACCGGTAGAGACCGGATGTCGGCGGCGGGTTGCCAATCGGCGAACAGCTCCAATGCAACCCGCTGGTACTCGCTCGCAGCTTCCATCGCGTAGCGCTCTTTGGGGTACTGGCTGACAACTATGCCGGTGGCGGGAGCCTGTGCATGGGCACTGAGCTGTCTGGTTGACGTCTTGAACCGTCGGATCTGCTGCTTGTCGAGCATGACAAATGCGTCATCACGGGCGGCCAGAGCACGGCCGTCGACCTTATTGACAAGTACCCGGTACGGGACACCTGACGGGACGATGAGCGAACGAACTGTGCGGATCAACGGCTGTAATGCGAGCGCAGCCGGCTCAGTCGGAACGATGACATAGTCGCTGCTCTGAAGGACCAGCTCGAGCACCCCCCTGCCGTCTAGGCTGCCCGGCGTATCGACGAAGACGACGTCGTAACGTCCGCCAGCGATGTCGTGCAGCTTGGCAAGGATTCCTGGATCCACTTCCGAGGTGAAGTCGAACGGCAGTCGGTCCCCCGCGTTTGAGGCCCACCAGGATGCGGACCCTTGCGGGTCGATATCAACAACAAGGGTGCGGAAAGCTTCGGCGCAAATAGAGGCCAAGGACATCGTTGTGGTCGTCTTGCCGACGCCACCCTTCTCCTGGACCACAGAAACGACGCGAACCATAGTTCCTCCAAGTCTGTAACTGCGTAGCTTCGGCGACCCGAAACTACGGATGTTGCGTATAGCCGTCGTTCGGTAGATCGAGAGTCTCGTACTCCCGCACCATCAGGACTTCGACACGCCGAACAGGCAGCTAGAAGGGTCACTTCGGGACGTACAGAGTTACAAGGAGCGTCCAATCGGCCCTACTGGGAGTTCGACGCCCAGCAGATGCTCGGTGCCAGGGGGGACTCGCGGTAGGCACAGCTGCGACATGGGAATGAAGAGCTGTGCCTAGCCGAACCCCGCGACTTACGAAGATCGGCAGTAGCGAACTCTGTTAGCAGGCCCAAGAGCTCCGCTGTAAGTGCCGGAGTTCCGGGGTTTGACAGTACGCGAGTCTGAAACTTACGTAGAGAACAACGCTCCCGCGCCATACGGGTTGGTTGACGGGTCGACCTCTCCCGGTGGTCTGATTCTTTTCTCTGTAGTTCGGTAGTGCCGAACTTGCTAACTCTGTGACTTCCGAACCTAGGTCTTCGAGGTCGAAAGCGGACGCGATCAAGTACCGATCTATCCGTTCGTGAGTTGCCAACTTTGGCAGTGCCGCATTCCGTGACTTCCAGACTCTGTTATTCAGCACCTTCCGTTGTTCCGGCAATCTCTGCTTCTGTCAGCAGCCCTTCGTCGTCGGGGCAGTTGCGTGCTGACACCCCATCCCGGCACTAAAAACCCTCGTTGGACTGCAATGGCGGCCGGCAGTCCCAGATTCCGAGTTCGTCACCTCGGCCGGTGTTTCGCTACCAGTGGGGAAACGTCCGCCTCGTCGAACTGGCGGCGTAGTCGTCAACGAATCGTTGTCCTCACCAAACTTCACGCGGAGGAGGCAGTGGGAGAGGGGATCGGGCAAAAATGCATTTATGCATCTAATGGTGCATTACACCTCGCCCCGGCCACATCTATTAGCAGGCTGTCAGAACCGGTGCCTGAGGAACTGCAGGTTGGTTGCATCGTCCTGGAAGGTCCAGCCGTATTGGGCACTGCCCATGTACTCGGCGGCCATGGCCTGTCCGAGAGCGTCGATGGCGGCTGCCTCGCCGCCGGCGTAGTAGGCGTCCAGGATGTCGCTCATCGCGTCCCCGGAGAGGTGCCAGTCGATGTTGCGGCGTTTGATGCTCGACCCGGGGCTGTCGGTGATGGGGCCGGCCACGCCCTGGTACTTGACGGTCGCCCCGTTGTTGCGCATCCGGGTGTCCCGCCGGTGGTTGACCCGGCCGCGTCGGTAGGCGGGGGAGTCGCGGTGCGCCGTGACCGCGGCGTCGAAGGCCTGGGCGGCGTCACCTCGGGCTGGCACATGGTTGTTCTGGGCCCAGCGTCGGATGGTTCGTTCAGATCGTCCGGTGAGAGCTGCGACGGCGCGGGTTCCGCCGAGTTCGGCGACCTGGTCGCGGATGTTTGCGCTGGGCTCCGCTGCCGCGGTGATGGCCCGGCCGATGAGGGTGTTCATCGGCCGGGGCTCGGGTGCTCGGCGGCGCCGCCGTCCGGGCATCAGTCAGTCACCTTGGGCACCAGTGGTAGCAGCCCACTGAGCGCTTTGCCGGTAAGGCCCTTGCGGATCTCGTCGGTCAGGGGAGAACTGCGGGTGACCTTGAATTGACCGAGCCCGTTGCCCAGTTTCAGGGGCTGCGGGAGAGCGGCCAGCGGGTCCTGTTCGTCGGACAGGTAGAAGATTTCGTCGGTGGAGATCGCCACCGGCCAGATGTCGCCCTTGAGGCCGGCGGCGCGCACCTTCCGGAGCAGGTTGACGTTGGCGGTGGAGACGATCGCCAGCCGCCAGTCCGGCCGGTAGAGGGGGCTCTTGGATCTGCTGTCGTCGACGCGGGCGAACCGGCCCACGGTCCGCTTGTAGATGCCTTTCACGGCTTGCAGCACGACGTCCGCATCGGGGCCGCCGTTCGCGGCGGCGGCCATCATCGCGGCCCGGGCCTCCCTCCCGACCTTGTACCACTGGTCGAAGTAGCGGCGGGTGCTGGTGGGCCAGGTGTAGGCCTCCAGGATCTCCGGGGTGTCGCCCAGTTCGTCGGCCAGGTAGCGGATGACCGGTGTTGGGTACCACGCCGTGGTGCCGGGGAACTGTCCTGCGGGTCGGGTGATGTCCGGTAG
>Ga0164306_10001220_pt1 | contig 11277 bp, 7 predicted proteins | sample Whisoiple_242_MG_FD_110213 | JGI IMG/M metagenome (GOLD analysis project Ga0164306, IMG submission 110213) | Soil microbial communities amended with fresh organic matter from upstate New York, USA - Whitman soil sample_242_MG | ecosystem: Environmental > Terrestrial > Soil > Unclassified >... | reverse complement strand
AGTGACTACGCGGTGCTTTTCCAGGTCGATCACCGCCATCAGGTTGTTATCTTCACACACCAGGAATGCACGACGATGTTCGGAATCCAGCGCCATGCCATGATTGCCTTTGCAGGGATGGACTTCATAGACCGGCGTTTTTACTTTGTCCGTCGCCGGGTCGATCACTGTCATCGTATCGAGTTCCTGAAGGTTGACGTAAATAAGTTTGGCCACGGGGTCATACTGCGGCATTCCCGTTTCGCTTTTGAAATTCAGCGTGTTGACGATCTTGTCCGTCTGAACGTCCACCACAATTTCAGTCTTCGCGCGCTCATCGGAAACGTACAGCTTGTGGAACGGCGGAGCATAAGCGCTGCCGTCTGGCTTCTGCTGGGCCGGCAGCTTGGCGATGACCTTGCCCTGGCGCAAATCAATCACGCCTATTTTCTTTTCGTGCCAGTCAGAGGTGTAAATCTTCTTCAGCTCCGGAACATACTCTACGCCTTCAACACCGGGCACGTCAGGAATCGTCATTACAACTTTGTTGGTTTTCAGATCGATTACATAAAGCAGCCCTGCGCCAAGATGCGCGGAAAGAAGATAGCCATCGTCATAATCGATAGTGAGATAGTCGAAGCGCTTGCCCGCGGGACCGGGCAGGTCGATGGTAGCGACCTGCTTAAGCGTCGCGCCGCCTGTAGATGCCGCAGCCGCGGCGTGGTGGAAACGCACGATCACGACGAGCGTGAGCGCTGCAATCGCCAGCAGAACTGCCGTGAAAACCGCACGCTTCATCAAGTTTTGTCCTCCCCCGATTTGTCCACGGCCGGCGACCGTTACTTCTTCGCTGAGTTCGTCTGGTCCAGCGCTGCTCGCAGCCCCTTGGCTAATTTCACCGCATCGTCATTGGCCCAGAAGTGCATGAAGAACAGGCGCGGCTGCTCTTCCAGCATGTGGCTGTGCAGCGCCGTAACGGCAATGCCGTTTTCGCGCAACGCCTTGATCACCGGATTCACTTCCTTGCCCAGCAAAACGAAATCCCCAGTAATGGCAGCTTTGCCGCCGCCTGTCGGTTGAAAATTCAGCGCCGTAGCTATGCCCATGGAATTCGGAATCGCAGTTCCGCCTTCTGTAATGTGTTCGGCGCGCGGGACTGAGACCTGATAAATCCCTCCGTTATTTTTACCGCTGTGCCCCAGAATCTGGTCGATCTGTTTGGCATCGATGTCGAGTTCCGGCGGAGCTGCGGCGGGACTGGCGTCAGGCGTTTTGGTTTTCGCAATCGCCGAATGAACCGCCCTGCCCAGGTTGGCGGCGTTGCCCATGCCGTGGATGTGCATATACATCACGTGCGGCGACTCGCCAATCAAATGATTGTGCAGCGCCGTAATCTCTATCCCACCAGATTGTAGCTCCTGCATCACTGGCGCAACTTCATCCTCAAGAAGGACCATGTCTCCCATGACCATTGCGTTGCCGTTCGACGTAGATTTGAAAGCCACCCATGATCCCAGCGCCAGCCCGGCCTTGATCTGCACTCCATTGAACGTGACGTTCAAGTCCTTGCGCGGCAGGGCGTATTTGTGCGTGCCGTCGGGCTGGTCCTGCCCGGGACGGCCCATGGCTGCGTCCACATCTTTCCAGTCCGTGGCCGCAGCACCTTTTGTTGACTGAGAACTCTGGCCCCAGGAACTAAGTGTGATCAAAATGACAGCGACGAGAAGATGTATTTCTTTTGGCTTCATAACTTCATTCCTTTCCAAATCTTTAGATGCCAAGGCCGGAGCCAGCTTCGTGGCTACCCTGTCGTCTGTGCGTAGTGCAGCAATGCGTCATAGATTGCGAAGCCATAGCGGAGCCGGTCGGCATCTGGAACTTCCATTGCGGCAAAGCCTTCGGCGATGGCCCGCAACCCGAGCCCTTCAGGAGCAGCCTGCTCCTGGCCTTTAATGTCGGCTGCGCGAACGATCAGCGCCAGCCGCTCCAGCCCGGGCGCGCTCAGCTTGTAGTCTTCAATGATCGCTTCAAAAGTGCAGCGCTCGCCGCGATGGTTCAGCTTGATCTGCGGCACACGAGGCGCGTCGAAAGGAATGGCCCCGCGTTTCGCCGCTTCCAGCAACTCTTCTTCGGCCACGAAGAGAAACTTCGCGTCAGGATCGACAAACTTCTTGATCAGCCACGGACAAGCTACCCGGTCAACCTTTATGTTCTTGCGTGTGACCCATTCCATACCTCACCTCTCAACAGTCTGAGTCTACGAGCGCGCCTGTCGTTGTAGCAATGTGGTCGCTCGGCAGCGACCGCAGTTACCTGGCCAGGCCGCTGAGCATTACGATTCCCAGGGCAAGTATAAGCAGCGACACAAGCCGGCGAAACCATGTTTCCGGAATGCGCGCCAGGACCTTCCCGCCCAGCAGCGTGCCGATTGCAACGCCCGCCGCCATAATTGCAATCCACGCGCCCAGCCGCTGGACGGTTTCGGGGCTGGTGAAGAAGTAGACCGGCATGCGCGCGCCATCCACGATCAGAGCGATTGCCGTTGCCGTGGCGACAAAAGTCTTTGCGTCAAGATTGAAGCCCAGCATGGCCGCCGAGCGGACGCCACCCTGGTTTCCAACGAGTCCGCCCAGCAAGCCGGAGAGCGCTCCGCCCAGCCATGCGACTTTCCTGCCAAAGCGCATTTTCCGCGAGAGCCCGGTCAGGCCGCTAAGCCCGGCAAAAACCAGGAGCCCGCCCAGAATGTAAGACAGTACCGGGCTGCTGAAGCGCGAGCCCAGCAGGGCGCCCAGCAGTCCTCCAGCGGCGCTGGCGATGCCAAAGTTCTTGAGCAAATTGCGGTCAACCTTGTGCCGCAGGTTCCAGAAGCGAATCGCCGTCGCGACCAGATGAGGAATGGAAACCGCGACAACGGCTTGCTTTGTCCCCACGCTCAGCGCCAGCAGCGGCGTAAGAATGCTGCCGATGCCAAAGCCCGCCAGGGCGGCAATCGCGCCGCCCAGGACTGCGGCAAAAAACAGCAGCGCAGCCGTCATTTCGTTGGAGGAAGCGACGGCGTGAACTGGGCAATATCGTAGATGCCGAATTGCTTTTCCAGTTCGGTCACCTGGTCCACGGCCATGTCAAAGCCGTCGCCGCCAAAGGTCTTGCGCTCAATGGCCTCGAACTGTTCGCCCATGGCGTCATACTCATGCTTGCTGACGACTTTGTGCAGCGCTGGAAACAGCACCGTGTCTTCCCGCGCTTCATGCGGCCTGTACATGCGGTTAAACGCCGCCAGCGACGTGTGCAGCGTTTCCGTGTCACCGCTTTTCACCGAGGCAAGAATTGCTTCCGTCACGCGCCGTCCCATGGCATGCTGAGCGCGCAGGTTTGTGGTCAACTCAATCAACTTGCCTGCCTGTTCAAAGCGCGGGAAGATGTGGTCTTCTTCCAGTTTTTCGTGATAATCCTCAATAAAGCTCTTGATGATTCCAGCGGACTTCGTCAGCACCGCCGGATCAAACTTTTCTTTGGCCTGGATGCGGCGGATGGCTTCGTCATAGATCAGCAGAACGCGGTTCAGTACGCCATGTTCACGCATCAGGTCTTCATTTGTAGAGACGTCCTCTTCCCCTTCTTCCTTCTTTTTTGTGGCCTTCTTGGGGGCTTTCTGCGCGGCCATCGCTGAAAATGGCACAACCAGCGTGGAACCGGCTACTGCCGACGTTCCAATAAGAAAATTGCGGCGTGATGTCGTCATGTCTGGTCCTCAATGGGAATGCGCGCTGCCTGTGGGTCGCACCCGTATGAACAATATAGCTCCAGCGGGATGCCGGCCGTAAAGCGGCGTCAGAAAATCAGGTTTGCCATAGAACGTCACCTGTCCCCCCAGGGCGGTTGAGAGCCCCGGGAACAGCGGGAAGTCGTGATCGTATCCGATGGTATATGCCTGGATGCGGGCGAGAAAATTCTCTTCGAAGCCCGGCGGCTCCGGCTGCCTGCCCAGCAGCAATTCGGTGGTGCGGTCCACGTTTTCTATCCGTCCCCACACGCGGTTGTGCTCGGCAAACCGCAAAGTCGATTCAGCCAGGTAGCCGTTAAAGACCTCTCCGGTTTGGAGAACGCGATTTCGTCCCCACAGCAGTGTTGAAGCCCATCTGCCGCTTGCCATCGGAAGGTTATAGCTGACTGAGGCGGTCATGCGTTGGACGTCTTCCGCGGGATGCAATTGCTCCGGGCTGGTGAGATGCGCAAAGGAATACTGCGCGCTCCAGTTCTGCCCTGGCTGCACAGTCACACGCGTTGACCAGGAATCGATGGCGCCGGAATCGATGTCCCAGCGAAACTCGTCCGGCTCGCGGCCGTGGAAGCCGGAGAATTCAATGCGGGCGGCTTTGTAAGCCAGTCCCCCCGTGACCACGTCATCGGCAATGTGGGTGGAATCCTGCAGGTGATGGCCCAGCGACGCCACGGGATTCTCCGCGGCGGAAGCGCGGTGGGCGTAAGCGCTCGGCCCCATGGCAGGATCGCCCACCGGCGCCGCATAAAAAGAAAGCAGGCCGTTTTCTCCCAGGCGCAAGTCGTACAGAGCGGCCAGTTCCATAATGAAGTCGTGGGGATGCTGCCCGTCATTGATCGGCTTGCCGAAAGCCGTTTCTCCCTGCTGAAAGAGCAGAGGATAGAAGCGTTGCGTGACGGTTGCCGGCTCCAGGCTGAGCATGGTTCGGAACGTGAGCCGGCCTCGCCCGACCTGGCGTTGCGCCATGGGCATGAACCAGTTGGTGGAGAAAACTTTGTCATCACCCCGTGGCCCGCTTTGCTGCGCCGCGCTCAGGAATGCCTCGCCATGAAACATGAACGTCCATTTGCCCCGGAAGCGCATGATCATCGGTTCTTCAGTCGAATTCGGCTGCGCTGAAGTGCCGGCCGTGTCGTGATGCAGGATCTCGTCGATGAACGTGATCGGCAGCCGGTGGGCCGGATCGTGCTGCATTCCCGGCATGTCAGGCATGGTTCCAGTGCGCGGCAACGGAGGCTCTTGACTGTCGCCATGCTGGTAATACGCGGGTTGAGTTTCCTGAGCGGTAGAGGCCGCCGCAAAACTCATAACACAGAAAAGAATTAAGACAGATAAAAAGAAAACTTTCATGAATAGCCTTGCCCATTCTCGTTTAAAGGCGACGTTCAGGCGCTAAATGCTCGCCAATTGCTGCCAACTTCGATGGAACCCGAGAACGGCAATCAGATGCGCAGAACGAATGGTCCTGGCGGACTGGAAGAAGGGATTTCGTTCACAGTGATAAGAAACCTCGGAGCGGTGAGCTCGAGGGCGGGAATTTGCGTTATCTGCGAGATGCCAGGGATCGCGGTTATATAGGCCGCAGTTAAAAGGGCGTCAGGCGAATGATCGCCGCTGCAGCAAACGTGTCCCGGATCCGGCGTATCGGGCGTGGCGGGAACTGGCTCATGGCAGCCTAATTCGGCAGGCGCCGCTGCTTCCAGGTGTACCGATGCGGGGCCCATGGTGCAGGCAGTCTGCAACAAAAGTGCAGCCACGGCAGACAAGGCGGCAACTCTCACGGTAAATCTGATCATCGCATGAATGCCCATGCGCAGTTTGCGGGCCGGCGTCACGACAATAATTCTACCGTAGGGTGACAATTCCTGCCGCAGAGTCTCACCTTTGGCAGAGGGCCCTGTACACGGTCCACAAAACGTATACTTGTTGGCGCTTGCAGGAGGTCGCCAGTGTCCGCCGGAAAATCCGCCACGCTCACCACATTCTTGCTGTTGTCTATTTGTCCGCTGGTCCACATAGCCGCCCAGGAATCGCAGCCGCCAAGCTCTACCCAGGCGCCGCTCACGCTCACGCTGCAGGATGCGCTGGCGCGGGCGCGCAGCAACAGCGTCCAGTTCCAGGCCGCGCTTACCGACCAGGGAATTGCGCATGAGGACAAGGTGCAGGCGCGCGCCGGCCTGTTGCCCAGCGTCAACTTCAACAATGAGTTCATTTATACCGAGCCCAACGGCACTCCTTCCGGCGTGTTTATCGCCAACAACACCGTGCATGAGTACCTGAGCCAGGGCGATATTCATCAGGTGATTGGATACACCAACTACGCGGACTACCGGCGTGCGAAGGCGCTGGAGGCTGTGGCGCGGGCCAAGGCCGAGGTGGCAAAACGCGGGCTGGTGGTGACCGTGGTGCAGGGCTATTACGGGCTGATTGCCGCGCAGCGCAAGTACGCCAACGTGCAACAGGCGGCGGCTGAATCGCAACAGTTTCTCGCCCTCAGCCAGAAGCTGGAAAACGGCGGAGAAGTGGCGCACGCCGACGTGATCAAGGCGCAGATACAATTCAACGACCGCCAGCGCGACCTGCGCGAAGCGCGGCTCGCCATGGACAAGAGCCGCCTGGACCTGGCCGTGCTGCTCTTTCCCGACTTCAACCTGAATTTCACCCTGGTCGACGATGCCCAGCTGGCCCCGCCGCTCATCAGCTTTGACGACTTCATGAAGGCGGCGCAGAGCAGGAACCCGGACGTACGCGCTTCGACTGCCGGCTTCCAGGCGGCAAGGTTTGAGGTCGCCTCCGCGCAAAGCGCGTATTTTCCCACGCTCACGCTCGACTATTTTTACGGCATCGATGCGCCCCATTTTTCCGCGCACGAACCCGATGGAACGCGCAACCTCGGCTATGCCGTGACAGCCACGTTGAACATTCCCATATGGAACTGGGGAGCGACGCACAGCAAGGTTGTGCAGGCCGACCTTAAGCGCAAACAGGCGCAGCGCGAACTCACGCTGGCGCAGCGCAAGCTTCAGGCGGACATGCGGGAGCTGTATGCCGAAGCGGAAGCTGCGCATGCGGAGCTGGAGTTGCTGAAAAGCTCCGTTGACCTGGCGGCGGAGAGTTTGCGGTTGACCATCTTGCGTTACCAGGGCGGGGAGTCGACGGTGCTGGAAGTGGTGGACGCGCAGAACACGCTCACGCAGGCACGCAACGCCTTCAGCGACGGCGAAGTCCGCGCGCGCACGGCTGTAGCAAATCTGCAAACTCTAACGGGTACAATGTGAATCTCAGGCTTATGGGCAAACATAAGGGCATGACGGACCGTGCGGCGATCTTCGCTGTAACGCTGGCTTTTTGCCTGTGCTTTACGGGCTGCGGCAAGGGCGAAAAAGAAGAAGCGCCGGAGGTAAGCGTCCAGGCTGTTCCGGCCGCCACCGCCGACATATCGCGCGTGGTGAATACCGATGCCATCATCTTTCCCATTGCCCAGTCGGCGATCACGCCCAAGATCAACGCCCCCGTGAAAAAGTTCTACGTCGTGCGCGGACAGAAGGTACGCCAGGGGCAATTGCTGGCGACGCTGGAAAACCGCGATCTCTCCGCGGCCGCGCTCGATAACAAAGGCGCCTATGAGCAGGCCGAGGCCGCCTACAGCACCAGCATGGGCGCGACCTTGCCGGAAGAAAACGCCAAAGCCGAACTTGATGTCCAGACAGCGCAACAGGAGCTTGAGGCGCAGCAGAAGCTCTACGACAGCCGCCAGGACCTCTTCAAGCAGGGCGCGCTGCCGCGCAAAGATCTTGATGCCGCCGCCGTTTCTCTGGCCCAGGCCAAGAGCGCTTATAACATCGCCAGGAAACATCTGGATGGCTTGAACTCCGTGGGCAAAAAGGGCGCGATCAAAACGGCCACGGGGCAGCTTACGTCGGCGAAAGGGAAGCTGCTGAATTCTGAAGCGCAGCTCAGCTATTCTGAAGTGCGCAGCCCCATCTCCGGCTTTATTACTGACCGTCCTCTCTATCCGGGAGAAATGGCCTCGACCGCGGCGCCGCTGCTTACCGTGATGGATATCTCGCAGGTGATTGCCAAAGCGCACATTCCACAGAGTGACGCGCTCCAACTCCACAAAGGAGACGCTGCCACCATTTCATTGGCCGGACTGGAGAAGCCCATGAACGGCAAAGTCTCGCTCATCAGCCCGGCGCTCGATCCCAACAGCACCACGGTTGAAGTCTGGGTGCAAGCGCTAAATCCGGACCAACTGCTGCGTCCTGGCACCACGGCCCAGATTGCCATAACCGCGCAGACCATCAAAGACGCGTTAGTCGTTCCTTCCGCTGCGCTGCTGAATGCCAAAGGCGATGCGGCCCAGGTGATGGTCGTCGATTCACAAAACCAGGCCAGCAGCCGCGATGTAAAGACCGGCATCCAGACCGGGCAGCAGGTCCAGATCGTTTCCGGTCTCAAGCCCGGCGAAGTGGTGGTGACCGAAGGAGCGTACGGTCTGCCCGACAAGACCAAAGTCAAAATAGAAAAGCCGGAGAGTGAGGCCGCCTCGGGCGAAGGGGCCAGGGAGAAAGATGACGATGCCAAGCCGGGCGACGCCGAAGCGTCCAAGCCTGACGCGGCCAAGGGCGGAAAGGGCAATGACGCAAAGGGCAATGGCGATAAAGCCAAGCCACCTGCGGGCAGTGGCGAGAAAGCCAAGGCATCAAAGGGCAGTGGCAAGAAGGACAGCGGCGCAAAGGACTAGGCCTGATGGCGGATGAACCTAAGGTCACGAACCACGTCGACGCCAAGGCCCTAACGCCTCGGCGTCACTGGCTCGCGCACAATTCCAGGACGGTGATCTTCCTGATTATCGTGATCGCGCTGGTTGGCGGTTACCAGGCTTTCAACATTCCCATCGCGGTTTTTCCTTCCACCGATTTTCCCCGCATTGTGATCGGCATTGATAACGGCGTGATGCCCATCGACCAAATGATGGTCACCATCACGCGCCCCGTGGAGCAGGCAGTGAACAGCGTGCAGGGCCTGGAGATGGTGCGCTCCATCACCAGCCGCGGATCGGCGGAAGTCGATTTGTTCTTTAACTGGCAGGTGGACATGTTCCAGACGCTGCAGCTCGTGGATGCGGCGCTTTCTAAAGTTGCCACTGAGTTGCCGCCGACGGCAAAGATTGAAAGCCACCGGCTTACCTTCGCTTCGTTTCCTATCCTGGGTTACAGCCTCACTTCAGATTCGGTGCCGCAAAACCGCCTGTGGGAGATGGCGACCTATGACATTGCTCCGCGCCTGAATCGCATGTCCGGCGTGGCCACGGTGATCGTACAGGGAGGGCAGGAGCCCGAGTTCCAGATTACTCCCAATCCCGCGCGGCTGCTGGCCACTGGCGTAACCGTTACGGACATACTGAACGCCGTGAAAGCCACGAACCTGGTGGATTCTCCGGGACTGTTTGAGCGCAACCACCAACTGGTGCTGGGATTGGTGAGCGGGCAGGCGCGCAACGCTGACGATCTGGGGAACACGGTGATCAAGAACACTCCCGCGGGCCTGCCGGTGCGCATTGGGGACGTGGCCGCGGTGCAACAGTCGGTGAAGCCGATTTACACCATCGTCCGGGCAGATGGAAAGCCCGCGGTTCTGCTGAACATCAATCGCCAGCCGGACAGCAACACCGTTGAGGTCGCCAACGAAGTGCATGACGAGGTTGCGCGCATTCGCAGTACCCTGCCTCCCGGCATCCGAATCACTCCTTTTTATGACCAGTCGGGGATTGTGAGGGATTCCATCAGCAGCGTTCGCGACGCCATTCTGCTCGGGCTGGTTCTTTCCGCGATTGTGCTGGTGGTTTTTCTGCGCGACTGGGGCAGCTCGATTGTGGCCGGGCTGGTGATCCCCGTCACCATTTTTATCACCTTCGTTGTGCTCAAGCTTCTGGGCCAGAGCTTTAATCTGATGACGCTGGGCGGTCTTGCCGCCGCGGTCGGCCTGGTGATTGACGATGCGATTGTTGTGGTGGAAAACATTGTGCTGCATCGCGACGCGGGCGAAGGCAAGATTGAAGCCATGCAGAGCGCGCTTTCTGAGATTACCGTTCCGCTGGTCGGATCCACGCTTACGCCCATCGTGGTGTTTCTGCCGCTGATCTCAATGACCGGCGTGAATGGAACGTTTTTCCGCGCTCTGGCCGTGACCATGTGCGCCGCGCTCCTCACGTCCTTGGTCCTCGCTCTCACCTGGACGCCGACGCTCAGCCTCTTTCTGCTTCGCCGCAAGGGCGCAGTTGAGGCCCAGCCTGCCTCCAATGGCGACGTGGACCAGGAGATCCGCAAGCTCATGGCCGCGGAAGAGTCTTCCATGAAAGGCTTCTTCGGTCGCATTATCGAGTTTTATGAGCGCTGGCTTCGCCGCGCGCTGGAGCATCCGCGAACCTTGCTGGTTGGCGCGGCAGTGCTCATCGTGGTTTCATTCGCGTGTTTCCATTTCCTGGGTTCTGACCTGCTTCCTGAGATGGATGAAGGCGGTTTCATCCTTGACTACCTGACGCCCCCGGGAAGTTCATTGCAGGAAACCGATCGCATCGTCTCCCACCTGGAAAAAATGCTGCGAGAGACGCCTGAAGTGGAAAGCACTTCCCGCCGCACCGGATTGCAGCTTGGTCTGGCGGCTGTGACCGAGGCAAACCGGGGCGACATTTCAGTCAAACTGAAGGCCAACCGGAAACGGGCGACCGACGACGTAATCGCCGACCTGCGCGCCCAGGTCAAGCGGGAGGAGCCGGCGGTTGACCCGGATTTTCCCTTGCTGTTGCAGGACATGATCGGCGATCTTACGGGAGAGCCCGAACCGGTAGTGATCAAGCTGTTCTCGGAAGATCCCAAACTGCTGGAAGAGCAGGCCCCGCGCGTAGCTGACGCAATCGAGAAAATCAAAGGCGTAGTCGATCTCAAGAACGGGATTGAGAACACCATGAGCGGTCCAGCGGCGGAGTTCCGCGTGAACACCACGGTCGCTGCCAAAGCCGGATTTACGGCGGAAGAGGTCTCCACCGATGCCACAGCGGTGCTGCAAGGGGTCACGGGAGCAAATCCCGTAATCGCCAACAACCGCGCTTATAACGTTCGCGTGCGCTTTCCGGAGCAGAACCGGAGTTCTCTGGAGGCCATGAGCAACACGCTGCTGGTGAGTTCCTCCGGCAGGACGGCGACGCTGGGCTCGCTGGCGCAGTTAAGCGAGCTTCCGGGACAGACCGAGATCAACCGCGAAAACCTGCAGCGCATGGTGGAGGTTACGGCGCGTCTTGAGAATATGAGTCTGGGCACGGGGATGGAGAAGGTGCAAAAGGTCGTTGCCGGTTTGCATCTGCCTTCCGGCATTCGCGTAACTTATGGCGGCAAGTATGCGCAGCAGCAAAAAGATTTTCACGACATGGCCGTGGTCCTGGTGCTGTCCATTGTGCTGGTGTTTACCGTGCTGTTGTTTGAATTCCGCAACTTCTCCGCGCCGGTGGCCATTTT
>Ga0164306_10001219_pt1 | contig 11285 bp, 11 predicted proteins | sample Whisoiple_242_MG_FD_110213 | JGI IMG/M metagenome (GOLD analysis project Ga0164306, IMG submission 110213) | Soil microbial communities amended with fresh organic matter from upstate New York, USA - Whitman soil sample_242_MG | ecosystem: Environmental > Terrestrial > Soil > Unclassified >... | reverse complement strand
GGGCGACGCCGGCCGGCCGGTGTTCGTGGCGGGCGAGGAGGGGGACGCGCTGCGCGGCGAGCTGACCGCCGCCGGCGCGACGGTCGAGAGCGGCACCGCCCCCTCGGAGAGCGCACTGGTGCTCGTCCCCGTGTGGGGCACCACCGTGGCAGCCGCGGTGGCCTCGCTGGGGCTGCCTGCCGCGCGCACCTTCGGGGTGGACCCGCTGCCGCCGGCGGGCCGCCGCCGGGTGCTCGCGGTGACCCCCGCCTCCGACCCGTCCGCGGCGCGGGACGCCCGCGCGGTGCTGGCGCGTGCGGCGGACGGCGCGGAGCCCTTCGCCGTGTCGGTGGTGCGGGACACCGCGGGCTCGGTGGCGCAGCGGCTGCTCGCCTCGGTGGTCTCCGTCGCCGCCTCGATCGCGGAGCGCTCACTGGCCGCCCCGGCGGACATCGACCTCGCCGTGACGACCGGGCTCGGCTACCCGGTGGGGCCGCTGGCCTGGGGTGACCGGGTCGGCGCCGCGCGGATGCTGGAGCTCCAGCGTTCGCTGCACGCCGCGACGGGCGATCCGCGCCACCGGCCGACCCGCTGGCTCACCGAGCGCGCCCAGCTCGGCCTGCCGCTGACAAGGACGGGCACCTCGCCCGACATCTGCGCATAGCGGGTGACCACGCCGGGGCCGTGACCGTTTCGTACAAGACCGGGTCACGGCCCCGGGCCTACGGTCGTTCCATGACTCCACGACTCGACGCCGTCTCCGTCACCACCGCCGACCTGACCGCATCCCTGGCCTTCTACCGCCGGCTGGGGCTCGACATCCCCGAGGGTGCCGAATCGGCACCCCATGTGGAGGTGGCGCTCCCCGGCGGGCAGCGCCTGCTCTGGGACACCGAGGACGTCGTCCGCTCCTTCGACCCGGGCTGGACGGGGTCGAAGGGCGGTGAGCGCCTCGGCCTCGCCTTCGTGTGCGAGGGCCCCGCGGAGGTCGACGCGGTGTACGCCGATCTGACCGGCGCGGGGTACGAGGGGCACCTGGAGCCCTGGGACGCCGTCTGGGGCCAGCGTTACGCGGTCGTCCTGGACCCCGACGGCTGCGCGGTCTCCCTGTTCGCCGCGAACCCCTCCTGACCGGTGCGGGCGAGATGGTCGCCGAGCGTCGTGCCGGCCAGGTCCCGCATCTCACGGGCCAGATGAGCCTGGTCCGTGCAGCCGGCGGCGTACGCGGCCTCCGCGTACGGGGTGCCCGCGCGTACGAGGGCCAGGGCGCGCTGGAGCCGCAGGACCCTGGCCAGTGTCTTGGGGCCGTACCCGAACGCGGCCAGCGAGCGGCGGTGCAGCTGGCGGGCCCCGAGGCCCACGGACCGCGCGGTGGCGGCGACGGAACTCCCCTGGCCCAGCCGCTCGGCGACCACCGCCGCGAGCGGGTCGGGAGGCTCGGCGTCCGCGGCGCGGCGCAGGGCGATGTCCTCCAGCACGGCGGACGGGTCCTCCGCGTCCCCGGTCCGCGCGGTGAGGTCACGGACCGCCGGTGACGGCCAGAGGGCGTCGAGCGGGACCCGTCTGTCGCGGAGCTCGTGCGCCGGCACCCCCAGGAGCGCCGGAGCCGTGCCGGGGGCGAAGCGGATGCCCGCGCACCCGCCGGACAGCTCCGCGGGAGGGGTGAACGCGCGGGTGTCGGGGCCCGCCACCATCAGGCGGCCGCCGGCCCACAGAAGGTCGATGCAGCCGTCGGGCAGGACGGGCCGCGCGGGGTCACGCGCCCCGCTCCAGGTCCAGAGGACCGCGCCGCCGAGCCGCGACGCCCGCTCCTCGTACCGTGCGCCCATGCGCACCAGGCTACGTGGCGTCCTTGTCCCGGGTCCCGTGCAGGCGGGACTTCACGTCGTCCGGGGGCAGGAAGCGCGACCAGCGCTCCGGGAACTCGGAGGGCATGGACACGTCCTCCTCCTCCTCGTCGTCGTCGGTGGCGTACGCGTCCCAGTTCGCTGCCTGGGCGCGTGCCAGCAGTTCCGCGGCCTGGGCGGCCTTGATCCGGTCGCTGGTGGCACGGGCGGCGGCGGTGGCGAGCGAGGGCCAGACACGGTCGATCGCCGCGTTCACCGCAGCGCCGACGAGTACGGCGAAGGCGGAGATCCCTATCCACAGCAGCACGGCGATGGGTGCGGCCAACGAGCCGTAGATGGTGGGGCCCTCGACCGTGCTCGTGAGGTAGATCCGCAGCAGGAAGCTGCCCAGCACCCACATCCCGAGGGCCACGAGTGCCCCGGGGACGTCCTCTATCCACGGCGAGCGGACGGGCACCGACACGTGGTAGAGCGTCGTCAGGAACGCGATGGACAGCAGTATCACCAGCGGCCAGTACATGACCGCGAGCACCTCCGTGCCCCACGGGACGAACTCCACCACCCGGTCCGGGCCGACCACCAGCAACGGCAGGACCACGGCGCCCAGCAGCAGCGCCACGACGTACAGCAGGAAGGCGAGGAGCCGTGTCTTGACGATGCCGCGGTGGCCGTCGAGCCCGTACATCACGGTGATGGTGTCGATGAAGACGTTCACCGCGCGGGATCCCGACCAGAGCGCGATCGCGAAACCGAGGGAGATCACGTCGGGACGCGCGCCCGTGGTGACGTCGGCTATGAGCGGCTTGGCGATGTCGTTGACGCCGCGCTCCGACAGCACCGTCTGCACCGCGCCCAGGATGTTGCGCTCGATGGAGGCGACCGTGGTGGTGGACGTCCAGTCGTCGACGTATCCGAGCAGCCCGATCAGGCCGAGCAGCAGCGGAGGCAGGGACAGCAGGGTGAAGAACGCCGCCTCGGCCGCGAGGCCGAGGATGCGGTACTCGATGCACGAATTGACCGTGTCCTTGAGCAACTGCCACGCCATCTGCCGCTTCGACACGTTGCGGTAGAGGACGCGGGCCCGGTGGAGGCGGCCCGGTGGCCGTTCGGGTGTTTCTTTTGCTGCCTGCACCTCCTTACCGTATCGGCATGGCAGCTAGCACCCACACAGTGACCAACCAGGTTCCGCCGCTGGTCGGCTATGACGTCTTCGCCAACGACCGGGCGCTGACGGAGGCCGTCGAGCGGCATCTCGCACCCGGCATCCTGCGGGAGGCACAGGAGGAACTGAGCACGCTGGGCCGGGCCGCCGGCTCCGCCCAGGCCCAGGAGTGGGGTGCGCAGGCGAACGAGAACCCGCCGAAGCTGCGCACGCACGACCGTTACGGGCACCGCGTCGACGAGGTGGACTTCCACCCGGCCTGGCACCGGCTGCTGGGGCACGCCGTCACAGCCGGGCTGACGGACGCCTGGGGCCGGGAGGGAGGGCACGTCCGGCGCGCGGCCGGGTTCCTGGTCTGGACGCAGGCCGAGGCGGGCCACGGGTGTCCGCTGTCGATGACGCACGCGGCGGTCCCGGCGCTGCGCACCGATCCGGCGCTGGCCGCGGAGTGGGAGCCTCTGCTGACCTCGCACGTGTACGAGGAGGGGCTGCGGCCCGCTCCGCAGAAGGCCGGTGTGCTCTTCGGGATGGGCATGACCGAGAAGCAGGGCGGCACCGACGTACGGTCCAACACCACGCGTGCCGAGGCGCTGGCGGCCGACGGGGAGTACCTGCTCACCGGTCACAAGTGGTTCTGCTCGGCCCCGATGTCCGACGGCTTCCTGGTGCTGGCGCAGGCGGCGGACGGGCTGAGTTGCTTCCTCGTCCCGCGGGTCCTCCCGGACGGCTCCCGCAACCCCTTCGCGCTCCAGCGTCTCAAGGACAAACTGGGCAACCGGTCCAACGCCGCCGGTGAGGTCGAGTTCGACGGCACGTGGGCCCGCCGGGTCGGTGAGGAGGGGCGCGGGGTGCGCACCATCATCGAGATGGTGGCGGCGACCCGGCTGGACTGCGTGGTCGGTTCGGCCGCGCTGATGCGTCAGGCGGTGGCGCAGGCGATCCATCACAGCGCCCACCGCAGCGCGTTCGGCGGTCTGCTGATCGGGAAGCCGCTGATGCGCAACGTACTGGCGGACCTGGCCCTGGAGTCGGAGGCGGCGACGACGCTCGCGCTGCGGCTGGCCGCCGCCTACGACGCGGACACGGAGCAGGAGCGCGCCTTCCTGCGCATCGCGGTGCCGGCCGCCAAGTACTGGGTGACCAAGCGGTGCTCGGCGGTGGTCGGGGAGGCCCTGGAGTGCCTCGGCGGCAACGGTTACGTCGAGGAGTCCGGGATGCCGAGACTGTTGCGAGAGGCCCCGCTCAACTCGATCTGGGAGGGCTCGGGCAACGTACAGGCGCTCGACGTCCTGCGGGCGCTGCAGCGTGAGCCGGGAGCGCTCGACGCGTTCCTGCGGGAGGTCGGGAAGGCGCGGGGCGCGGACCACCGGCTCGACGCGGCGATCAAGGACCTTCTGACGGAGCTGGCCGACCTGGAGGCCGTCGAGGCGCGGGCCAGGCGGCTGGTGGAGCGGATGGCCCTGGTGCTGCAGGGGTCGCTGCTGCTGCGCTGGGCGCCGCCGGAGGTCGCGGACGCCTTCTGCGCCTCACGGCTGGGAGGGGACTGGGGCTCGGCCTTCGGGACGCTGCCGCACAGCCTGGACCTGGCCACGGTCGTGGAGCGGGCGCGGGCCGGGGAGTCCTGAGGGGCGCGGCCGGGGCGGGAACGACGGAGGGTGGTGCTGCGCCGACACGGCACCACCCTCCACGCTTGTGCAGCACCGCACGGCGGGTCGACGACTCCCCACGCGGTGTTCCTCCACCCTCGTACGGTCCGCACGCCTTCGCCAGAGTTGCAAAGGGTTGCAACCGTCGCGTGGAGTGCGGCCGACGGGGCCCCCGCACGGCAGGATGTGTCCTTTGGGCCGGGCCTCGCTCCTCCGGACCGGCCCACTCCTTGTTGGGGGGAAGTTCATGGAGTCACACACCGGCGCGGGGGCGCGGCCGGAGAACACCCCGCGTCCCGCCGTGTCGCAGCGGCTGGTCCGTCGCGCACGGGAGGCCCGGCTGGCGGGCGGGCGTACGGCGGCGGCACCGCGCCCGGAGATCGACGCGTCCTGGGAGCGCGTGCTGCGCAGCGGCGTCGACCCCGAGCAGTCGCCGGAGAGCAGGCTGCTGGAGACGGACGAGATCGAGCACCGGCGCAGGGCCACGGCACTCGGCGAGGTCATGCCCGTCCTGCGGGAGGGGCTGGCGGCGATAGCGGACGCCACGCAGCAGATCATGGTCGTGACCGACACCGAGGGCCGCGTCCTGTGGCGGCAGGGCCACACGGCGGTGATGCGCCGGGCCGGGGAGATCTGCCTGACGGAGGGTGCGGCCTGGACGGAGTCGGCGACGGGGACGAACGCCATCGGCACCGCGCTCGCCACGCGCACCCCCGTGCAGGTCCACTCCGCCGAGCACTTCATCCGTGTGCTGCACGACTGGACCTGCGCGGCGGCCCCGGTGCGGGACCCCCGGGACGGCCGGCTGATGGGCATCGTGGACATCAGCGGGCCCGCGTCCACCTTCCATCCGGCGACGCTGGCCCTGGTCGGTTCGGTCGCCGCGCTGGCGGAGAGCGAGCTGCGCGGCCGGCACCTGGTGGCGATCGAGCGGCTGCGCTCGGTGGCGGCGCCGATCCTCTGCCGGCTGGGGGGCCGCGCCCTGGTGGTGGACACCCACGGCTGGCTGGCCGCAGTCAGCGGGATGCCGCCGGTGGACCGGCTGCCGCTGCCCAAGTCGCTGGAGCCGGGCACGGTGTGGCTGGCCTCGCTCGGGATGTGCCGGGTGGAGCCGCTGCCCGGCGGATGGCTGGTGCAGGTCGCGGAGGACTCCCACGACCGCCCGCCGCGACGGGTGGTGCTCGACCTCGGCCGCGAGCGGGGCCTCGCGGTCCATGTGACGGGCCCCGTGGGCAACTGGACACGCAGGCTCTCCCCGCGCCACGCCGAGCTGCTGTACGCGCTGGCCCTGCACCGCGAGGGGCGCACGGCGGCGGAGCTGGCCGGGGACGTCTTCGGCGACGCGAGCCGGACGGTGACGGTGCGGGCCGAGATATCGCGGATCCGCCGCCATCTCGCGGAGGTGCTGGCGCACCGCCCGTACCGCTTCCGCGAGGGGGTGGAGGTGGAGGTGGTCCATCCCGAGGTCCCGGCCGATTTGCTGCCCCGCTCGACGGCTCCGGTGGTGCTCAGGACACGCAGGCCCGCGGGGAGGGCCTGAGGGCCCCGGTGTGGCCGGGGTGCGGCGGCCGTGGTTTTCTGGCCGCCATGAACGACTCCGCGCACCCCTCCCCCGCCGTCTCCGACGTGACCGTCTGGTCCCTGGAGCAGACGTCGCCCGCCGATCTGACCCCTGCCGCGGCACCCGCGGACGGCGTGACGGTCACGCGTGCGCGGACCCCGCTGCCGGAGTTCAGCAGGTTCCTCTACACGGCGGTGGGCGGGGACGTCCGGTGGACCGACCGGCTGGGCCTGACGTACACGCAGTGGCAGGAGATCCTGGAGCGTCCGGGGGCGGAGACCTGGGTGGCGTACGAGAACGGGACACCGGCGGGGTTCATCGAGCTCGACGCCCAGGAGGACGGGGCGGTGGAGATCGCGTACTTCGGGCTGATCCCGGCCTTCCGCGGCCGGCGCATCGGCGGCCATCTGCTGTCGTACGGTACGGCCCGCGCGTGGGACCTGGCCGAGCGGCATCCGGGGCGGAAGCCCACCGAGCGGGTATGGGTGCACACCTGCTCGAACGACGGCCCGCACGCGATGGACAACTATCTGCGGCGCGGTTTCCGGCTGTTCGACACCAAGGTCGAGCAGGAGCCGGACGTCGCGAATCCCGGTCCCTGGCCCGGTGCGCACGCCTGATCACACCCGACTTTGTCGCTTTGTCGACAGGTCGGACGTGACGGACACCACAGCGTCTCGCATGTCGGGACCATCTCGTCCACATGGTGGATCGTGGTGGACTGGCCCGAGATCCGCGTGACACGCTTCCGTCATGTCTGGAACTGGAATTGCCTTGGTGAGTCGGCGGCACGTCGACCTCGGCCGCATGTCCAGCGCCATCTGTCCGGTCCGCTGAGAGTTTCCAGCACCGCGATCTCCTGAACCAGCTCCACCCCCTGCGCACCGCCGCGCCTGACGCGAGTGTGCAGTTCAGAGCCGCCCTCCTGCAGTCCCGAAGGACGTATAGCCATGGCCGCCATCCCCGAGAAGCCTGCTACCGCCACGCCCCGCCGCAAGGCCGGACGTCACCGTGGTGAAGGTCAGTGGGCCATGGGTCACTTCACCCCGCTGAACGGGAACGAGCAGTTCAAGAAGGACGACGACAGTCTCAACGTGCGGACACGCATTGAGACGATCTACTCGAAGCGCGGCTTCGACTCCATCGACCCGAACGACCTGCGCGGACGCATGCGCTGGTGGGGCCTGTACACCCAGCGCCGTCCCGGGATCGACGGCGGCAAGACCGCCGTGCTGGAGCCGGAGGAGCTCGACGACCGCTACTTCATGCTGCGCGTGCGCATCGACGGCGGCAGGCTGACGACCGCGCAGCTGCGCGTCATCGGTGAGATCTCCGAGGAGTACGCGCGGGGCACCGCCGACATCACCGACCGGCAGAACGTCCAGCTGCACTGGATCCGCATCGAGGACGTCCCGGCGATCTGGGAGAAGCTCGAGGCCGTCGGGCTCTCGACGACCGAGGCCTGCGGCGACTGCCCCCGCGTGATCATCGGTTCGCCGGTGGCCGGGATCGCCGCCGACGAGATCATCGACGGCACCCCCGCGGTCGACGAGATCCACGAGCGCTACATCGGCAGCAAGGAATTCTCGAACCTGCCCCGCAAGTTCAAGACCGCGATCTCCGGCTCGCCGGTCCAGGACGTGGTGCACGAGATCAACGACATCGCCTTCGTCGGGGTGGACCACCCCGAGCACGGCCCCGGCTTCGACCTGTGGGTCGGCGGCGGGCTCTCCACCAACCCGCGGTTCGCGGAGCGCCTCGGCGCCTGGGTACCGCTGGACGAGGTCCCCGACGTCTGGGCGGGTGTCGTCGGGATCTTCCGCGACTACGGCTACCGACGGCTGCGTACGCGCGCCCGTCTGAAGTTCCTGATGGCCGACTGGGGCCCGGAGAAGTTCCGCCGGATCCTCCAGGACGAGTACCTCAAGCGCCCCCTGCTGGACGGACCGCCGCCCGCGCAGCCCTCCTCCCGCTGGCGCGACCACATCGGCGTGCACGCCCAGCAGGACGGCCGCTTCTACGTCGGCTTCGCCCCGCGCGTCGGCCGGGTGGACGGCTCCACCCTGGCCAAGATCGCCGATCTGGCCGAGGCGCACGGCTCGGGCCGGGTGCGCACCACCGTCGAGCAGAAGATGATCATTCTGGACGTCGAGCGGGATCAGGTCGACTCCCTGACCGCCGGGCTGGAGGCACTGGACTTCCAGGTGAACGCCTCCCCCTTCCGGCGCGGCACGATGGCCTGCACCGGCATCGAGTTCTGCAAGCTGGCGATCGTCGAGACGAAGGCGCGCGGCGCCGCGCTCATCGACGAACTGGAGCGCCGCATGCCGGACTTCGAGGAGCCGCTCTCCATCAACATCAACGGCTGCCCGAACGCCTGCGCCCGCATCCAGACCGCGGACATCGGACTCAAGGGCCAGCTGATGCTGGACGGCGACGGCAACCAGGTCGAGGGCTACCAGGTGCACCTGGGCGGCGCGCTCGGACTGGAGGCCGGCTTCGGCCGCAAGGTCCGTGGGCTGAAGGTCACCTCGGCCGAACTCCCGGACTACGTCGAGCGGGTGCTCGGGAAGTTCCAGGAGGAGCGCGAGGAGGACGAGCGCTTCGCGACCTGGGCGGCCCGCGCCAGTGCGGAGTCGCTGTCGTGAGCGAACGAGCCGCGCCGTTCTACTGCCCGTACTGCGGCGACGAGGACCTGCGTCCGCACGAGGCCGGTCACGGCGCCTGGGAATGTGCTTCCTGCAACCGCGCGTTCCAGCTGAAGTTCCTGGGTCTGCTGACCCAGGGGCTCCAGCGCAACGACGTCGAAGGGGACGGGACATGACGGACACCCTGCACGCGGCCGAGCTGACCGACGAAGCCCTGAGGGAACGGGCGGAGCGGGCCGGGCGCGAACTCGAGGACGCCTCCGCGAGCGACATCCTGAGGTGGGCGGCCGACACCTTCGGCAAGCGCTTCTGCGTCACCTCCTCCATGGAGGACGCGGTCGTCGCGCATCTCGCCTCCCGGGTGTTCCCCGGCGTGGACGTGGTCTTCCTGGACACCGGCTACCACTTCGAGGAGACCATCGGCACCCGGGACGCGGTCGGCGCCGTGATGGACGTCAACCTCATCACGCTGACGCCGCGTCAGTCGGTGGCGGAGCAGGACGCCGCGTACGGGCCGAAGCTGCACGACCGCGACCCCGACCTGTGCTGCGCCCTGCGGAAGGTCAAGCCCCTGGAAGAGGGCCTGACCGCGTACGCGGCCTGGGCGACCGGGCTGCGCCGCGACGAGTCCCCCACCCGGGCGAACACCCCGGTCGTGGGCTGGGACGAGAAGCGCCGCAAGGTCAAGGTCTCGCCCATCGCACGCTGGACGCAGGACGACGTGGACGCCTACGTTGCCGAGCACGGCGTACTGACCAACCCGCTGCTGACGGACGGTTACGCCTCCGTCGGCTGTGCGCCCTGCACCCGGCGGGTGCTGGAGGGCGAGGACGCACGGGCCGGCCGCTGGGCCGGTCTCGGCAAGACCGAATGCGGACTGCACGGCTGATGACGACTGATCAGGAGATATCGATGAGCGTGACGGAGACGGGAGCCACCGTCTGGCTCACCGGTCTGCCGAGCGCGGGCAAGACCACCATCGCCTACGAGCTGGCGGGCCGGCTGCGTGCCGACGGCCACCGGGTCGAGGTGCTCGACGGTGACGAGATCCGGGAGTTCCTCTCCGCGGGCCTCGGTTTCTCCCGTGAGGACCGGCACACCAACGTGGGCCGGATCGGCTTCGTCGCCGAACTGCTCGCCGCCAACGGCGTGAAGGTCCTCGTCCCGGTCATCGCCCCGTACGCGGACAGCCGTGACGCGGTGCGCAAGCGCCATCAGCAGGAGGGCACCGCGTATCTGGAGGTGCACGTCGCGACCCCGGTCGAGGTGTGCTCCGAGCGCGATGTGAAGGGGCTGTACGCCAAGCAGGCGGCGGGCGAGATCAGCGGCCTCACCGGGGTCGACGACCCCTACGAGGCTCCCGAGTCACCGGATCTGCGGATCGAGTCGCACCGGCAGACCGTGCAGCAGTCCGCAGCGGCGCTCCGTGCGCTGCTCACCGAGAGGGGCCTGGCGTGAGCACCGTCGTCACCGTGCCGGACGGCACCGTCAATCCGTACGCGCTGAGCCACCTGGACTCCCTGGAGTCCGAGGCGGTGCACATCTTCCGCGAGGTCGCGGGGGAGTTCGAGCGGCCGGTGATCCTCTTCTCCGGCGGCAAGGACTCGATCCTGATGCTGCACCTGGCGCTGAAGGCGTTCGCGCCGGCGCCCATCCCGTTCACACTGCTGCACGTGGACACGGGGCACAACTTCCCCGAGGTCCTCGACTACCGCGACCGCACCGTCGAGAAGCACGGGCTGCGCCTGCACGTCGCCTCCGTCCAGGAGTACATCGACGCGGGCAAGCTCCGTGAGCGTCCGGACGGCACCCGCAACCCGCTGCAGACGGTCCCGCTCACCGAGGCGATCCAGCAGCACCGCTTCGACGCCGTGTTCGGCGGCGGACGGCGCGACGAGGAGAAGGCCCGGGCCAAGGAGCGCGTGTTCTCGCTGCGCGACGAGTTCTCCCAGTGGGACCCGCGCCGCCAGCGCCCCGAGCTCTGGCAGCTCTACAACGGCCGCCACGCCGCCGGCGAGCACGTCCGCGTCTTCCCCATCTCCAACTGGACCGAGCTCGACGTCTGGCAGTACATCGAGCGCGAGGGCATCGAGCTCCCGGAGATCTACTTCGCCCACGAGCGCGAGGTCTTCAGCCGTTCCGGCATGTGGCTGACCGCCGGTGAGTGGGGCGGGCCCAAGGACCACGAGAAGGTCGAGACCCGCCGGGTGCGCTACCGCACCGTCGGCGACATGTCCTGCACCGGAGCCGTCGACTCCGACGCCACCACGCTGGACGCCGTCATCGCCGAGATCGCCGCCTCCCGGCTCACCGAGCGGGGCGCCACCCGGGCCGACGACAAGCTGTCCGAGGCCGCGATGGAAGACCGCAAGCGCGAAGGGTACTTCTAACCATGACGACCACCACCGAGCAGCTCAGCGCCACGACGCTGCTGCGCTTCGC
>Ga0164306_10001217_pt1 | contig 11288 bp, 9 predicted proteins | sample Whisoiple_242_MG_FD_110213 | JGI IMG/M metagenome (GOLD analysis project Ga0164306, IMG submission 110213) | Soil microbial communities amended with fresh organic matter from upstate New York, USA - Whitman soil sample_242_MG | ecosystem: Environmental > Terrestrial > Soil > Unclassified >... | reverse complement strand
GTGAAATTACAAAGAAGAGACAGGAATAGAATCCTGTCTCTCCTTTATTTTACATATGAAAATTAGTACCATCTGTAGTTGCTTTGACAATGCCTGCACGAATAACGAAGTCCCCAAAGTGCTCTCCCTCATTACGCTCCTTTGCGTAATAAGAAAGAAGTGAACGTAATTCGTTTAAAATCTCTTTTTCCCCAATATTTTCACGATAGATTTTACTTAGACGACTACCGTCAAAGGCAGCACCGAGATACATATTGTATTTGCCTGGTGCTTTACCGATAAACCCTATTTCCCCTAATGCATGACGGGCACATCCATTCGGACACCCAGTCATACGAATAGTAATTTCTTCATTTCGCAAGCCATTTTCATCAACAATAACCTCGATTTTATCGAGAAGAGTTGGTAAATAGCGTTCGGCTTCTGCCATTGCTAAACCACAGGTTGGGAGTGCTACGCATGCTAAGGAACTACGACGAAGTGCTGAGAAATACTTACCGTCTGTTAAACCATATTGTTCAATCAACTCGTTAATTTCTTTCTTGTTTGATACATTAGCAATGACTAGGTTTTGATTAGCAGTTAAACGGAAATCCCCGGTATGAACCTTAGCAATTTCCCGCAAACCGGTCATTAGTTTATAGTCTTCAAAATCCCCAATACGACCACCCTCAACAAACAGAGTGAAATTCCATTTTTCTTGTATACCTTTTGTCCATCCATAACGATCACCGTTACTATCAAATTTATACGGCCTTACCTTATCTAATGACCAGCCAAGGCGATTTTCTAACTCATTCTTAACGGTTTCTAATCCCAGGCGGTCAACTGTATATTTGAATCGGGCATTTTTTCGTTCAGAACGATTACCATAGTCACGCTGAATTGTAATGACTTTCTCTGCTACATCATAGATTTGTTCTGGCTTACAAAAACCTATTAATTTTGCAAGTTGAGGGTATGTTTCAGTGTCACCATGGGACATTCCCATACCACCACCAATAGCTATATTAAAACCTACTAGTTTCTCGTTTTCAACAATGGCAATAAGTCCAATATCTTGTGAGAAAACATCAATATCATTAGACGGTGGAACCGCAATACCAATCTTAAATTTTCTCGGTAAATAAAGTGGACCATACATTGGTTCTACTTCTTCTAACTCAGGTGTACCAGCAACTCTTTCCTCATCAAGCCAAATCTCATGGTACGCTTTAGTACGAGGTAGTAACTTATCACTTAATTGTTTAGCCCATTCATAACCTTCAGCATGAATTTCAGATTGATAAGGATTTGGATTACACATTACATTTCTATTTACATCACCACAGGCTGCAATAGTATCCATAAGAACTGAATCAATTTCTTGAATCGTTTTTTTCATATTCCATTTTAGAATCCCATGCATTTGAAATGCTTGGCGTGTTGATAATTTTAAGGTTCCATTGCCATACTTTTGTGCAAGTTCATCTAAGACCAGCCACTGTTTTGGTGTCGCCACGCCGCCTGGTCTTCGGACACGTATCATAAATTGATATGCCGGTTCAAGTTTCTGTTTTTGACGTTCATTGCGTAAATCTCTGTCATCCTGTAGATAGCTTCCATGGAATTTCATCAAACGATTGTCATCATCTGAAATCCCTGCGCTAAGTGGTTCTAGCATTGATTGTGCTAGAGAGCCACGCAAATAGTTACTCTCTCTTTTGATACGTTCTACATCACTTGGTGGGCCATTTGGCGCTTTTAATATTTGATTCACCATATTGAAAACTCCCTTCCATTTAAGTAGCCTGTCAATCACGTAGTGACGTTTTCTTTGTTTAGTTTCAATATACCCCTCTCTTTAAATAATAAAAGAAAAGGAATAAAATGGACCATCCAATAAGGAGATGTTTTTACCAACCACTTAAAATGAAGTTCTAAAATTAGTGAACTCCTTACAGGGAAATTAACTGATTAAATTTTTAGCTTTGGTTCAAGTATCGTTGACAAAGACAGAAAACCTGCATGGTCTATTCAGCTCAAAACAACCGATATATAAATTCAACTTTGTTTTGGCCATCCCTCCCTTTGTTGTTAGTGAGAAAAGTTGTCTGAAAGATAAATTTTAATTCTGAAAAAAATAAAAATAAGGGATGTAAGAATGTTGACTTAACACCATTCTTACATCCCTATTTTTGTTATTTTACTAATTTAGATTTGATCTGTACTTCTTTTTCTGTATCAGGATAAATTAGAGAGAATACAATGCCAACAATTAAGCAAATAAAGAATGTTGCAGCTTTTGCAGATACCATTGCTTCAAGTGGTGAAAGTGACCAACCAATTGCACTAACAAATCCTATAATAATCGTTGCGATAACACCAACACCTGAAACACGCTTCCAGAAGAAAATTAATAAGATAATAACTGAAAACGTATTTCCAATACCCGCCCATGCAAAGGATACAAGACTATAAATAACAGAGCCGGATTTAAGCGAAATAATGACACCAACGATACCACTAATAACGGCTACAAGGCGTGAAAGGTGAACTAATTTTCTACTTGAGATATTCCAACGTAGTGTTTTGTGAATTATATCCTCACTAATGGAAGTAGTAATAACTAATAATTGTGATGAGGCAGTAGACATAATTGCAGCTAAAATGCCCGCAACGATTATCCCTGCAATCCATGGTGGTAAAATTTCGAATACCATGTGAGGTAAAATCATCTCTGGATCATCAATTGTTCCTTGTTTGTATAAAGTTGAAGCAAAAATTGCAGATAAAAAGGCACCAATGTAGACAATCAGCGTCCAGATAATCGCCATGTTTCGACCTGTAACACGTTCTTTTTCAGTGGTAATTGCCATAAAACGAGAGCTTAATTGAGGCTGACCACCTAACCAGCCAAAGAACCATGAGAGATTTGTAAATAGCATAGCTCCTAAGGCAACTCCGTTTAAGCCACCAACCCAGCTATCTGCACCATGTCCCATATTAGCAAGCTCAGTTGAAATACTTAATCCTTGATTTTTAATCTCCATGAAAGCTGCAATTGGCACGATAATGAATGAAGCAAGCATTAAAAAGCTTTGAATAGTATCTGTCCATACGACAGACATAAATCCACCCATGCAAGAGTATGCAATAATAATTGCAGCAATAATAATTGTTCCCCATGTGATATTAAAACCAGAAAACGAATAAATGGTTTTTCCCATACCTGAAAATTGGGCAGCTAAATAACAAACAAAGAATAATACCAAAACACCAGAAGCTAACCAACGAATAATATCTGCATGTTTAGGGAATTTAACAGCAATATAGTCTGTCAAACTATTCACCTTATATTTTTGCTGTTCTGTCATAAAACGTTTTGATAAAAATAACCATGAAGCAATAACTCCTAAAAACATTCCAGATAAAATCCAAATACCCGATAAACCAGCTACATAAATAAATCCAATTGCTCCTAAAAACATATAAGCTGATTCTCCGGTAGCACGCTCAGAAAATGCAAGCGCCCAGCCAGGAAGCTTGTTTCCTCCTAGAAAATAATCACTGTGCGACAAATCCTTCTTGCTAAAATAAATACCTATTGCAAGCATAGCAATTAAGTATATAGCAATCTCAATATATACAACAGTTTGCATAACATTTTTCCTCCATATAATCAAAATAAACAATACCAATTGGTTTTATCAGATATTATGTCGGAAATTTTTATTTGTCAATAGTTATTTTACAAATGTGAAGCGAAATATTTAGCCATTTCTACAAATTTTAAAGCACCTGGAGAAAGGTGAATATTACGTTTGTGAGCAATTCCAACGCGTCTAACATATGATTCATAAAATTTTTTTTGAACGAGGTTATTAGGTGCATGAATCAACAAAGAAGTCGGCATAATCGAAATACCTAAGTTTTCATTTACCATCGTCAAAATTACCTGATCAACAGATAATTCATAAACAATATTGGGAAAAATCTTACTTTGAGATAAAATACGTGAAACATCACGATCGATTGTACGTTTTGGCATAATCCATCGTTCATCTTTTAATTGTTCTAGGTAAAGTTTATCCTCACTTGCTAACCTATGTTCTTTTGCCATAATACAAACGAGTTCATCACTAAAAACAGAATCAAATACAAGATTTTTTAAAGATGGGTCTACTAAGAAACCAACATCCACAACTCCATTATTTATCCACTCCTCGATTTGATCATAATCTCCCTCCATCAATCGGATATTTAAGTTAGGATAGTGTTGTTCAAAATAAGCTAATATTTTAGGTAATAAAACAAGGGATACACTTGGAAGGGTACCAACGGATAAGGAGCCTCCGATGAGATTCTTTAAATTAGACACTGTGTTCTCTAGATGCTGTTGTTCTTGTAAGATTTTTGAGATATGTTCATAAACTATTTTACCTTCATTCGTCAAAACGATATTATTTCGATTGCGGACAATAAGAGACAGATCTAATTCTGCTTCTAAATTACTAATAGCATGACTAATAGAGGACTGTGTGAGATTCAGCTTTAAACCAGTTTCTGTAAAATTACCTGTATCAATAAGTGTATGAAATGCAATATATTGAGCTAATGTAGCCATAATAAACTCCTTGTATTAATTTTTTTCATATTACTTTGCAAAAATATTCATTCGATTTATTTTAGTCTACCCTCTATAATAAAATAAAATCCAAGTAAATCAATACGAATTTTAGGAGAGATAGAGACTATGGCAGAAGAAAAATTAATGATGAAGGCCTTATCTATGGATATTATTACAGCCAAAATGTTCACTGAACTGCATCTCTCTATTACAGAGGAATATGGTGAACATGGGCGTGAATTAGTTCAAAAAGGATTAGAGGTTTTTGGTTTAAAAGATGCTGAGATAATGGCGAAAAAGGCAACGGCAGAAGGTGAAAACCATACTTTCTTTGAATATTTACCACAAATCGTTGAAGGAGAAGAGAAATTTGCTGATTTGACAACATACGCACGTTTTTCAAAAATGTTTGCACAAATTGCAAAACAAGTTGTTGATGAATACGGTGAGCAAGGCGAACAGGTAATTATGCGAGCAGTAGAACGCTTTGGCAAGAAACGTGGTGAAGGTATTGCACAACGTGCGCGTACAAACGGTTTAGAAAATTCTGTTGAAAATTATCTAACGAACTATGATATGGGACGTAGTGATTTATTTGAAATTGATACAACTTACAAAAAGAATGAAGTTGAACAAACATTTACCCAATGTCCATTTGGTCAACAATGGGCGGATGATAATATGGGTAAATACGGTATTCTTTATTGTAAAGTAATCGATCCTTCCATTGCAAAAGGATACAATAAAAATTTTGAAGTTGTACATGATAAATTCGTATTACGTGAGGGTCAATGTCATTTCCAATTTCAAATGAAAGAGTGAGTATAATGATTAATGTAAACCGACTGCTACAGCGTCTTCATGATTTAAGTCAAATCGGGCGGAATAAAGTAACAGGTGGGATAAATCGTTTTTCCTTTACATCTGAAGAACAAGAGGCTATCGAGCTAGTAACATCGTATATGAAAGAAGCTGGAATGACTGTCAACGTTGATGGAGTCGGGAATATTATTGGAACATACGGTGAAGAAAGTGAAACGATTATGCTAGGCTCTCATATTGATACAGTACCGGATGGCGGAAAATATGATGGTGCTTTAGGTGTTCTTGCAGCAATCGAAATCGTACAAACGATTTATGAACAACAATTGCCACTTTCAAAGAAAATTGAAGTTGTAGCGTTTAAAGATGAAGAAGGGACTCGTTTTGGTTTTGGTTTAATCGGTAGTCGTGCGATGGCTGGTCTTCTAACATATGAGGAATTACAGAAAAGAGATGCATCGGATATTTCTATTCAAGAAGCGATGAAACAATTCAAATTGTCACCTCTTCCTTTAGAAAAGGTTAAACGTAATGACATTCAAGCATACTTAGAAATGCATATTGAACAAGGTAAAGTACTAGAAAATGAAGAATTACCAGTAGGTGTAGTGGTAGGTATTGCAGCGCCATTATGGCTAGAAGTAACGGTTACAGGCGTGAGTGAGCATGCAGGTGCAACACCAATGTCAATTCGCCAAGATGCTTTAACTGCTTCAAGTGAAATGATTTTAGCAATTGAACAAATGTTAAATGGCACAACCGATTCTGTAGCTACTGTAGGTAAACTGAATGTAGAACCAAACGGTGTAAATGTCATCCCAGGTAGAGTAACCTTTACAGTTGATATCCGTGATATTGAGGAGCAAAAAATAAACGCTTTAGAAAATTCCATTTTAGAACAACTGCAAAAGGTTGCTGAGCGCAGAAATGTTACGGTAACATCGAAAGTTTTACAGCGCGTAAAACCTGCAAAAACAGCGCCTTTGCTTCAACAGCAACTTGCAAGTAGTATTGAAAAATATGGTGTACAACCTTATCCATTAATAAGTGGTGCGGGGCATGATGCAATGAATATTGCGAATGTAGCACCAATTGGAATGCTATTCGTTCGTTCAAAAGGTGGGATTAGTCATAATCCGTTAGAGTATAGTTCCGATGAGGATATTGTCATTGCAACAAATATTTTTTATGATACATTAGTGGAGCTTGCAAAGTAAAACTATATATATTTGAACAAAAAAACAAAAAGCCAGAAACCTGCCTATCCTTAGGAGCAATGGGTTACTCGTTTTTATAAACAGTTAGCAATAATTAGGTGTTCCATTTGTAGTAATAGAAAATAGTTTTGATAAAACTTCGTAAAGAAGTTATAAAAAACTCATCAAAAATAAGTCTTGATATATAAGAACAAGGGCTTCTTTTTGATGAGTTTCTTCTATTACATATATTGCTTATTTTATTAAGACACAGATTTAAGTTTCTCTATTAAATATAAGCTTGTAATTTGGCATTATAAATAGCAAGTACCAAAGAAAAAACTATCAGAGATTCTGTTCTTTGATTTAAAAAGACATATTTGGATAGTGGCATTTTAAAACATTTTTAGTTTTTCCACTTTACGTTTTCTTTCTTCTCCTCGTTTACCACAAGTTGAAATACATCAGGTCTTGAGTAGTGTCCTACTACGTCAAAATCAAACTGACTGTAGGCAATCTCACGTAAATCAAGATCTGTAATTAACAATTCCTCTTTCCCGAAAACCGGCTCCTTGATATACTCACCTAAAGGACCGACAATAGCGCTTCCCCCTGGACACATTTCATCAGGAGAAGAAGTCAAATCATCATAGCATGCCAAATCAGTGGGATACATGTCTTTATTTACATATTGATTACAAGATAAAACAAAGCATCTTCCTTCTACTGCAATATGACGAATTGTTGATTGCCATACATCTCGAGAATCTGCTGTAGGGGCAATATAAATTTGAACTCCCTTTGCATACATCGCTGCCCTTGCTAGTGGCATGTAATTCTCCCAACAAATTAATGCTCCTATCTTTCCATAGGGTGTATCAAACACAGGAAGTGTACTTCCATCTCCCTCTCCCCAGATTAATCTTTCTGAACCTGTCGGTTTTAATTTACGATGTTTGCCAAGTAATGTTCCATCTGGTCCAAAGAATAATACTGAACAATAGAGAGTCCCACCACTAAATTCGTTATCTCTTTCAATTACACCAATGACGAGATAAACACCAGCTTTACGTGCTGCCTCTCCTAATTTGTCCGTAGTTTCGCTAGGAACTGGAATCGAATTTTCCCAATAGCGAAGCCAATCTTTTCTTCCTTCTGCAGAACGACTTCCAACTGTAGCTCCAAATGCTAGTCCCCTTGGGTAAGCTGGGATAAAAGCTTCAGGAAATACCACGATATTAGCGCCTTTTTCTCCTGCTTCTAGAGTTAATGAAATAGCTTTTTCTGTACTTGCTTCTCGATCCATAATAACTGAAGCAGCTTGAATAACAGCTACTCGCACATTATGTTGTTGTGTAGTCATAATAAACCCTCCTCTTTCTAATAAATCCATTTAATATAAATCTTAAATATGATGATAAATAAAAAGAGGTTCTTTGTATGCATCCAATTGGATACATATTGACTAATCCAATTTAAAAAAATATAATCTGAATTAATTATTAACATGAGGTGAATAAAAATGGAGTGGAAAGTAGATCGTCAGTCAAATAAGCCTTTGTACCAACAAGTCTTTGATTTCATTGAACAAAAGATTTCTTATGGTGAATTTCCACCAGGAACCTTGTTACCGTCGGAACGTAAATTAGCTAAACGATTAAATGTTAACCGCATGACCATTGTACATGTCTATGATAAATTGCATGCAGTTGGTTTAGTGGAAAGAAAACGTGGGAGTGGTACACGTGTCAGCCCCATAAATGGGGAGTTTTATCTAAAGGATCTACAAACTGGAGAAGATATGTAGAAGGAAGTACATTTTTACCTACATACCCCTTAATTAAACGTATCCGTGAAGCAGCAAAACAGCTAGAAAATGGATTCGATTTAGCAAGTGGTGAATTATCGTCTGATCTATTCCCCTCTCAATTACTGCAATCTTCTTTAGTTGATGAATCCTTTCCAAATGATTTAAGTTATGAGCATCCACAAGGGCACTTAGGTCTACGTGAGACATTATCTGCTTATGTTAAGACTAATTACAATATCAAGACCACTAGTTCTTCTATTCTTATCACATCAGGTGCTCAACAGGCTTTGTATCTTATTACTCAGTGTTTACTAAGTCCTGGTGACGCTGTTGCTATCGAATCTCCTTCTTACTGTTATTCACTTCCACTATTTCAATCAGCTGGGCTACGTATATTTGGCCTACCTGTTGGTCCTAATGGAATTAATCCTCAGGATATAGAGGATTTATATCATAAACATCAAATTCGTATGGTTTTTCTAAATCCAACATATCAGAATCCAACTGGAACTGTACTCACTGACAAGCGTCGAAAAGAAGTAATAGAGATTGCCGAAAGGTTAGGAATTCCAATTGTAGAAGATGATCCGTTTGGTTTACTCTCCTTCAAAGAAGAAAAACATTCTCCAATTAAATCTTTTGATCACAATGGTAATGTATTATATATTGGTTCTCTTTCTAAAGTGGTTGCTTCTAGTCTACGAATTGGATGGTTAATTGGTCCACAATCGGTTATCAGTCGCTTAGCAGATGCCCGCCAACAAATGGATTTTGGACTAAGTATCTTCCCTCAGTTAATAGCAAATAAATTTTTACAATCAGCTGATTATACAACTCACCGTAAGGTCCTCACCCAAGAATTATTGGATAGAAGAAATGCGATGATTTCTGCGTTACATGAGATTTTGGGAGAGAAAGTTAACTTTATTGCTCCGAATGGCGGGCTTCATATTTGGTGCAAAATAAATCAGAAAATTAGTGATGAAAAGCTTGTAGAGGAAGGCATAAAAAATAATATTCTATTTATGCCTGGAAGTGTATATGGTTTTCTAGATGGATATGTCCGTTTTACGTATGCTCGATTAGAGAAAAAACATATAAAAGGTGCTGTATTACAATTCGCTAATATTTTATCTCGTATATGATTTTCAACTTAAATAAGTTCTAAAAAATACAAAAAAGGCATTCAAATTTACAACTGTTTTTCTTGTAATAAGTTTTAGTTAGATATTTAAAAGTGATCATGTAGCTTAATCCTTTAAAAGAAAAAACCTTTATTAAACACAGTAAAGGTTTTTTATGAGTTTCTTCTATTATAAAAATATCTCCTTGATCAAGCTATGGATTTAAGTTTCTCTGTTAAACGTAAAAAAGCCTCTTTATCTTTATTCTTTAAGGACTGATCAATTTCCTCAAGAATCTTAATTCTTTTGAAGTTATTCATCATCTGATCCAAAAACTGTTCAGCCAACATTTCATCACGTAAATTTGAATCCACTCGGTCCATTTCATTAAGTGCATTATTTTCCATAAAACGTCAACCCCTTTATCTTTTCTCTTTTGCAAACAGTATTCCCTTTTGCACTCTTTTTATGCAAGGTTGATAGATGAAGTGAAACATAGAATAATATGTTGTAATATGCATGGTTACGCTCCTATATTCCTTTTAGATATTTTTCATATGTCTTCAATTGAATAAAAAAATATAACTACCTAATTACTATCTAATTGATTAAAGAGAAAAGATAAAAATTAGCTTTTAAAGATTAACGTTCTATTATTTACTCTTAATGAAGACAATAGAGATTTTTACCTCTTATCATATACCACACTATCTTCTATTTACCTTTAAAGGGTTTTTTATATTTAAAAAAACACAAAAAGAAAATTTATAATTATTTAACATTTATATATTTTTAATAATTTATTTTTTATATAGAAGTAAAAGAATAAACTTCTTTATAAAAATAAGAGTTTTATTGTTTACTCTAGCTGACGACAAATTAGAAATTTTAACCTCCATGTATATGAATCTATAAAACTGTCTACACTAATAACATATTCCCCCTATTCCGTCGTCAAATTTGAAAATCCTTTGCCAATATCAGCAAAGGATTCTTTTTTGTATGTAATTAATTCTTAAGGTACAAATCCTTGAAAACTGACTCCATGTCTTTGACTAAGAAGATGATACTTTAATTAATCCCAATTCTTAGAATAGAACTGAATTAAAGAAATCATGTGCTTCATGGCGGGAGAGACCCATATTACAGAATGCTGCTTTTTTTATGACCAATATGTCAGTAGGACTACGATATATGTCATTTTATATACATGTATGTATCAAAGGTTATAGGATATCGTTCTCATGGTATACTATCGACTTATGACAAAACATTGTATATGCAGCATGTTTTGTTCATTTTCTGCTTTGGAGGGACAATTTCATTGCGTATTGTTCCTCCTTTTTATTTTACATAATGTCTCTTATCGGAAAGGCTCTTAGAATAATTTATTCTAAGAGCTTTTTGACCTTATAGACCTTTTATTCAATGAAATACATTCTTCCATTTACTTCAATAGATATCGAAGATTGCTTCATTTCTTTTCTTAGATCTTTTGCATACGCTACAACTTCATTAATTTTATTCTTATCTAAATTTTCAGTGAAGCTATAAACAATGGTTACCTTTTCCTTAACTAATTTTTTATTGTCTCCTATCCAAGCTCCTGTTCCATCATCAGAAGTGGCACCCCCAAACATATTAGAGAATTTCTCTAAAGATTGGTCAACATATTTGCTATTATCAATAGGTTGATCAATATTGTAAGTAGATGGAACATAAATTTT
>Ga0164306_10001213_pt1 | contig 11313 bp, 9 predicted proteins | sample Whisoiple_242_MG_FD_110213 | JGI IMG/M metagenome (GOLD analysis project Ga0164306, IMG submission 110213) | Soil microbial communities amended with fresh organic matter from upstate New York, USA - Whitman soil sample_242_MG | ecosystem: Environmental > Terrestrial > Soil > Unclassified >... | reverse complement strand
GCCGGTGGTCACGTTGGCCTCGGCGGACAGGTTGCGGTCCAGGAACCGCTCGTAGTGCCCGATGTCGAGGTCGGTCTCGGCACCGTCCTCGGTGACGAACACCTCGCCGTGCTGGAACGGGTTCATCGTCCCGGGGTCGACATTGATGTAGGGGTCGAGCTTCTGCATGGTGACGCGCAGGCCGCGCGAGGTGAGCAGGCGTCCCAGACTCGATGCGGTGAGTCCCTTGCCCAATGACGAGGCAACGCCGCCGGTGACGAAGATGTGCTTGGTGATGCGCGGCGATTGCGCCAATGCGGCTCCCGTGTCGTTCGTCGGCTGCTCCGACTGTGGTCCGTCATCGATGGCTGACGGGCTCGGCGATCGACCGGATCCAATGACCCGATGACGACCACCCCACGGAATTTCACTCTAACATCACGGCTCGCGCGAACGCGGGTGTCGCGGCGTACTCGACGATCGGCGATCCGCTCGCCGCCCGCGAAGAGGCACCTGCCGGTGTCCGGCCACATACCTCGACGCCGGCGCATCCCGGGTTCTCCGGGGTGCACCGGCGTCGAGTGGGGTCAGCGCCTCGGATCGGAGGGCGTCACCGGTTCATGGGACTCAGGGTCATGGGACCTAGCCGACCGCGAGGGTCGGCGCCTGCGCCTGGGCGTCCGCTGCGAAGCCGTACTGTCCGACTCCGCCGCCGTTCTGTTCGACGAGGCCGAGCACAGTCGCGATGCGACCGGTGTCCGAGTCCACGTTGTCCACCGTGCTGACAGTCGCGCTCAGTGCGGTGTCGCCCCGGACGACCCCGACCGAACCGGTGGACTTTTCCGAGCCGGATGTGCCCGCCAGCACCAGTCCGGTGACGTCCGGGTTCTGCGCCAGCTGTCCGGCCAGATCGGCGACGGTGGCGGCCTTGTCGGCCTCCGACCCACCGGTGGACTCGGCGCCGGTGAGGATGACGACGGACTGCCCGGCCACCGGCGTGCCGGTCACCGTGATGAAGCCGGCGCTGGTCAACGCGGACAACACCGCGGCAGCCTGCTCCGGGCTCGCGACGGCGTTCCCGCCGGCCGGTGCGATCAGCACCGAACCGAGGAGCCCGCCGGCGATGGCCCCTGCCTGCGGTACCTCCGGGAGAGTCGCACCCGTGGGCAGGGTCGTCGCCGCCAACGAGCGAAGCTCTTCGGCTCGTGCCGGGTCGCTGAAGTCGCTGGTCAGCTGGATCTGTCCGGTGACGGTGGCTCCGGCCCGATCGAGCAACGAGAGCACGGCGTCGCGATCGGTCGGATCGGCGGCTGCCGTGGTGATCAGCACGACGTTGGTCTTCGGCAGGGTGCCGCGGACGGCCAGCGCACCGACGGCGCCGGCGAAGTTCTCGTCCTCGGTGATCCGGCCGCTCAGGTCCTCGTTCTCGGTGGTCAACTCGTCGTGCTGACTGGTCAGCATCTCGTTGTCACCCTGCAGACCGCTGAGCAGCGGTGAGGAGATCTTGGTCGCGCCGAGCACGATCCCCAGCGCCAACGCCAGGAAAATCGCCGCAAGCGAGACGATGTGATACCGCATGGAGATCATCAGAAGAGCCCCTTGACCCAGTCGACGAGCGAAGACCACCACTGCCGGACGAGGTCGGCGTAGATGCCGCCGACGTCGGACACCATCAGGGCCACCACCATGGCCAGCGCTGCGGCCAGGATCAGCAGCGTCACCACCCACCAGGAGATCCGCGACCGGTAGAGGGACGCCACCACAGGTGCCTCGACCACCTTGTTGGCCACCCGCATCCGCACCAGGAAGGTCGACGCCGTCGAGCCTCGACCGCGGTCCAGCAGATCGATCAGCGTCGTCCGCATGCCGACCGTGACGATCATCGAGGCGTCCCGCCCATCGGCGAGCAGCAGCGCGAGATCCTCGGTACTGCCGCTGGCCGGGAACGTCACGGCACCGACCCCGAGATCCTGCAGCCGCTCCAGCCCCGGCGCGTGACCGTCGGTGTGCGCGGGGATGACCACTTCTGCGCCGCACCGCAGGGTCTCGGAATCGATCGACTCCGGATTGCCGATGATCAACGCCGGCTTGTACCCGGCGGCCCGCAGCGCATCGGCGCCGCCGTCGACGCCGACCAGCACCGGCCGGAAATCGGAGATGTATTTCTTCAGCGACTTCAGCTGCGCCTTGGTGTCGGCCGATGCCGCTACCAGCAGCACCTGACGGTCCTCGAGGTCGGTGCTGATCTCCGGGATGCCGACGCCGTCGAGCAGCAGCGTCCGCTCCCGCTTCATGTACTCGATGGCGTTGGCGGCGAAGGCCTCCAGCTGGGCCGACATCCCGGTCTTCGCCTCGATCATCAGATCGGCGACCGATTCCGACGTCTGCTCGGTACCGGTGGCGATCGGCTCTTCACCCAGATACACCACTCCGCCGTCGAGGCGGATCTTGGCGCCGTCCTTGAGCCGGGAGAAGACCTTTTCCCCCACTCCGTCGATCAGGATGACGTCCGACGCGACCAGGATTTCCGGGCCGAGGTTCGGATACCGTCCCGAAATCGACGGCGAGGCGTTGACGACGGCCGTCACGCCCGCCTTGACCAGCGCGTCCGCGGTGGATCGATCGATGTCGACATGATCGATGACAACGATGTCCTTGTGCCCGACCCGGCCCAACAGGGCGTCACTGCGCCGGGACACCCGTGCGACTCCTGTGACTCCCGGCAACGCGCGTGACTGACGTGACAGAAGTTTCATGGTCCGATCGTGACAGTTGGTCATCTGTTACAGCGGTAGGTGCTCCCCCGTGTCGTCGCATTCGTGGCCGGCCGCGCGCGTCATACCGTCACGTCGCTGCCGGTGCCGGTCACCGACGGTGACGAACCGGCGCGCTCGGCAGCGCCGGCCAGCGGTCGGCTGGCGACCGGCTGGCTCGCCCTGGCCAGGGGTCAGCTGGCGACGCGACGCCTCGCCCTGGCCGTGCTGAGCGATCTGACCGGGCCGGTGGCGGTACCGCTGAGATCCCTGGCGTGCGCCCGGGCGGTTGCCCCGTCCGTTCCGCCGAGCATCCGGGCGAGTTCGACCTCTCGATCGTCACCGGCGACGAGCCGGACATCCGAGGTACCGACCCGGCCACCAGAGGAGGCGTCCACCACGAAATGCCGATCCGCGTAAGCGGCCACCTGCGCGAGGTGGGTGACCACGATGACCTGGTGGCTGCGGGCGAGCGCCGCCAACCGGGAGCCGATCTCGCTGGCCGCCCGGCCACCGACCCCGGCGTCGACCTCGTCGAAGACCAGCGTCGCGACCGGATCGGCGTCGGCGAGCACCACCTCGAGAGCCAGCATCACCCTCGAGAGTTCGCCGCCGGAAGCACCTTTCGCGATCGGCAACTCGGGTGCACCGGGATGGGCGATCATCACGATGTCGACCTGGTCGACCCCGTCCGGCCCGGTGCCGAGCCATCGACCGTCGATCTGCACCGCATCCGGGGCCGACTGGTCGGCCTCGCGTTGGGCGACCCTGACATGCACGACCGCCCTGGCCATGGCCAGCTGGTCGAGTTCCTTGGTCACCGACAGGCCGAGCTTCTTCGCCGCGGCCGATCGGCGCCGAGAGATGTTCTGCGCGACTGCTCCGACCTCGGCGCGGAGCGTATCGAGCTGGTTCTGCAGTTCGATCAGCCGGTGTTCGGACGAATCCAGCCCCTCCAGTTCCGACGTCGCCTCGTCCACCCAGACCAGCACGGCATCGACATCCTCGCCGTACCGCCTGGTCAACGTGCGCAGGGCGGCCTGCCGGGCCAGCACCTCCTGCAGCCGGGCCGGATCGGCGTCCAGATCGATCAGGTAGCCGGAAAGTTCCGCCGCGACGTCGACCAGGGTCACCGAAGCCTGCTGCAATTGACCCGCGAGGTCGGCCAGCCTTGGGTCCGACGAACTCGCCAGATCGTGCCGGGCCGCCTGGACCAGCGAGACCGCAGTGGGCGCATCGGCAAAATCGTCGGATCCGGAGAGCGCGGTGACGGCCACCTGAGCGGCCGCCCGCAGCCCGTCGGCGTTCTCCAGCCGCCTGGCCTCGGCGATCAACTCGACGTCCTCTGCGGGAAGGGGCGCGACGGCAGCGATCTCGGCAAGGCCGAGCCGGAGCAATTGTTCCCGCTGCGCCCGCTCGCGTGCCCTGGCCCGTCGATCGGCGAGGTCGGCCGCCAGGCGTTGCCATTCGGCGCGCAACGTCCGGTACTCGCGCAGTTCGTCGTGCAGGCCGGCGAATCGGTCGAGCACCGCCCGCTGCTGAGCAGACCGCAGTAGCGAGATCGCCTCCGACTGACCGTGCACCGCCACCTGCGATTCGGTCAGCTCCGACAACGTTCCGAGCGGCACCGAGCGACCGCCGATGTGGGCGCGCGACCGACCGTCGGCTCCGACGGAACGCACCGCGATGACGCTGCCGTCCTCGTCGAGCCGGCCGCCCGCCGCAGTGACGATGGACTCGCCGGCACCGGCCGCCAGCCGTACCTCGACGACGGCTCGCTCGCTGCCGGCACGCACCCGGGCCGCGTCACCCCGACCACCGGTGATCAGGCCGAGGGCGGTGACGATCATGGTCTTGCCGGCGCCGGTCTCACCCGTGACCACAGTGAAGCCGGGGTGCGGTTCGAGCACGGCGTCGTCGATGACACCGAGGTCGCTGATCCGCAGTTCGTGAAGCACGGGCTCACGGTAACCGCCGGGACCGACAGTGACCGGTAATCGCCCGGCGTGTTCGGACACCTGTGCGGATCTACGCCGGTGACGAGCACAACACCTCCGGCCGATCCAGCCCCAAGCAGGAACGCTCGCGTCAGTGCGGCTTCGGTTCGATGCGGGCCGGAGCTCGGCGCCCCGACCCATCCTGCCGACAGCACAACGTCTCGGTGTCCCCGGAGCGTCTGCAGACGTTGCGCAGTCAATACAGGCGTTGCACTGATTGACCGGGCGGCCCCAGTTGGGGCGGAGGGCCGCATCCGGAGCCGATGTGCCAACGCGCGCCTCGTGAAAGCGACGGCCGGCTAGTGCCGCTGGTCCCGCCACCCGTGTACGGGCAGCTTGAACTTGCGGACCAGCCGATTGGTGAACGTCTGATCGTTCAGGCGCACCAGGGTGACGGGTTTCGCGCCCTTGCGGACGTGGACCCGGGAGCCGGGCGGGATCTCGTGGATCCGCCGGCCGTCGCAGGCCAGCACAGCGCTCGGGCCGTCCGGGTTGATGTGCACGGTCACCGTCGCCTCCGGGGAGACGACCAGCGGACGGGCGAACAGGGCATGCGCGTTGGACGGCGCCACCAGCAGGGCGTCGACCCCCGGCCACAACACGGGGCCACCGGCGGAGAAGGTGTACGCGGTCGACCCGGTCGGGGTCGCGCACAGCACGCCGTCACACCCGTAGGCGGAGACGCCGTGCCCGTCCACCTCGACGACGACATCGAGAATTCTTTCCCTGGTGCCTTTTTCGACACTGATCTCGTTCAGCGCCCAACCGGCGGCCACCACTGCGCCGTCATGTTCGACGGTCACCTCGACCGTCATCCGGGACGACACCCGGTACCGCTGGTCGACGACGGCCTCCAGCGCTTCGTCCATCTGGTCGAGATCGACCTCGGTCAGGAATCCGACCCGGCCGAGGTTGATCCCGAGGACGGGTGCGCTGAGTGGCCGGGCGTGCTCGGCCGCCCGTAGCAGCGTGCCGTCACCGCCGATCGCCAGCACCATCTCGATCGGCCCGTTGTCGGTGTCCCAGGGGTCGAAGACCGCGAGGTCGAGCTCGCCGCTCTCGCCGGCCAGTGAGACGAGTTCGATGCCCGCATCGTGCAGCCGAGTCGCGGCGGCGCCGGCGGTGATCGCGATGTCTGTGCGTCCGGTGTGAGCGACGAGCAGCATCCTGCGGTCGGTCATCCGGCTCCCGCCTCGACGGCATCGGCGATCGACTGCCGTCCGCGGCCGAGAGCCGCCTCGTCGGTCGGGGCGTCCTGTCTGAGATGCACGAAGAACTCCACATTGCCGCTGGGTCCGGGTAGCGGGGAAGCGACCACGCCGGCCATGCCCCACCCCAGTAGAGCAGCCGCCCGAACGACCTCGGCCACCGCGTCGGTGCGATGGCCGAGATCGCGGACCACGCCGCCCGCGCCGAGCCGTTCGCGACCGACCTCGAACTGAGGCTTCACCATCGGCACCAGGTCTGCCCCGGGCGCGGCGCAGGCGGTGAGGGCCGGCAGCACCAGGGTGAGCGAGATGAACGAAAGGTCGGCGACGATCAGCTCGACGAGGCCGCCGATGGCATCCGGCGTCAGGGTCCGGACGTTGGTGCGGTCGTGCAGCTGCACCCGCTCATCGGTCTGCAGGCGCCAGACCAGTTGCCCGTAGCCGACGTCGACGGCGACCACCTCACGGGCGCCGCGCCGGAGCAGGACATCGGTGAAACCACCGGTCGACGCACCGGCGTCCAGGCATCGTCGACCTTCGACCACGATGTCGGAAAAAGCGTCGAGAGCGCCGACAAGTTTGTGCGCACCCCTGGACGCCCACTTCTCGTCGGTGACGTCCGCGGTGACCAGCAACGGCGCCCCTGGATCGACCGCGGTCGCGGACTTGGTGGCCGGACGGCCGGAGATGGTCACCCGGCCGGCGGCGATCAATTCACCGGCGTCCTCCCGGGAACGGGCCAATCCGCGGCGGACGAGCTCGGCGTCGAGCCTCGTCCTACGCACCAGATTCTCCGGGGGCCGGCGGCCCACCGGTGTCCGCCGTCCTGGCCAGGGCATCGGCCAGCGCCGTGTGCATCCGGTCGAAGGCGGGGACCTGCTGTTCGGTGCTCAGGCCCGCCAACTCGTCGAGCTCCTGTTCGACGCCGCGCAACAGCTGATCGGTGTCGGAGCCCTGGCCACCTGGCACCGGGGGCCGGCTGTCACCCGGGACGCCGGTCGGCCTCTCTTGCTGGTCCATCTCGTCCTCCCACCGTCGCGCTTCGAGCCCTCCGGGACACCGTCGATCGGATTGCCGCAACGGTAGTCGCAGCCGTCCGCAACAGAGCGACATGCCACGGGTTCGGCGCCGACCGACTGATTCCGGAAACGATCAGCCGGTTGCCGCGGTGAGCAATCCGGATCGGTCCAGGGCCAGCTTGGCCATTGGATCCTGGGCGCGCACCGCGGTGATCCCCGATGCCCAGGCCCGGGCGGTCAGCAGGGCCAGCGCGCGCAATGCATTGCCGTCGGAAACAACATCGCCGCTCCCCCCGCTGCGGTTGGCAGCCAGAACCAGCGAGCCGGAGTCGACCCCCACCGTCCATTCCAAGCTGGTGCCCGACGACGAAGCTGCCGGGATGCGCACCGCGTGATCCTCCTCGACAAGGCCGCGCAGGTCGTAGGACAGATAGGTCGGTCGCTGTTCGGGCACCGCGGCCAGCAGGTCGGCGCAGGTCGAGACACCGGTGAAGACCAGCAGGCTCGGTGATCCGGCCGCGACCGCACAGGCGATGTCGGTGTCGAGCCGATCACCGACGACCAACGGTCGCTGGGAGTCCACCAGCCTGATCGCGGCATCGAGCAGTGGACGCGCGGGCTTCCCGGCCACCCGTGGCTGCAGTCCGGTTGCCGCGACCAGTGCGGCCACCATCGACCCGTTGCCCGGCAGCAGACCGCGATCCGTCGGCAGCGTGCTGTCGACGTTGCAGGCGACCCAGTCCGCACCGGCACGGAGCGCGATGCAGGCCTCCGCGAGCTCGCGCCAGCCGGTTTCCGGCGAATGTCCCTGCACGACGGCCGCGGGTTCATCGGTGGCCAACCGCACCGGCACCAGGCCCGCCTGGGTGACCGACTCGGCCAGCCAAGGAGCACCGATCACCAACACCTTGGTGCCGGCCGGATGCCGATCGCTGAGCATCACCGCTGCTGCCTGGGGTGAGGTCAACACGTCGTCCGGCTCGGCGGCGACACCCATCCCGGTGAGCGACTCGGCCACCTCCTGCGGTGGGCGCGAGGCGTTGTTCGTCACGAACACCGATCGTGCGCCCTGCTGCTTCGCCCTGGCCAACGCCGGCGCGACGTGATCGATCGGTTGGCCACCGAGGTACACGGTGCCGTCCAGGTCGAGCAGCAGGGCGTCGTACTTCTCGGCCAGGGTGGTCATCGATCTCCTGCCTGGGGGTCGTCGGAGAAGAGCAGGGGCGGCGCCTCGTCGGCCACGGGCGTCGAGAACCCGTCGCGGGACTCGTCGTCCTGGTCGGGCGTGGTGTCGGACGGATTGTCTTCCGAGGGAAGGCTTTCGGTCACTGCGTTGTCGACGAGGACGGAATCGGGCTCGGCCGTCCCCGGCTCAGCCAACTCGGGCGCACTCGGGTGAGGTTCGCTCAGGTGAGGTTCCTCCCGATGCGGTTCGGTCAACTCTGGCCCGGTCAGGTCGGGCTCGACCAGCTCGGGCTGGGCGAGTTCCGGCTGGGCAAGATCTGGCTGAGCGAGATCGGGCTGAGCGAGATCGGGCTGGGTGAGATCCGGTGTGGTCAGTTCGGTATCGGTCGTCGGAGCGGTGACCTCGACGTCCGCGACCGTGTCGCCAGGCACCTCGACCTCCTGCTCCAGGACGTCGTCGCTGTGCATGGCGCCGGAGGCGAGATCGCCATCCGCCGCGGAGGTCTGGTCCGAAGATTGCTCGTCCGTCTCCTCCTCCGACAGTGCCTCGACCCGATCGAGAGCGTCTGTCTCCTCCTCGGTGTCGGCGTTCGCCGATCGAATGAACCAGCTCAGGGCCTCCTGCGAACGCCCCGACTTCAGCAACAGATCGGCGTAGGCATAGGCGAGGCGGGGATGTTCCTCCGCCTTGTCCAGGCCGAGGCGCTCCAGCTGCGCCAGGGCGGCATCGACCTGGCCGAGGTCGGCACGTGCTCCGGCGACGACGATGCTCAGCTCGGTCGCGGCCTCGGGATCCAGCTCATCCGCCTCTGCCGACCTGGACAGCTCGATCGCCTTCTCGGGATGGCCGAGAGCTCGCTCACAGTCGGCCATCACCGCGAGATGTCCTGGGCCGCCGCCCATCCGACGAGCAGCGCGGAGTTCGCCGATGGCCTCGGCCCATTCGCCGGCCCGGTACGCAACCAGCCCGACCGTCTCCCGGACGACACCGATCCGGCCACCTCGCGCCCGCGCTGCTCGCGCGTGGCGCCATGCCGTTTCGGGCTCATCGTCGGCCAGGGCTCCCGCGGCGACGAGATGGGCGGCCACCCAGTCGGCGCCGTCCTTGCTCAGGCCTCGAAGGTCGCGGCGGACCTCGAGGTCGAGAGCGTCAGCGGTCGCCCATTCCGGAAGATCCGGCCAGGTCTCGCCGATGTCCTCTTCACGACGACGCGAGCCGCGTTCCGGCTCCCGTCGCGCCGGCCGGTCGTCCTGTTCGTCACGGCCCCGCTCTCTGGAGTACCGATCGGGTCGGTCGGAGCTGGGTCGCTCGCCGCGATGCCGATCTCCGGCCGCGCGTTCGGATCCGCGTCGGTCCTGTGTTCCGTAGCGCGGCGGAGCCGCGTGCTGCTCCCGAGGGCGAGCTTCCCGCTGGTCCTCGACGGATCGGGCCGCGGTGTCCGGTGCACTCGCCCGGAAGCCTTCGCTCAGATCGCCGCCGAAGGCGGAGGGGCGAGAAGCCTTGCTGTCATTCCGGTCCGGTGCGGACCGCTCGTCGCGACGGGGTCGCTCGTCGTCGCGGAAGTCCCGCCGTGGCCGGTCGCCGTAGGACGGACGATCGCCCTCGCGGCGCGGCCGATCACCATAGCCTGGGCGATCCGCATCGCGGCGCGGCCGATCTTGATAGGAAGGGCGGTCACCGCGTGAGCTCGACCGTTCGCCGTACGACGGCCGATCACCATCACGCCTTGGCCGCTCTGAATACGACGGCCGGTCGCCGTCACGCCTTGGCCGCTCTGAATACGACGGCCGGTCGCCGTCACGCCGAGTGCGATCCCCAGAGGCCGGACGATCATCATCTCGACGACGATGCTCACCGTACGAGGGACGGTCCCCGCGGGAGCTCGACCGGTCTCCGTACGACGGCCGGTCGTCATCCCGACGCGGCCGATCCGAGGACGAAGGGCGCTCGCCACGGCCACCCGACCCACCGCTGTACGAGGGTCGGTCGCCATCGCGTCGTGGTCGGTCCTGGTAGCCGGGACGCTCACCACGAGCCCCCGACCCGCCGCCGTAGGACGGTCGATCACCGTCACGGCGCGGACGATCTGTGTAGGACGGCCGATCACCGTCACGCCGCGGCCGTTCCTGGTAACCGGGACGCTCACCGCGTGCCTGCGGCCCGCCGCCATACGGCGGCCGGTCACCATCACGTCGGGGGCGATCGCCGTAGGACGGTCGATCATCTTCCCGACGAGGGCGATCACCATACGAGGGACGGTCGCTGCGCGGACCCGATCGGTCGCCATAGGACGGCCGATCGCCCTCCCGACGCGGGCGATCGCCGTACGACGGTCGATCAGCGTCCCGACGCGGGCGGTCGTCATCACGGCGCGGCCGATCGTCGTCTCGTCGTGAACGAGAGTCATAGGGAGGCTTGCGATCTCCAGAGGGCGCGCGATCACCGTACGACGGGCGATCACCGTCGGGACGCGGACGATCCCGGTAGACCGGTCGATCCTGCTCTCGGCGCGGACGGTCCCGGTCACCGGTCGGACCGGAATCCCGGTCGGCGGACGGGCGCGAACCGTACCGGTCCTGACCGCCGCGGGAACGATCACCGTAGGGGCTGTCCCCGTCGCGGCGGGGCCTGGTGCTGTAGGGAGCGTTCATGTCGCTGCGCGGACGATCGGTTCTCGGGCCATCCCGATACGGCCGATCGCCTCGACGGTCGGCCGACCGCTCGTCTCTTTCCGCCCCGCGAGGTGCATCACCGCGGGAACGATCACTGGAACGCGGATAACCGCCACCGCGACCTGCCGGCGGCTTTTTCCCGCCTCGATCGGAAGAGCCGGCAGATCGGCCGGGCTGCCGATTGTCCCCCGACGAACGATCGGTCCTGCCGGAATCATCGGATCGACCCGCACCTGCGGGATTCGAATCATCAGGACTGTTCATCGTGAACCATTGTCGGTGAGCATATTCAGATTTCCATTTTCTCTTGGGTACGCAAAAACGCCAAAGGAGGTCACTCGCAATATGAATTGCAAGTGACCTCCCCTGGGGAATGGTGTCCGGCGGTGTCCTACTCTCCCACACCGTGGCCGGTGCAGTACCATCGGCGCTGAAGGGCTTAGCTTCCGGGTTCGGTATGGGTCCGGGCGTTTCCCCTTCGCTATGGCCGCCGTAACTC
>Ga0164306_10001211_pt1 | contig 11317 bp, 11 predicted proteins | sample Whisoiple_242_MG_FD_110213 | JGI IMG/M metagenome (GOLD analysis project Ga0164306, IMG submission 110213) | Soil microbial communities amended with fresh organic matter from upstate New York, USA - Whitman soil sample_242_MG | ecosystem: Environmental > Terrestrial > Soil > Unclassified >... | reverse complement strand
GAGGCGTTCGGTCATTTCCTGGTAGTCGCTGTCGCCAACGACGTCAGCCTCGACTACGCAGAGGTGCCCGACAACGAGGAGATCCGGCCGCAGCACTATGCGTTCCTGGTGTCCGAGAAGGAGTTCGACTCGATCTACGGGAAGATCCGCGACCGCGGCACGCAGCACTGGGCCGATCCGCGCGGCAGCAGGCCGGGCGAGATCAACCACAACGACGGCGGCCGCGGGGTTTACTTCCAAGACCCGGCAGGCCACTACCTCGAGATCATCACCCGCCCGTACGGGTCGGGAGGCTGAGCCGCAAGCGTTGCTAACCGGCCGTGCGCGGGACCGCGTCGCCGCCCTTGCGGCCCCGGTGGCCCCGCTCCTTCTCCTGGCCACGATATTCGTCGGCGAACGTGGCGACGTGTGACGGCAGGTCACCAGTCGCCACGTCGGCCAGGCTGGTCTCCTCCAGCACCGATCGCATGCTTGCCCGCAGCGCACGCCAGACATCGGTCAGCGCGGCGGTCGGTCCGGAATAGGGGAGGTCGCCAAGGCCGATGTCGCGCACGCTCGCCAACGGGCCGTCGATGCAGCGGAGCACGTCGGCGATGCTGATCTCGGCCGCGGGCCGGGCGAGCTCGTAGCCGCCGTCCCGACCACGCCTGCTGCGGACCAGCCGATCGGTGCGCAGCTCCGACAGGATGTCGACGAGAAACTGCGGCGGAATGCCCTGCGCCTTGGCCAGGTCGTCGGTCTTCACCACCGAGCCTTCGTCGGCGGAGGCCAACTGGATCATCGCCCGCACGGCGTACTCCGCCTTGGCCGACATCCGCATGCTGTGAATTCTGCCATCGACATGCGTGCAAACCGGACGCGCGTGCACCACCATCGACACATGACCACCCGTGTCGCCGTCGCCCAGACACCGCTATTCCCCGGGGCGGACGCTCAGCGGGAACGCACTTATGGCCACTGACCCGCGAGGACTGCGATCGCGCGCACCCCTGCTGGATGCCTGGCTGCGATTTCAGGAAGATCGTCCGACGCCGTTCACCATCCCGGGACACAAGCAACGCCACGATCTCGTTGGCGACGTCGTCGCGGGCGACGTACCGCTCTACGCGGGCCTGGACACGATGAAGCTCAGCCGAGGCGTCCTCATCGACGCAGAGGCACGGGCGGCACGGCTGTGGGGCGCGGAACTATGCCGTTTCTCGGTCGGTGGGTCGACTCACGCCAATCAGGCGCTTGCACTTGCCGTCGCCGACCACGACAACGCCTCGGTGGTCATCAGTCGCACACTGCACCGGTCCATGCTTCTCGGTCTGGTCCTTGCAGGCCTGACCCCGCTGTGGGTCCGCCCCGACGTGGATAAGGCGACGGGTCTCCCGCTAGGGGTTGCGCCCCGGGCCGTAGCCGAGACCCTGCGCCTGAATCCCGGGGCGGTGGCTGTTCTACTCGGGGACCCGTCTTATGTCGGCACGGTCGGCGAGGTCGGCGCGCTCGCCGATGCCGCCCATGGTCATGGGGTGCCGCTGATCGTCGACGCTGCCTGGTCGGCGCATTTCGGATTCCATCCAGACCTGCCGAGACATCCCATGCAACTCGGCGCGGACGCGATGGTCGTCAGCGCGCACAAGTCGCTACCCGCCTGGAGTCAGGCAGCCATGGTTTTCGTGCACGGCAACCGGATTGACCGCGCACGGCTCGATGCGGGAGTGGAAGCGACGCACACGACCAGCCCCGCAGGCGCGATCCTGGCAAGCATCGACGCCGCTCGAGCTCTTCTGGAGCGCGATGGTGAATCCCTTCTGGGAGAGGCACTCTCGGCGGTGCAGGAAGCTCGCGAACGCCTCTCGGGTGTCGACGGTCTCGTCTTTCTGGACGGTCCGGGTACCGACCCCCTGAAGTTGACACTGGTGCTGCCGGGAACCGGCGCCGACGGCATCGCGATCGAAAACGACTTGCTGGCAGCGGGATTACCGGTGGAGGCCGCCGAACGGGACACGATTGTCGCGCAGGTGTCCATGGCGGACACGGCCGATTCAGTCGGCCGTCTCACCGACGCGTTGATCGCCTCGGTTGCGCGGCACCGCGGTAAGTCACGTCCAGTCGTCAGCGGTGCCGCCTACCAGATAGCCCCGGTGACCGTGATGCCGCCGCGGACCGCGTTCTTCGCGCCGAGCGATACCGTCGCCCTGCGCGACGCCATCGGGCGCGTCAGCGTCGAACTCGTCGCGCCATACCCGCCGGGCATCCCAATCCTCGCCCCCGGCGAAGAGGTCACAAGCGCGGTCCTCGACGCGCTGAGCAAAGCCCGGTCCGACGGAGTGCGCATCGCTTACGCTGCCGACCCCTCGCTGCGAACACTTCGCGTCGTTGCCTGACGGTGGCGAAAACGGCTGTCCGTAAAATCGACACATGACCGCCCGCGTCGCCTGCGCCCAAGTCCCGCTGTCCATCGGAGACACCGCGGGAAACCGCACGACCTGCCGGTCTGCGATCGAGAAGGCGGCCGGTGACGGCGCGCAGATCGTCGTGCTGCCCGAGCTGGCGTCGTCGGGCTATGTCTTCGCCGACCGCGCCGAGCTGTCCTCGTTGGCCGAACCCCGCGACGGGCCTGCCATCGCCGAATGGGCGAACCTCGCCGAGGCGTTGCGGATCACGATCGTCGGCGGGTTCCCCGAGGCGGCGGGCGACGCTGTCTACAACAGCGCGGCCGTCGTCGACCCGACCGGTCTGCGAGGCGTCTACCGCAAGGCACACCTGTGGGATAGCGAGAACTCCGTGTTCGACCGGGGCGACGACCTACCCATGGTGGTGGACACCGAGCACGGCCGCATCGGCGTGATGCTTTGCTACGACATCGAATTTCCGGAATGGGTTCGCGCCGTGGCGCTTTCCGGGGCCGACCTGCTGTGCGCCCCGGTGAACTGGCCGCTGCTGCCGCGGCCCGCCGGGGAACGGCCGACCGAGATGGTGCGTGCGCTGGCGGGTGCCGGGATGAACCGGATGCCGATCGCGGTGTGTGACCGCGTCGGCGTGGAGCGCGGTCAGGACTGGGTCGGCGGCAGCGTGATCGTCGACGCCGACGGATATCCGATGGTGCTCGCCGAATTCGGCAAGGCGGGCGTGATCACCGCCGACGTCGACCTGCAGGAGTCACGGGTCAAGCGAATCAACGCGCACAACGATGTGCACGGCGACCGCCGCACCGATCTTTACCGTCGAACCGCGCTACTGGACTGACGGCGGCGCACCGGTGACCGACCGCACCGACTCGGGCAGCGGGATACCCGCTCTGAGGTCGGGAGCGGGCACCGGCGCGCCGTAGGCAACCGACATCGGCACGACACCCGCCCATGCGTCACCCGCGATGTCCTCGTCCGGATCCTCTGGCCATCCGTCGCTGACCTTCAACGACCAGTTGTCCGTGCCGATGGGCAACCGCAGCGGCATTGTCGCCGCGACTTCCTTGCGGGTGCTGGCGCGTAGCTCGGAGGTCCGGCCCGGGATGAACGCCTCGGTCAACCGATCTAGATAGCGCACCTTGTCGGCGTCCGGCACCTGCTCGAATACCCCGAACAACACGGCACTGCGATAGCGGAAGGACGACTCGAATCCGCTGCGCGCCACGACGATTCCGTCCAGTCCGGTGACCGCGACGGCAGCCGACGCGCCGTCGGCAAGCGCTCGCATCCACGGAGAGCCCGTCGAGCCGTGAATGACCAGTTCGTCGTCGACCCTCGCGAAACCGGTCGGGAAGATCACCGGATGGCCGTCGCGCACCAGGGCCACCGTGGCCAGCGGTGTGCTGTCGAGCAGTTCGTCGAGTTGGTCGCGCGATGAGCTCTGCTTCTCGCTGAGCCTGCTGACCTGGGTAGAGGGAGTGGTCATGTGGATCGCCCCTGCTCAGTCCGGGATGTGCGCGGCGTCGGGAACGACAACGGCGAACAGATCGGCGATTGCAGCGAGGCTGGCCGTGTGCAGCACGGACGCGGCAACGGGCTCGTCGTCGATGCCTGGCAATGTTCGGGTGGCGGTCGCGGCGGCCACCACCGTCGGCGCGTAGCCGAGATTGAAGGCGCCTCGGGCGGTCGAGTTCACGCACATGTGCGTCATGAACCCGGCGAGGACGAGGTTCGACGCGTTCGCGGTCTTGAGACGCTCGTCAAGATCAGTCTGCACGAACGAGTTCGGGTAGTTCTTCACCACGACCGGCTCTCCGTCACGCGGGGCGACGCGATCAACGATCGCGCCACTCTCGCCCTCGATGTCGTAGAGCGAGCCGGGACCGTCGGAGTGCTGGATGTGGATGATCGGGATACCCGCGGACCGGGCCCGGTCCAGCAGTGCGGCGGCCTCGTCGAGCGCCGCCTGCACCCCGTCGAGCTCCATCACGCCGCGGGTGTAGGTGTTCTGGCAGTCGATCATGATGAGCGTCGACTGGGCCAGCTGCGCCGGCACCAACGGCAGCTCGGCCAATGCGCGCAAGGTCTTCGGTTCTGACACGCCGCCGAGCGTATGCCGTCAGAGTCCAGCTGCGGTGGCGATCAGGGAGTACGCAACGAAATCCGCATCAGGATTGTCTACGGAACGTTGTTGATTCCCGGGTGCTGACCGGGTGCCACAGTCGGTGCGCCAGGAGCGGTCACCCCCGGAGTGAACAGGTTGCCGCCGGTGGGGCTGACACCCTTCTCCGTCGGCGACGGCGGTGCAGCACTGGACGGCGACGTCGTTGTGGTCGTCGTGGTTGTGGTCGAGGGCGCCTGCCCTCCGTTTCCGCACGCGCTGGCGAAAGCTCCGATCGTGATCAGTGCGGAGCCGGTCGCGACGACCATCCGACGACGACTCATTCGGCCGATGAACACAATTCACATCCTCTGAGTGTCAGTTGTTGCGGTGCACGCCGGGGGGTTCGGTGGGCGCCGGCGGCGCTTTGACCCCGGGGGTGAACAAGTTGCCACCGGTGGGATTGATGCCCTTCTCCGTCGGCGACGGCGGCGGTGCGCTTGATGACGGCGGCGTCGTGGTCGTTGTGGTAGTCGTTGTCGTGGAGGGCGTCTGCTCGTTGTTGTTGCCGCATCCCGCAAGGAGTGCGCCTGTCGCGATCAGTGCCCCACCGCCAACCACTGCCACCAGGCGGCGAGTGAACGGTTTCGAACTCATGGTCGGCGATCCTGTCGTCGTCTTGTGACCGCGGTTGCGATCAGGTGATTATCTTTTGGGTTACACGACCCACACTAAGCAGGCACTAATGCGGCACACAAGATGGCCAATGAATTCGCATGCGATCCGCAGTATCTGGGCAGTGGGCTCACAGCATTCCTACGGGATCGGTTTGATCTCGGTAGGCCTCCAGCAGGCGGAGCCACACCTCGCTGATGGTCGGAAAGCACGGCACGGCGTGCCACAATCGATGAACGGGAACCTCCGCCGCGACGGCGATTGTCGCCGAGTGCAACAGCTCGGCGACGCCGGGCCCGACGAATGACGCACCAAGTGGCACATCTGTGTCGAGATCCACGACGAGGCGGGCTTGACCGGCATAACCGTCGGCGAACAAGTTCGATCCGGCGACTGTTTCACCGATGTTGACGTCGACCGTGGTGAAGCGATACCCGCGCTGTTCGGCATTCTCGGCGGTCAAACCGACCGAGCCCGCCTCAGGATCGGTGAAAAACGCCTGGGGCACAGCGTAGGTGTCCGCCGTGACGACATGGGTGCCCCACGGTGTGGTGTCGAGTACGGCTCCGGATGCGCGCGCGCCGATCACGTTGCCCGCAATGCGCGCCTGGTACTTGCCTTGGTGTGTGAGCAGAGCACGGTGATTAGCGTCGCCCAGTGCGTAGAGCCAGGTCCCGTCGACGCCCTTCGCCGAGCATGTCTCGTCGACGTCAATCCAGGAGCCCGGCTCCAAACCGACCGTCTCCAATCCGATATCGAAGGTATTCGGGATTCTGCCCGTGGCGAAGAGAATCTCGTCGACGGTGATCTGCTCACCGCTGTCGAGAGTGACGTCGACGGGACCTCCGTGTTGGCGCCGTTTAAGTTGGGCGACAGTGACGTTCATGCGTACGTCAACCCCGGAGTCGCGCAGTCCGCGTACGACGAATTCCCCGACGAAGGGCTCCATTCTCGGGAGAATTCCCGACGTGCGCGCCAACAGCGTGACCTGCGAACCGAGTCCCTGCCATGCGGTGGCCATTTCGACCCCGACTCCTCCACCGCCCACGACCGCCAAACGTGGCGGCACGGTGCTGCTGTCGGTGCCCCTGCGGTTGGTCCACGGTTTCGCTTCGGCGATCCCTGGGATGTCGGGCAGGGCGGCCTTGCTTCCGGTGCAGATCGCGACTGCAACACGAGCCGTGACGACCTGCAGTCGATCATCGGCGGTCGTGATCGCAACACGGCGCGATCCCTCCAAGCGGGCGTGACCGCGGATGACGTCGACGCCCGTGGCAGCGACGGTGGCGACCTGCCCGCCGTCGTTCCAATCGGTCACATAGCGGTCGCGCCTGCCGAAGACACCAGATGTGGCGATGGGATTCCCGACCGCTTCGCGGGCGCCGTCGATGCGGCGGGCGTCGGCGACCGCCAGGACCGGACGCAGCAGCGCCTTGCTTGGCACACAACCCCAGTACGAACACTCGCCGCCGACGAGCTCACGTTCAACAAGAGCCACTGAGAGTCCCGCTGCACGGCTACGCGCCGCGATCGTCTGCCCGACAGGGCCACCCCCCAACACAATGACGTCGTAGGACTCGCGGTCACGGCTCGAAGCGTCGGATGCTTGATCAGCGGATGGCGTCGTCATGGTCTTGAGTCCCTTCCGTAGAACGCCGAACGGCGACCCGAGGCACGTCAGATCACGTTGTACTGAATGGGCGGCCTAACCCACTATTCTGGGTTATCTGACCCAGACCTGTCCAGAGCTTCCGGCTGTCCGACCGCTGTGAATTCGGTGCGATCGACCAGAGCCTCAGGGAGGCCTACCGCTTGTTCGGTGACCGTGCCGCCGACCGGGATGTCCTTCTGCCGGGTACCGGGCGAAACGAGGCGACGTAGGCGACGGCCGCGTTTACCAGCGCTGCCAGCGGTTCCCCGGCACCAGTTGCGTGCGCGAGCATGGCGCCGCCCTGATGTGCAGCTACCAGTGCGACGGCGAGGTGGCGTGGATCGGCATCCTCGGTGAGTTCGCCGCGACGGCGCATCGCCGTCAGCCCGTCCCGGAACAGCTGCAGCCATCGGTCGTAGCCGGTGGCCAAGTCATCGAGGACACCTTCATCGGATTCCAGGAGCTCGCCCGCCAGCGAACCGTAGACACATCCGCCACGCAGGTACACCGCCGCGGTGTTGGCGATACAGGCGTCCGCCCATGCCCTCAGCGCCGCAAGGCTGTCGAGGTGGCCGAGTCGTGGACTGGTGTGGAAATCCACGACCTCGTTGGCGCGCCGTGCGATGACCTGACGTGTGAGGTCACGTTTGTCCTCGAAATAATGCGAGAGCTGCGACCCGCTCACGTTCACAGCGGTTCGCACATCTTCGAGGCTGGTCCCGTTGACGCCGCTGGCGAACACCAGATCGGCGGCCTGCGCGACGATGCGCTCACGCGTCGCCAACCCCTTGCGGGTTAGGCGCGGCCCAGACTCTTCGGTGGGCGGCGAGGCGGTGCGTGGCCGCCGACCGCGGGGTCGGCGCGGCATCCGCGCAGCACGTTCGGCGGGATCGGTGGCGAAAGTCCGCAGGTAGTTAACGACAAACCGGCCTGTGTCGGCGAGCGGCCATTCCTGGCGGTAGGCGAAGGTCAGCGTCCCGGCGCCCTGGTGGCCCCCGACGACTACCACGGCCAAATGGTGTGGATCTGCCGAAGTCAGCAGCACGCCAGTGTCTTTCATCCGTTGCAGCGCATGTTCGACCAGGTCGATCCAGCGGCGGTAACCGTCGGCGAGCGTCTGACGGGTGACGTCGTCGGATTTGACCAATTGGCCGACCAGCGTGTGGTAGGTCGGCGTCTTGGTGTAGCCGATCTTGCGTAGATATCGCACGTTGAGATCGAGCCAACGCTCGAAGTCATCGAAAGTGCGCAAGCCGCCCAGCGACGGCTGTCGGTGAAAATCCAGCACCACTTCGATCTGGCGATCAAGAACTGCCCGGATCAACGCCGGCTTGTCGTCGAAATAATGGGTTAGTTGCGACCCGCTGACCGCAGCCTCTTTCCGCACTCTTTCCAGGTTGAATCCTGAAAGTCCTTGGGAGAGGAGCACCTGTGCGGCAGACTGCACAATGCGCTCGCGAGTGGCCCGTCCTTTGGCGGTGAGTCCTTGTACCTCAGGCGAATCTGCAGCGGGCATTTGCCAGCAACGATACCCTGCGCTATCAGAATATGGGGTGAGCGACCCAGTGCGGCACACCGACGGCGCAGACCATTGGAGGCGTCGGCCTCATCAGCCTCCCGCGGTCACCTTCAACACCGCCTCGGCAAGCTCGGGACGGCACACGACCAGGTCGGGCAGTTTGGGGTCCGGCCGGTTGTATTCGAGCGGCGAACCGTCGAGGCGTGATGTGTGCAGGCCGGCCGCGCGCGCGACGGCGACCGGTGCCGCGGAATCCCACTCGTACTGGCCACCGGCATGAACGTAGGCGTCGGAAAGTCCCTGAACGACCGACGCGACTTTGGCCCCGGCCGAGCCCATTTCGACGAGCACCCCATCGAGCGCGTCACGCACGTCGAGCGCGACGGCGGGTGGGCGTGTCCTGGAGACCACAATGCGCGGTTTGGCCGGTGCCGGCGGAGGCACCGCCACGTCCGGCGTGGCCAGCGTGACGCCCTGTGCCGGCAGCGCAACCGCACCGGCGACGAGATGGCCGTCCTGCCAGAGCGCGACGTGGACTGCCCAGTCGTCACGACCGAGTTCGGAGAACTCGCGCGTGCCGTCGAGGGGGTCGACGATCCACACCCGTTCGGAGCGCAGCCGGATGGGGTCATCGGCGCCCTCCTCGGACAGCACCGCGTCATCGGGGCGCGCAGATGCGAGAGCCGCCATCAGGAAATCGTGGGAGCGCTTGTCCCCCGCCGCTTTTCGCTCGACCGCACTGGCGTCGGCGAGCTCCGCGCGGACACCGAGCAGCAGTTCACCCGCCTCAGTCGCCAGTCGCGCCGCCACTTGATGGTCACTGCGGTCGGTCACTGGCGGCTCTCCAGGAGCTCGACGACGAGGTCGGCGAGTTCTTCGGGCGAACGTTCGGGGGTGAGTCGAATGTCGGGGTTCTTCGGCCGCTGGTAAGGGCTGTCGATCCCGGTGAAGTGCGTTATCTCGCCTGCCCGCGCCTTGGCGTACAAGCCCTTGGGGTCGCGGCGTTCGCAATCCTCGAGTGGGGTGTCGCAGAACACCTCGAAGAAATCCAGGCCGCTGTCATTCGTCACCTTTCGCGCAAGCGCACGGTGTTCCTCGAGAGGGCTGATCGCGGGCACCAGCACGATCTGGCCGGAGTCGGCCAGGATGGCGGCGATATGGGCAAGCCTGCGCTGGTTCTCCGCGCGGTCGGCCATGGAGAAGCCCAGGTCGGCGTTGAGGCCGTGTCGGAGGTTGTCCCCGTCGAGAACATATGCCGGCGTTCCCTTTTCCAGCAGCTTCTGCTCGACGAGCATCGCCACCGACGACTTGCCCGATCCCGACAGACCGGTGAACCAGACCGTCCGGCCCTTCGACAGCCGGTCTTCGGAGGTGCACAGCGAATCATGGCGCACTGTGTTGGGGCTCGCCGTCCGCGCCGCCACAAAGGGCAGGATCATCCCCGCTGCAACGGTGCCGTTGGTGTTCGGGTCGATCAGAATGAACGAACCGGTTGCCGCGTTGCGGCTGTACTCGTCGAGCAGCAACGGCACCTGGGTGCGTAACGAGATCCGGCCCAGCTCATTGAGTTTGAGTGCGGTCGCCGTCTTGTCACGGTGCAGGGTGTTGACGTCGAGGCGGTAGTCGAGCGCGGTCACCCTGGCACGGGTGGTGCGCGTCGTGTGCTTGATGATGTAGTCGCGCCCCGGCTCGAGTGACGCCTCGTCGGCCATCCAGCACACCGTGGCGTCGAAGTCCTGCGTCACGCGCGGCTGATTGTTCGGCCGGGCGATCAGGTCGCCGCGGGATATGTCGATATCGTCGGCCAGGCTGACCGACACTGCCATCGGCGGAAATGCCTCCTGCACAGGGCCGCCCGGCCCTTCGATGGCGGTGATACGGCTCGTCTTGCCGGTGGGCAGCACGATGATCTCGTCGCCGGGACGCATGACACCGCTGGCGACGGTGCCCGCATAGCTGCGGTGGTCGGCATGGTCGTGGGTCTGCGGCCGGATCACGTACTGGACCGGGAACCGCACGTCGACCAGGTTGCGGTCGCCCGCGATGTAGACCTCTTCGAGGTGCGACAGCAGTGCGGGTCCGTCGTACCAGGGGGTCTTCTCGGATTTGGTCACCACGTTGTCACCCTTGAGAGCCGACAGCGGGATAGTGGTCACATCGTGCACGTCGAGGCGCGCGGCGAACTCATGGAAGTCGTCGCGGATCTTTTCGAACTGTTCGCGGTCCCACTCGATGAGGTCCATCTTGTTGACGGCCAGCACGATGTGCCGGATGCCGAGCAGCGACGCCAGGAACGCATGCCGACGCGACTGTTCGAGCAGGCCGTGCCGGGCATCGACAAGCACGATCGCCAACTGTGCGGTCGAGGTGCCGGTGACCATGTTGCGGGTGTACTGGATGTGGCCGGGCGTGTCGGCGATGATGAATTTCCGCTTGGGAGTGGCGAAGTAGCGGTACGCCACGTCGATCGTGATGCCCTGCTCCCGTTCGGCGCGCAGGCCGTCGGTCACCAGCGCCAGGTCGGTGTAGTCGTGTCCGCGCTCCTTCGAGGTGCGCTCGACCGATGCCAGCTGATCCTCCATGACGGCCTTGGAGTCGAACAGCAGGCGCCCGATGAGCGTGGACTTGCCGTCGTCGACCGAACCCGCGGTGGCCAGACGAAGAAGTGTGGTCATCAGAAGTACCCCTCACGCTTGCGGTCTTCCATGCCTGCCTCGGAGATCCGGTCGTCGGCGCGGGTGGCGCCGCGCTCGGTGAGCCGTGACACCGCCGTCTCGGCGATGACCTCGGACACTGTTCCCGCCAAAGACTCCACGCAGCCGGTGCACGTGACATCGCCGACGGTGCGGAACCGCACGGTCTTCTCGACGATCTCCTCGTCCTTGCGTGGCTGTAGGTATTTGTGCACAGCCAGCAGCATCCCGTCGCGCTCGAACACCTTGCGGCGGTGCGCATAATAGATTGACGGCAGCTTG
>Ga0164306_10001210_pt1 | contig 11320 bp, 11 predicted proteins | sample Whisoiple_242_MG_FD_110213 | JGI IMG/M metagenome (GOLD analysis project Ga0164306, IMG submission 110213) | Soil microbial communities amended with fresh organic matter from upstate New York, USA - Whitman soil sample_242_MG | ecosystem: Environmental > Terrestrial > Soil > Unclassified >... | reverse complement strand
CGGCGATCCCCGATACGGAAGGTCCAGAGCGTGGCGCTGCGGTTGCGCGGGCGTTCACTGAGCAGGTCAAAGAGCTGGCCGAGATTGCTGCCAGGAATAGCCCCGATTTCAACCCCGATCACGCCGAGCGCAGGGCGCGGAGCAGGTGGGCAGCGAACCAGCTTCCCGAGGATCGAATCGCCGCCATCGAGGCCGATTACCGGGAATGCGTGCTGACCGTCTCGGCCCTGTGCCTCAAGCATCACATCCATGCCTCGACGCTCTACAAGCTGGCATCGCAGCGCGGGTGGCCGGCCCGGACTGCCATCAAGACGCAGATGCAGGCCGCGGTGCAGGAAGCCAACGTCGCGAGCATCGTGGCGGAGCAACTGACGGCTAGGGCGCTGGCAATGCCCATCGAGCCGGGTGAAGCCGGCCAGCACGCAGCCCTGATGCCCGAGTCCTCGCGAGCTGCAACCACTGAGCAACTGATGGACGCGGCCCGGCAGGACCGCATGATCGAGTCGTACTCCATGGCAGCAGCCCAAGTGCTGGCCAAGCACAGGTCGATAGCCGGCGCTGCCGTTGACGTCTCCGAGAGCCTGCTGACGATCTACAAGGGCGCGGTAGAGGCCATCGAGCGCCAGCACCCCGACAACCCGCTTGCCGTGGCCCGTGCCCTAGCCCCGCTCCTGAAGGAGTTCGGCAGCACGCTTCGGAACGTCCAGCAGGCCATCGACATGCAGCGCCAAGCCTTCGCGCTCGATGATCAGGCCGGCAAGGGCCTGCCGCTGCACCTGCTGAACCAGCATCGGGCGGTGCAGGCAGGCATGGCCCAGCCCTCAGCCCTCCCGGCGCCCCAAGGCAAGGCCGGGGATGATGAGCCTGCCCCACAGGCATATGCCCCCAGCCCTCTGACAGGTGGCTACGAGGACCTTGTGCGTGAGGCAGAGCGACGAGGAGTGCCGCTGCAGTGACGACGCATGACGATGACGACGCCAGCACACCCGCCGACGCATGTTCACGGGTCCCTTCTGCGCCGGCCCCGCGGGGGACGTCGCGACCTGGGGACTCCGCGCTGGAGGATGAAGATGGGTCCCCCCTTCCCTCCATACCCGTAGCCTCTGGGCCTGAGTTCGAACAGGTTCTGGGCGAATGTTCGAAGGTTGGGGAAATGTCGCCTTCGAAGGTTGATGGGTCCCCTTTCCCCCTCATGCACGGGGGGTGCTCGGCTCCTGAGGAGGCTTTGCAGGTGAAGTTTCTGGAGCCAAAAAAAATATTGGGGTCGACGGTTCTGGAGCAGTTGATGGGGCTTCGGCCAGGTCAGCGGCCGTACGTGGTTCTGGATCTGCGGACGGAGGTTGAGGTGGACACTCTGCCCATGAGGATTTGCGGGACGCGGGGGCACCTTGGCCGTGGATAGCCCGGATCTGACGCTTGCGGACATTGACCGGATTCTGGAAGCGGCAGAAGGGCCGCCTATCGAGCGCGACGAGGATGGCCTGGTGCTGCATGGCGCGCAGTCGATCAATCCGGCGTGGAATCTCTACCGCAAGGACCTGCAGCGGCAGTACAACCTGCACCGGTCGATGATGCTGGAGAACATCGCCAAGCGGCGCGAGCGGGCTGCGTGGGGTCTGCAGATGCTTGCTCCACGTGGAACATCGGGGCTGCTGTGAAATGCCTGATCATTCAGCCGCGGCCGTGGGATGAGCTGGTGCGGCCGGATCTGTATGCGGGAATCGACACCTCGAAGATTCGCGCGCTGGTGGATGAGCACTGGGAGCGCGCCAATCAGGGTCTTGCCAGCGGCCAGATGGTTTCCTTCACGGTGACGCCCGGTGGACGCATCGAAATGGGCGTGAAGAACATCCCGGCGCAGGATCTGTACCTGCCATGAAGTGGCCCTTCGCCTTTCACGGGTGCGATCCGGCGCTGGAGGAGTTGGGGGCGACGACGGGCAGGATGCTGGAGCTGCTGTCGGAGGCGAACCAGGGGGACGTGCAGACGATGCTGTGCGCGATTCGGACGGTGACGGCGGACGGGTCGGGGCTTCGGGGGCAGGATGCGGCGGCGCTTCGCGGGATTCTGCAGGCGCTGGAGCTTGCGCTGGTGCACGGGGATGAGGGCGAGCCGATGAGGCCGGAGCTTCAGTACCTGCCTCGAAACTCGACGGCGCATTGATTCCCTGATGGCCAAGGAAGGCGAAACGCTGTGGGACCGGGTTGCTTCCCAGATGGCAGGGGGGGTCGTCCAGGCTGAGACTCCGGAATCGCCGGAGGAGGTTGAGGGTCCCCCGGCCAATGCAGGCGATCAGCTGCAATCCCAGACGCGGCAGTTCTATGACGTCGGGATCAAGGCGCTGCAGCTGGCCGCGGCCGGAGGCCTTCCGCAGTTCGCGCAGGATCGGGTGACGATTCGGGACAAGTCCGGATCTCTCAGGCCGTTCATGTTCAACCGCGCGCAGATCTTTGCGCACGAAATGGCCGAGCGGCAGCTGGCTGATCGCGGGTACGTGCGGGTGATCGTGCTCAAGGGTCGGCAGATGGGCCTGTCGACGTACATCCTGTGCCGCGGGCTTTTCAAGGTCACCAGGAAGACCGGCCAGAAGGCCTACATCCTGACCCATGAGATTCCGGCGACGCTGAACCTGTTCAACATCGTCAAGGGGATGTATGACCGCATCGACGCCAGGCTGAAGCCGCAGGCGGGCCGGTCGAACAAGCAGGAAATGGAGTTTCCGGGGCTCTCGAGCGGGTATTCGGTAGGAACGGCCAAGTCCGGCGAGACCGGGCGCTCGCTCACCGTGCAGTTCTTCCACGGGTCCGAGTGCGCCTTCTGGGCTGCGGCGAAGCAGATCGTTCCGGGGCTGATGCAGACGATCGGCCTCGTGCCGGGCACGGAAATCTGGCTCGAGTCGACCGCCAACGGGCCATCGAACTACTTCGCTTCGGCCGTGCAGGCTGCGCGCAAGGGAGCCACGGAGTTCGAGCTGTGCTTCGTGCCCTGGCACTGGGACCCGATGTACTCGACGGCCGAGGAGCGCGTGCCGGAGGGGTTCGAGGACAGCCTTGATCAGGACGACAAGGAATATCGCTACGCGCATTCGCTCTCGCTCGGGCAGATGCACTGGCGGCGGAAGAAAACGGCCGACTTCGCCGTTGCCGAGGGCAACAATCTCGAGGCCGGCAAGATCAAGTTCGCGCAGGAATACCCGGCGACCGTTGAGGAGGCCTTCCAGACCGACACCGCCAACAGTTTCATCCAGGCGATGCCGGTGGTGGTGGCCCGCAAGCTCTGGCGCGAGGAGTGCGAGCGCACGGGACTGCCGCGGCCGGAGGCTCATGGCATCAAGCGCATGGGCATCGACCCCTCGTACACCGGCGGGGACGGCTTTCGCATCTGGTGCCGGCAGGGGCGCGTCGCCTGGCGCACGGACAAGTGGGAGAAGCTGCGCACGCGCGCATCGCTGGACCGGATTCTGGCTGCGTTCGACAAAGAGCAGCCCGATGAGGTCTACATCGACGTTGGCAACAACGGCGGGCCGCTGTTCGACCTGCTGTGCGAGGACGTGCACTGGGGAAGTCGCGTCATTCCGGTGATGTTCGGGGACGCGGCGGATGACAACGAGCGCCACCAGAACAAGCGCTGCGAAATGTGGTATCGCATGCGCGAATGGCTCACCGACAAGGCCGGAATGGTCATGTTGGAGGACATTGAGGAGATTCAGGCTGACCTGACTGGCTTGCTGACCAGGCGCGATGAAGTAGGCACGCGCACGAAGCTCGAGTCGAAGGATGACATGCGCAAACGGCTCGGAAAGGATGCCTCCCCAGACGACGGTGATGCATTGGCCACGACTTTCGCCTACGCTTCGGGTGGTCCGAAGGCCGGCGGCAAGAGCCGCGCCCCGGATCCGCGCCGCGCGGTCCACCACGGACCGGGCATGTAAGGGCCGCTGGACTAGAAGGACCTGCCAGTGCTTCCAACAAGCATGTCGATCGACGCGAGCGACCCGAGCAAGGGCGCCCTGCCTATTTCAGACCTCGAGGCATTCCTGAGTGATATGCGAAACGCCCCGGCGTGGCGGATCCGCAGCGACATGGAATGCGACTACTACGACGGCAACCAGCACACCCCCGAGGATATCCAGCGCGCGAAGGACCGAAACCTTCCCGTTGTGACCGTGAACCTCGTGGCGCCGACCATCGACCTCATCCTCGGCATGGAAGCGCGCACGCGCACCGACTGGGTGGTGAAGTCCGATGGCACTTCAGGCTCCCTCACCACCGCCCAGGCCGACGGATTGAGCGCGAAGCTCAACGATGCGGAGCGCAATTCACATGCGGATCAGGCCTGCGCTGACGCCTACGCGAGCCAGATCAAGGCCGGGATCGGCTGGGTGGAGGTCGCGCGCTCCTCGAACCCCTTCGACTACCGCTACCGCGTGCAGGCGGTCGATCGGCGCGAAATCTGGTGGGACATGCGCGGCAAGGACCGCCTGCTGTCGGACGCCAGGTGGCTGATCCGCAAAAAGTGGAACGATCTCGATGCGGTGCTGGCCATGGTGCCGCCCGAGAAGCACGAGTTCGTGCGCGCTGCAGTGTCCAATCCTGCCGGTTGGGACAATTTCATGTTCGCGCAGGCCTTCCCGTACCTGCAGGATGACCTGATCAGCCGGGATTTCTGGAACGATTCCTCCGAGTGGTGCGATTCGGAGCGCCAGAGGGTCTGCGCCTACGAGGTGTGGTATCGCACGTGGCACCGCGGCCTTGTGATCAAGTTCGATGACGGCCGCGTATCCGAGTACGACAAGAAAAACCCGGTTCACGTCGCCTCCGTGGGCTCCGGCGTCGCGCAGATCATGTGGGCGGCGTACCAGAAGATGCGCCTTTCCTGGTGGGTGGGCCCGTTCCGGCTCATCGACATGGAAACCCCCTACGGCCACAACGAATTCCCGTACGTGCCGTTCTTCGCGAAGCTCGAGGATGCGACCCGCACGCCCTACGGGCTGATCCGGTCGATGAAATCGCTGCAGGACGAGGTCAACGCGCGCCGCGCGAAGATGATGTGGCAGCTCTCGGCCCAGCGCGTGATCGCGGAAGACGATGCGGTTGACGATCACCAGGCTGCGGCCGAGGAAGTGAACCGGCCGGATGCGTACATCAAGCTGCGCGCCGGGCGAAAGCAGCGCGGGAGCCAGCCCCCGTTCCAGATCGAGGACCATTCCGGGCTCAACGCCCAGCAATTTCAGGTCTACAACGACGCCAAGCAGTCCGTTCAGCAGGTCGCAGGCGTTTACGCCCCGATGCTGGGGGATGCGAAGTCAGGCGCCGACGCCGGCGTTGCAATCGACATGCTCATCGAGCAGGGAACGACGACGCTCGCCGCGGTGAACTCCAATTACAAGTTCTCGCGCACGGAAGTGGGCCGAAAGCTGCTGTTCCTGCTGTGCGAGGACATGTCCGGCAAGAAACAGACCGTGAAGCTGCCCTCGCAGGCGGCCAGCGGCATGAAATCGGTGACGTTCAACAAGCAGACCACCCTTGCCGATGGCTCTGCCTACATGGAAAACGACGTCTCGCAGATGCTCTGGAAGGTCGCGCTGGGCGATGTGCCCAACAATCCGACCTACAACAGCCAGCGCATGAAGGACCTGGTTGAATTCGCAAAATCCCTGCCGCCGGAGCTGCAGGGGCTGTTCGCTGACGTTGTCGTGATGGCGAGTGACCTGCCGCACAAGGAGCAGATCGCCGCGCGCATCCGCCAGAAGCTGGGCATGCAGCAGATCATTGATCCTGAGACCGCAACGCAAGAGGAGCTGGCCGAAGCCCAGCGGGAAGCTGCCGCGCAGCAGCAGCAGGCGCAGATCCAGCAGCTGGCCATGCAGATCGAAATGGGCCAGGGCGTGGCGAAGATCGCCGCGGACACCGCGAAGGCGCAGCTGGCGAACGCGAACACAGAACTTGCGCGCGCGACGACCGGCCTCACCCGCATGCAGACCATCGAGGCGCTGCTGGGCGCGAACATGCAGCCAACGCCCGCCCCCTCGAGCAGCGGTCCCGACGGCAAGCCGAAGGCTGCAGCGGCGCCGAAGAAGCCCGAGGCGCTGGATCCGGGCGAAGTTGCAGCAGGCGCCGCGACAGCGGTGGAGCTCGAGAACCCGGCGCACCCGGTTCCGAACGTCTCCATGGGTGCGGGCATGTCGGGAGTACCGATGTAATGGAAATCGAAGCATTTCAGGCAATCGTGTGGATCATTGCAGGGGCCGCCGCTGGCTGGTCTCTGCGCGCCATCCTGTATCCCGGCAAGGACGCTGAGTGAGACAGATCGGCAGTTTCTATGGGTTGGCGGTCATGGAAGATGCGAGCCAAGCCCCCGGCTCGTGGTCGCTCCGGCCTGGGGGCAACGCTTGCGTTGCAACTCCAGTTGCAGCCATGGCCGCCAGCCCACCCCTCTCGATGTTTCGCAATGCCTCAAGGCATTCCGAAGCACCGCGCACACCGGGCTTCAAACTTGAGAATTCCCGTTATTTCGACGCCCTTACGATATGGGCACGGGAAACGATCAACGCAACTCCTGCGCGAGTGGAGTAACGAGAGGTAGTCACATGAACGTGCCAGCAGCGGCAGTAGGAAAGGATCTTGAGGCTCGGGATATCGGGCGCAACCAGGACGCGGCGGACACCCGCAGCGCCGAGGAAGTGGCCCGCAGCCAGCCGATGGAATGGAATGGCAAGCGACCGAATGAGGTCGCGGAACTCGGCGTGGATAAGCTCGCTGAAATGTCCTTCCACGAAATCGAGAAGCAGATGGGTCTGGAAGTCGGTGACCGAACCGATGAATCAAGCCCCACCGGCAACGCGCCGGCTCACGAGATTGACCGTCAGGTGGAGGACGGCACGGCTCAGGTCCTGACCGAAGACATGATTGCGGCGGCCGCGGTTGCGGCGCTCCAGAAACCGGAAGATTCAGCGGCGGCGGCGAACGCAGCAGCTGCAGCGGCGACAGCCGCGGCGGCGAGTGCAGCAGCCTCCAGCGCAGCAGCGACCGAAGCCCGCGGCGAAGAAGCCCCGGCCCAGGTGCTCGAGTCGCGTGATGGGAAGAAGACCATCCCGTATTCGGTGCTGGAGAACGCGCGCAAGAAGATCGCGCAGCTGTCGGAGCAGAACGCGCAGCTTCTGGGCAAGAAGGCTCAGGAGGAGCAGCTGGCGGCCGTGAAGGGCGCGCTTACCGAGGAGCAGATCGCCACGATGCGCGAGTCGCTGCCCGAGGCGCTTGTGGAGTCTCTGATCGCCCTGAACAACTTCTCCATCGAGGTGAAGCGTGAAAAGGCGCTGGCGACTCCATCGCAGCTGTCGGATGAGCAGCAGGCTGCCCAGACGGTCAATGACCTCATCGACGAGGATCCGGTGCTTGCCGGGTGGCGCGATGCGGACGACAAGACCGACTGGAATCGGGCGGTGACGTTCGACGAAATGCTGTTCAAGGATCCGGTCTGGGGGAAAAAGCCGATCGCGGAGCGCCTGGGTGAGGTGCGCCGGCTGATGGGTTCCCCGGTTCAGGCGACTACCGAAGAAACCCCGGCACAGAAGGCGGCCGCGATCGCAGCAGCAGCGGAAGCTGCGGCGCTCAAGGCCACGAAAGGTACTGCTTTTACTCACTCGGACATGCCTGGTGGACATGCCCCCGCTCAGAACGAATCGCAATCACTCGAGGCCATGGACATCATGACGCTGGCAGGCAAAGTCGATCAGATGAGCCCCGCCCAGTTTGAAAAGTTCATGGCCGGCGTCGGTGGTTGATGCTTTTTTCGTTGGAGTAGGGTAATTTCCGGCAGCAGCAGGGACGAGACCACTTACAGGAGTTTGTCAAATGGCTCAGACAGTCATTCCCGTTGGCCACGCAATGGCCCGGAAATTGTTCTCAGTGGCCGCGTTTGCTGCTGCACAACGCGCGCCTTCCTTCTCCAAGAACCTGACCGGCGAGGCCCCACAGCAGGCCGATGCGGAAAAGAAGCTCCGCGGTCAGACTTCACCGGACATGCCGATCGTCCGCGTCACCGACCTCTCCAAGGGCGCCGGCGACAAGGTCTCGGTCGATCTGTACAACCTGATCGGCGGCAAGCCAATCATGGGCGACAAGAAGATCGCCGGTAACGCTTCCTCGCTGTCCTTCTCCAGTCAGGAGCTCACGCTCAACCAGGTCCGCAAGGCAGTGGATCCGGGTGGACGCATGACCCAGCAGCGCACGCTGCACAACCTGCGCACGATCGCCGTGGCGAACCTCGCAGGCTGGTGGGGCCGGTACATGGACCAGATGACGCTGGTTCACCTCGGCGGCGCCCGCGGCACCCAGTCGGGTGATGACTGGATCGTTCCCCTCGAGTCGGATGCGGATTTCACCGAAATCTGCGTGAACCCGGTACTGCCTCCCAGCCCCAATCGTCGGTTCTACGCAGCGGACGCCACCGGCGCGGCCTCGCTGGACAACACCGACTACCTGAAGCTGAAGGATATCGACAAGGTGCGCTCGGCCATTGACGAAATGGCCTACCCGCCCCCGCCGATCCGCCTGAAGGGTGACCCGGCTGCCGACGAGGAGCCGCTTTACATGATGATGGTGACTGCGAGGCAGTGGTACTGGCTGCTGCAGAACACCGATTCGCAGAACTGGCGCACGTTCCTGGCTGCGGCCTACGAGCGTGGCAAGTTCACGAACCACCCGCTGTTCATGGGCACCTGCGGCATGTGGAACGGCATCCTGCTGAAGAAGACGAAGCGCTGCATTCGCTTCGCGGCCGGTGACACGGTGCGCGAGTACAACGCGGCGGGTACGTCGATCAGCAACGCCACGGCTGCGGTGGCGACCGATCGCGCGATCATCCTGGGCGGTCAGGCTCTGGCAATTGTCTACGGCAAGAACCAGAAGTCCGACTACTACATGAACTGGCACGAGGAAACGACCGACCATGACAACACGGTGGAAATCTCCATCGCTGCCATGAACGGCGTGTCCAAGCTCAAGTTCGATGTGGGCGGGGTGCCGACCGATCACGGCGTCATGACCCTGGACAGCTACGCGCCGGTCCCGGCGTAACCCCAACTCGAGCCCGATCAAGGAGTATTCGACATGGCAACTATCAATCCGAGGGCTGAAGCCTTTCGGTCTGGGACGTGGGGCAACGCCGGCGTAAAGGTGCTGCGATTCGCTTCGGCGGATGGCACCGCCGTTCAGGACGCCACCAACGACGTGCTGGTGGTCCCGGCTGGAACGCTGGTCATCGACTGGAGCTGGGTCCTGAAGACCAAGAGCTCGGTGGTGAGCGGTACGGTGGATGCGGGTTTTGTGGCTGTCGACGGCGGCGGCTACCTGAACATCGCGAACACCGTGGCCGATGATCCCGACTACCTGGCCGATGCGCTGGTGACCGGTAGCGGCGGAACCGATGGCACGATGACCCGCAAGGGTGCTGGTGCCACCTGCCCCGCCAACACCCCGCTGCAGCTCGAGCGCGATGCGTACCTGCGCATCACGAACAACACTGCGGCGTCCACTGCGCTGGTGCTGGAACTGGTCCTGAAGTACGAGTTCGTCGGCAACAAGTAAGTTGCTGGTGCCTTGACCCGAGGGCGCCTCTCTGTGACAACGGGGAGGCGCCTTTTTTCTTATCTTCAACTGGAGAATCACATGAGCGACATGGTGAAAATCCGCTACGTGGGCCTGCAGCCCAAGAAGCGCGCATCGGTTCTGGTTCCGTCCTGCACCACCATCTGGGAGGGGCATGGCGACATTCAGGAAGTGCACAAGAGCGTCGCGCTCGTGCTGCTGGACCCCAACTACTCGAAAATCTGGCAGCCGGTGATCGAAGACCGCGCCGCAACTGAGCCGGAGCAGACCAGCGGCCTCGAGGGCGCAACCGACAATACGTTGCCGCCGGCTGATCCCGCGCCCGATGCCCCGCCGGTGATTACCGAAGCGGAGGCGAAGAAGCGCCTGACGGAGGTACTGCAGGTCATCCACCAGCTGATCCCCGGCCGCGACTTCACGCCGGAGGGCAAGCCAACGCTGGTGGCGCTGCGCCAGCTGCTGGGCCGCGACGTGACGGATGTGGAGCGCAACGCCGCCTGGGATATCGCCGTCGCAAGGACCGTCGACCCGCGGAAGGTGAAGGACGCGCTGCCGGCGAAGGCCGCGACTCCGGCGAAGGGCGGCAAGCCGCACGCGAAGGCTGGCAAGGCCGCATCCGCTCAGTCGGAAGACGCTCCGGAGTAACAGGTGGGAACCATCCTCGGGAAAGCAGTGGTCGATCGGGCGCGCGGAACGCTCGTCGACCCTGATCGCGTGCGGTGGACGGATCTGGAGCTGTTGGGGTTTCTGAACGATGGGCAGCGCCAAATTGCCATCTACCGCCCCGACACCTCCATCGGGAAGATCATCTTTTCCCTCACGGTGAACTCGACGCTGCAGAACATCCCGGCTACAGCCTCGCGCCTGGTGAAACTGACCCGCAACATGGGAGCCGGCTCTACCCCGGGCCGCCCCATCCGCGTCGGTGATCAGGATGAGCTCGATCGGCTCACGCCGGAATGGCATGGATCGCTCGGAGCCTCAGTCCGCAGCTTCACCTACGACGGAAAGACTCCGCGCTATTTCTACGTTCAGCCGGCGCCGAGCGGCACGCTGTTCGTGGAAGGCTTCTTCCAGGTATCGCCCACCGACTGCACCATGGATGGCGTCGGCTCGGGCACCACCAACAGCGTCATATCGCTGGACGACGTCTATTCCACGGTCCTGCACGATTACATCGTGTACCGCGCCAAGAGCAAGGACGGGGATGCGCAGAATCAGCCTGCCGCCAGCAATTCGTTCAACATGTTCCTGCATGCGCTGGGCGTGAAGGTCGTCTCTGACAAGGCGTTTGATCCGAACCGAACCGCGCCGCCTGCGCCGAAGGCCGCGCCGCAGGGAGCAATAGATGGCCAGCCCACTCTCTGACCTGCTGCCGTACGTCCTGCAGCACGTTCCCAGTTGCACCGACACCCAGGCCGAGACGGCCATCCTCGAGACCGTCATCGACTTCTACCAGCGTGCGGCGCTGTACTCGGTGGACCTTGATCCGATCGACGTCGTTGCGGATCAGGCTGAGTACGATCTGACCAACCCGGATGGTTTCCAGATCCAGCACGTGCGCAGCGGCCTGATCAGCACCTATGAACTGCTGGCCACCAGCGAGGAGCAGCTGGACCTGAACTGGAAGGATCTGAACTGCGGCTTCACGTGGCGCTATGACTACGATGGCGTGTTCGATGGCCCGACGCCGCCGGATTCGTGGCGCCATG
>Ga0164306_10001209_pt1 | contig 11320 bp, 10 predicted proteins | sample Whisoiple_242_MG_FD_110213 | JGI IMG/M metagenome (GOLD analysis project Ga0164306, IMG submission 110213) | Soil microbial communities amended with fresh organic matter from upstate New York, USA - Whitman soil sample_242_MG | ecosystem: Environmental > Terrestrial > Soil > Unclassified >... | reverse complement strand
TGGCGGTGCGTGGCCCGATCGGCGGCTGGTTCGTCTGGGACGGCACGACGCCGGCCGCCGGGGTCGGCGGCGGCAGCGGGGCGGTGCCGTTGGTGGCGATGCTGCGGCACGCCGCGGACGTCGGTCGTCCGGATCTGCTGCGGCTGGCCGTCTCCGCCCGGACCCTCGCCGATCTGCCGTATCCCGATGAGCTGGCTGCGGCGGGCGCGTTGATCGCGCTGTCCAGGACGGACCGCGACGATCGGAAAGCTGGTCGCCTGACCGTGGATGAGCTCCGACCGCTGGTGATGGCGGACGCGACCACCTTCGTCTGTGGGTCGGCCGGATTCGCCGAGTCCGCCAGTCGGCTGCTGGTCGAGCTGGGTTGCCCGGTGGCTGACGTGCGGGTGGAGCGGTTCGGGCCGAGCGGCTGAGCTTGCTCCTGCCGGACCGGGCGCCTGCGCACGCAGGTCATCGGCCCCTGGGCTGATGGTTCAGATCAGCCCGTGGGGTGACGCTCGACGATAGTTGCGAGCGGAACAATATGTCCGTTTGGTGAAGGTTGGGGTGCCTGCATCCGCTGGATCGGCTCTCGTCGGCTGTCGCCGGGCCGCACTCGAGGGGTGTGCGGCCGGCGGGCACGGTCGTTCTCGTCGCCGAGCCGGTCAGATTGCTTCGTCGATTCGGTCGATCGGTGCTATATCTTCTGCAGGCGCTGCTGACGGATGAGGCTGATCGGATGGGCGTACGCATGGGGCCCACCGAACGACCGGCGCATCCGCCCGAAGGCACCGGCCCGGCGGTCGGGCCGCTGTTCCGGCGGATCGATCTGATCATCCTGCCGATCGTCTTCGCGTTCGACGTCCTGGTGTTCTCCCAGTTCCTGCGCACCGACGTGATCACGCCGGCCCAGCAGGTCGGCGTTGTCTGTTACTCGGTCGTCGGGATCGGCCTGCTGATCTTCCGGCGACGCGCGCCGCTGCTGGTCTTCGGGGCGTTGCTGACGCTCTCCTTGCTGGCGATACTGCTGACCGACCTCTACTCGCCGGTGTTGCCACTGCTGGTGGCGTTGGCTGCGGTGGCCGAGCTGCGGCCACTGCGGGTGTCGGTCGCCGCGCTGGTGATCGTGCTGCTGCCCACGGTGCTGCTCGTCGTCGACGCCGCCCGGGCCGCGTCACCGCAGGCGGTGGTGACCGCGACGATCGGTTCGGCCCTGTTCTACAGCGCCGTGGATGCCCTGGCGTGGGGGATTGGCCGCTGGGCTCGGCGGCAACGTCGTCAGGTCGACAGCCTGCAGGCGCTGCACACCGCGCAGGTGCAGGAGCAACAGGTGGAGACCGAAAACGCCATCCTGGCCGAGCGGCTGCGGATCGCCGGCGAGCTCCACGACATCGTCGCCCATTCGGTGACGATCATGGTGCTGCACGCGGCCGGCGCGAAGCGGGTCGTCGACACCGATCCGGACCGGGCCAAGGACTCGATGACGACGATCGAGGCCTCCGGCCGGCAGGCGATGGGGGAGCTGCGTCGGCTCTTGGAACTGCTCCGCGACGACGAGGGACGAACGCTGACCACGGGTTCACCGCTACCGGGACTCGCCCAGCTCGACACGACGATCAGCTCGGTCCGGGGATCCGGGGTGAGCGTCGCGCTCGAGGTGCACGGTGAGGCCCGGAGGCTGGACGCCAGCACCGATCTCGCTGCCTACCGGCTGATCCAGGAGGGCCTGACCAATGTCACCAAGCACTGCGGTGCAGGTGCCAGGGCAACCGTCTCGCTCGACTGGAGCGCCGAGAAACTGACCGTGGCGGTGGAGGACGACGGTGCGGGCGCGAACCGGCTCGCGGCGTCGATGTCGACCGGCAACGGCCTCGCCGGGTTGCGGGAGCGGGTTGCGGTGGCCGGCGGGGACTTCGTTGCCGGGCCCACCGAGACCGGTGGGTTCCGGGTCGCGGCCAGACTGCCGGTTGCCGAGGCCGGCGATCCGGCGAAGTCTCGCAAGGGCACTCTGCCTGATCGGCCGACCGGCACCCTGCCCGAACAAGCGACAGGCCCGGGGTCGGCCGGCTCGACCGGGATGGCCCGTCCGGATGACTCATCGGGCCTGGCCAGGATCGACCCGTGATCCGGGTCGTGCTGGTGGACGACGAGCCGATCGTGCGGTCCGGCATCGCGATGTTGCTCAGCGGCGAACCCGACATCGAGGTGATCGGTGACGTGTCCGACGGCCAGGATGCCGTCGCGCTGGCTGTGCGGGCGCGACCTGACGTCGTCATCACCGATGTCCGGATGCCCGGTATGGACGGGGTCGAGACCACCCGGCGGATCGTCACCGCCACCGCCGCAGGTGCCGATGATCGACCGGTCAAGGTGTTGGTGCTGACCACCTTCCATGTCGACAAGGCGGTGTACGCGGCGCTGCGGGCCGGAGCCTCCGGCTTCATCCTCAAGGACGCCGCACCGACCGAGTTGGTCGCCGCGGTGCGGGCCATCGCTTCCGGCGAGGCCTGGTTGGACCCGGCGGTGGCCCGGCGGCTGATCGACGAGTTCGCCCTGCGGCCGGATTCCGGGCTACCAGCTCGGAGGAATTCGGGTCGCTGACCGGCCGCGAGCGCGAGGTGTTGGTGTTGATCGCGCACGGCCTGTCGAACCCGGAGATCTCCGACTACCTGGTGGTCAGCGAGGGCACCACGAAAACCCATGTCAGCCGGATCTTCGCGAAGCTGGGTTTCCGGGACCGGGCCCAGGCCATCGCGACGGCCTACAAGTCGGGCCTGGTGCAGCCGGAGGATCAGCTGCCGCCGCGGCCGGGTGTTCGTCCTGAGTAATTCGTCAGGCTCGCGCGCGAACCGGTTGTGCGGTGTCGGCCGGCATCGGACCGGAGAACTGGGCGAGCGCGATCGCGCCGCTGACCGCGATCAGGAAACCGCTGTGGCGACGGCGGCGTAACCCGATCGCAGTGGTCGCCGAGGAACAGGATGCCGATCGCGGCCGGCAGCACGGTGTTCGTGGTGAACGACACCGCAGCCACCAAGGCCAGCAGCACGGCCGACCAGGTGCCCGTCAGCCGCAGCCCGATGGCGCCGAGACCGGCCAGCGGCACGCACATCCCCAGCAGCAACCACTGCCAGCCGATGGCCGAAGGTGCCGCCGTCGTGCGGTTCCGAGGACACCGCCAGCAGCACCAGTCCACCCAACGATGCACAGAGGGCGACCCAGGCGGGCCTGCCCAGTGGGCGCCCGCTGAGCGCGACGATCACCGCGGTCACGCCGACACTGGCCGCCACGATGGCCTGCACCAGAAACAGTGGCAGCAGTTGCAGCGCGATCACCGAGAAGACGAAACCGAGCAGGTCGACCGTCAGGCCTGGCGAAGTAGATGGGTTGGTGCAGCAGCGGACCGAGATCACCCGGTCGCTCGCCGCTCGCCGCCGCCCGGCGCACGCCGAATGCCTCGACGGCCGACCCGATTCCGGAACCCAGCGACGCCAGGATCGCGAACGTGAGGCCGAGCACCCATCTCGGCAGTCTGACATCCGTTCGGTGGGCGAGAAATCAGCCGGCCATGTCCGCTGTCGCGGCCGCAACGTCCCGGTGGTCAGCCTTCGGGACGGGCGTAGCGGCGCACGCACAGCGGCGCGACGACGACCAGCAGCAGGGCGATCCAGATCAGCGAGCTGACGACCGGATTCTCCAGTGGCCAGGCGCCGTTCGTCGGTGCGGTCGGATTCCCGAACAGGGTGCGAACGGCCGTCGCGAAGGCGCTCATCGGGTTCCAGTCGGCGATCGTGCGCAACCATGCCGGCATCCCGGCAGTGGGCACGAAGATGTTCGACAGCATGGCGAGCGGGAAGATCAGCACCGCGAGCTGGGCTGCGGTCTCCTCCTTGCCGATGACCAGCCCCAGGTACATGCCGATCCAGGTGAAAGTGAACTGGATCGCGACGAGCAGGCCGAGCGCCCCCAACGCCGCCGGGAGTCCGTTGTTCACCCGCCAGCCGACGGCCAGGCCGCACACGGCCATCAGCAGCAGACACAGCACGCCGTAGACCGCGGTGGCGCCCGCCTGCCCGAACGGAATCGCCGCCCGGCTGATCGGCAGCGACCGGAACCGGTCGACGGAACCGCGCCCGGCGTCCCGGGCCATGGTGACCATCGCGGGGATCGGGTTGAAGGCGATCACCACGAACAACCCGGGCACGAGATATTCGCGGTAGTCACCGGAACCGGGCACGGCGATGGCCGACCCGAACACGTAGCCGAAGAGCAGCACCATGACGACCGGAGCACCAAGCGTCAGGGCGATCCCGGCCGGGTCGTGACGGAGTTTGGCGAAGACCCGGGCGGCTGCGGCGGCCCCGTCGGTGAGCGGGCGCGGCGAGAGCTCGATGGTGCTCATGCCGCCGACTCCTTCGCGTCGTGCTCCGGTTGGTGGCCGGTGAGGTGCAGGAAGACCTCGTCGAGGGTCGGTCGGCGGATCGCCGCGTCCCGGACAAGAACTCCGGCATTATCGAGGTAGCGGACGACACCCGGCAGGGTGAGTTCCCGATCGAAGGTCGGGGCGCTGACCCGAAGACGGTCGACATCGATCTCCGGCTGCCCGGCGGTCAAAGCGCCGAGAACTGTTGCCGCCGATGGTAACTCGGACGGGTCGTGGACCTCGACATCCACCCGGACACCGACTGCGGACTTGAGATCCTCCGGTGATCCGGTGGCGACGGATCGACCGTGGTCGATGATGACCACCGTGTCGGCCAGGTGGTCTGCCTCCTCCAGGTACTGCGTGGTCAGCACCACGGTCGTGCCGTCGGCGACAAGACCCCTGACTGTTGACCAGATCTCGTTCCGACTGCGCGGATCGAGCCCGGTCGTCGGTTCGTCCAGCAGCATCACCGGGCGCGGGACGACGAAACTGGCGATCAGGTCAAGCCGTCGGCGCATCCCGCCCGACCAGGTCCGCACCAACCGGTCGGCGGCATCGGCCAGATCGAACCGGGCGAGCAGCTCGTCCGCCCGCTCGCCGGCTCCGGTACGACCGAGGTGCAGCATCCGGCCGAGGATCACCAGGTTCTCCCGACCGGTGAGATCATCGTCCACGGCGGCATTCTGGCCGGCCAGACCGATGGACCGCCGCACCTGCATGGCGTTGTCGACAACGTCATTGCCCAGAATGCTGGCCCGTCCCTCGTCCGGAATCGCCAGCGTGGACAACACCCTGACCGCGGTGGTCTTGCCGGCGCCGTTCGGGCCGAGCAGGGCGCAGACCGTGCCGGCCTGCACGGTGATGTCGATTCCGTCGAGGGCTCGGACCGGACCGTAGACCTTGACCAGTCTCTCGATCGAGACCGCTGGTTCCATGATGACTCCTTCTGTGAGCACTGTACGCAGTACCGTAGCACTACACTGCGCACACTGCACACAGAAAGGGAGCCGGTGCCGGACAAGCCCCGCAGCATCTGGCTGCGGAAGGAACGCAGTGGCCGGGGGCCCACCCCGGAACACGGGCGGGCGCAGATCGCCGCGGCGGCCATCGAACTCGCGGACGCCGGCGGCATCGATGCGGTGACCATGCGCAAGGTAGCGGCGGCCATCGGTGCCGGCGCCACGTCGCTCTACCGCTATGTCGCGAACCGGGACGAGCTGCTCGAGCTCATGCTGGACGCCGCGATCGGCCAACTCGACCTGTCCCGGCCGGTCACCGGCGACTGGCGCCGTGACCTCAGCGAGCTGGCGGGACAGATGCGGTCGATGTACCGGGCGCACCCGTGGCTGCTCGATATCGCCCAGGCGCAGACCTCCCTGACCCCCAACAGCGTCGACTTCCTCGAGTACGTGCTGTCCGCGCTGGCCGATGTCGACGCGCCCGGCCGGGCAAAGATGGAGGCCGTCGCGATGCTGAACGGAATGGTCGTGCTGCACGCCCGGATGGAGCTCGCCGGCGACCGGACCTCACCGGAATGGCAAGCCGCGCAAGTCGAATACCTCACCGCTGTGGTGGCGGGCGGCGGCCATCCGCATCTGGCGGCGGTGATTGCCTCACCTCCGCCGCCGGAGCCGGCAGCGGCGTCAGATGGGGCAGAACTTCTCGACAGGTTGCTACTGCATGTGTTGTCCGGCTTGCTGAGCGAGACCTGACCGGTTTCAGAGTGTTTCGGGGTCTGCTTAGTTCAGACCGCATTCCTCCAGGACCGCGTTGCGCAGGGTGAAGGCGGGATCCATCTCATCGGTCTCCTCCACGTTGCTCAGCGCGACAACGGTGAGATCGCGGTCCTGCCAATGGTTCACCGCAGCACTGACACCTGGGTCGCCGCCGCCGTGCCCCCAGCGGCCGTCCGGGTAGATCATCAGGCCGTAGCCGTACGACCAGTCATCCTCGATCGTGGCGTGTCGCTGCATCGGAAGATCGGTGAGGTCGCCGAGCAGGGTGCCGTCGGCCAGGGCGCGGCAGAAGCGCACCAGATCGGACGCCGTACACACACAACCGCCGTCACCGCCACCGATCACCGGCACGCTGTGGACGTTGGTGCGCCCCGATTGCAGGTAATGCACCGCAGAGTTCGCCCGCGGCTCATCCGAACGGTCGAAACCACTGTCGTCCATTCCCGCGCGGCGCAGAACGCGTTCTTCGATCACCTCGGTGCAGGTCTGACCGGTGAGCTGCTCGAGCAGCTCACCCAGCAGCACGTAGCCGGCGTTGGAGTAACGCCAGATCTCGCCGGGTGGGCAGTAGGGCGGCAACGCGTCGTACAGCGGGAGGAAGTCGATCGGACGCTCGACCCGGGCGGGCGGCAGATCGCGCCACAACGCGGCGTAGTCCGTGCCCGCGTTGGGCAGTGACTCGTCCTCCTCGAAATAGTCGGCCATGCCCGAGGTGTGGGTCAGCAGGTGGTGCACGGTGACGTCGCCGGACAGGTGACGCGGACGACGGTCGGCGGGCACCACGTCGACCACTGGAGTCTGCACCGTGACGCGACCGTGTGCCACCTGGTCGAGCACCGCGGCAGCGGTCATCATCTTGCTCACCGACGCGCACTGAAAGCGAGTGTCCGGTGTGACCGGCGTTTTGGCGGCGCGGTCGGCGAGGCCGACACTCTGCTGGATGACCGGCACACCGGCCTCGGCCAACAGCACCGTGCCGGACACGCCGCCCTCGAGCTGGGCGAGCCGGCGGCTCAGGCGATCTCGGGCAGCGTCGTCGAGCGAGAGTGTGAACACGCCATGAGCATCGTCGTTGCGGACGGGTGGCGGCAAAGCATTGAGGGGCGCTCGGAGCTGATCAGGACCTGAGGTGACGAGGCGCAGCGGTGGATTTGCGGGGGATCAGGGTCGGAGTGGCCACGATGGTGCGCGGCTCCCCGGAATCGTTCGGGGTCTCGTCCAAGAGGAGATCGATGGCGCCGCGGGCGATGTGGTTGAAGGGTTCTCGAATAGTGGTCAGCGGGACGGGAAGTCGGCTGACCACAGGGATGTCGTTGTAACCGATGATCGACAGGTCGTCGGGGATGGTCAGGCCGCGGGCGGCGGCGGTGGACATCGCGCCGATGGCGTTGTTGTCGTTGACGGCGAAGATCGCAGTGGGCGGCTCGGAATGGTCGAGCAGGATCTGGGCGGCGGCCTCGCCGGCTTCCATCGTGTAGGCGTCGCCGGCGATCAAGGAGTCGTCCAGGGGAATGCCGGCTTCGGTGAGGGCGGCGCGGTAACCGGCCCGGCGTTGCACGGCGGTGGTGGCGTACTCCGGGCCCATGATCAGCCCGATGCGGGTGTGCCCGTGGTCGATGAGCTTCCGGGTCGCCAGGTACCCGCCGAGATGGTCGTCGCCGATCGAGGCGGGGTGGATGCCGTCGGTGCGCAGGACCAGGACCTGCCGGCTGTCGCCGTCGATGCGTAGCGGTGAACCGGTCCGGGCGGTCGCCCGGATGATGCCGTCGACCCGTCGGTGCAGCAGGGACTGGACGGCCACGCGCTCGACGGCCGGGTCGTCCTGAGTGGTGGCGACGACGGCGAACAGCCCGCGGGCGGCTGCCGCGGCGGCGATCTCCTCGTAGAGCATGGCCATCACGGTGTCGGTGAGCCGGGGCACGATCACCCCGATCGTGCTGGTGCCTGATCGGCGCAGACCGGCGGCCAGCGGATCGCGGACGTAACCGAGGTCGGCGGCCGCCACCCGAACCCGTGCCGCCGCGGCGGACTTCGACGCGGGTAGCCGCTCGTCGAGCACCCGGGACGCGGTGGAGATGCTCACACCGGCTACCCGGGCCACATCTCGCAATGTCACCACGCCGGTGAGCGTAATGGGTGTGACGGCGATCTCCCCACGTCGAGGGTTGACGTCGAGGCGCTGACCGGTCATAGTTGCAATCGTTCCCGTAAACGTTCCAGTAGTCAAGATCGGTACTCGATCGGAACGTTCCCGCAAAGCTTCCCTAGGAGTCGACGATGTCTCTCGGAAATCTGGACCTGCGCGGTCTGAACCCGGCCCCGGTCACCCCGTTCACGGTTGATGGCGACGTGGATTACGCCGCCCTGGCGGGCTTGGGCAAGTTCCTTGCCTCGGTCGACGGGGTGAAGTCGCTGGTCGTGCTCGGGCACGCCGGTGAGGGCACCTTCCTGACCCAGGACGAGCAGGTCAAGGTCATCGAGACGCTGGTGGCTGAGGTCGGCGACCAGGTCGCGATCGTCGCCGGCATCACCGGTGAGGGCACCAAGGTCGCCGTCGAAGAGGCGCAGCGGGCGGTTGCTGCCGGCGCCAAGGCCGCGCTGACCTACCCGTCGCACGGGTGGCTGCGGTTCGGCTACCAGGACGGCGCCCCGCAGGACCGCTACCGCGCCATCTGGGAAGAGGCCGGTCTGCCGCAGATCCTGTTCCAGTACCCGGACAACACCAAGGCCAGCTACAACCTGGACACCCAGCTGGAGATCGCCGGCCAGGAAGGCGTGTTCTGGACCAAGAACGGTGTGCGGAACATGCGCCGCTGGGACACCGAGATCCCGGTGCTCCGTCGCGAATTCCCGGACCTGCAGATCTTCTCCTGCCACGACGAGTACCTGCTGCACACCATCATGGACGTCGACGGCCTGCTGGTCGGCTACGGCAACATCGCCCCCGAGCTGCTCGTCGAGTTCATCAAGGCCGGCAAGGCCCAGGACTGGACAGCGGCGAAGAAGATCCACGACCAACTGCTGCCGGTGACCAAGGCCGTGTACCACCGTGGCTCGCACATGGAGGGCACCGTCGCCCTCAAGCACGCGCTGGTCTCCCGCGGCGTGCTCCCGCACGCCACCGTCCGTAGCCCGCTGTTGCCGCTGGCCGCCGGCGCGGACGTCGAGATCGCCGACGCCCTCAGGGCCGCCGGGATCATCTGACCCTGATCTTCCGCCGGTCGATCGGTTCCGGGCATGCCGCCCGGACCCGAATGACCGTGCCCTGCACCGATCCCGCGTTCGGCTCAGCCGTTGCGTGATCACGGGGATGGGGTCGCCGCCAGCCGCGGCGACCCCACCCACCGGGACCCACAGCCTGCAGAACTGGCGCCATGCCTTCTCAGGGAACCCCGGTTCGGTGACAATGCAGTCCCGACGGACTCCGCGCCCCGCGGAGGGCGAGGAAACCCAACATCATGACAACTCATCTCACCGGCGAGGCATCAGCCAACGCCAACGCCAACGCCCAGTTGGTGGGCCGGCTGGAACGGATCCCGGTCACCAAACGGTTGCTCTGGATCCGGGTCATCATCGGATCCGCCACCTTCTTCGACGCCTACTCCGTGCTGGTCATCGCCTTTGCGATGCCGCAACTGGTCAAACTGTGGAACCTCAGCCCCGCCGAGGTCGGGCTGATCCTGTCCGCCGGTTACGTCGGCCAACTCGTCGGCGCCATCGGCTTCGGCTACCTCGCCGAACGCATCGGCCGGCTACCCACCCTGCTGATCACGATCGTCCTGTTCGTCTCCATGGACATCGCCTGCCTGTTCGCCTTCAACGGAGCATCGATGATGCTGTTCCGGTTCCTGCAGGGCATCGGGACCGGCGGCGAGGTCCCCGTCGCTTCCGCCTACATCAATGAATTCATCGGCGCCAAGAAGCGCGGGCGGTTCTTCCTGCTCTACGAGCTGATCTTCCCGATCGGGCTGCTGTTCGCCGGCATCTCCGCCTACTTCCTGGTTCCGAACTTCGGCTGGAAGGCACTGTTCATCGTCGGCATCATCCCGGCGTTGATCATGATTCCGCTGCGGGTGCTGATGCCGGAATCCCCCCGCTGGCTGGCGTCCAAGGGCCGGATTGCCAAGGCCGACAAAATCGTCACGATGCTGGAGGACGAAGCGGTCAAGGAAGGCAAGTTCCTTCCCGAGCCGGTGGTCCGCCCGGTCGACTTCCGGGCCACCCAGAAGTCGGACTGGCGCGAGCTGTTCAAGGGCATCTACCTCAAGCGCACGCTGATGATCTGGGTGCTGTGGATCGCCGTCTACACGATCAACAACGGCATGATCACCTGGCTGCCCACCCTCTACACCCAGGTCTTCGACGTGCCGCTGCAGACCAGCCTGCTCTACGGCTGGACCACCTCCGCGTTCGGTGTTGCAGCGTCCGTCGCCTGCGCCTTGTTGATCGACCGGGTTGGCCGGAAGCGTTGGTACACCGTGGCTTTCCTGCTCGCCGTGGTACCGCTGGTCGCCCTGGCGCTGCTCGGTGCCACCTCGGCCATCCAGATCCTGGTCGGCGCGACGATTGCCTACGCCATCCTGCAGACCATCGCCTTCTCCCTCTACCTGTACTCCGCCGAGCTCTACCCGACCCGGCTCCGGGCCATCGGGACCGGCTTCGGCTCTGCCTGGCTCCGCGCCGGATCATCCCTCGGGCCCGTCCTGGTCGGCTTCATCGTTGCCGGTGTGGGAATCCAGTACGTCTTCGTGCTCTTCGCCGTCGTCGCCGTCATCGGTGGGCTCACCACGAAGTTCTTCGGCATCGAGACCAAAGGCAAGGTGCTGGAGGAACTCTCGCCCTGATTCACACAGCGCTACGATCGTCCCGCCCGCAGGTGCCACTGCGGGCGGGACGTTTTCGCTTTCAAGATCGGCTTCGATCAGCCTTGGCCCAAAAGTCAGAACCCGACGTGGATGAAAATGGGACTCACGCTGAGATTGACTCCGCGCTTCGTTCAACAGGACGCACGAAACTCTTTCAACGCGAAAGCCCTGCTGACGCCGTTGCCCATATCAGGCTGCACAACACCGGCCGTGGGGCCAGAATGAGACGCGTGTCGCCGGCCCGCGGTGCGGGTGTGGTCGGCGGGGTGGGACGAGGGCAGTCCGGGTGCTTCGGCGAAGTGACCCAGTGCCCGATG
>Ga0164306_10001207_pt1 | contig 11322 bp, 9 predicted proteins | sample Whisoiple_242_MG_FD_110213 | JGI IMG/M metagenome (GOLD analysis project Ga0164306, IMG submission 110213) | Soil microbial communities amended with fresh organic matter from upstate New York, USA - Whitman soil sample_242_MG | ecosystem: Environmental > Terrestrial > Soil > Unclassified >... | reverse complement strand
GCGACCAAGGACGCGGACGGGCGGCTGCTCTGCGGGGCGGCGGTCGGCGTCGGCGAGGAGTCGTACAAGCGGGCGATGGCGCTGGTCGACGCCGGTATCGACGTGATCATGGTGGACACCGCGCACGGCCATTCGATGCGGGTGGTCGAGATGGTGTCCCGGCTCCGCGGCGACGTCGGCGCGCGGGTGGACATCGTCGGCGGCAACGTCGCCACCCGAGCGGGCGCCCAGGCGCTGGTCGACGCCGGCGTGGACGCGGTCAAGGTCGGGGTCGGACCCGGCTCGATCTGCACCACCAGGGTGGTCACCGGGATCGGCGTCCCACAGGTCACCGCGATCTGGGAAGCCGCCAAGGCCTGCCGGCCCGCGGGCGTTCCGGTGATCGGCGACGGCGGGCTGCAGTACTCCGGCGACATCGCCAAGGCGATCGCCGTCGGCGCCGACACGGTGATGCTCGGCTCCCTGCTGGCCGGGGTTGCCGAGTCGCCCGGCGAGTTGATCTTCGTCGCCGGCAAGCAGTACAAGGCCTACCGCGGAATGGGCTCGCTCGGCGCCATGCAGTCCCGCGGCGAGGCCCGCTCGTACTCCAAGGACCGGTACGCCCAGGACGATGTGCTCTCCGACGACAAGCTGGTGCCGGAGGGTATCGAGGGTCGGGTGCCGTTCCGCGGTGGCCTGTCCGACGTCGCGCACCAGCTGATCGGTGGGCTGCGGGCGGCCATGGGGTACACCGGATCGCCGACGATCGAGAAACTCAAGGACGCGAAGATGGTCCGGATCACCTCGGCCGGGCTCCGCGAATCGCATCCGCACGACATCGCCATCACCTCGGAGGCACCGAACTACATCGACCGCTGACCGACCGTGCGGCCGGCGAGGTGCGCCGGCCGGACCGGGTCGCCTACCCTGACCTCGCCCAACAGTTCGTCGATGCGAGGAGCAGCCGGTGCCAGAGGTCGAGATCGGGATGGGTCGGACGGCTCGCTCGGCGTACGAGCTGGATGACGTCAGCATCGTGCCGTCGCGTCGCACCAGGTCGTCGTCGGACATCTCGACGTCCTGGCAGATCGACGCCTATCGGTTCGACATCCCGATGCTGACCCAACCGACGGACGCGATCGTCTCGCCCGCGGTGGCCGCGGCAGTTTCCGGGCTGGGCGGTCTCGGCGTCCTCGACGGTGAGGGTCTGTGGGCCAGGTACCCGGACCCGCAGCGGGTGATCGACGAGCTGATCGCCCAGGGTGAGGCGGCCGACGATCCGGACGAGATGATCGCTGCGCTGCAAAAGGTCTATGCGACACCGGTGTCGCTGGATCTGCTCACCGAGGCCATCGGGACCATGCGGGATGCCGGTGGCACGGTGGCGATCCGGCTCTCTCCGCAGAACGCCTCCACCCTGGCCGGGCCGGCCATCGCGGCCGGGATCGAGCTGCTGATCATCCAGGGCACCATCGTCTCCGCCGAGCACGTGCAGTCCAACGGCGAGGCGCTGAACCTCAAATCGTTCATCGCCGACCTCGACGTCCCGGTGATCGTCGGCGGCTGCACGAACTACCAGACCGCGACCCATCTGATGCGCACCGGCGCGGCCGGCGTCATCGTCGGCACCGGGCACGGACGCACCACCACCACCGACGATGTGCTGGGCATCGCGGTCCCGATGGCCACCGCCATCGCCGATGCGGCGGCGGCCCGCCGCTCGTACCTGGACGAGACAGGTGGCCGGTACGTCCATGTCATCGCCGGTGGCGGGATCGATTCCAGCGCGCACATCGCGAAGGCCATCGCCTGCGGAGCGGATGCGGTGATGGTGGGTGAGCCGCTGTGCTGGGCGTCCGAGGCCCCGGCCGCCGGGTGGTACTGGCCGACCACCGCCGCACATCCGGTGTTACCCAGGGGTTTTGCCGCACCCTGCGGGCCGGCCGACGTGCCGCTGGAACAACTGCTGATGGGTCCGGCGCTCGGCGCGGACGGCCGCACCAACCTGTTCGGCGCACTGCGCCGGACCATGGCCAAGGCCGGCTACTCGGACCTGAAGGAGTTCCAGAAGGTCGGCCTGAGCGTGCACGCCTGACCTCGCCCCGGCGGGAGAAAGCGGTCAGAGCCAGTCGCTGCGCCGGAACAGCACGAACAGGGTGATCACCGCGCCGACCATCACCACAAGTCCGACCACGAAGCCTCCACCCTCACCGAAACCCGGGTAGGGGACGTTCATCCCGAAGAATCCGGTGATCAGGGTCGGGACGGCGATGATGGCAGCCCAGGCCGAGAGCTTCTTCATGATGGTGTTCAGATGGACGTCGGCCAGGGCCAGGTTCGTCTCGAACGCCGACGTCAACAGTTCCCGCAGCCCGGTGGTGCTGTCGGCGGCATGCCTGGCGTGGTCGGCCAGATCGGCGAACCGCCGGGTGGTGCCTTCGGTCAGCAGGTCGGCGATCGGGTCGTCGTCCTGCTCGTTGGGCGTCCTGGTCGCCGCGCCGGCCAGCGCCGCGGTGATCTCGGTCATCGGTGCGGCCACCTTGCGCAGGTGGCTGATCGCCTGCCGCATCCGAAAAGCCTTGAGCTGCTCCGCTTTTCCCATCGGCTTGTCGTCGAACAGGGCTGAGGTCAAGGCGTCGGTTGCCTCCTCCATCGCCTCCAATGCCGTCGCGTATCCGTCGACGAGAGCCTCCAGCACGACGTGCAACCCGGCCGCGATGCCATCGGATTGCATCCGACCCGCGCACTGGTCGAGCAGCGGCGCCAGGGTGGAAAGCGGGCCGTCGTCGGCCACCAGCACCAGCACCCGCTGGGTGGCCAGGATCGAGACCCGTTGCACCATCAGCTCCGCGGTGGGGGCGTCGAAGGCGATCGCGGCGCTGACCACGATCACCGCGTCGCCAACGGCGTCGAGCTTGGGCGCCTCGCGCGGGCCGATCACGTCGTCGACCGCGAACGCGTCGAGACCCAGCAGGTCGGCGGTGCGGCTCATCGCCTCCGCGGTGCGCGACACGCACCACCAGGCTCTGATGTCGTGGTCGGCGTCGAGGTGGTCGGCGATCTGCTCGATCGAGACGTTGCTCGCGACGGTCCGGTCGCCGCGCCACACCTGCGAGCGGGTGGACGGACCGATCCGGACCAGCTCCTGCTGCGAGGTCATCGTCGGTCCCGCTTGGGTTGCCGCAGACCCGCGGCGCCGATCCGGCGGAGCAGCTCGCGGGAGTCGACCGGTACCGCTCCGGCATCGATCAACACCTGGTAACGCTCGCCGGGAACGTCGTAATGGTCATGGTCGAACCCGCGCTCCGGGATGCCGTTGGACGCCGCGAAGTCGTGCAGCTCCTGGTAGGAGCAGTCGCTGACCAGGTGCGACCACACCCGGCCGTGCGCCGGCCAGCGCGGGGGATCGATCAGGACTGTCACAGTGCCGAGCGTAGGGCCGCTCGGCGAAAAAGGGCGGCCACCGGCTTGGATAGACTCCGCGTGGCCTGGGGCGTGCGCAGGCGTCACGACGAAAGGCAACCTTCGATGACCGGACCCGCGCGCGAGAGCAGCACTGTGAACGCCCCGGAGGGCCAGGCGCACCCGGTGCTGGTCGTCGACTTCGGTGCGCAGTACGCGCAGTTGATCGCCCGCCGGGTCCGGGAGGCCAGCGTCTACTCGGAGATCGTGCCGTCGACCATCAGCACGGCCGAGATCGTCGCCCGTAAGCCGGCCGCGGTGATCCTGTCCGGCGGGCCGTCCAGCGTCTATGCCGACGGTGCACCGAGCATCGACCCTGCCCTTTTCGACGCCGACATCCCGGTCTTCGGCATCTGTTACGGATTCCAGGTGATGGCGCAGGCGCTCGGCGGACGGGTCGACCGAACGGGTCGACGCGAGTACGGCGCAACGGAATTGACCGTCACCGACGAGGGCGCTGCGCTGCTGCACGACCTGCCGGGAACGCTCGGGGTCTGGATGAGTCACGGTGACGCGGTTGCCCAGGCGCCGGCCGGATTCGCCGTCACCGCCACCACCAACGACACCCCGATCGCCGCCTTCGAGAACACCGCCAGGCGGCTGGCCGGTGTGCAGTACCACCCGGAGGTGGCGCACGCGCAGTTCGGCCAGGAGGTGCTGCGCCGGTTCCTGCACGACGTGGCCGGGATCGCTCCGGACTGGACCCCCAGCGAGATCCTGCAGGAGCAGGTCGACGCCATCCGCGGTGTCGTCGGGGACGAGAAGGTGATCTGCGGGCTCTCCGGCGGGGTCGATTCCGCGGTGGCCGCCGCGCTGGTGCACAGGGCCGTCGGCGACCAGCTGACGTGCGTGTTCGTCGACCACGGCCTGTTGCGGGCCGGGGAACGCGAGCAGGTCGAGCGGGATTACGTCGCGGCCACCGGGATCAACCTGGTCACGGTCGACGCTTCCACCCGGTTCCTGGACGCGCTGGCCGGCGTGACCGAACCGGAGACCAAGCGCAAGATCATCGGCCGGGAGTTCATCCGGGTCTTCGAGGACGCCGCCGCCTCGGTCAGCCAGGCAGAAGGCGGAGTGAAGTTCCTGGTCCAGGGCACGCTGTACCCGGACGTCGTGGAATCGGGCGGCGGCACCGGCGCCGCGACGATCAAGTCGCACCACAACGTCGGTGGGTTGCCGGACGACCTGAAATTCGAGCTGGTCGAACCGTTGCGCACGTTGTTCAAGGACGAGGTCCGGCTGCTGGGTGCCGAGCTCGGCCTGCCGGCGGCGATCGTGCAGCGGCACCCGTTCCCCGGCCCCGGGCTGGGTATCAGGATCATCGGCGAGGTCACCGCGGAGCGGCTCGAGGTGCTGCGGGCCGCCGACGCGATCGTCCGGGCCGAGATGACGGCGGCCGGGGTGGACGCCGAGATCTGGCAGTGCCCGGTGGTGTTGCTGGCCGACGTCCGCTCGGTCGGTGTGCAGGGTGACGGCCGCACGTACGGCCACCCGATCGTGCTGCGCCCGGTGTCCAGCGAGGATGCCATGACGGCCGACTGGTCCCGGCTGCCCTACGACCTGCTGGCCCGCATCTCCGGCCGGATCACCGGCGAGGTTCCGCAGGTCAACCGGGTCGTGCTGGATGTGACGAGCAAACCACCGGGCACCATCGAGTGGGAGTGACGGACCGGCCGGCCCCCGCACGGGGCCGGTTGTGGCTGATCATCACCCTCGGTGCGCTGTCCGGATTCGGTCCGCTGTGCCTGGACATGTACCTGCCGGCACTGCCGGAACTGCCGGTCGACCTGTCGTCGACCTCGTCGGCCGCCCAGCTGACGCTCTCCGCCTGCATCATCGGGTTGGCCGTCGGGCAGTTGATCACCGGCCCGCTGTCGGACAAGGTCGGTCGCCGGCTGCCGCTGCTGGTCGGCGTCGGGCTGTTCGTGCTGACCAGTGCGGTCTGCGCGCTGACCACCTCGATGACGGTGCTGATCGCGGTGCGCTTCCTGCAGGGCGCCGCGGGGGCGGCCGGGATTGTCGTCGGCCGGGCGGTGGTTGCCGACATGTTCGCCGGAAAGGTTGCGGCAGCGTACTTCTCGGCGATCGCGACGATCAACGGGTTGGCCCCGATCCTGGCGCCGGTGATCGGCGGGCAGGTGTTGGTGGTCGGCACCTGGCGGACGGTGTTCTGGGTGCTGACCGGCATCGGCGCAGTGCTGTTCGTGCTGTCGGCGGTGGTGATCACCGAGACCCTGCCCCCGGAGCGACGGGTCGGCGGCGGGTTCGGCGGCACGCTGAGCGCCTTCGGCGCCCTGCTGCGCGATCGCGGTTACGTCGGCTGCGTGCTGGCCGGGGCGATGGTCACCGCCGCGATGTTCGGATACATCTCCGCCTCGCCGTTCCTGCTGCAGGAGGGTTTCGGGCTCTCCGCGCAGTGGTTCAGTGCCTGCTTCGCGCTGAACGCCGTCGGCATCATCCTGGCCACCCAGGCCGGCCGGATGTTGTTGCGCATCACCACGTCTTTCGTGCTGTTGACGGTCGGGGTCTATCAGGCGCTGGTCGGCGCGATTCTGCTCACCGTGACCCTGGCGGTCGGCTGGGGGCTGGCGATGGTGCTGGTCTCGCTGTTCGTCATGGTGTCCGCGGTCGGGTTCGCGTTGCCCCACGCGTCGGCCATCGCGATGGATCGGCATCGACGGATTGCCGGCTCCGCGTCAGCCCTGCTCGGTCTGACCCAGTTCGCGCTCGGGGCGATCACCGCTCCGCTGGTCGGGATCGGCGATGTGGTGGCCGGAACGGCGCTCGGCGTCACCGCGTTGGGCGCGACGCTGATCGCGGTCGCCGCACTGTTCATCGCCCGACCGGTGGTCCAGGTCGAGCCGGCCGCACCGGCGCATCTGGCACCCGACGGCTGACCCGCGGCCGGTGCGCGGGTTCGTCACACGGATCGCCCCTTGCGCCGGAGGCTTCGGACACGTGTACTGAACACGCGCTGTGACACAGTGCAAGGCAGACGACGGGCGAAGGGATCAGGATGCGCCGCAGGTCGCTTCGCTCCGGGTCCGCCCTGCTGGCGATCCTGCTCGCCGGTGTGTCCCTCCTGCTCGCCGCGCCGGCGGCCTCCGCCGAGCCTGGCAGCACCGCGAACGATGTCGCGACGGCGTCCAGCACCACGGCGGTCAGATGCGCCTTCCGCACGTACAACCTGCCCACCGACTGGTATCTGCCGTCGCCGGCCGCCCCGCCGGTGGGCCTGCTGTACGCCCAACACGGCTTCGCGGAGAGCAGGGCCGACTTCTCCGAGTTCGCAACCGCCGCCGCGGCGGCCGGTTTCGTGGTGTTCGTCCCGACGCTGCCGACCGCCGACCTGTTCGGTTGCACCGTGCAGAACCTCGGTAACAACACCCGATTCCTGAGCAACGTGGCGAGCCTGTTCGCGACCGCCGGCGATCCGCTCGGCGCGCTGTCGACCAGCTACGCCGCCGCCGTCGCCAAGATCGGCCGGCCGGCGCCGCCGCTGCCGACGGCGCTGACCATCATCGGCCACTCGGCCGGCGGCGAGGCCGCGCTCTACATCGCCCAACAGCTGACGGCGCCGAACCACGGCACCGCCGACCTGCGGGGCATCGTGCTGGCCGACCCGGTGCGGTCGGTGATCGGCGATTCCACCGTCTCCTCGCTGCAGGCATTGGCCGGGGGAACGTTGCCGATCCAGGTGCTCGCCGCGCCGCCGTACTCCTGCAACGCCAATCAGAGCGGCACCAGGGCGGTGCTGCGGGAACTTGCCGGCCGCGGGTTCGTCGGCGCCCAACTGACCACCGGGTCGCATGCCGACATCCTCGGTGGCTCGGTCAACAAGGTGGAGCGGCTGACCTGCGGAACACCGCGGAAGATCAACGTCGAGACAACCAGGACGCTGGCCATCGGTTGGCTGACCGCCGCGGCCACCCGGGCAGGACCGGACCAGGACCTGACGCCGGGCGGCGCTTCCTACGACGCTCTGGTCGCCAACGGGGTGATCTCCACCCTGATCTCCTAGTCCGGCCGGCTAGTTGATGTTCTTGCGCTGCCGGCCGGGAAGGGCGGTGAACAGCAGGATCACGCCCACCACCGCGACGAGCCCGGCGATCACCCACTTGGTGGCCTCGGTGAACAACCACCAGGGATCACCGGTGAAACCCACCGAGGCGACCGCAAGGAAGATCAGCGAGAACAGCAGGCCGATCACACTGACGTGGCGCCGATCCTGTCGGGTCTGCTCAGCCATTGCGCACCTCCGCCTGTCCGGCACCGACATGGACGTTCAGGTTGATGGTGCCCAGATCCGACGAGCCGGGTTGATGCACCGTTACTTCCTGCCGCAATCCGCTCTCCCGGGAGCCGAGGCAGTCGACCTCACCGGCGTTGGTGGTGCAGGTGACGTTGACCGCGACGTCATCCGGAACGATCACGGAAGCCTGGCCGGCGCGTACCTCGACCTCGGTGGCCAGCGTCGAACCGGCCGGAACCGCGAGGTTGCGCAGGTCGAGTTCGCCCTGACCACCGTTGAGCACGTACTCCTGCTGCAGGCTCGCCTGGCTGGTCGGAGCCCAAGTCTGCTGGCCGTAGCCGGAGGTGCCGTCGATGCCGGTGATGGTCAGGGCCAGCGTCACCAGCGAGAGGAAGATGCCTGGCCCGATCAACGACTGACCCCGGCCGCGCAGCGATCCGATCAGCAGCCCGATCGCCACCACCGCGAGTGCGGTTGCCGCAACCCCGGCCCAGCTCAGCTGCCACCATCCAGCGAAGATGCCCGCGGTGGCCAGGCCGGCGACCAGCAGCACCACGCCCATCGTCACCCGGCCGACCATGCTGCGCTGCCGAGGTGCCGGCGGCGCGGGCGGAGCAGGTGCGGGATCGGGCAGATCCCAGGCGAAGGGGGCGACCCCCAGTGGGTCCCAGGCGGGCGGCGTCGGTTCCGCCGGGATGCCGGAATTCTTGCTCAGGTTGACCTTTGGTGCGGCACCTTCTTCGTCCCAGAACGCCGGCTTCTCGAAGGGGGAGTCCGCAGTCGACGACTTGCGCTCGTTCTCCCCGGTGCCGGACCACGGTTGCTTGGCGATCCACTGCTCGGCCGCCGCGCCCCAGGACTCGCCCTTCTGACTCATCCGCTTCGCCCAATCGTCCATCTGTTGCTGATTACGGTGACCGGCGCAGCCGCCCTGGGCCGCGCGTTTGCGGGCCACCACGATGGCGACGATGCCGATGATGACCAGAGGCCAGAACGGCCGACCCCAGGAGAACATCGAAAACATCGCGATGACGGCCACGATGGAAAGACCGACAGCCAGCGCCGGCGGCGTCGACGAGCGACCCCGGCCGAGCAGCGACTCGGCGGCGGACACCTGGTCGCCGTCCGCCGGCAACAGCAGCCAGCCCAAGACGTAGAGCAGCAGACCGAACCCGCCGAAGATCGTCGCGATGACGAAGCCGACCCGGATCAGCACCGGATCGACGCCGAACGCCCGACCGAGACCGCCGGCGACGCCGGCAATCTTGCGATCGTTCGTCGATCGGTAGGGGCGCCGATTCCACCAGTCTCCGCTGGGGGCGCCCGGACCCGCGGTGCGATCGTGCTGCGTCTCACTCATGGCAATCAGCCTGCTCGGTGAGGGGGTGCCGGCACCATCCGGGATCACCCTGGTTTGTCGATCCAGGGTGAACCCCGATGGAACTCGACGCGCCGACGTGTGACCCTGGAGAGGTGAAATCGCATTCCGCTGTCCACCGCGCGCACCGGTCCGGGCCACGCCCGGCCGCGCCGCAGGGCTCAGCCGGTGCTGATACCGCAGCTTTGTCTGAAGCGTCACCGTCTGATGTGTCACCGTCTGATGCGTCACCGTCAGATGGGGCACCTTCTGATGCGGCACCGTCTGAAGCGTCACCGTCAGATGGGGCACCTCCTGATGCGGCACCGTCTGATGCGAGCGCTACGGATGACAGGCCCACCGGTCCGATCCCGGTGGTCCCCGACAGCGCTGCCCGACCGGCCGGGCAGTTCACTCCGGACGGTCTGCCCAAGCTGACCCGTCGTCATGAGGGATCGATTCTCGGCGGCGTCGCGGGCGGCATCGCCGACCACCTCAACGTACCGGTGCTCTGGGTGCGGGCGACCTTCGCCATCCTGGCGATCATGGGCGGCGCCGGCATTCTCGCGTACGCCCTGCTGTGGATCTTCGTCCCGCAACGTCGCGACGCCTCGCCGGAGGCGGTTCATCCGGCCGGCCCGCTGGAGCGCCGGCAGGCGTACGGGGTGGCCGCGCTCGGCGTCGCCTTGATGTTCGCCGCGATGGCGCTCGGGTTCGGCCAGGTGCTGACCTGGGTGCTGGGCCCGCTCGGCCTAGCGGCCGTCGGTGCCGCGTTCATCTGGCGCGAGGCCGATGACGCCAGGCGCGCCCGCTGGCGCCGGACGGCGGCCGGGATCGTCGGCCCCAGCACCGGATCGTGGTGGCGGTTGATCGGCGGCTGTCTGCTGGTGATCGGTGGGCTGTCGGTCTTCGCGATCGGCCAGCTGGATTTCACCGCCATCCGGTCGGCGTTGATCGCCGTGGTGCTGACCCTGGTCGGCGTCGCGATCATCACCATTCCCTGGTGGCTGCGACTGGTCCGCGACCTCGGTGACGAACGTCGGGGCCGGGTGCAGGAGCGGGAACGCGCCGAGATCGCCGCCCACCTGCACGATTCGGTGTTGCAGACGCTCGCGCTGATCCAGCGTCAGGCTGGTGACAGCCGGGAGGTGCAACGGCTCGCGCGGAGCCAGGAACGACAGTTGCGGACCTGGTTGTACGGACCGGCCGGGTACGCCTCCGCTGGTGACGCTCCCGCCGCCCCGTCCAGTTCGCTGGCCGTCTCGCTGGCCGAGACCGCCGGCGAGGTCGAGGACACCTATGCCATCTCGGTCACCCCGGTGATCGTCGGCGACGTCCCGATGGACCAACACGTCGCGGCCCTGGTCGCGGCGGCCCGGGAGGCGATGGTCAACGCCGCCAAACATGCCCAGGTCGCCGAGATCAGCGTCTACGCCGAGGTGGAGGACGGCACGGTCAGCGTCTTCGTCCGGGACCGCGGCGTCGGATTCGACCTGGGCGCGGTCGGTCCCGATCGCAGGGGAGTGGCCGATTCGATCCGCCGCCGGATGGAGCGACACGGCGGCACCTCGAAGATCCGTTCGCAGCCCGGTGAGGGCACCGAAGTGGAGCTGACGGTTCCGGTCACTGCGACCGTCGATCCGGCCTCGGCGACAGAGCCCGTTGTCGAACCGCCCGTTGCCGAATCCAGCGTTCCGGATACACCTGCCGCGGAGACCGCGCCGGGAGCCGATGCCGGTACGGTCAGGGCGCATGCCGACTCGAAGGGGCGCTCGTGAGCCATCCGGTGAAGATCTTCCTGGTCGACGACCATGCGCTGTTCCGGACCGGCGTCAAGGCCGAGCTCGCGGGGTTGGACGACGATCGGATCGAGGTCGTCGGCGAAGCAGGCTCGGTCGGTGAGGCCGTTGTGCGGATCTCCTCCGAACCACCGGACGTCGTCCTGCTGGACGTGCACATGCCGGACGGCGGCGGTCGGGCCGTGCTGGAGCAGGTGCACGCCGCGTTGCCGGACGTCGTCTTTCTCGCGCTCAGCGTCTCCGACGCGGCCGAGGACGTGATCGCGGTGATCAGGGCCGGCGCCCGCGGCTATGTCACCAAGACGATCTCCGGACGTGAGCTCGCCGACGCCGTTGTCCGGGTTGCCGCCGGGGACGCGGTGTTCTCCCCCCGGTTGGCGGGGTTCGTCCTGGACGCGTTCTCCGACCGGGGCGGTCCCGCACCGGTGGCCGATCCGGAGCTGGACCTGCTGTCGCCGCGGGAACGCGAGGTG
>Ga0164306_10001203_pt1 | contig 11332 bp, 11 predicted proteins | sample Whisoiple_242_MG_FD_110213 | JGI IMG/M metagenome (GOLD analysis project Ga0164306, IMG submission 110213) | Soil microbial communities amended with fresh organic matter from upstate New York, USA - Whitman soil sample_242_MG | ecosystem: Environmental > Terrestrial > Soil > Unclassified >... | reverse complement strand
GGCCAACGCGGCGACCTGCGTCTTCTCCAGGGCCACGCTCGTGACCCGGCCCCGCGAGGATGCCTGCAGGAAAAACGTACGGCGGCCAGGCAGCCCGACCGTACCGGCCACGAAACGGTCCGGCGGGTCGTACAGGAACACCTGACGGGACACGTCCTGCTCCCTTGAGAATGAGATGGCGGATGGGGGCTGCCCCCGGGGCCCCGCGAGAGGTCCCGCAAGGGCTCTACGGCGCGTCCACCCTACTGCGCCGAGCGATCACGGTGCCCCAGCGCCGCCCCCTACGGCCGCGTCCGTCCCCGTGTCCCCCGCCGCGTCGGCCCCGATGGCCTGTTCACGCGGTGCCAGGGACGCGAAATCGCCGGTGTCGCCGAGGCGGAGGAGGAACGGGCGCAGCCGCGTGTAGCGGATCGCGGTGACGGAGCACGGGTCGGCCTGGATGCGCTGGAAGAGGTCGAGGTGCATCCCGAGCGCGTCCGCGACCAGGGCCTTGATGATGTCGCCGTGCGAGCACATCACGTAGGCCGCGTCCTCGCCGTGGTCCTCCTCGATGCGGGCGTTCCAGTCCCGCACGGCTTCCACGGCCCGGGCCTGCATGGCCCGCATGGACTCACCGCCCGGGAAGGCGGCGGCCGAGGGGTGCTGCTGGACGACCTTCATCAGCGGCTCGTCGGAGAGCTCGGCGAGTTTGCGCCCCGACCACGTGCCGTAGTCGCACTCGCTGATGCGGTCCTCGGTGTGCAGTGCGAGGCCGGGGCGGGCGTCCAGCAGCGGCTGGAGGGTCTCGCGGCAGCGCTGCAGCGGGCTGCTGACGGCCGCCGCGAAGGTGAGGGCCGACAGCCGGCCGGGGAGTGCGGCGGCCTGTGCGGCGCCGCGTTCGTCGAGGGAGACGCCGGGGGTCCGGCCCGCGAGCACTCCGGAGGTGTTGGCGGTCGAGCGTCCGTGGCGTACGAGGATGAGCGTGGGCATACCTGCCAGCGTAGAGGTGCGTGAAGGCCTCGCGGCAGGGAACAATGCGCGGGTGATCGTCGACTGCGGAATTTACCGGGACGGGCGCCGGACCGAGGGTCCCGCCGACTTCTCCGATGCCCTCGACGAGGCACGTGCCACCGGGGACGCCTTCGTCTGGATCGGGTTGCACGAGCCGACGGAGAAGGAGTTCGACCTGGTCAGCAGTGAGTTCGCGCTGCATCCGCTCGCGGTCGAGGACGCCCTGCGCGCGCATCAGCGGCCCAAGCTGGAGATCTACGACGACTCCCTGTTCGTCGTGATCAAGCCGGTGGTCTACGAGCCGACGAGCGACACCGTGAGCGCCGGCGAGCTGATGCTGTTCATAGGGGACTCCTTCGTGGTGACGGTGCGGCACGGCGAGGGCGCGCCCCTGGCCGCGGTGCGCAGCCGCCTGGAGGCGGAGCCGGAGGTACTCCGGCACGGGCCGACGTCGGTGCTGTACGCGGTCAGCGACGCGGTGGTGGACCACTACATCGAGGTCGCGGCCGAGCTCCAGATCGACCTGGAGGAGCTGGAGGCCCAGGTCTTCGCCCCGACCGGGTCGGCGGACTCGAAGAACACGGCGGCGAGCATCTACACCTTCAAGCGGCAGGTGCTCGAGTTCCGCCGGGCGACCAATCCGCTGGGAGCACCCATGGCGCGGCTGTCGAGCGCGGGTGTGCCCTTCGTCGACGACGGGTCCCAGCCGTTCTTCCGGGACGTGAACGACCATCTGACGCGTGCCGTCGAGCACGTGGAGGGGCTCGACCGGCTGCTCTCGGACATCCTGTCGGCCCATCTGGCGCAGGTCGGCGTCCGGCAGAACGACGACATGCGGAAGATCTCGGCGTGGGCCGCCATGGCCGCCGTGCCGACCATGGTGGCCGGGATCTACGGCATGAACTTCGAGCACATGCCGGAGCTGGACTGGGTGTGGACGTACCCGGCCGTGATCGTGCTGATGGGGGTCGCGGTCGCCGGGCTGTACCGCCTGTTCAAGCGCCGCGGCTGGATGTAGGCGCGGGCGTCTCAGGCGTACTCGGTCTCGGGCACGGCCGGGCCGCCCAGCGCGTCGCGCAGCGCGGGCTGTTCCAGGCTGACCATGCGCCGCCAGCCCACCACCCGCTCGTAGGCGTACATCGCGTGGATCCCCGCGGCCAGCGCGGCGGCCTTGGCGCGCGGCCAGCGCAGCACGCCGCCCATGTGGCTCATCACGGCGAGACTGACGTCGCGGTACACCCGGATCTCTGCGCGGGCGCACTCACGCAGGACGTGCTGGATCGTCCGGCCGTGTCCGGCCCGGGCGAAGCGGAGGAGCTCCTCGTGGCAGTAGGCGAGGTGGTTGTCCTCGTCCCGGGAGATCATCCTGACGGCCCGGCCGAGGACGGGGTGTCCGGCGAAGTGCTTGAGGAGGAGACGCATCTGTTCGGACGCCCGCTGCTCGGTGACCCGGCTGTGGGCCAGGTAGACGATGACGTCCCGTTCGGTGAGCGGCTCCTCACGGCTCAGCCGCTCGTGGGCCAGGCCGATGCCCCGGCGCTCCAGCAGCAGGGTGTAGTCGGTCTCGTACGGCACCGCCACCGGCTGGAGTCCCCGCTGCTTCAGCAGGGCGTTGAAGATCCGGCCGTGCTTGTCCTCGTCGGCACCGTGCCGGGCGGCCTTGGGGGCCAGCTCCCGCAGGCCCGGCGGCAGGAGTGCGGCGATGCGGCCGTTCTCCCACCCGCCCTGCGCCTCCCCGCCGGCAGCGATCGAGCAGAACAGCCGGAACGACTCGTCGTCGTCGAGGATCTCCTGGAACAGACTCTTGGTCGAGAGCATCACTGCCACCTTTCGCACCGGTGTCCGCAGAGCGACAGTCAAATTCGGTACGCGCGGGTAGGCAACACGAGCGGGGAGCCGGCAGGGCCGAACGGGGTGCCGCACGGCCGCGGGGCCGGCGTCCGGGCGTCCGGGGAGGGCCCGGGGCGTAACCCGGAGGGGCTTTCCCGCGTTGCACCCCGTGACGGCCGTGGCGGGGAGGACCCCCGAGCCCCCACCACGGCCGTAGTGCTGGACCCTCCCTGCGCCTAGGCCGCGAGGCCGGAGCGCTCCAGGGCGTCGGTACCGGCGCGCAGGGCCGCGAGCCGCTCGTCGAGGGTGAAGCCCGCCGGGGCGAGGGTGAGGGTCGTGACACCCGCCGCCGCGTACGCCTGCATCCGGTCGGCGATCCGGTCGACCGAGCCGAGCAGCGTGGTCTCGTCGATGAGCTGGTGCGGCACGGCCGCCGCCGCGCCCGCCTTGTCACCGGCCAGGTACTTGTCCTGGATCTCGGCGGCCTCCTTCTCGTACCCCATGCGCCGGGCGAGCTGGTTGTAGAAGTTCTGCTTGCGGCTGCCCATGCCGCCGACGTAGAGCGCGGTGTACGGGCGGAACATGTCGGCCAGGCCGGGGATGTCGTCGCCGACCGCCAGCGGCAGGGTGGGGCAGACGTCGAAGCCGTCCATCGTCTTCCCGGCCTTCTCGCGCCCCGCCCGCAGGTGCTTCACCGCGGTCTCCTCCAGGTGGGCGGCGGAGGGGAAGATCAGGAGGGCGCCGTCGGCGATCTCGCCGGTCTGCTCGAGGTTCTTGGGGCCGATCGCGGCGATGTAGAGCGGGATGTGCTCGCGCTGCGGGTGGACGGTCAGCTTGATGGGCTTGCCGGGGCCGTCGGGCAGCGGCAGCGTCCAGTGCTCCCCCTCGTAGGACAGCCGCTCGCGGGACATCGCCCGGCGCACGATCTCGACGTACTCGCGGGTCCGGGCCAGCGGCTTGTCGAACTTGACGCCGTACCAGCCCTCGGAGACCTGGGGTCCCGAGACGCCGAGGCCGAGGCGGAAGCGGCCACCGGAGAGCGAGTCGAGGGTGGCCGCGGTCATGGCCGTCATGGCGGGCTGACGGGCCGGGATCTGCATGATCGCGGAGCCCACGTCGATGGACTCGGTCCGGGCGGCGACCCAGGCGAGCACGGTCGGCACGTCGGAGCCGTACGCCTCGGCCGCCCAGCAGACGTCGTAGCCGAGCCGGTCGGCCTCCTGGGCGACGGCGAGGTTGTCGCCGTCCATGCCCGCACCCCAGTAACCGAGATTGATGCCGAGCCGCATACCCACACTCCCTCTACTGATCAGTAACGTTCCTGTGCCGGGGACTCTAGCGCGGGGCGCCGGAATCCGGCAGGCTCGCCCCGGGGCCCGGGGTTGTCCACAGGCCTGCACCGGTCGCGGCCCCGGCCAGTAATCTCAGCGCCCATGGAGCAGAGGCATCTCGGCCGTACCGGCCTTCGTGTGTCCCGGATCGGGCTGGGCACCCTCACCTGGGGCCGGGACACCGACGAACACGACGCCGCGGACCAGCTCAAAGCCTTCTGGGACGCGGGCGGCACCCTCGTCGACACCGCCGACGTGTACGGCGGCGGGGAGGCCGAGTACCTGCTGGGGCGGTTCCTGGACGTCCTGGTGCCCCGGCAGGATCTGGTCGTCGCCACCAAGGCGGGCAGCGTGCCCGGCCCGCACCGCCGCGTCGACGGGTCGCGCGGGCATCTGCTGGCCGCGCTCGACGCCTCCCTCGAACGGCTCGGCACGGACTACGTCGACCTGTGGCAGATACACGCCTTCGATCCCGGGACGCCGCTGGAGGAGACCCTGCAGGCCCTGGACCTGGCCGTGTCCTCCGGGCGTGCCCGCTACGCCGGAGTGGCCGACTTCAGCGGCTGGCAGCTGGCCAAGGCCGCCACGTGGCAGCTCGCCGCGCCCGGGGTGCGCACCCGGCTGGCGTGCACGCAGATGGAGTACTCGCTGCTGCAGCGGGGCGTCGAGCGGGAGGTCCTCCCTGCGGCGAGGGACCTCGGAGTGGGGCTGCTGCCGTCGTCCCCGCTGGGGCGCGGGGTGCTGACCGGCAAGTACCGCACCGGGACGCCGTCGGGTTCGCGCGGGGCGTCCGAGCGGCTGGCCCCGTTCGTGGAGCCGTATCTGGACGAGGCCGCGAGCAGGATCGTGGACGCGGTGGCCACGGCGGCGGACGGCCTCGCCACGACGCCCCTCCAGGTCGCGCTCGCCTGGGTGCGGGACCGGCCGGGGGTGGTCGCACCGGTCGTCGGGGCACGCAACGCGCGGCAGCTGGGCGAGGCGTTGTCAGTGGAGGCGCTTAGTCTTCCTGACGAGATCTGCCAGGCGCTCGACGACGTGTCGGCGCCCGTGCACCGCTATCCGGACCAGGACTGGAGCACGCTGTGACTGCGCATTCCCGGGGAGAAGCCACGGACCCCCCGGCCGAGGACCACGAGGCCGGCGAGGACGCCGGTGGCCGGGCCGCCGACACGCCCGGCACGCCCCACGAGGGCGGCGCGGGGAGCGCGGAGGGGACGGACGACGACGCGCGGGATGCGGAGGCCGGCACGGAGGAGGCCGGCGGCCAGGAGCAGGGGACGGAGACGCCCGCCGCGCCCGCCCTGTCGGAGGCCGAGGCGGAACTGGCCGCACAGCGTGAGCTGCGTGAGCGGATCGAGCGGCGCAAGGCCGAGAAGGAAGGGCCCATCGAGGCCGGTGCGAAGCTGAGCGGTCCGGCCGCCGATCTGCTGGCGGCGGTGCGCGCGGTGGAGAGCGGCGAGAAGCCGGGCACCGCCTTCTTCGACTCACCCGCCTCGGCTCCCGCACCCCGCAGGGCGGCCCCCGCGGCCCCGGCCGCGCCCGCGCCCCGGGTCCCCGAGCGGCCCGCCCCACGGGCCGTCCCGCCCGAGGCCGCCGCCTCGGCCGCGGCGGTGCTCGCCGAGGGCGGGGCTCCCGAGGCGCTGGCCCGCCCTGCCGTGACGACGCTCGGTGAGGGGGCCGCCGGTCTCCTCCGTGAGGACCCGTGGCAGCTCCTGTCGCTGACCGGCGTGCGGCCCGAGCAGGCGGACGGCTTCGCGCGGGCGCTGCTGGGCGCGGAGTGCGGCCCCGACGACGAGCGGCGCACGGCGGCGCTCGTGGGCTGGCTGCTGGAGCGGGCCGCGCTGCGCGGGCACACCGCGCTGGACGCCGAGGAGGCACGGAAGGCGCTGGCCGGGTTCGCGGTGACCGATCCCGCCGGAGCCGTCGAGCACGCCGTGGCCGAGGGGGTCGCACTGGTCTTCCAGGACGGCGTCGACGCCACGGAGGCGGAGGGGACGGCGCAGGACACCGAGGAGGCGTCGGAGGACGGGGCCGGGGGCGACGACGAGCCGGTGCGGGTCCTGCTCGGCCTCGACCGGTATGCCCTGGCCGAGGAGAGCCTGGCCGACGGCCTGGCCCGGCTGGTCAACTCCTGCGAGAAGGGGGCCGACTGGACGGACGCCGCCACCGCGGCCCCGTCCGCCTCGGCGGGCGAGCTGATCAGGGCGGCGGCGAGCGCCGGACTGGTCGTCCACAGCGGCGGGGAGACCGCCCGGGCGGAACCCGCCGCCCTCGTCGCCGCGGCGCGTGGTCTCGGTCTGCGGGCGCTGGGGACCGCCCACAGCCCCGACGGACAGCGCAGGCTGGCCGCCGCCGCCGGTGACCCGGAGGCCGCTGTGACGCTCTCCGCCCTGCTGTCGGGCGAGGGCGGGCCCGGGCGGGACGCGGACGGCGCCCTCGCCCTCGACGTCCTGGTCGTGCTGGACGCCCCGCAGCTCGACGTGGAGACGGCCGCGATGCTGGTGGAGTCGCTGGCCGACGGGACGCGGCTGGTCCTGAGCGGCGACCCGGGGGTGCTCGGATCGGCCGGTGCGGGGCGGGTGTTCGCCGACGTGATCGCGTCGCGCGCCTGCCCCCACGTGGTCTCCCGCACGCCCGACCCGGGGCCCATCGGCGAGCTGGTCTCCGGCATCGGGATCGGCGAGCTGGCCCAGGTCGAGGCGCCCGGCAGGGAAGTGGTGATCGTGCCCGTGCGGGACGCGGGTGAGGCCGTCCACCGCACGGTGCAGCTGGTCGCCGACTCGGTGCCGCGCGCCATCGGCGTACCGTCCTCGGACACCCAGGTGATCACGGTCGGGCACGGCGGCCCGGCCGGCACGACGGCGCTCAACGCGGCGCTGAAGCAGCGGCTCAATCCGGGGCCGGGCCGGTTCGGCGGCTTCGACCCCGGCGACCGCGTGGTCCATGTCCCCGCACCGGGCAGGGCGGTCCCCGGGTCGGTCGTCTCGGCCGACGCCGAGGGTCTGCACCTGGACTGCGCGGGCACACCCGTCGTCGTACCGCAGGACCGGGTGGAGACCGCCGTACGCCACGGCTGGGCGCTCAGTGCCCACCAGGCGGCCGGGATGCGCTGGCCCGCGGCCGTCGTGGTCCTGCCGGGCGACGCGGCGCAGGGGCTCAGCAGGCCCTGGGTGTACACGGCGTTCAGCCGTGGGGAGCGGCACCTGTCCGTGGTGCACGGAGTGGACCAGGCCCTGCCGCGCGCGGTGGCCGAGGTCCCGGCCCAGCAGCGGACGACCAGGCTGGCTGCCCTCCTGGAGGCGCTGCCCACCCCGGACGCCTCGTAGGGCCCTGACGGAGACATGCCGACGGCCCCGGTGCGCTGCGCGCCGGGGCCGTCGGCCGGTGTGGGGTCAGGAGCGCTGGGGGACGACGCCGTCGGGGTCTCCGTCCAGGTCGTCCTCCTCGTCGAAGACCGAGCTGGCGTCGAAGCGGCAGACGACGAGGGCGGGGTCCGCCTCGTCGAACGGTGCCGCGAGCCACTCCCCCGGCTCGGGGAGCTCGTCCGCGGCGGAGACCCAGAGGGTGGAGTCCCCCTCCTCCAGACCGAACTCCGCGTGCCGGGAGGCGATTTCGTCCGCCTCGTACTCGCCGAACACCACGCCCAGCGCGGCGTGCACACCGGCGCCGGCGGCAGCCGCCTCGCCGTCCTGCCCGTCCGGGTCGAGCTCCGCGAGCCGCTGGGCCTGGGCGAGCAGCCGTGCCGGCTCCGCCACCGCGTAGTCGCGCCTGATCAGCACGCTCACGGCGTGCGGCTCCTCGGGGCCGGCGTAGGGCGGGAGGGAGTCCTCCGCGGCCGGGATCTCGAAGGGGGTGACCTCGTCATAGCGGTCGTAGAGCAGTTCGTCGTAGACCTCGGCAGCGGCGGCCAGGGCGTTGAACGCGTCGTAGACGGCGGGGTCGTCGTCCCCGGTACGGCGTTCGACCGCCTGGAGGTGGCGGTCGAGCGCGGTTTTGACTGCATCGGCGGCGGCGCGTACCTCGGCAGCGGTGGGCTGCGCAGCATCAGACATAGGACAGACGCTATCCGTACCGGGGGTCTGCCCGCACAATAGATGCGATGCCGGAATACGAATTTATCGACGTGTACGTGCCGCGCGGGGTGTCCCGCAAGGAGGCGGCCCGCCTGCTGACCGACCATGCCGAGTACGGGCACTGGGAGTTGGACCGGCTGACGCTGCGCCTGGACGGCAGCCGCCGGGTGCGGCTGCGGCGGCGCATCATCCGCCAGCTCCGGGCCACCTGGTAGCGGAGAGCGGGCTCCGCGTGCGCGGAGCCCGCCCCTCGGGCCGTCGGTCGCGGTACCGCTAGGCCGCGCTGCGCGAACGCCGGTACAGCACCGTGCCCGCGCCGGCGAGCAGCATGCCGGCGCTCGCCGGGATCAGCACGCCGAGCCCTCCCCCGCCGGTGTGCGCGAGCTGCTCACCCGCCACGAGCTGGGTCTCGGGAGCCGGGGGCGTGTGCGGCGTGACCGGCTTCTCCGGGGTGTGCGGCGTCCGCGGTACGACGGGAGGGTGGGCCGGCTCCGTGTCGTTCTCGCAGGAGTTGCCGAAGACCGGGTTGAGCAGTCCGCCGACGGTGATGCTGTTGCCGCAGAGGTTCACGGGGATCTCCACCGGCGCCTGCACCTGGTTGCCGGAGAGGATCCCGGGGGACCCGGTCGTCTCGGCCTGGGCCGAGGTGCCGGAAGCACGGTGCCTGCCGGTCCCCGCCCCGCTGTCGCGCGCGTCCTGGTGGCCGGACGCCCGGCTCCCGGAGCCGTGACCGGACGACGCCCCGTCGTCCGAGGCGCGAGCGTGTCCGGAATCCGAAGATCCGTTTCCGCAGTCGTTGCCGCTCGCGGGGTTGAGCAGACCGCCGACGTCCACGGAGTTTCCGCAGACGTTGACGGGTACGTCGATCGGGGCCTGGATCGAGTTCCCGGAGAGCACCCCCGGTGAACCCGACGCGGCACCGGCCGCACCCGCGTCGGCGTGCGCGTAGCCGCCGCCGAGCGCGAGCACTCCGCCCGCCGCCGCCATGGTGATCAGGCCTTTGCGTGTGACCTGTCGCATAGGTTGTCTTCCTGCCTTCTGCACTCACGAATTGCCCCGGACGCAGCCGTGCGCGGGGCCGAATGCCCAGCGGCCCCGGAGCGCATGGAACGCACTCCGAGGCCGACCGGGCTCAAACCCTTACGGGTTGACGCGCATCGTCACGCGTTGACGCAGGTGTTGCCGAAGGCGGGGTTCAGCAGCCCGATCACGGAGATCGTGTTGCCGCACACGTTCACCGGAACGTGAACCGGAACCTGGACGACGTTGCCCGAGAGCACGCCGGGGCTGCCGATGGCGGCACCCTGGGCACCGGCGTCGGCGGACGCCATACCCGCACCCGCGAGCACGAGACCACCGGTAGCAGCCGCGATTGCGACGACCTTCTTGATCATGATTCCTCCTGTGTTGACAAGTGCGGTCCCAGCCGCGGACCGCATCAGGTGAAACGAGGAGAGCAGGAGGTGGCTACGTGCGAGTGATCCCTTTCACTCGTACCAGTGAGATTCGCACAGGCTGGCGAATATGGCCGTCCGGTGAGGTCAGGCGGGTCAGGAGTGGTCGATGAACCGGTCGAGCACCCGGGCTCCGAACTTCAGGCCGTCCACCGGGACCCGCTCGTCCACGCCGTGGAACATCCCTGCGAAGTCCAGCTCCGGCGGCAGCTTCAGCGGCGCGAAACCGAAGCAGCGGATGCCGAGGTCGTCGAAGGACTTCGCGTCGGTGCCGCCGGAGAGCATGTAGGGCACGGCGCGCGCGATCGGGTCCTCGGCCTTCAGGGCGATCTGCATCGCGTCCACGAGCGACCCGTCGAAGCTGGTCTCCAGGGCCTTGTCCCCGTGCACGTCCTCGCGCTTCACCCGCGGGCCGAGGATGCGGTCGAGGTCGGCCAGGAACTCGTCCTCGAAGCCCGGCAGGAAGCGGCCGTCGACGTGCGCGGTCGCCTGTCCGGGGATCACGTTCACCTTGTAGCCGGCGCCGAGCATGGTGGGGGCGGCGGAGTTGCGCAGGGTGGCGCCGATCATCTTGGCGATGCCGCCGAGCTTGGCGAGCGTGGCCTCCATGTCCTCCGGGTCGAGCGGGGTGCCGAGCGCGTCGGACAGCTCGTCGAGGAAGGACCGCACGGTCTTGGTCACCCTGACCGGCCACTGGTGGCGCCCCAGCCTGCCGACGGCCTCGCAGAGCTCGGTGATCGCGTTGTCGGTGTTGGTCATCGAGCCGTGCCCGGCGGTGCCGTCCACGGTGAGACGCATCCAGTGCATGCCCTTCTCCGCGGTCTCCACCAGGTAGAGGCGCAGGTTCTCGTTGACGGTGAACGAGAAGCCGCCGACCTCACCGATGGCCTCGGTGACGCCGTCGAAGAGGTCCCGGTGGTGGTCGACGAGGTGGCGCGCCCCGTAGGTGCCGCCGGCCTCCTCGTCGGCCAGGAAGGCCAGCACGATGTCGCGCGGGGGCTTGCGGCCGCTGCGCATGCGGTCGCGCACGACCGCGAGGGTCATCGCGTCCATGTCCTTCATGTCGACCGCGCCGCGTCCCCACACGCACCCGTCCGCGATCTCCCCGGAGAACGGGTCGTGCGTCCAGTCCGCCGCGTTGGCCGGGACGACGTCGGTGTGCCCGTGGATCAGCAGTGCCGGCTTGGAGGGGTCCTCGCCCTCGATCCGGGCCACGGTGGAGGCGCGGCCCTTGTGGGACTCGATGATCTTCGGTTCCAGCCCGACCTCGGCGAGCTTCTCGGCGATGTACTCGGCGGCGGCACGCTCACCGGGGCCCGAGTGGTCGCCGTAGTTGCTGGTGTCGATCCGGATCAGGTCACGACAGAGGTCCACGACCTCGTTCTCGGCGGTCTCGCCGATGCCGGCCCGGGCCGTGTTGGTCTCGCTCACGCTGCTTCCTTCCACTGTCGCGGTGGTGCTCTCCCCCATACTCGCGCGCCCGCCCCCGCGCGCCCAAGACCGCCCGGGCCCCGTCATGCGCCCTTCACATGGCCGGGGGCGTGATCGAGCACCCCCGAATGTTTGCTATTGTTTTCCACGTCGGAACGGGCAGGGCCCGGACGACAGACACCCGGTCCGGGTGGCGGAATGGCAGACGCGCTAGCTTGAGGTG
>Ga0164306_10001202_pt1 | contig 11334 bp, 8 predicted proteins | sample Whisoiple_242_MG_FD_110213 | JGI IMG/M metagenome (GOLD analysis project Ga0164306, IMG submission 110213) | Soil microbial communities amended with fresh organic matter from upstate New York, USA - Whitman soil sample_242_MG | ecosystem: Environmental > Terrestrial > Soil > Unclassified >... | reverse complement strand
GCTGCCTGGATACACCAACCAAAGGCCGTTACTGGCTCAACAGCAACCTGGTGAGCGAACTCGATGATGACGAACTTGCCCGCATTCGCAATCGCGAAATCGGCTTCGTTTTTCAGACCTTCAATCTTCTCGCCCGCGCCACCGCGCTGCACAACGTCGAGCTGCCTCTGATCTATAGCGGCACTCCATCCGACGAACGCATTGCTCGCGCCAAGGCCGCGCTTGAAGCCGTGGACCTGGGCGAACGCATGCATCACAAGCCCAACGAGCTCTCCGGCGGACAGCGCCAGCGCGTCGCCATTGCCCGCGCCCTGGTCAATAATCCATCGATCATCCTGGCCGACGAGCCCACCGGCAACCTGGATTCACAGACCGGAAACGAAATCATGAAGCTGTTGGAAGACCTTCATCGCAAGGGCAACACCATCGTGCTGGTCACGCACGAAGCCGACATCGCAGAGCACGCCTACCGCGTCGTCCATATCCGTGACGGCGTCGTCGCCAGCGACGAACGCAAAAGCCGAATCGCCCCGCCGGAATAATGGAGCGCAGCCGCCCTCGGCTGCGGCTGACATGATATTACGAACCTCCTGGAGCGTTTTAAGGCGGCGGAGTAGATACACACGAGGCAGAGATCACGCAAGCCCAGATGAAATCGTGTGGCACAGCCGGTACTCGAACCCGCGGGCCGCACAACAGTAAGATCTCTGCCAATATAGAACAAGTCCAATTTTGGGCTGGCGCAAAAGCCGCCGCATCCTTTGCCAATTTGAGCGGCCTTTATGATGGCTAGAGCATTACGATAACGCACCTACGATGCCCCGGACTTCCACTTTCACCCTCACCACGCCGGATGCCGTCGATCTGTTTGTCTACTGCTGGCTTCCGAATGGGGGGCCAAAAAATGACCAGCCGAAGGCGGTGGTCCAGATTGCGCACGGCCTGGCGGAGCATGCGGGACGTTATGCGCGGCTGGCGGACGCTCTCAACTCCGCGGGTTATGCGGTGTATGCCAATGACCATCGCGGCCACGGGCGGACGGCGAAGTCAGCCGGGGATCTTGGCTTCTTTGCGGAGCGCGACGGCTGGCAAAAATGCGTGGACGACCTGTGGCAGCTCAATCGGCATATAGCCGCCACACATCCCGGATTGCCGATTGTTCTGCTGGGACATTCCATGGGCTCAACCCTGGCGGAGCAGTTCATGGGAGACCATGGCGATGCGCTGGCCGGTGTGGCGCTTTCCGGCGCCAATGGTAAGCCGACGGCCCTGGCGAGAATCGGCGGCGCTGTGACGCGGGCAGAGCGCGCCCGGCTGGGAGCGCGAGGGAAAAGCAAACTGGTCCAGTCCCTCACCTTTGACGCGTTCAACAAGAAATTTGCGCCCGCAAGGACGGCCTTCGATTGGCTCTCGCGCGATCCGGCCGAGGTGGATAAATATGTTGCCGATCCGCTGTGCGGATTTTCCGCGACCGTGCAGCTATGGCTAGACTTGCTGGCGGGATGGGCCGCGGTTTCCCGACCGGCGCATCGCAATCGTGTGCCGAAAGCGCTGCCTGTATATTTAATTGCCGGCGGCCGCGATCCGGTGAGCGGCAACACACGCCAGTTGGGGCCGTGGATGGCAGAATATCGCGCCGCGGGCCTGGTGAATTTGGCGCACAAGTTTTATCCCGACGCCCGCCATGAGCTATTCAATGAGACCAACCGCGATGAGGTGACACATGATCTGATCGCCTGGCTGGATAGAGTTGTTGCGCGCGGCAAGTGATGCGCGGGGCAAGTGATGCGCGTGGAATCGCCCACGACGTATGACAGTCAAGGAAAGCGCAAAACGGAATCCACACTGTCTACTAATTTTGGCAATTCCGGCGATTTTGGCAATCTTTCGGTGGCAGTTCCCTCGCTTCGCTCGGGATTTCGCCTGCGTGCTCCCGCTTCGCTCACGCCCGCAGAACGGCTCAAGGTGGGCCCGGTAGGATTCGAACCTACAACCAACAGATTATGAGTCTGCTGCTCTAACCGTTGAGCTACAGGCCCCCGCGTTCAAGTTTCGCACAGCCCTTCCAGCTTTGCCAGCGGCCCTTGCGCCCTCACAGGCCGAATGCGGCTGCCATGGACCTGCACCACCTTTGTGTTCCTTCGTGTCCTTTGTGGTTAAGCTCCGGCCCTGCCTCTGTGTTTTCTCTGTGCCCTCTGTGGTAAAGCTTTACTTCCGCAGCTCCCGCAAATCAATCCCCAGCTGCTGGCACTTTTTATAAAGATGGCTGCGCTCCAGCCCCAGCGCCTTCGCGGTATTCGTGATGTTTTGATTGTGGCGCTTGATCTCTTCCAGGATCATCTGCCGCTCCACCTGCTCTACGCGCTCCGCCAAAGTTCCGGTCGCGAAAGAAGCCACATTCCCGTCGATGCCTCCCTGCGCGGGCAGCGCAGCCTGCACCGTCGCCGGAGTCACCGTATCGCCTTCGGCAAAGAGCAGCAGGCGTTCCACCACGTTGCGCAGCTCGCGGATGTTGCCCGGCCACGAGTGCGCCTGCAAAGCCTGCAACGCTTCGGGCGTGAACGAGATCTCTTTCCAGTTATTTTGTTTCACGATCTGCGAGGCAAAGTGCGCGGCCAGCGCCGGAATGTCTTCCGGACGCTCGCGCAGCGGCGGCAGCACAATGGGGAAAACAAAAATGCGATGGAACAAGTCCTGGCGAAAATTTCCCTGCTTGACCTGCTCTTCCAGTTTGCGATGCGTGGCCACCACCACGCGCACGTTGACTTTGACCGGCTTGTCGCCGCCGATGCGCTCCACCTCGCCCTGCTCCAGCACGCGCAGCAGCTTGGCCTGCATGGCCAGCGGCATGTCGCCGATTTCGTCCAGAAAGAGCGTGCCGTCCGTGGCCTGCTCAAACTTGCCGGTATGCCGCGACGCCGCGCCGGTGAAAGATCCTTTCTCATGCCCAAACAGCTCTGACTCGATCAGCTCCGCCGGCACCGCCGCGCAATTCAGCGTGACATACGGGCCGGCATGGCGATGGCTCTTCTCGTGGATCGTCCGCGCGATCAACTCCTTGCCCGTGCCGGTCTCACCCAGAATGCAGACGCGCGTCTCGCTGGCGGCCACGCGCTCCACCTGCGCCAGCAGCTTACGCATCTTCTCGCCGGTAAAAACAATGCCGCCGCTGCCCAGTTGCTGCCGCAATTGCTGGTTTTCCTGCTTCAGGCGCTCCAGTTGCAGCGCGTTCTGCACCGTGAGCAGCAGCTTGTCCGTGGAGATGGGTTTCTCCAGAAAATCGAGCGCGCCCAGCCGCGTGGCTCTTACCGCCATCTCAATATGCGCCTGGCCGGACATCATCACCACCGGCGTAGTCACGCCCGCGGCTTTGATCTGCTCCAGCAGCGCCAGCCCGTTCATGGCGGGCATCACCACGTCGGAAAAAATCACGTCATATTTTTCCGCCTTGATCATCTCCAGCGCTTTGATTGGATTGTCGCAGACCGTAGCTTCATGCCCGGCCAGCCGGAAGGCGCGGGAAAGCGACGCCAGCGTGTTGGCGTCATCATCGACGATAAAGAGGTTGGCTTTCATGGCTTTTTTCTAAAATCTCAAGCGTAGCGAGGGATTGATTCAGCTCGATTTTCCACCGCCGTGGCATCCTACGCCAAAAACGGCGTGCTCTTCTGGATGCACAGCGCCGGCCCAGCGAGCTTGGCCAAACGACCACGTCAGAGGTGCATTTAACCTGGTCATTTTATATGTTGGCAAGATAACTGGCGGCTCAGAGGCGGCGCCGTCGGCGATTCACCGTACTGTCCGTCCCAACCGGCACAATCATTGCGAGTATATCCAAGAATACGGTCGCGCATCTCGAGAGCCTGTTTCCTGGCGGCATCAGCGCCCGATTTCCCCAAGTCGCCTTCCATCGAGCCCAGTTTCGTCTGTGCCTGACGATTCCCGAACTCAACCGCCATGAGCAGCCACGCATAACCTTCCTGCCGGTTCTGCTTCACTCCGCGTCCTTCCAGTAGAAGGCGCGCGAGTCGTTCCTGGGCGAATGGATTGCCTCTCTCCGCCGCGAATCGATACCACCTGGCGGCATCAACATAATCTGGCGGATTGCCTAAATCATGGTCATTGAGCAGGCCGAGAAAGAATGCCGAGCCGCTATCTCCCGCGCCAGCTGCCTGAGTAAACCATTTCTTTGCTGCGGCGGTATCCGTGGCGGTTCCAAGACCGAGAAAGTAAATCCTGCCTAGCGAGAACTGCGCGATCCAGTCGCCCTGGTCAGCCGCTTTGCGATAGAAGAGAATCGCCTGGCTGGCCTCCTTTGTGACCAGAATGCCTTGCTCGTAAATGGTTCCCAAGGCGGTCTCTGCCGGCGCATAGTTTTGTGAGGCAGCTGACCGCAACAGCGTGACCGCCTGATCGCGATCACTCGCGTTCGGATTGCCCGCCAAAAGCAGGCCCATGGCTTGCCTGTATTGGTCTTGAACTGCCTGCGGCTTTAGCTCCTGCGAAACCAGCGATGCCGGCGCAAGAAGAATCAAAGTTAATAAGACCTTCATCGTAATCATTCGCAACCTCCCCATCTCATACAGCCTAGTTATCGATTGCATCCGCCCGCGGTCCGGTCGCATGTGCGATTCCATCCCACAGCTGCAACTCCACACTAAACGTAGTTCCCTGACCTTTCCTGCTGCTCACTGTGATTCGGCCATGATGGTCGCTGATGACCGATTGCGCAATCGCCAAGCCCAGTCCTGTGCCATGCTGCTTGGTCGTGTAATAAGGAGTGAACAGCCGCTCGCACTCTTCCGCTGTCAGGCCGGCGCCGGTATCGGAAAGTTCAAACAACGCGAAGCGATCGTCGCCGGTGGTTGTGGTGCGGAAAGTCAGCGTGCCGCCCTGGGGCATGGCGTCAATCGCGTTGAGCACCAGGTTTTCCACCACGCGCCGCAGCAATACTGGATCAGCGCTGACCTGCGGCGGATCGCCCAGCTGCAGCCTGGGTTGAATGCGCCCAGGGTCGCGATTGAGCTGTCCCTGAAAGAGCTGCGCCACGCCGCGGACCAGTTCATTCAGGTCCACAGCCTGCAGTTGGGGCGCGGGCATTTTGGAAAAATCGCTGAAGCGCCCGATGATGGTCTTCAGGTTGGCGATCTCAGCCAGCAGCGTGCTGGTGCTCTCCTGGAAGACTTCATCAAATTGCTGCGGTGAATTCTGCCGCGCGCGGAGCAGGTTCTCAACCGTAATTTGCAGCGGAAACAATGGGTTCTTCAGTTCGTGCGCCAGGCGCCGCGCCAGTTCGCGCCATGCGGCCACGCGTTCGCTCTGGACCAGGCGCTCGCGTTGTCCCATCAGTTCTTCCGTCATCTGGTTAAAAGCCACTGCCAGCTTGCCGATTTCGTCTTTGCCGGAGGTCTCCACCCGGACGTCCCAGTTGCCGTGGCCGATTTCAGTCGCCGCCTGCGCCAGCGTTTTGATAGGACGGCTGAAGCGCGCCGTCATGATCCCGCTCACCACCACGCCAATGAATACGCCCACTCCGGCGATCACCAGGCTGATATTGCGGATGCGTTTTTCCAGCAGCAACTCCTGTTCCAGCGAGTTGCCCACCAGCAGCACCGCGGGAACGCGGTCGGTATAGCCGGGCAGCGGAATGGCGTGCACAATTTCTTCGCGCCCCTGCGCCGGATCCAGGTCCACCGTGGTGGATTGCTCGCTGCGCTGGTCCAGGACTTTCTGGATCAGCGGCATCACTCGCGTGGTTTCGAAACTGTCTTTCGCGGGGCCAATCAGCTCGCCGGGGCCCTGCTCCGGCACGCTGAAGATGGAAACGCGCAATCCTTCCGGAGCAGAAAGCGTTTGCACCACCGCATCCAGCTTGCGTCCGCCGATGAGATAAAAATTCAGGCCATGAACATGCATCGTGCGAAAACAAAGCATGGCCAGCACGCTGCCCTGCGGCGTCTCCACGTGCTTCAAAAAAGCGTGCTGCGGCAGCGGCGAAGGCAGGTCCATAAACCAGCGTTGCTTATAGCCAAAGCGGGCGGGCCAGTGGGCCGAGGAAATAATGGCGCCGTCAGGCGCGATGAGGTCAAGGAAATCCAGACGCTGCGCCGCCGCATCGGACGCAGCCTGGTTCACGTAATTGGCGTATTCCGCTCCGTTGGAAAGCTCCGTCACCGTGCGCAGCATGGCGTCAGAGCCGGCAATGGCGTCCACGCCGCGCGTAATCTCGTCGCCTTCATGCTCAAACTCGCGCCGGAACTGGCCCACCAGCGCGGAAGTGCGGTCCTTCTCCACCTGGCGGAACGCTTCATGCGCCCGCTCTTCAATCAGCCAGGCGACGGCACCAACGCTGGCGGTAATGCTGATGGTCACCAGAAGAAGCAGCTTGGTCTTCAATGACAAGTTTTATCGCGCTCCTTCCACCCAGAGTTGGTCAAGGTCCCATTCGCCGTTCACCCGCTGCTGCCAATTATGCGCGGTATTGTTCAGCCACAGCGCCTGGGGAACGTGGGCCACGGGCAAAACGCAATGGCTCCCCAGCGCCGCCTGCTCCGCTTCAAGAATATCTTCAGGACGGGAAGCCGCAAGAATCGGCGGAGGAGTTGCCTGGAGCAGGCCGAGATCGTCCAAGCGCGCGGCCAGCGCCGTTTGCGGATCGACTGACTGCAAGGGCACGCGGAGCAGGAGAGCATCCGCATTCGTGGAAGACCGTGCGGTCTTGCTGCTGATGTGCAATTCGCCATACGGCTGCACCACAATTCCCGCCTCGCGGGCGTCAACGGCAATCCGTTCCGCCATCAGCTTGGCCAGGGGATCGGAAAAATCGTATGCCAGGGCGATAGGAGTGATCACGACAAACGCCGCCGCGTCGGAACGCAGCTCCCGCGCGCGATCAAGATTTGTGGCGCCGCCCAGCATGAACTCGTAACCGGTGAGCCACTGTGGCAGAAGGCCGGCGGCGGGAATTCCCTTCCTTTGCAGCAACACGTTGCTGATGGCTGCCCGGTTAACGGCCAGGCCCAGCGCTTCGCGGACGCGCGCATCCACAGCCTTTTTGCCGGGCCGGCCGCTGCAGTCGTGTTGCGGGAACACTATGGCCAGAAGGTCGGCGGGCCGGGAAGCATACACCGTCTGGCTGTTCTGCTCGATCGCGCGAATCTGGTCAACGCTCAGCTCCGTTGCCGTGTACGGTCCTAACTGGCGGTCCATGAGTTGCTCGCGCAAGGAGGCGCCCATCTGGAACTCGATGGCGTCGGCGAAGGGGCGTCCGCCCCAGTAATCTTCATTGGCGGTAAACTGCGCGCGCTCGCCTGCCTGCCATTGCGTGAGCTTGTAACTGCCCGTGCCGATCAGCACGGCGGCGTTGTTTTCCATCTGCCGCTTTATGATGGAATAGCGGGGCAGCGCCAGCATCTCCGCCATGTGCTGGACCGCGGCAGGCGTTTCGATCACTACGGTCTGGCGGTCGGGCGCTGAATACTTCCACGCGGGATTGCTCTTCGCCAGGCTGGCTGCTGCGTCGGCCGCGGTGAGCACCGTGCCGTCCTGAAAGTTTGCCAGTCTAAGCCGGAACTGCCATACGCGCTTTGCCTGGTCCGCATGCCAGGTGACAGCGAGGTTGGGCCGCAATCGCCCTTGCGCATCAATTTCCGTAAGAGTTTCAAAAGCCAGTGAAGCCAGGCGGTCGCGCGTTGCCGGATGGTCTTCATCGCTGGTGGGGTCAATGGACATGACGCGGTCATGCAGCAATACGCGCACAGTTCCGCCATAGCGCGGGCGCGAGCCGGCGAAGGCGCCGGCCGCCGCGAGCGCCACGCTACTGATTGCAAACAACTGTAAGAGTAAACGCCTCATACCTTCCTGATGTCTGCGAATACAGCACTCCATTCACCACCTGGCCGTAATTGCCCGCGGTCCACAGCGCTTCCACAGCGCCGGAGAGGTCCACCGGAGCGCTCACCGGCAAAGCTTCATGCGCGGAAATCTCAATTGCCTGGACGCTGTCAGCGCGGGATGTATCCACGGGAGCGCTGGCCAGCAGCTGCCACCCTGAGCCACACGTCGTGTGAACAGCAGCCAGCGTGCTTCCCCAGCCGCTGAATGTTGTTACGGGAGCGGCAAGATCGTTCTGGAAAAGACGCGCACGGCCGTCCGCGCCGGTGAAGAGCCAGAGCCGCTGGTCGCCGGTCTGCCACGTGGCTCCGGAGAAAAACGGGCCCACGGACGCTCCGGCGTTTTGCCCGGCCAGCAGACCGCTGAAGAAATTCCGCCGCGGATTGAAGAATGCCACCAGTCCCGGATCCACCGGCCAGGGATCGTCACTGGCGCGGCAGTCGAGCGAGGGTGGAGAAATTTTTCCGCTGCAACGCGTGCCGGGGAGAAACGCGTTGATCTCGCCGCCATGAACTTCCAGTCGTCCGCGCGCATCACGCGGCCACGGGGCCTGGTGAGGAATGCCCAGCGTCTGCCGCAAGCGCCACTGGCCTGAGTCGCTCGCGTAAAGAGAAAGCTGCCCGGGTTCCAGCACCAGAAGGTTCTGGTTGTCCTGGTAAAAATCCAGGATGGGCGAGTCCTGCTGCCAGACAGGAATTTTACGGATGGTGAGCGTGAGATTGTTTGACGGCTGCGCGCGTTGCTGGCGCGGCAGCTTTTTGATCACCGCATGGCCCACCGTCCCCTGCTCAATGTTTGCGACCAACACATAGCCCTGCCAGTCTTCAGAAAAAGTGATGTGCACGCCAACCGGGGACTGTTCCGGTTTCACCAGCTTGACGTTGGCGCCGTGAAAAACGTTGAAGATGGCATTCTGCATGGCCTCCTGCGTCTCCGGCGGAATTGAAGAGAGATTCTGGAAGGTCACGGAGAGCTGCGAAACCGGCCCTCCACGCGACAGAATCAGGCGGGCGAATTCGGAGGCGGCCGATGGCAGAGACGGCGTCTCCTGCGGAGCTGCTGAAGCAGCGGCCAGGCAGAAAAACAGGAGCGCGCAAAACCCGCGTTTAAATGCGGCCTTCAACATGTAAGGAAAGATGACCGTAACTTTCAATTTGACTGGAAAACACCTCAAATGGCAATCGGGGAAACACCTTCTGAACCACTGATTGCACTGATGAACCAAGCGCTGGATGGGGCCCTGCCCTGAGTAATAAAAATGAAATTGCCAAAATTGCCAAAATCGCCGGAATTGCCAAAATTGAAAATCAAAAAGCAAGATCTTTACCAAGACACAGTTTTCCTATCAGTGCCATCAGTGAAAATCAGTGGTAAGAACTCTCCGCCGGACCGGGCGGCTGTCCCGGCGGGAACAGTCAGCCCGGTTGGATTTCCGGCAGAAACTCGCGACAGTGCCGGGGCGCGTCCCTGCGGTCTGGCTCACTCTGTGCCGCCCACTTCGCTCGGCGCCACCGCTATGCCGGCAGCGAAGATGAGCGGCAGCCAGGCCGCAGGAAACGCCCGTTTGGCAGCGGTCCAGTTCGGTTGCGGTTCCACGAGGCGCCAATGGGTTGGTGGCGGTCTCGCGGGAGTTCCTTACGGCCCCGATGAGTTTGCCGAAAAAGGAACCCGGAGCTATATGTCGCAACCGGCGGTGATACTGGACAACCTTGTTAAAGGACATCTTGATTTCTCCATTACGTGCAAAACCCTTGCCACCGCAAAGGACGCAAGGATTGACGGCACGAGTCGCGTTCGCTTCCTGTTCCGCTTTCATTGCGTATCTCCCTCAGAGCGTGCTTCCTGCGGTTCAGATATTTCCTTTCAATTCCTTTGCGTCCTTGGCGCTCTTTGCGGTGAAATCACTGCTCCGTGGTTTCAACCGTTGCCTTTTCGCTTGATGCCATCTGCGACTCACCGGCGTTGTTCTGAGCCGCCAGGGTCTGGGCGGCAACAGGCGCAACCGGCGCGGCAAACACCCGGGCGATCATCGCGTCACGCTCGCGGCGGACCGTTACGGTGTCGCCAATCTGCACCATGGTGTAAAGCTCTTCCACGTCCTGCTTGCGCATGCGGAAGCAGCCATGCGACACAGCCTTGCCAACAGAACTCTGCACGTTTGTCCCGTGGATGCCATAGCCCTTCAGACTCAGTCCCATCCAGCGCGAGCCCAGCGGATTGTTGCTTCCCGGAGCGATCTCCGTGTCGCCATGGCGATAGGTTGGGTCTTTGGCGTGATTGATGATGACGAAATCGCCATCGGGACTTGGCGTGCGCCGCGCTCCCACGGCTATGGGGTAGGTCTTCAAGACCTGGCCGTCTTCGACCACCGCCAATTGCCTGTCGGCAATGCTGATAACAATCTGCCGCTGGCGCGCCGGTGTAACCAGTGGCGCTGGCGATTCAGCTTCAATCTTTGCTTGGTTCGCAGGCGCGCTCCCAGGCTGTTTTCCCGCGAGCAGATCAGTCTGCGTCGACGTGCTCTGGCTGAGTGCTGATTGCTGAATGCTGAAGGCTGTCTCAGCGATCCGCGCTGTTGCCGCCAGATGAATGCTGGTGAGCGAGAGCACAGCCCCCACGAAAGCCGCGATGAATTTCGATTTTCTGCTTGAGATCACAACTAGCCGCCGCATGTTGGTTCTCCTGTCCTTCTTGTTGCCTTGCGCCAGGAGAAAGAGCACCACAGCAGCCAACTGCTATGCTATTGATAAAATTAGACTTACATTGGTTTGCGAGAGCTGGCTTCGTGTGCCGTGAGAGACAGTGTGTTATTGCTGACACGGCGGCAGGGAGTTTTCGACCGCCGCCCCGTGCATTCAGCTTCCAGCGATTCCCGTGCGAATCGGTTTTGCGCAAAAAAGCAAATCTCGCCATGGATGAGCACGGATTACACACTTAGCCTGGAAATAAGACAAAAATCGGGGCTTCAGGAGCCACCTGAAACCCCAGGAGCGCAGCCAATCGAGTCAAGGATGAGAACGAGCGGGTCGTAGCTCTTCCTGTCGACGATTAACAAGCTGCTAAGTAAGTGTGACACCAAGGCGTGGGTCAGTGGAACAGAAAAATGCAGGCAGTCAAGCCGCTAACAAGCTGAAGGGAGTTAGAAGATTGCGGTGTTGCGCTGGCGGGAGTCAAACAAAATAGTAAAGGCTGTGACATTGGTTATGCTCTAGCCGCCAACTCCTGCGAGGGAGCCAACAACGTGGATGCATGTACCGTCACAGCCCTTGATGCGACCACTGCTTTCGCAGTTCCTGACCCCAACCTGCTCCTCGCAGAGCCTGTCGGATTTTTCGGGTCCGGGTGTTCACTGGATCGCTCCACTGAACCTGATCACTCAGTCTACTTCGGATCAGCCACTGTTTATTTTGACTAACCCTTTCGACCGTCGACGTGAACAAT
>Ga0164306_10001201_pt1 | contig 11336 bp, 9 predicted proteins | sample Whisoiple_242_MG_FD_110213 | JGI IMG/M metagenome (GOLD analysis project Ga0164306, IMG submission 110213) | Soil microbial communities amended with fresh organic matter from upstate New York, USA - Whitman soil sample_242_MG | ecosystem: Environmental > Terrestrial > Soil > Unclassified >... | reverse complement strand
GCTGCGTGACGCCCGGCCCTCCGGGACGTCGGACACCACCGACACCGGATACGCGGTCCGCGTGGTGCACGGCGGGGCGTGGGGTTTCGCCTCCGGCGTGGACATGACGATGGACGCCGCGGCGAAGGTGGCCTCGCAGGCCGTCGCCATGGCCAAGCTGTCGGCGAAGGTGATCGCGGCGGCCGGATCCGACGAGAGGGTCGAGCTGGCGGACGAGCCGGTGCACGGCGAGCGGACCTGGGTGTCGGCGTACGACGTCGACCCGTTCTCCGTGCCGGACGACGAGAAGGCCGCGCTGCTCGCCGGGTGGAGTGCGCGGCTACTGGCCGCCGACGGGGTGGCGCACGTGGACGCCTCCCTGACGACGGTCCACGAGAACAAGTTCTACGCGGACACCGCCGGCACCGTCACCACCCAGCAGCGGGTGCGGGTCCATCCGCAGCTGACCGCGGTGGCCGTGGACGGCGGGACCGGCGAGTTCGACTCGATGCGGACGATCGCCCCGCCGGTGGGCCGGGGCTGGGAGTACCTCACGGGCACCGGCTGGGACTGGGACGCCGAGCTGGAGCGCATCCCGGACCTGCTGGCCGAGAAGATGCGGGCTCCGAGCGTCGAGGCGGGGTCCTACGACCTGGTCGTCGACCCCTCCAACCTGTGGCTGACGATTCACGAGTCGATCGGCCACGCCACCGAGCTGGACCGGGCTCTGGGCTACGAGGCGGCCTACGCGGGAACCTCGTTCGCGACCTTCGACCAGCTGGGGAAGCTGGCCTACGGCTCCCCCGTGATGAACGTGACCGGTGACCGCACCGCCGAGCACGGGCTCGCGACCATCGGTTACGACGACGAGGGCGTCGCGGCGCAGTCCTGGGACCTGGTCAGGGACGGCACGCTGGTGGGCTACCAGACGGACCGCAGGATCGCGAAGCTGACGGGACTGGGCCGGTCCAACGGGTGCGCGTACGCGGACTCGCCGGGCCACGTCCCCGTGCAGCGCATGGCGAACGTGTCGCTGCAGCCGGATCCGGGCGGGCTGTCGACGGAGGACCTGATCGGCGGGGTGGAGCGCGGGATCTACGTGGTCGGCGACCGGTCCTGGTCGATCGACATGCAGCGCCACAACTTCCAGTTCACCGGCCAGCGGTTCTTCCGGATCGAGAACGGCAGGCTGGCGGGCCAGCTGCGGGACGTCGCGTACCAGGCGACGACCACGGACTTCTGGGGCTCGATGGAGAAGGTCGGGGGCCCGCAGACCTACGTCCTGGGCGGTGCCTTCAACTGCGGCAAGGCCCAGCCGGGCCAGGTCGCGGCCGTCTCCCACGGCTGCCCCTCCGCCCTCTTCCGAGGCGTGAACATCCTCAACACGACGCAGGAGGCCGGGCGATGAGCCGCGCCAGCAAGCCGTACGAGATCGTCGAGCGGGCGCTCTCGCTGTCCACCGCCGACGGCTGTGTGGTGATCGCGGACGAGAACTCCTCCGCCAACCTCCGCTGGGCCGGCAACGCGCTGACCACGAACGGGGTGACCCGTGGCCGCACCCTGACCGTGATCGCGACCGTCGACGGCGCGCAGGGGACGGCGTGCGGTGTGGTGACGCGTTCGGCCGTCACGGCCGACGACCTGGAACCGCTCGTGCGGGCCGCGGAGGCCGCCGCGCGCGGTGCCGGGCCGGCCGAGGACGCGCAGCCGCTGGTGTCCGGGGTCCCGGCGTCCGCCGACTTCACGGAACCGCCGGCGGAGACCGGATCCGACGTCTTCGCCGACTTCGCCCCGGCGCTCGGCGACGCCTTCGCGCGGGCCCGCTCGGGCGGCCGCGAGCTGTACGGCTTCGCGAACCACGAGATGACCTCCACCTACCTGGGGTCGTCCACGGGGGTGCGGCTGCGCCACGACCAGCCGAACGGGACCCTGGAGCTGAACGCCAAGTCCCCCGACCGGACCAGGTCCGCCTGGGCAGGCCGGGCGACCCGGGACTTCAAGGACGTCGACCCGGCCGCGCTCGACACGGAGCTCGCCCGCCGGCTCGGCTGGGCCGAGCGGCGGATCGAGCTGCCGGCCGGCCGGTACGAGACGTTGCTTCCCCCGACGGCGGTGGCGGACCTGCTGATCTACCAGTACTGGTCGGCGTCGGCACGGGACGCCGCCGAGGGCCGGACGGTCTTCTCGCGGCCCGGGGGCGGTACACGTGTCGGGGAGAAGCTCTCGGGCCTGCCGCTCACGCTGCGCAGCGACCCGTACGCGCCGGGGCTGGAGTCGGCCCCGTTCGTGATCGCCCACGCGTCCGGGGACGGGGACTCCGTCTTCGACAACGGGCTGCCGCTGGCCCCGACGGACTGGATCGCGGGCGGCAAGCTGGAGCGGCTGACCGCCACCCGCCACTCGGCGGGGCTGACGGGCCTTCCCGTCGCGCCGGCCATGGACAACCTCGTCCTGGACGGCGGCGGCGAGCGGTCCCTGGACGAGATGGTCGCCGCGACGACCGGCCGCGCCCTGCTGCTGACGTGCCTCTGGTACATCCGGGAGGTGGACCCGGCGACCCTGCTGCTGACCGGGCTGACCCGGGACGGGGTCTATCTGGTGGAGGACGGCGAGGTCGTCGGCGAGGTGAACAACTTCCGGTTCAACGAGTCGCCGGTCGGGCTGCTGTCCCGGGCGTCGGAGGCGGGCCGTACGGAGAAGACGCTGCCGCGCGAGTGGGGCGACTACTTCACCCGTGCCGCGATGCCCCCGCTGCGCGTCCCGGACTTCCACATGAGCTCGGTCAGCCGGGGCGTATGACCCCCATAGACTGACCGGACAACCCATCGAACACCCAGAGGAGAGAAACGACCGTGACGGACATCGTCGACGAGCTGAAGTGGCGCGGGCTGTTCGCCCAGTCCACCGACGAGGACGCACTGCGCAAGGCTCTCGCGGACGGCCCGGTCACCTTCTATTGCGGTTTCGACCCGACCGCGGCGAGCCTGCACGTGGGCCATCTCGTGCAGGTGCTCACCATGCGCCGGCTCCAGCTCGCCGGGCTGAAGCCGCTCGCCCTGGTCGGCGGCGCCACCGGCCAGATCGGTGACCCGCGGCCGACCGCGGAGCGCACGCTGAACGACCCGGAGACCATCGCCGCGTGGGTCCAGCGGCTGCGCGGGCAGATCGAGCCCTTCCTCACCTTCGAGGGCCCGAACGCCGCCACCATGGTGAACAACCTGGACTGGACCGCGGGTCTGTCCGCGATCGAGTTCCTCCGGGACATCGGCAAGCACTTCCGGGTCAACAAGATGCTCACCAAGGACTCGGTGGCCCGTCGGCTGGAGTCGCAGGAGGGCATCAGCTACACCGAGTTCAGCTACCAGCTCCTCCAGGGCATGGACTTCCTGGAGCTGTACCGGCGCCACGGGTGCACCCTCCAGCAGGGCGGCAGCGACCAGTGGGGCAACCTCACCGCGGGCATCGACCTGATCCACCGCCTGGAGCCGGGCGCCGCCGTGCACGCGCTGGCGACGCCGCTGATGGTGAAGGCGGACGGCACCAAGTTCGGCAAGTCCGAGAGCGGCGCCGTCTGGCTCGACCCCGAGATGACGACGCCCTACGCGTTCTACCAGTTCTGGCTGAACGTGGACGACCGGGACATCTCGACGTACATGCGCATCCTCAGTTTCCGGAGCCGCGAGGAGCTGGAGGAGCTGGAGAAGCTCACCGAGGAGCGGCCTCAGGCGCGTTCGGCGCAGCGGTCGCTGGCCGAGGAGCTGACGACGCTGGTGCACGGCGGTGAGCAGTGCGCGGCGGTCATCGCGGCGTCGAAGGCGCTGTTCGGCCAGGGTGAGCTCGGCGAACTGGACGAGGCGACGCTGAGCGCCGCCCTGTCCGAGGTGCCGCACGCCCGGGTCACCGAGCTGGGCCCGGTGGTGGACCTGCTGGTCGAGGTCGGACTGTCCGCGAGCAAGTCGGCGGCCCGTCGCACGGTCAAGGAGGGCGGGGCCTACGTGAACAACGCGAAGGTCACGGACGGCGAGAGTGCCCCCTCGGCGGACGAGCTGCTGCACGGGCGCTGGCTGGTCCTGCGCAGGGGCAAGAAGAACCTGGCCGCCGTCGAGGTCACGGCGGGCTGACGCCGGGGAGCACGACGCCGCGGCCGGTCACGCGTCACGCGTGACCGGCCGCGGCGTTCCCACGTCCGGGGGTCAGGTTCTCCGGGTCCCGCTCCTGTTGCCCCTGATGGACTGCCAGACCATGTCGCCGACACCGACGACGGCGATGGCGCCGATCAGCTGCAGCAGGTGCCGGATCCAGTCGATCCCCTTGGTGTCGTTGACGCCGATCCAGGTCGCGACGGCGTTGCCGAGGATGCTGCCGAGGATGCCGAACACCACCGTCAGCCAGAGGGGGATGTCCTGCTTCCCCGGCAGGATCGCCCGGGCGATCACACCCAGCACCAGACCTACGATGATTGCCCACAGCCAGCCCATGTCGCCTCCTCGCGCGGCGCGGTGTGCGCACGTTCACCCAGTCTCGGCGCACCGGACGTACGCCGCATGCCGGACAGGTCCGTACGTGGAACTGCGGTTCGAACCCGTATGGGCGGACGTGCCCCGGTCTCGAACACGGCCGGCCGCGGGCGTACCGTGGGAGCGGCACCGTCCGGGGAAGTCCGGCACAGAGATCTGGTGGTGGAATCACGATGCGGAAGCAGAGCGGCCCGGAGGTTTTCCGGATCACGGGTGCCCGGCAGGGCCTCGCCGACGACGTGCGCGGCCGGCAGCGGCGGTACATCATCTCGATGTCCGTACGCACCGTCTCCGTGGTGCTGGCCGCGACCCTGTGGAACGTCGAGAGGCATGTGGCCGTGGTGGCGCTCGCGCTGGGCGTCCTGCTTCCCTACGTCGCGGTCGTCATCGCCAACGCGGGTCGTGAGAACGCTCCTTCGCTCCCCTCCACGTTCGTGCCGGCGCCGATGCGGCCGGCTCTCGGAACGGCTCCTGCGGCGGCCCCCGCGGAGCCCGCCGCGGAACCCGGTCCCACCGGCCGTGGCGCGGGAACGCGCCCGGCCGACTGACCGGCGGGCGCACTCCGGGGGCCGTGGGAAGAGCCCGGGTCAATCATGACGATCCCGTGCACCGGATCCCGGGGCCCGTGCCATACTTCGTGTGCGCTCCGCATCCCCCGTCGGAGCGACGGACCGACGCCGGGCAGCTCCCCCCGTGGCTGCCCGGCGTCGCCATTCTCCGGCGGGGATGCGCCGCGGAGCCCTCCGGAAGGAGGCTTAGGGTTGGGGCCGTGAACCTCTTCGAGACCTCCGCCGAGAGCGCCACCGGCGCACCGGTCTGTTCAGCCAAGGGCTGCCGCGCCGATGCCGTGTGGGTGCTCGCCTGGAACAACCCGAAGCTGCACACACCCGAGCGCCGCAAGACCTGGCTGGCCTGCGACGAGCACCGGGAGCACCTCTCCTCGTTCCTCGACGTGCGCGGTTTCCTCAAGGACGTCGTGACGCTCGCGGAGTGGGAGTCCTCAGCCGCCGATCGCTGACATCGGGCGGTCGGGCTGCAGGAAGGCCGGGTCGTCGAGACCGGAGCCCGCCTTCTTGCCCCACATCGCGAGCTTCCAGATCCTGGCGATCTCCTCGTCCGGGGCACCGGAGCGCAGGGCGCCGCGCAGGTCCGTCTCCTCGCGCGCGAAGAGGCAGGTGCGGACCTGGCCGTCGGCGGTGAGCCGGGTGCGGTCACAGGCCCGGCAGAAGGGCCTGGTCACCGAGGCGATGACGCCGACGCGGTGCGGGCCGCCGTCCACGGTCCAGCGCTCCGCGGGGGCGGATCCCCGCTCCTCGTCGTCCTCCGCGGTGAGGGCGAAGCGTGTGCGCAGCGAGGCGAGGATGTCGCCTGCCGTGATCATGCCGTCGCGCTTCCAGCCGTGCTGGGCGTCGAGCGGCATCTGTTCGATGAAGCGGAGTTCGTAGGAGTTCTCCACGGCCCAGGCCAGCAGTTCGGGGGCCTCGTCGGCGTTGAGGCCGGGCATCAGGACGGAGTTGACCTTGACGGGGGTGAGTCCCGCCTCGCGGGCGGCCTCGAGCCCTTCCAGTACGTCCTTGTGCCGGTCGCGGCGGGTGAGCGTCGTGAAGACGTCGGGACGCAGGGTGTCCAGGGACACGTTGACGCGGTCCAGTCCGGCCGCCTTCAGTGCGGAGGCGGTGCGCTTGAGCCCGATGCCGTTGGTCGTGAGCGACATTCTGGGCCGGGGCTCCAGGGCGGCGCACCGCTCGACGATGGAGACGAGGCCGGGGCGCAGCAGCGGCTCACCGCCGGTGAAGCGGACCTCGGTGACACCCAGCTCCGTGACGGCGACCCGGACGAGCCGGACGATCTCGTCGTCGCTGAGCAGATCGGTCTTGGAGAGCCACTGCAGGCCTTCCTCGGGCATGCAGTAGGTGCAGCGGAGGTTGCACTTGTCGGTCAGAGAGACACGCAGGTCGGTGGCGACCCGGCCGTAGGTGTCGATGAGCACTGTGGGCCTCCCCCGGTGATGTCCGCGGTTGCGGTCTGACACCTCCGAGACTACGCGAGGCCTCCGGCATCGGGGGGGCGCGGTTGGCACGAGGTGCGCCGGGGCCCCGTCGTAGGGATCTACGACGGGGCCCCGGCGGGGCACGGCGGGCGCGGGGGCGTCAGTGGGCCCCGGTGCCGGTGAGGGACTTGACCTCGAGTTCGGCGTACTTGCCCTTGTCCGGCTCCTCCTTCGAGAGGACCGAGCCGACCCAGCCGAGCAGGAAGCCCAGCGGGATGGAGATGAGACCGGGGTTCTCCAGGGGGAACCAGGCGAAGTCCACGTCCGGGAACATCGAGCTGGCCTTCCCGGAGACGACCGGGGAGAACAGCACCAGGACGACGGACGAGGCGAGACCGCCGTAGATCGACCAGAGGGCGCCCTGGGTGGTGAAGCGCTTCCAGAAGAGGCTGTAGAGGATGGTCGGCAGGTTGGCCGACGCGGCCACGGCGAAGGCGAGGGCCACGAGTCCGGCGACGTTCAGGTCGCGTGCCATGGCGCCGAGGGCGATGGAGACGACACCGATCGCGACGGTGGCCCAGCGGGCCGCGCTCATCTCCTCCTTCTCGGTGGCCTTCCCCTTGCGGATGACGTTGGCGTAGATGTCGTGGGCGAAGGAGGACGAGGAGGCGAGGGTGAGGCCCGCGACGACGGCGAGGATCGTGGCGAAGGCCACCGCGGAGATCACGGCGAGCATGATGGCGCCCCCCGTGGTGCCGACCCCTCCGAGGTACTCGGCGAGCTGCGGTGCCGCCGCGTTCCCCGCCGGGTTCTTCGCCTTGATCTCCTCGGGCCCGATGAGCGCCGCGGCGCCGAAGCCGAGGGCGATCGTCATGAGGTAGAAGGCGCCGATGATGCCGATGGCCCAGTTCACGGACTTGCGGGCGGCCTTGGCGGTCGGGACGGTGTAGAAGCGGATCAGGATGTGCGGGAGTCCGGCGGTGCCGAGGACGAGCGCGATGCCGAGCGAGATGAAGTCCAGCTTCGAGACGTCCGTGGCGCCGTACTTGAGGCCGGGCTCCAGGAACGCCGCGCCGTGGCCGCTCTTCTCCGCCGCGGTGCCGAGCAGGTCGGAGACGTTGAAGTCGAACTTCCACAGCACCATCAGGGTCATCAGCAGGGCGCCGGCGATGAGCAGCACGGCCTTGACCATCTGCACCCAGGTGGTGCCCTTCATCCCCCCGATGGTGACGTAGACGATCATGAGGACGCCGACCAGTGCCACGATGAGGATCTTGCCCGCGTCGCTGGTGATGCCGAGCAGCAGCGAGACGAGGACGCCCGCGCCCGCCATCTGGGCCAGCAGGTAGAAGATCGACACGACGATGGTGGAGACTCCCGCGGCGGTGCGCACCGGCCGCTGGCGCATCCGGTAGGCGAGGACGTCGCCCATGGTGTAGCGGCCCGAGTTGCGCAGCGGCTCGGCGACGAGCAGCAGGGCGACGAGCCAGGCGACGAGGAAGCCGATGGAGTAGAGGAAGCCGTCGTAGCCGAAGAGGGCGATGGCGCCGGCGATGCCGAGGAAGGACGCCGCCGACATGTAGTCGCCGGAGACGGCCAGGCCGTTCTGGAAGGCGGTGAACTGCCGCCCGCCGGCGTAGAAGTCCGACGCGCTCTTGGTCTGCCGGCCGGCCCAGACGGTGATGCCCAGCGTCGCGGCGACGAAGACGGCGAAGAGCGTGATGATCAGCGGGCGGTGCTCGGCCGTCGACGACGACGCGGCGAGCTGGATCACGGGATGCGATGCGTACGCGGCGCTCATGCGTCGCCCTCCAGACGTGACTTGATGGCCGCCGCCTGCGGGTCGAGCTTGTTCGTGGCGTGGCGCGAGTAGAACCAGGCGATGAGGAACGTGGTGGCGAACTGAGCGAGGCCGAAGACGAAGGCGACGTTGAAGTTCGCGAAGACGATCTTGCTCATGAAGACGTCGGCGTAGCTGGACAGCAGCACGTACAGCAGATACCAGGCGATGAAGCCGATGGTCAGCGGAAAGGCGAAGGAGCGGTGGGAGCGGCGCAGCTCGGCGAACTCCGTGCTGTCCTGCGCCTCGAGGAACGCCTCGGTCGTGGGCTGGACGGGGCTGCCGTCCTCGGGGCTCTGGGGCGGCGGTGCTTCGGTGACCACGGATTCTCCTCGCGACGCGGGTGCGGTGATGGGGACGTTGGCTTTCACGGGGAGTCCTCTGCTGAGTGACGGGGGCTGATCGCACGACTCCCTGTGCAACGGCACGGAGAGCGTGGCGAAGCGGTTCACCGCAGGTTCGGTCCTCCTGGGGAGGCACTCGTGTACGCGACTCCCGGAGGTCACACCTCGAACTCACTTGCCCGCATTCATTGATGTGCCGGGAAGATCAGCGATAGCTTCACTGGTCATGTACCGGACCGGACACGCCTGTGTCCGGTTCCACGGCACGGATGATGTGGAGAACCCATGGCTCATCTGGCATCCCGACGGACTCGCGTACTCACGCTGCCCGTCGGACTCGCGCTCACGGCCTCGCTCGGCTTCCTCCCGACCGGGACCGCGGCCGCGGCACCCGCGGACGAGCAGCCCGCGGCGCAGGTGCGGACGGACGGCCCCGAGCTGTCGTACGTCGTGAACACGCGGGCGGGTCACGGCACCGTCAAGCAGGTGCGGAAGGCGATATGCGCGGCCGGCGGGACCGTCGTGACGTCGTACGACACGATAGGTGTCATCGTCGTCCACTCGCAGAACCCGGACTTCGGCGCGACGATCCGCAAGGCCAAGGGCGTCCAGTCCGCGGGCGCCACGCGCACCAGCCCCATCGCTCCGGCCGCGACGAAGGACATCGGGGTCGAGCAGCCCCTGACCGCCGCGCAGGCGCAGGCGGCGTCGGCGGACGCGGCGGCGGGCCAGGACCCGCTGGAACCCCTGCAGTGGGACCTCCCCGCCATCAAGGCGGACCAGGCGCACAAGAAGTCCCTGGGCAGCAGCAAGGTCACGGTCGCCGTCATCGACACGGGCGTGGACGACACCCACCCGGACCTGGCGCCGAACTTCGACCGCGGCGCCTCGGTGAACTGCGTGTCCGGCGCCCCTGACACCACGGACGGCGCCTGGCGGCCCGCGGCCGGGGAGAGCGACCACGGCACGCACGTGGCGGGCACCATAGCCGCGGCCAAGAACGGCACCGGGATCACCGGCGTCGCGCCGGGCGTGAAGGTCTCCGGCATCAAGGTGTCCACACCGGCCGGCCTGTTCTACACCGAGGCCGTCGTCTGCGGCTTCGTGTGGGCCGCCGAGCACGGTGTCGACGTGACGAACAGCAGCTACTACACCGACCCGTGGCTGTTCAACTGCAAGAACGACCCGGACCAGGGCGCCCTGGTCGAGGCGGTCACCCGCGCGACCCGCTACGCGGAGCGCAAGGGCGTCGTCAACGTCGCCGCGGCCGGCAACTCCGACCACGACCTGGCCCTCGACGCCATCGAGGACTCGACGAGCCCCGACGACTCGACGCCGGTCACCCGCACGGTCGACCCGAGCGCCTGCCCCGACATCCCGACCATGCTGCCGGGCGTCGTGACGGTCTCCGCGACGGGTGCGAAGAACCTCAAGTCCTCCTACTCGAACTACGGACTCGGGGTCATCGACGTGGCCGCTCCGGGCGGTGACTCGACGCGCTACCAGACGCCCGAGGCGCCCGCCGACAACGGTCTGATCCTCTCGACGCTGCCCGGTGGCCGCTTCGGCTACAAGGCCGGTACGTCGATGGCGTCGCCGCACGTCGCGGGTGTCGCGGCGCTGATCAAGTCGACCCACCCGCACGCCTCATCGGCCGCGGTGAAGGCGCTGCTGACGCTCCAGGCGGACGCCACCGCGTGCGGCGAGCCGTACGACATCGACGGTGACGGCACCGTCGACGCGGTCTGCGAGGGCGGCAAGCGGTACAACGGCTTCTACGGAGCCGGAATCGTGGACGCGCTGGACGCGGTCCGCAAGTAGGGCATGACGGAGGGGCCGGGGACAGCTGTCCCCGGCCCCTCCGTGTTCCATCCCTAGCGTTCCGTGCGGCTGCTACGGCTTGATCAGGACCTTGAGCGCCGTGCGCTCGTCCATCGCCTTGTAGCCGCCCGGCACCCCGTCCAGCCCGACCGACAGGTCGAAGACGGGCGACGGGTCGATCGTGCCGTCGAGCACGTCGGGGAGCAGTTCCGGGATGTAGGTGCGCACCGGGGCGACGCCGCCGCGCAGGGTGATGTTCCGGTCGAACATCGCGTCGAGGTCGATCCCGGTGCCGCTGCCGTGCGGGACTCCGACGTATCCGACGGAGCCGCCGTCGCGGGTGATCCCTACCGCCGTGCGCATCGACTGCTCGGTGCCGACGGCCTCGATCACGGCGTGGGCGCCCGCGCCGCCGGTCAGTTCCCGTACGGCGGCGACGGCTGCTTCGCCGCGCTCGGCGACGACGTCGGTGGCGCCGAACGCCCGGGCGATGTCGGTACGTGCCTGGTGGCGGCCCAGTGCGATGATCCGCTCGGCGCCGAGCCGCTTGGCCGCCATGACGCCGCAGAGGCCGACCGCACCGTCACCGACGACCGCGACCGTGCTGCCGGGCCTCACGCCCGCGCCGAGTGCGGCGTGGTGACCGGTGCCGAGCACGTCGGAGAGCGCGAGGAGCGCGGTGAGCAGCCGGTCGTCGGACGCGGCCGCCGCCGGGAGCTTGACCAGGGTGCCGTCGGCGAAGGGGACACGCACGGCTTCGCCCTGGCCGCCGTCCGAACCGACCGACCCCCAGAAGCCGCCCCGCGGGCAGGAGGTGGTGAGTCCTTCGGCGCAGTAGGCGCAGG
>Ga0164306_10001200_pt1 | contig 11342 bp, 11 predicted proteins | sample Whisoiple_242_MG_FD_110213 | JGI IMG/M metagenome (GOLD analysis project Ga0164306, IMG submission 110213) | Soil microbial communities amended with fresh organic matter from upstate New York, USA - Whitman soil sample_242_MG | ecosystem: Environmental > Terrestrial > Soil > Unclassified >... | reverse complement strand
GCTCCGGAGCACAAGGCGCCCGCGGCCGTCGACGATGCGTACGCGGCGTATCTGTGGGCGCGCGAGCATGCCGCCGAACTCGGCGCCGATCCGGCCAGAGTGGCCGTCGGCGGGGACAGCGCAGGCGGCAACCTCGCTGCGGTGGTGGCGCTGCGTGCCCGCGACGAAGGCGTGCCGTCGCCCCTACTGCAACTCTTGCTGTATCCGATCACCAACTTCGCTGGCCGGACCCGGTCAATGGGTCTGTTCGCCGACGGATTCTTCCTCCGCCGCTGGGACATGGACTTCGCTCAGGACAAATACATCGGGGACTCGGGCGTCGACCCGACCGATCCCCGGGTGTCACCGCTGCTGGCCGACGACCTGTCCGGGCTGCCGCCCAGCATCCTCGTCACCGCGGGCTTCGACCCGCTGCGCGATGAAGGCCGCCAATATGCCGAGGCACTGCGCGCAGCGGGGAACACCGTCGACGCACGGGAGTTCGGCTCTCTGATCCACGCCTTCCCCAATTTCTTCGGCCTGGGTGGCGGCGCTGCGACGGCGACCTACGAGATCATTTCGGCCCTGCGCGCCCATCTGAGCCGCAGCTGACAAAGCGGGAGACCCTCGCCGGTACCCTTGACCGCGTGGCCACGAATTCCAAGAAGAACGCCCGCTACGACCTCAACGCCGCCGATCGCAGGCGCAACCTGTTCATTCAGGTTGGTTTGACCGCGATCGTCGTGCTGCTCGGCGTCGGGTTGGTGCTCTACATCGTGATGGGCGCGGACAAGAAACCTGAGGCCGGTGAAACCAAGTCGATCCAGGTGTCGTCGAGCAAGCTCATCACCAAGGAGGGCGGCACCGAACCCAAGGCCGTGGTGTCGCTTTACGAGGACTTCCTGTGCCCGCACTGCGGCGAATTCGAGCAGAAGTTCGGACCGACGATCAACCACCTCATCGACAGCGGAGCCATCCGGGCGGACTACAACATGGTCGCCATCCTCGATTCTCCGAGCAACGCGAACTACTCGTCGCGCTCGGGCGCTGCCGCCTACTGCGTCGCCGACGAGTCGAAGGACGCATTCCGTCGCTTCCACGCCGCGCTGTACGCGCAGCAGCCGGGAGAAACCGGCGCCAGCTTCCCCGATGACGCACGCCTGATCGAGATCGCCAGGCAGGCAGGTGCCGGCGGCACCGTGCCGGACTGCATCAACAAGGGCAAGTACGTCTCGATGGTCGAGGGCCTTGCGAGCGCTTCCGGAATCCAGTCCACCCCGACGGTCAAGGTCAACGGTCAGGAGTTCGACGTCAGCACGTCGACGCCCGAGGATCTGGTCGCGCAGATCAAGACGATCGTCGGTGACGTGCCCGGCCTGATGTCCAAGCCGGAAGCCCCGACTCCGACCGCGCCGCCGGGCGCGCCATGACCGTCACCGACAGCCCCGCCGAGCCCGCGACCGGCGAGGCGCGGCGGGGCGTCGAGGTGCGCACCCCGAGCGCGGTGTGGGTGCTGATCGCCGGCGCTGTCGGCCTGGCCGCCGCTCTGACGCTGACGGTCGAGAAGATCGAGATTCTGATCAACCCCGATTACGTGCCGTCATGCAGCATCAACCCGGTGCTGTCCTGCGGTTCGGTGATGATCACGCCACAGGCGTCCGCGTTCGGCTTCCCGAACCCGCTCATCGGCATCGTTTCCTTCACCATCGTGGTCGTCACCGGCTTGCTGGCGGTCGCCAAAGTCCGCCTGCCGCGCTGGTATTGGGGTGGGCTGGCGCTCGGCACGCTGCTCGGGGTGGGGTTCATCCACTGGCTGATCTTCCAGAGCCTGTACCGCATCGGCGCGCTGTGCCCGTACTGCATGGTGGTCTGGGCGGTCACCGTCCCGCTCCTCGTCGTGGTGGCGTCCATCGCGCTGGCGCCACAATTGGAAAGCGGGGTGGCGCGGGTCGTTCATCAGTGGCGCTGGTCGCTGGTCACGCTGTGGTTCACCGCGCTGATTCTGATGATCCTGGTGCGGTTCTGGAACTACTGGTCGACGCTGATCTAACCGCCGCCCAGTGAGTCGGCGTTAGGGTTCTCGAGTGATCTCCAAAATCCTGGTGGCCAACCGCGGAGAGATTGCGATCCGCGCGTTTCGCGCCGCCTATGAGATGGGGATCACCACCGTCGCGGTGTATCCCTATGAGGATCGCAACTCCCAGCACCGGTTGAAGGCCGACGAGTCGTACCAGATCGGGGAGACCGGCCACCCGGTTCGCGCATACCTGTCCGTCGACGAGATCATCCGGGTCGCGCGACAGGCCGGCTGCGACGCGGTCTACCCGGGATACGGGTTCCTCTCGGAGAATCCCGATCTGGCTGCGGCCTGCGCGCAGGCGGGCATCACCTTTGTCGGGCCCGGTGCCGATGTGCTGGAGCTGACCGGCAACAAGGCGCGCGCCATCGCGGCGGCGAGGTCTGCGGGGCTGCCGGTGCTGACGTCATCGGCGCCGTCGGCGTCGGTCGACGAACTGGTCAGCGCTGCCGCCGGGATGGAGTTCCCGCTGTTTGTGAAGGCGGTGTCGGGAGGTGGCGGCCGCGGCATGCGCCGGGTGACCGAAGCCGCCGCGCTGCCTGAGGCGATCGAGGCGGCCAGCCGGGAGGCCGAGTCGGCATTCGGCGATCCGAATGTTTATCTCGAGCAGGCGGTGCTCAACCCGCGACACATCGAAGTTCAGATCCTCGCCGACCGGCACGGCAATGTGATGCACCTGTTCGAACGCGACTGCAGTCTGCAGCGTCGTCACCAGAAGGTCATCGAGCTGGCGCCCGCGCCGAACCTGCCCGAGGAGCTTCGGGACAAGATGTGCGCCGACGCCGTCGCGTTCGCCCGCCAGATCAACTACTCGTACGCGGGCACCGTTGAGTTCCTTCTCGACGAGCGCGGACACCACGTGTTCATCGAGATGAACCCGCGGATACAGGTGGAACACACCGTCACCGAGGAAATCACCGACGTCGACCTGGTCGCCAGCCAGATGCGTATCGCCGACGGCGAGACGCTCGAGGAGCTCGGGCTGTCCCAGGAGACGTTGACCGTCCACGGCGCAGCGATGCAGTGCCGGATCACCACCGAGGACCCGGCCAACGGCTTCCGTCCCGACACCGGCCGCATCACCGGCTACCGCTCTCCGGGCGGCGCGGGCATCCGGCTGGACGGCGGCACCAACCTGGGTGCGGAGATCAGCGCGCACTTCGACTCGATGCTGGTCAAACTCACCTGTCGCGGCCGCGATTTCTCCACGGCGATCTCCCGCGCGCGCCGCGCGCTTGCCGAGTTCCGGATCAGGGGCGTGTCGACAAACATTCCGTTCCTGATGGCGGTGGTCAACGACCCCGATTTCCGGGCGGGCCGGGTCACCACGTCCTTCATCGATCAGCGGCCCTACCTGCTGACCGCGCGCACACCCGCCGACCGCGGCACCAAGATCCTGAACTACCTGGCCGAAGTCACGGTGAATCAGCCGCACGGCCCGCGTCCGTCCACGGTGTATCCGCACGACAAGCTGCCGGATATCGATCTGACGACCCCGCCGTCGCCCGGCAGTAAGCAGAAGCTGACCGAGGCGGGTCCGGAGGGGTTCGCGCGGTGGATGCGCGATTCCGCGGCCGTCGGTGTCACCGACACCACGTTCCGCGACGCGCATCAGTCGCTGCTGGCGACGCGGGTGCGCACGAACGGGCTGCTGATGGTGGCGCCCTACATCGCCAGGATGACGCCGCAGCTGCTGTCCATCGAATGCTGGGGCGGCGCGACTTATGATGTGGCGCTTCGGTTCTTGAAGGAAGACCCGTGGGAACGGCTGGCCGCCCTGCGGGAGGCGGTACCGAACATCTGCTTGCAGATGCTGCTGCGCGGACGAAACACCGTCGGCTACACCCCGTACCCGGAGCTGGTCACCACCGCGTTCGTCGAGGAAGCGACGGCCACCGGCATCGACATCTACCGCATCTTCGACGCGCTGAACAACGTCGAGTCGATGCGTCCCGCGATCGACGCCGTACGCGAAACTGGCACGGCGATAGCCGAAGTCGCGATGAGCTACACGGGTGACCTTTCGGACCCCGGCGAGAACCTGTACACACTGGACTACTACCTCAAGCTCGCCGAGCAGATCGTCGACGCCGGCGCGCATGTGCTGGCGATCAAGGACATGGCCGGGCTGCTGCGCCCGCAGGCCGCCGCGGCGTTGGTCGGCGCGCTGCGCAGCCGGTTCGACCTTCCGGTGCATGTGCACACCCATGACACTCCCGGCGGTCAGCTGGCCACCTATCTGTCGGCGTGGCAGGCCGGCGCCAGCGCCGTCGACGGCGCCGCCGCGCCACTGGCAGGCACCACCAGTCAGCCCGCGTTGTCGTCGATAGTGGCCGCTGCCGCACACACCGAATACGACACCGGCCTTTCGCTCGCCGCGGTGTGCGAACTGGAGCCTTACTGGGAAGCGCTGCGAAAGGTGTACGCGCCGTTCGAATCCGGGCTGCCGGCACCGACGGGACGCGTATATCGCCATGAGATCCCCGGCGGTCAACTGAGCAACCTGCGCCAGCAGGCCATCGCGCTGGGGCTGGGGGACCGGTTCGAGCAGATCGAGGAGAACTACGCCGCTGCCGACCGCATCCTCGGCCGTTTGGTGAAGGTGACGCCGTCCTCGAAGGTGGTCGGCGACCTTGCTCTGTCATTGGTCGGGGCCGGTGTGACCGCCGACGAGTTCGCCGCCGACCCAGCGCGATTCGACATTCCCGACTCGGTCATCGAGTTCCTGCGCGGCGAGTTGGGCGACCCGCCAGGTGGCTGGCCCGAGCCCCTGCGAACCAAGGCGCTGGCGGGACGGCCACCGGCGAAGCCCACCCAGGAGCTCACCGCCGATGACGAGGCGGCGCTCACGGTCGCGGGCCCCAAGCGTCAGGCAGAGTTGAACCGCCTGCTATTCCCCGGTCCCACAAAGGAATTCGACGCGCACCGCGACCAGTACGGCGACACGTCGAGCCTGTCGGCCAACCAGTACTTCTACGGTCTGCGGCCTGGCGACGAGCACCGCGTCAAGCTCGAGCGCGGCGTCGAGCTGCTGATCGGGCTCGAGGCGATCTCCGAACCCGACGAGCGGGGTATGCGCACGGTGATGTGCATCCTCAACGGCCAGCTGCGTCCAGTTCTGGTGCGTGACCGCAGCATCGCCAGCGAGGTCCCCGCCACGGAGAAGGCCGACCGGTCCAACCCCGACCATGTCGCCGCGCCGTTCGCCGGTGTGGTCACCGTTGCGGTCGCCTCCGGCGACAAGGTCGACGCCGGACAGACCATCGCCACCATCGAGGCGATGAAGATGGAAGCGGCCATCACCGCCCCGAAGGCAGGGACCGTCAGCCGCATCGCCGTGTCCGAGACTGCGCAGGTCGAGGGCGGCGACCTACTGGTGGTGGTGAGCTGACCCGCATCGTCGCAGGCGTCCACGGCGGGCGGCGCATCGTGGTGCCCGCGCGCGGCACCCGCCCGACGACCGACCGGGTGCGCGAGTCGCTGTTCAATGTGCTGGTCGCCCGCATGGACCTGCACGGCGCATCGGTGCTCGATCTGTATGCCGGCTCCGGTGCGCTCGGGCTCGAGGCGCTGTCCCGTGGGGCAGCCAGTGCGGCGTTCGTCGAATCCGACCAGCGGGCAGCGGCGGTGATCGACAAGAACATCAAGACCCTCGGGGTCACCGGAGCCACGCTGCGTCGCGGCACGGTCGCGTCGGTGCTCGCGGCGGGCGCCGAGGCACCCGTCGACCTGGTTCTTGCCGACCCGCCCTATGAGGTGAGCGAGGCGGAGGTGAACGAGATGCTGATGGCGCTGAACGGATGCGGCTGGACCGCCGAGGGCAGCGTCGTCGTCGTCGAGCGCGCCGCATCTGGGCCGGAGCTGACTTGGCCGGACGGCTGGCAGCAGTGGCAGGCCCGCCGCTACGGCGACACCCGCCTCGATATGGCAGTTCTCAACGTCGCCCCAGCGCGGCGCAAGAAAGGACCTGAGCAGCCCTGATACCGTCGTCAGCCATGAGCGGCGCGGTATGCCCGGGATCCTTCGACCCGGTGACCCTCGGCCATATCGACATCTTCGAGCGCGCGGCCGCCCAGTTCGACGAGGTCGTGGTGGCCGTCCTGGTCAACCCGAACAAGAAGGGCATGTTCGACCTCGCCGAGCGCATCGCGATGATCGAGGAGTCGACGGCACATCTGCCGAATCTCCGGGTGGAGTCGGGCCAGGGGCTGGTCGTCGACTTCGTCAAGACCCGCGGGCTGACCGCGATCGTCAAGGGCCTGCGCACCGGCACAGATTTTGAATACGAGTTGCAGATGGCTCAGATGAACAAACACGTCGCCGGGGTGGACACATTCTTCGTGGCCACCACGCCGAAGTACTCGTTCGTGTCGTCGTCCCTGGCCAAAGAGGTGGCGTCGATGGGCGGGGACGTATCTGGGCTGCTGCCCGAACCGGTGAATGTGCGGCTGCAGGGCAAGCTGAAGGGTTAGTGACGCGCGCGTCGGGTAACCACTTCAGAGGCGCGCAGCCCATTGCGCCGACCAAACCAACCGAATTACTCGGGAGATATTGCTGTGGTTGAAACATTTGTTCAGTCGACCGATGACGTCGTCAAGTTCCTCAAAGACCAGCACAACCTGATCAAGGACATGTTCGAAGAGGTGTTCTCGGCGTCGACCGATGACGCGCGTCGCAAGGCCTTCACCGAACTGCGCCAACTCCTCGCGGTGCACGAGACCGCCGAGGAAATGGTCGTTCACCCCAGGGTCCGCCAGCAGGTCGACGGCGGCGACATCATCGTCGACGCACGTCTCCTCGAGGAGCACGACGCCAAGGAACACCTGTCGGCGCTCGAGGCGATGGACATCAGCTCCAAGGAGTTCATCGACGAGTTGACGCTGTTCCGGGGCTCGGTGCTCGACCATGCTGAGCGCGAGGAACTCGAGGAGTTCACCCGGTTAGAGCGCGAGCTGGATGCCGACGACCTCAACCGGATGGCGAAGGCCGTGCTGGCCGCAGAGGCGATTGCGCCGACGCGTCCGCATCCCGGTGTCGAGTCGGCCAAGCTGAACTTCGCCGTCGGCCCATTCGCCTCGATGCTCGACCGCGCTCGCGACGCGATAAAGAGCGCCCTCGGCTAAGCGAATTCATTGATCCGGCAAAGACCGTCCGCGGAGCTGACTCCGCCGGGCGGTCTTTGTTCTGCCCCACGTGCCAATCACGACGGCATTGACATAATGTGATCCCAGATAAGGGGCGGGCCTGGTGTGCCGCTGAAAGCCGGCCGGCGACACACCGGCGGCGTTAGCGTAGTCACAGGGGTAACACCAGGCACACTAGTAACAACAACTACGCCTGGAGGGTGTGCCGTGTACCGAGTATTTGAGGCTCTCGACGAGCTTGGCGCGATCGTCGAAGAAGCGCGCGGTGTTCCGATGACGGCAGGCTGTGTGGTGCCACGCGGCGACGTGCTCGAGCTGGTCGACGACATCAAGGACGCCATCCCCGGCGAACTCGACGATGCGCAGGACGTGCTCGATGCGCGTGACCAGCTCCTGAACGAGGCCAGGGAGCACTCGGGATCGATGGTGGCGACGGCCAGCGCGGAGGCCGACTCGATGCTGAACCACTCCCGTGCCGAAGCCGACCGGCTGCTGTCCGACGCCAAGGCGCAGGCAGACCGCATGGTCGCCGAGGCGCGTCAACACAGCGAGCGAATGGTCGGCGAAGCTCGCGAGGAAGCCGCTCGCATCAGCGCGACGGCAAAGCGCGAATACGAAGCCAGCGCGGGTCGGGCGAAGGCTGAGGCGGATCGCCTGATCGAGAGCGGCAACCTGTCCTATGAGAAGGCCGTCCAGGAGGGCATCAAGGAGCAGCAGCGTCTGGTGTCGCAGACCGAGACGGTGCAGTCCGCGAACGCCGAGGCCACCCGGCTCATCGACGCGGCCCATGCCGAGGCGGACCGGCTGCGCGGCGAATGCGACATCTACGTCGATAGCAAGCTCGCGGAGTTCGAGGAGTTCCTGAACGGAACGATCCGATCGGTCGGCCGTGGCCGCCATCAGTTGCGCACCGCCGCCGGTACGCACGACTACGCCACCCGCTGACCACCGCGGCGTGCGGGCTGACCCGCTCTGATACGGGTCGTAGGATCGTCGTATGGCGACGCACAGAAATTCCCGCTCGCCGCTCGTGATCAACATCGCCCGGCTGGGCCGACGGCCGGGTTCGATGATGACCTTCAACGAAACGGTGCCTGCCCCGGCGCGCATCGGTCTGGAGCTGGCGGCCATCCCCGAGGGCGCACCGCTGCAGCTCGACCTGCGCATCGAGTCGGTGTCGGAAGGTGCGCTGGTCACCGGAACGATGTCGGCGCCAACGACGGGGGAGTGCGCGCGCTGCCTTAAGCCCGTTACCGGGAACGTCGAGATCGACCTCACCGAGCTGTTCGCCTACCCCGACAGCGCGACCGAGGCGACCACCGACGCCGACGAGGTCGGACACGTCGTCAACGACTCCGTCGACCTGGAGCAGCCGATCATCGACGCCGTCGGTCTTGCGCTGCCGTTCTCGCCGCTGTGCGGCCCGGACTGCCAGGGACTGTGCCCGGATTGCGGCATACCGATGGCGACGGCCGAACCGGGCCATGGTCACGAGAAGATCGATCCGCGCTGGGCGAAGCTCTCGTCAATGCTGGAGACCGACGACAGTGACGGGTGATCGGGCCGCTCTGGTCAAGGCGCTCGGTATCGAGTTGCCCGACGAGCTGCTCACCATGGCGCTGACGCACCGCAGCTACTCCTACGAGAACGGCGGCCTGCCGACCAACGAGCGACTGGAATTCCTCGGTGACGCGGTGCTCGGGCTGACCATCACCGAGGAGCTCTACCACCGGCATCCCGATCGCTCAGAGGGCGATCTGGCCAAATTGCGTGCGAGCATCGTCAACACGCAGGCGCTGGCCGACGTCGGCCGTTCGCTGTCCGACGGCGGGCTGGGCGCCCATCTGCTGCTCGGCAAGGGCGAGGAGCACTCGGGCGGCGCCGACAAGTCGAGCATCCTGGCTGACGGTGTCGAATCCCTGCTCGGCGCAATCTATCTCGAGCACGGCCTGTCGGGCTCGCGCGAGGTGATCCTGCGACTGTTCCGTTCGCTGATCGAGACCGCGCCGACGCTCGGTGCGGGTCTCGACTGGAAGAGCAGCCTGCAGGAGCTGACCGCCGCGCGCAGCATGGGCTCACCGTCCTACCTGGTGACCGCGACCGGACCCGATCACGACAAGGAGTTCACCGCGACTGTCGTCGTGATGGACACCGAGTACGGCAGGGGCGTCGGCCGGACCAAGAAAGAGGCCGAGTTGAAGGCCGCGGCCGCGGCGTGGACGGCGCTGTCGGCCAGCAACGTCGATGCCTGAACTTCCCGAGGTCGAGGTCGTACGGCGCGGGCTCGAGGCCCACGTGGCGGGCAAGACCATCACCGCCGTGCGGGTGAACCATCCCCGTGCCGTGCGCCGTCACGAGGCGGGGCCGGCCGATCTGACGGCGCGGCTGCTGAACATGCGCATCACCGGCACCGGCCGCCGCGGCAAGTATCTGTGGCTCACCCTGAGCGATGACTCTGCTCTGGTCGTCCATCTCGGGATGAGCGGGCAGATGCTGCTGGGCCCCGTCCAAAACGAGGGCCACCTGCGCATCGCGACGTTGCTTGACGACGGAACCGCGATGAGCTTCGTCGACCAGCGCACGTTCGGCGGGTGGATGCTGACCGACGTGGTCACGGTCGACGGCACCGACGTTCCAGCGCCCGTCGCGCACATCGCCCGCGATCCGTTGGATCCCAGGTTCGACCGCGATGGCGTCGTTAACGTGTTGCGGCGCAAGCATTCCGAGATCAAGCGGCAGTTGCTCGATCAGACCGTGGTGTCGGGCATCGGGAACATCTACGCCGACGAGGCACTGTGGCGCGTCAAGATCAACGGAGCCCGGCTGGCTTCGTCTCTGAGCCGCAAGCAGCTCGGCGAGCTGCTGGATGCGGCGACGAAGGTGATGACCGACTCGCTGGGCGAGGGCGGCACGTCGTTCGACTCGCTCTATGTCAATGTCAACGGCGAATCCGGGTACTTCGAGCGATCGCTGGACGCCTACGGACGCGAAGGCGAGCCGTGCAGGCGCTGCGGCGCGGTGATGCGACGGGAGAAGTTCATGAACCGGTCGTCGTTCTACTGCCCACGGTGTCAACCAAAGCCGCGCCAGCCCCGCCCGCGCGTCCGCCGAGACTAGACTCGCCCCGCGAGCGTGCGTGTTTGCACACGACACGCCGCGAAATTGCGGTCAACTGCGCACGCTCGCGGGGCAAGGGGAGCCATGACGGAACTCTGGGTCGAGCGCACCGGTGTGCGCCGCTACACCGGCCACAGCACGCGGGGCGCGCAGGTGCTTGTCGGCAACGAGGACGTCGAGGGGGTGTTCACCCCCGGCGAGCTGATGAAGATCGCGCTCGCGGCCTGCAGCGGCATGGCCAGCGACGCGCCGCTGCAGCGCAGGCTGGGCGAGGACTACCAGGTGAGGATCTCGGTGTCCGGTGCGGCAGACCGCGAGCAGGAGCGCTATCCGCAGCTCGACGAACAGATGACGCTTGACCTGTCCGGTCTGTCGGAAGACGAGGTGGCCCGGGTACTCACCGTCGTGGAGCGGGCGATCGACCAGGTGTGCACGGTCGGACGCACCCTGAAGTCCGGGACCAAAGTGACGTTTGGGGTTAGTGGTGCAGGAGTTAGCTGAGGCTCGACTGACGGCGTGGGTGCACGGCTGCGTGCAGGGGGTTGGATTCCGGTGGTGGACCCGCTCACGAGCCCTGGAGCTGGGGCTGACGGGATACGCGTCGAACCGACCGGACGGGCGTGTCCAGGTAGTCGCGCAGGGGCCTCGCAACGACTGCCAGCGCCTGCTTGACCTGCTGGAAAGCGGCGATGCGCCGGGCCGCGTCGAGAAAGTCGTCGCGGATTGGTCAGAAGTCGGCGACGCGATAGCGGGCTTCACCGAGCGATAGCCTTTGCGGCTGTAGTGTGGCCCATCGTGCACCTCAAGAGTCTGACGCTGAAGGGCTTCAAGTCCTTTGCTTCGCCGACGACTCTGCGCTTCGAACCCGGTATCACCTGCGTCGTCGGACCCAACGGTTCCGGCAAGTCCAACGTGGTCGACGCGTTGACGTGGGTGATGGGCGAGCAGGGCGCCAAGACCCTGCGCGGCGGCAAGATGGAAGACGTCATCTTTGCAGGCACGTCGTCGCGACCGCCGCTGGGCCG
>Ga0164306_10001199_pt1 | contig 11346 bp, 10 predicted proteins | sample Whisoiple_242_MG_FD_110213 | JGI IMG/M metagenome (GOLD analysis project Ga0164306, IMG submission 110213) | Soil microbial communities amended with fresh organic matter from upstate New York, USA - Whitman soil sample_242_MG | ecosystem: Environmental > Terrestrial > Soil > Unclassified >... | reverse complement strand
GCACCGGGGACGCCGGGTACCCGCCCGGAGATCTACGCGACGGGTATGCGCAACCCGTTCCGGTTCACCGTCGACCCGGTGAGCGGCATCGTGCTGGCGACCGACACCCGCCCCGACGGCACGGTCGGGCACTTCCGGATCACGGGGGCGGGCCAGATCGGAAGTCCGTTCTGCTCGGGCGGGCTCCCCCGCGGAGCGACGGACTGCGCCCCGCGGTTCGGCGGCGCGCCGGACGCCGCCGGCCCGGGCGGCGGCATCACGATGAGCGGCCCTGTCTACGACTACGACGCGGGGAGCCTGTACCGCACCAGGTTCCCCGAGTATTTCGCCGGGAAGTGGCTGACGTACGACCCGGCGGGGCGGCGCTTCACCACGCTCTCGTTCCTGCGGGAGGACCGTACGTTCACCGACCCGCGGCTCGGACCGGTCTCCGCCGGTGAACTGCAGTCCGTCGACGCCGTGTTCGAGGACATGGAGTGGAACAGGCCGACGGCCGCGGTCTTCGGCCCGGACGGCGCGCTGTACGTCGTCGATTCCGGGCAGGACGACGGTACGGACCATGACGGGGACGACGGAGGCTCCGGGATCTTCCGGATCGACCACGTCGGCCTCGGCGCCCTGCCCGGTGCCGCCGTCACCGCCGATCGCGACAACGGCTCCGCCCCGCTCACCGTGGCCTTCACCGGTGCGGGCTCCGGGCTCCCCGGAGGCGTACCGGTGACCTACGCCTGGGACTTCGACGGCGACGGCGGCACCGACTCGACCGAGGCGAACCCCTCGTACACCTACCGCGCCGAGGGCCGGTTCACGGCGCGGCTCACGGTGACCGGGCCCCATGGGACGACGGCCGTGGCCGGCCAGGACATCACCGTGGGCAACAACCGGCCCCGGATCACCGTCCGCCGGCCCGCGGACGGTGGACTGTTCCGCCCCGGCGACACCGTCGGCTTCACCGTGGAGGTGCGTGACGAGGAGGACGGAAGGAACACCCCCGTCGACTGCTCCCGGATCCTCGTACGCACACGGACCGGCCGGCCCGGAGCGCTGAGCCCCCTCCCCCGCTCGCGGGGCTGCCGGGGCTCGATCGTCACGGAGGCGGGTGATGTGCCCCGGTCCGGCCGCTACCGGGTCACGATGCGCTACACGGACGAGGGCGGCCCGGACGCCCCGGAACTCACGGGTTCCGCCTCGCTCACCCTGCGCACGTCCTTCCAGGAGGCGGAGGACTTCACGTCGACCGGGGGCACCCATGGAGGCGCTGTGGCCGGGAACCGCACGGGTGCCTCCGGCGGCCGGGTACTGACGGAGATCGAGGACGGTGACTGGATCGCCTTCGATCCGCTGGACCTGGGCGGCATCCGGTCGGTGACGGTCGGGGCGACACCGTGCGGACTCGGCGGCACCGTCGAATTCCGGGCAGGCTCTCCCGACGGCCCCCTTCTCGGCTCGGTGCGCGTGCCCGGCGCCGGGCACGGGGGCGGGGACGTGACGCCGACGGCCGCGCTGAGGAGCCAGGGCCGCAGCGATCGTCTCTACGTGGTGTTCACCGACGCCGCGTGGAACAGCGAGAAGCCGGATCTGTTCGCCGTGGACTGGTTCCGCTTCCACGGGCCGGGTGACGGGACCGGCGCGTCGTGACGACGGCTCCCCCTGGTCGGGCGCGTCGGGGTCACGGAGTGGCTCCGAAGCCCGAGAGCGGGGTGGGCGCCGTGGCGTTGATGAGGTGCTGGACGAGCGTGACCAGCGCCCCGGTCCCGGAGCTGGCGATCCTGGCGTCGCAGAGGACGACCGGCACCTCGGGCCCGAGGTCGAGCGCCGCCCGCACCTCTTCCGGTTCGTAGCGGTAGGCGCCGTCGAACTCGTTGACGGCGACGATGAACCCGATGCCACGCCGCTCGAAGAAGTCGACGGCCGCGAAGCACTCGGCGAGCCGGCGTGTGTCGGCCAGCACGACGGCGCCGAGGGCGCCCTTGGACAGTTCGTCCCACATGAACCAGAAGCGCTCCTGCCCCGGCGTGCCGAAGAGGTACAGCACGTGCTGCTCGGACAGGGTGATCCGGCCGAAGTCCATGGCCACGGTGGTGGCGGACTTGGATTCGATGCCTTCGAGAGAGTCGGTCGCCGCGCTGACCTGCGTCAGGAGCTCCTCGGTACTCAGTGGCGCGATCTCGCTGACGGCGCCCACGAACGTCGTTTTGCCGACGCCGAACCCACCCGCGACCAGGACCTTGAGGGCCACGGGGAAGAATTCGGAGCTGTCAGAGCTGTCGTCGTAGACCATCGAGCACTGCCTCCAGCAGAGATCGGTCGGTTGGCATGTCGTGGAAGGCGGGGGCGTGTGCGGTGACGGCCCCGCAGTCGACCAGGTCGGACAGGAGGACCTTGGTGATGACCGCGGGCAGCCGGAGGTGGGCGGCGATCTCGGCCACGGACGTGGGCCCGTCGCAGAGCTCCAGGGCCACGGTGTGTTCGGGGCCCAGGTGGACCTGGGGATCGCTCCCCGTCGCCATCACCAGGGAGAGCAGGTCGAGCACGGTGGTCGGCCGGGTGCGGCCGTTGCTCACGGTGTAGGGGCGGATGAGCCGGCCTGCCGCGTCGTCGAGCAACGGCCCGTCCTGCGGGGCCGGCATCCTCACAGCCCCGGGGTGAACGGCGCTCCGGCCGGCTGCCGGAGCGGCGTCATCAGGTAAGGGCGCACACTCTTGACCAGCATGGCCATCTCGTAACCCAGGACCGCGGCATCTGCATCACGGCCCGCGAGGACGGCGAGGCAGGTGCCGGAACCGGCGGTCGAGACGAACAGGAGGGTCGAGTCGAGCTCGACCACGACCTGCCGTACGTCGCCGTTGTCGCCGAAGCGGGCCCCGGCACTCCGGCCGAGTGAGTACAGGCCCGCGGCCAGGGCCGCCATGTGGTCGGCACTGTCGGCGTCCATCCCGTGGACCGATTTCACCAGTCCGTCCGCGGAGAGCAGGACGGCGCTGCGGGTGTACGGCACGCGTTGGACCAGGCCGCTCAGCAGCCAGTCGAGGTCGGAGACCTGACCGGACGGCATTTCGCTCGTCATGATGCGTCTACTCCTTGAAGGTGTTGCCGGTCCGGGGATCCGGTTCGGGTGTCTGCGGGGTCCGGTGCACCGGGCCCGGGCCGGCTGTCGCCGTGGTGGTGGGGGCCCGGAGGGGCAGGGGGGCGAGGCCGTGGGAACGCTGCGCCCCGACGGACGGGACGGGGCCGGTGGCGGGCACGGCACCCGGCGCGCCGTACGGATGCGCGGTCTCCCGCTCCTCGGCGGTCTGCGCCTCCGCGAGGTCGACACCGCGCCGGAAGGCCGCCATCAGACCGGGATCGTGCAGGACGTTCTCGTCCTCGGTGCGCCGGACCGGGGCCTCCCTCAGCTGGGGGGCCAGATGCTCCTGGTTGCTCCGCCTGGGCAGTTGGGGCCGGGCAGGTCGGGTCTCGGCGGCCGGAGCGGGAGCGGGAGCGTCCGTGCGGGGCGGCGCGGATTCGACGGCCCCGGCCGGCGGGACGGGTCCGGCCGGCGGGACGGGTCCGCCGAAGGGAACCGGCACCGGCGCGGGATCGGGCTGTACGGTCCGGGCGACCGGCGGGGACGCGGCCGGGTTCGGGCGGTCCACGCGTTCGGCACGCAGCGGCAGCGGGGGCCCGCCTCCCTGGCCGCCCCCTCCAGGAGCCCGCTCCGGCGACGGTTCCGCCGTCACCTGTGCGGGGGCGGGGGTCGCCGCGCCCCGCGCGGGCGGCAGGTGCACGGTTCCGGGTGACGGGGCCGGCGCCGCGTCGGGCGCCGTGGTGGACTCGATGTCGATGCCCAGAAGGACCTCGGGCAGTACGAGTACCGCCTGCGTTCCCCCGTAGATGTTGCTCTGGAGCCGGACGGCGATGCCGTGCCTGCGGGCCAGGGAGGCGACCACGAACAACCCGATCCGCCCGTCCTGGAGCAGATGGGCGACGTTGACCTGGTCGGGGTCCGCGAGCAGGGTGTTCATCCGCTTCTGCTCCGGGCCGGGCATGCCGAGCCCCCGGTCCTCCACCTCCAGCGCCAGACCGGCGGTGACGCGCTGGGCGCGCAGCAGGACCTGGGTGTGCGGTGCGGAGAACACCGTCGCGTTCTCGACGAGTTCGGCGAGGAGGTGGATGACGTCGGCGACGGCGTGTCCGCGCAGGGTGCCGTCGATCGGCGGGACCAGTTTGACCCGTGGGTACTGTTCGACCTCCGCGATCGCGGAACGGAGTACTTCCGTCATGGTCACGGGGCTGCTCCACTGCCGTCGCGACACGGCGCCGCCGAGTACGGCGAGGTTCTCGGCGTGCCTGCGGATGCGGGTGGCGAGATGGTCGACGTGGAAGAGGCCCTTGAGCAGGTCGGGATCCTCGACCTGGTTCTCCAGCTCGTCCAGGATCTGGATCTCGCGGTGCACCAGGGACTGGAGACGCCGGGCGAGGTTGACGAAGACCTCGACCTTCTGTTCGTTCCCGTTGCTGCGGAACAGCTGCGAGGCCTCGACGACGGCCGCCACCGCGCTGTCCTGCGCACGGTTCATCTCCTGGGCGAGGAGGTCGAAGGCGTCCGCGTCCGCGGCGGCGGGGGGTGTGGCCCGACGGGCCGGCAGCGGCTCTCCGTCCCGGATCCGCTCCACGAGCCGCTGCAGCTCGTCGTGGTGCTGGGCTCCGGTGCGCCGGAGGGTCAGAGCGCGGTCGAGCACCGCGGCGGACACCCGGTCGGCACCGAGGAAGGCCGCGGCCACGGCGGCCACGGCGAGCGCGCCGGATCCGCCGAGCGCCGCCAGGAGGCTGCCGGAGGGGCGTACCCCGGAGGCCCGGATGGTGAAGATGACGGCTGCGGCCCCGCTCAGCAGTGCCGCCACGGTCGGCAGGAGCGCCGTGCGCATCAGCTGGGGTCGCAGGCGGCCGTCGGGGGCGGGCTGCGCGGCGCGCGGCCGGCTCGTGGCCGAGTGGGAACGGCCACCCGGACGGCCGTGCCGTCCGCCTTCGCGGCGTTCCGGTCGCGCGTCGGGTGCGCGAAGTTGAGACATCTTCGTCCTCGGTACGTGGGGCACCAGGAATCGGCATTCGTGTGGTGACACCTACGGTGGTCGGTCAGGCCGGGCCAACGGCTGGGGCGGACTCGACCGATAGGAGCCCACCGTTGATCACCGGCCACTCACGGTAGTCGTCAATCGCCCGCGTTCGGCGTGCAGTTGTCGAAGTTGCCCGCCGGTCGTCCCGCTCTGGTATGACGCCTCGTACGGGCGGCCGAATCCGCATGACGCCAACTCAGGCCTGGTGTACGAACCTCGGCTCCACGTGCGAATCACGGAGCTCCCCGCTCGTGGGCCGCGTGCTCGGCGTCCTGTGCCCGATGCCGCCGAACGGAGACCGCCCGGTCGGCCCGTCGGTCACACGCACCCGGGTCCGGTCCGCGGTCGGCAGAGGAAAACAGCTCACCCTGCGCACGCGGCCACGCAGTGGCCGAGCGGACCGGACGCCTCTTCCGCCACGGCCGCCGGGCGCTGCCGGTCCCACCGCAGGATGCTCGCCCACCGCCTGTCGTCGCCCCCGGCCGCGACCCCGTCGACCTCGGCCGGCGCGCCCGGGTCCGGTTCGTCCGGGCGGCGCGCGACCACCTCGGCGGTCTCCGGCAGAGGCCGTCCACGTCACCTCGGGTGGGCGGGCTGCAGACCCGCGTACACACCGCCGGTGCCCAGCAGTTCCTCGTGGGTTCCCACCTCGGCGATCCTGCCGCCCTCCATGGCCACGATGCGGTCGGCACCCTGGATCGTGGAGAGCCGGTGGGCGACGACGAAGACGGTCCGGCCGTGCACCAGCCGTGTGAGGGCCTCCTGCACGAGGGCCTCGGAACGGTTGTCCAGCGCGGAGGTCGCCTCGTCGAGCACCAGTACCCTCGGGTCGCGGATCAGCGCTCTCGCGATGGCGAGGCGCTGCTTCTGGCCGCCCGACAACTGCGCTCCGTGCTCCCCGATGACCGTGTCCAGGCCACGCGGCAGGCGGTCCACGAATTCCAGCGCGTTGGCGTCCCGGAGGGCCCGCATCAGCGTCCCCTCGTCCGTGTCCCCCAGCCCGTAGGTGACGTTGTCACGGATGCTGCCCTCGAAGAGGATCGACTCCTGGGGCACCACCGAGAGGAAGCGGCGATAGGTCCGGAGGTCGAGTCCGGCCATGTCGGTCCCGTCGAGCAGGATGCGGCCCGAGGTGGGCCGGATGAATCCGATGAGCAGGTTGAGGACCGTGGACTTGCCGGCGCCCGACGCCCCGACGAGCGCGATGGTCTCCCCCGGCCGCGCGGAGAGGGTGAACCCGTCGACCGCCGGCTTGCCGTCCTCGTAGGCGAATCCGACGTCCTCGAAGTCGATACGGCCGACGACGCTCTCCACCCGGGCCTTGCCGGCGTTGTTCTCCAGGTCGGGTGCCTGCAGCACCTCGCCCGCCGAACGCACGGACTCCAGGCCCTTGGTGAGGATCGGCGCCAGACCCAGCAGTGTCGTCACCGAGCCGGTGAGCACGGTGAAGAAGGAGCTGAGCATCACCACGTCACCGGGGGTGATGGCCATCCACCCGTGGTAGGCCACCAGCGCGGAGCCCGTCAGGCACAGCACGCCGAGGGTGTTGAGGATGACCCAGGCCAGCGACCCGAAGCGGCCGTTGATCATGTCCAGGCGCATTCCGGCCGCGAACACCTGCCGCAGCGAACCGTCCACCCGGCCGAGCGCTGTCCGCTCCAGGCCGTGGGCGCGGGTGATCGGAATGAGTGTGGTCATCTCACCGACGCGGGAGGAGAGTTGCTCGACCTCGCGGCGGAAGGACTCGTTGTGGCTGCGCAGCCGGCCGCGCAGTTTCATCACGAGGAAGCCGGAGGCGGGCACGACGACGAGGAAGACGGGAAGGAACTCGGGCACGCGTACACCGATGACGACGAGCCCGCCGATCAGCGTGACGACCGCGCCGAGCCCCATGTCGGAACTCTGCTGGACCATCTGCTCCACCGCTTCGACGTCCCGCACCACCTTCGCCTGCAGCACGCTCGAACTCACCCGCGAGTGATAGCCGATGGACAGCTGCTGCATCCGGCGGCAGAGGGCCGAGCGCAGAGTGGTGCCCATGCGCCGGATGCTGCCGGCGAGACATCTCACGTACCACTGGTGGAGCGGATAGTTGATCACGAGGATGAACAGCAGGACGCCGCTCGCCTTCCAGATCCCCGACTCGGGACCGTGCTGGACGACCACGTCGAGGACGGTGGCGGTGATCAGGGGCAGCAGCCAGATGGGGCTGTGCTTCACGACGAAGATGGCGACCGCGAGGGCCAGCCGGCCCCGGTCGGGACGGAAGAGGTGGCCGAGCGTGCGGACCGGGTTCTCGCCGCGGTAGCGGTGATCGAGGTGGTCAAAGGGTGCCAGGGGTTCGGCGGACAGCGATGAAAGCGCTTTCTCCATGGAGGTATCCCATCCGCTTCCGCTCCACCCGACAACCCCCGTTCCACGGGAAGAGACGGACCGGGGACCGGGATCCGGCGGACGCCGCGCCGTGCGACCGGGCGCCGCTTCGACGGCGACGTCTCCGGTGATGCACCGCAACTCTTTCGAGGTCACGCTGTGTAATCCCGCGTGGACCGGGTAGCGGGCCGAGATGTTCAGGTATAGGCGTGTACGAGTTCTGACCGTGCTGCTCGGTGGCTGGGTGGCGCTCACAGCCGTGGAGCGATGGGCGGAGGGAGCACCGTGGCCGAGTGCGGTGCGGAGCGGGCTCCTGTGGTCCTGCGTGGTGGCCGGCGTCTGGTGGTTCGCCGAATGGACCCAGTCGCCTCTGCGGACCAGCCGCCGGGCGTCGGCGGAATCCGCCCCACGGGAGGAGGCGCGGCTGGAACGGGCTGCGGACGCGAACGCTCCGGCCTCGCGCGGAGCCGAGTCCTCGGCAGGGTCACGGCACTGACCGCCCGTCACGTATCGCGACACACGTGACCGCCCGTGCGCACTTTGCAGGCGCACGGGCGGTCATCGTCCACGGGGCCGTGCCCGCGGCTGTCCGGACCGGCCGCGTCCGGGTTCAGGTAGCGCGCGGCCCGTCTCCCGCGACCGTGGCCTCGGCCAGCTTCTGGAACTCGCCCAGGTCGTAGTTGGCCAGGGCCGAGTCGAGGTTGGTCAGGGCGCCGAGGTGCTCCACGAATCCGTGGGGGTCGTACTCGATCTGCAGGGCGACGCGGCTGGAGGTGTCGTCGAGACGATGGAACGTGACCACGCCGGCGTGATGCACACCCTCGATGGTCTTCCAGGCGATCCGGTCCTGCGGGACGACCTCGGTGAGCTCCGCGACGAAGGCCTTGTCGGCGCCGGGCAGGGACAGCTGCCAGGAGAACCTGCGCTCGTCCATCGGGTCCACGCGTCGCACGTGGCTGAGGAACTTCGGCCACTGCGTCACGTCGCTCCACAGAGCCCAGGTGACGGCGACCGGCGCCTTGATGTCGACGGTCTCGACGAGGGAGGAGGACATGGAGAACAACCCCTTCTGTGATCGGTTACGCCTTGCGCTGCCGAGTACCCGGTACTCGGCGACACACGCATTCCCCTCCCCTTCACCGGCCCGCGGCCCGTTTTTGGCGGTGCGCCCGGTCCCGGGCCGGGCCGCGTCCCACGGGCGCAGGCGGACGTCCCTCGTTCAGGAGGCGTCGAGTGCGGCACGCCAGACGACGCTCTCCACGTAGTGGTTGTCGAACCGCTCGGCGGACTCGGCGATCTCCTTCGGATCCGCCTCCCCCCGCATGACCCGGCCGAGCAGGCGCAGGTACGCGAAGCGGTCCATCGCGCGGTCGAACACGAACAGGACGTCCGCGGCGTGGCCGGGGGCGGCGGCGAAGGCGTGCGCGGTGTGAGGCGGGACCGCCAGGAAGTCGCCCTTCCGCAGGACGGTCACCTCCTCACCCACCAGCACCCGCAGTGCTCCGTCGAGTACGAAGAACAGCTCCGTCGCCCTGGTGTGGAAATGAGCGGGTGCTCCCACCGCTCTCTCGGCGAAGGTCGAGCGGTAGCTCGTGAACCCTCCGTCGGCGTCACCGGCCTCGCCGAGCAGGCGCATGGTGCTGCTCGGGTCGACGCAGGTCTCCGCATCGGCGTGACGGGTGAGAAGAGGGTGGAACGAGGTGGTCGTGTTCTCGGTCATGGATACGAATCTACGACCGCATTTACCCACCCCCCAGGGCCATTTGGGACCCGAAACGCTGGGCCATCACGAGCGTGCGCCGACAGCGCCACGCTCCGCGTCGGCCCCGGTGAACCGGTGAAATGGTTCGCGCCCCGGGATCCGAGTCGTTACCTTGCCTCGGAGCGCTGTGGGACGCAGCCGCGACGCAAGGGGAGCCGGGGATGACCGAGGGCACGAGGACCGACCGCTTGGGCCTGCTGCTCGGCCAGTTCGACCAGGCCGGGGAGATGGCCCGGGTGCGGCTGAAGGGCCTGGGTGACGACGAGTACCTGTGGGAGCCGGTGCCCGGTTCCTGGTCGATCCGGCGCAGGGGCGAGGCGCCGACGCCACGGGCGTACGGACCGGGCGAGTGGGTGCTCGACCGGGGCGCCCCGGACATCCCGGCGGCCGAGTACGCGGAGGTCGCCCGGCAGGCCGCCGGGGGCATGACCGTGTCCAAGATCGCAGAGGACTGGAGCGTGAGCGTCGAGCGGGTCGAGCAGGTCCTCGCCCACCGCGGTGAGCCGGTGCCCGACGAGACCCCTGTGACCACCATCGCGTGGCGGCTCGGACACCTGCATTCCTGTCTGGCGGGCCAGTGGGAGTGGACCTTCGGCGAGCGGCGGCGGGAACCGAGGCTGCTGGTCGACTTCTCCCCCTCCGCCTCCGTGGCGCTCCACCGGTTCTGGGACCTGATCGACCGCTGGCGCGAGAGCCTGGCCACCGTCACCGAGGAACAGCTCGACACGGTCGGCTTCTCCCGGTACCCGTACGGCTCCGATTCCGACGACCCGTTCGTCGCGGTGCTGGCAGGGGCCAACCTCGAGTTCATCCATCACATGGCCGAGGTCTCGCTCCTCCGCGACCTGTGGCGGGGGCGCTTCACGGCGTCGGAGTGAGCCCGGGCGCGGCGGCACGGCGTCTCCACCACGGGCTGCGGTCCTCGTCGTCCGAGGCAGCGACGGAGCGTGTGCGCCCCGGAGGACCGCGTGTTTCAGTGGACCGGTGACCTGCGAGAAGGACAGGCACGTCCGTCGGCGGAGAGGCCAGTCATGAAGTTCGCGGTGATCGGCGGCACGGGGCTGATCGGATCGAAGGTCGTCGAGAAGCTGCGCGCCGACGGACACGAGGCCGTGCCCTGCGCGAAGTCGACGGGCGTCGACGTCATCAGCGGCGAGGGGGTGGAGAAGGCGGTCGCCGGGGCCGACGTGATCGTCGACCTGACGAACTCCCCGACCTTCGACGAGGCCGCACCGGAGTTCTTCCGACGGTCGATGGGGAACCTGCTGGACGCCGGCCGGAAGGCGGGGGTGGGCCACTTCGTCGTGCTGTCCATCGTCGGCGTGGACCAGGTACCCGAACTGGACTACTACCGCGCCAAGACGCTCCAGGAAGAACTTCTCGCGGCGGGGCCCATCCCGTACTCCATCGTCCGCGCCACGCAGTTCATGGAGTTCGTCGACGCGATCATGAGCTGGAGCTCCGACGGTGACACCGTCAGGCTGCCCGAGACCCCGCTCCAGCCGATCGCCGCCCAGGAGGTCGCCGACGCGGTCGCCGAAGCCGCCATGGGCACTCCGCTGCGAGGTGTCCACAACATCGCGGGCCCCGAGGTCTTCCCGCTGGACGAACTCGGCCGGATCACACTCGCGGCCCGCTCGGACGGCCGTACGGTCGTCACCGACGACACCGCGGGGATGTTCTCCGTCGTCCGCGGGGACGTCCTGACGGGCAGGAACGACGCCTCGCTCGCCCCCACCCGCTACGCGGACTGGCTCGCCTCGCACTGACGCTCCGGCGACTCCCCGGCCGCGAGGGCCCGACGGCTCCCGGCGGCTCGGCCTCGGCCTCCGCGGGCCCCGGGGTTCACGTCGCAGGCCCACCCCGTACCGCGTCGGAGCAGGTCACGACGGTGGGCGCCGGAGGTGGTCAGACGGCCGCGTCGGGACCGGCGGGGTCGAGGTACCGGACCGTGCAGTGGTCGGCGTGCGGCAGGAGCAGCGCCTGGAGTTCCTTCGCCGCTGCCTCGAGGAGGTGGCCGTCGCGGTGCGCGTGCAGGGTCTCCAGGACGAAGGTGACCTGGGTGCTGTCCTCGGTGACGCGGGTGCGGTGGGCGTCGCGGTGGTTCCAGTGCCG
>Ga0164306_10001193_pt1 | contig 11382 bp, 20 predicted proteins | sample Whisoiple_242_MG_FD_110213 | JGI IMG/M metagenome (GOLD analysis project Ga0164306, IMG submission 110213) | Soil microbial communities amended with fresh organic matter from upstate New York, USA - Whitman soil sample_242_MG | ecosystem: Environmental > Terrestrial > Soil > Unclassified >... | reverse complement strand
GCCATTGGGTGGGTCCCTTCCTTCAATCTTTAACGTACATTAGTATACGATATTCCTATGGGCATGTCAACTGCTAGACACGTCTCAGGTTTCCGTTTCGGCCTCCACAATCTGTAAAAACAATCCCTGCATCTTCTGCTTGTTGACCAGCCGTCGGAACGCCGCGCGCTCGGCTGTCGAGCTCTCGATGTTGATGATGAACTGGCTGTGCTTCTGGCCTGGACGGGTGATCCGGGCGTTGGCCTGAAGGTAGGTCTCGTTGCTCAGGGTCGGGCCATACCAGACGATGGTGTTGGCCGCAGTCAGGGTCAGGCCATGGCTCATGGCCGCCGGCTGGGCGACCAGCACATCGATGTCCCCCTTCTGGAACGCATGGAAGATGCGCGCCCGCTCGGCCGCTGACACGTCGCCGCTGATCATGCCGATCCGGGGCGACATCCAGCTGCTGTAGGAGAGCGCGCTGTTGACCGTGCCGACCGGGTCGAGGGCCTTGCTCAGTTCCTCGGCCACGTAGCGCAGCACCGACTTGTAGGGCACGAAGACGATGGTCTTCGTGTGGGCTTCCTCGATGATCCGCACCACCTCGCTGATCCGGGGCGCGTTGGGCAGGACGATCTCCTCGCCCCTCCGCCCATAGACCACGCCGCACGCGATCTGGAGCAGCTTGCTCAGCTTCACCGCCTCGTTGACCGCCGTGACCTGACCGCCCTGATACTCCATGTGCAGCTGGGTCATCATCGCCTTGTAGGCGGTGGTCTGCTCGGGCGTCATCGCCACCTCACGGGTGACGAACATCGCCGGCGGCAGGTCCACGCACTCGTCGCGGGTGAACCGGATGGCAGGCTGCATGGCGTCGTGGATCGTCTCGGTGGCGCCGCTGCGGGCCACCCACCTGAACGGCCCCTGCGCCCGCATGACCATGTCCCGGAACTTGCCGAAGTATTTGGGCACGCGTTCCGGGCATACGATCCGGCACTGGGCCCAGGCGTCGGTCGGGGCGTTGGGCGTCGGGGTGCCGGTCATCCACCAGATGCGTGGGATGCTGCGCACGATCCGCTCCAGGGTTTTCCACAGCTTGGTCTGGCTGTTGCGGAAGATGGCCCCCTCGTCGACCACGACCACGTCGAACTCGCGGGCGATCAGCGCAGCCTCGACCACGCTGATCCCGTGGTGGTTGATGATGTAGATGTCGTAGCCGTCGTCGGCCAACATCTTCACGCGCCGGGCCTTGTCGCCGTAGACCACGCCCACCCGCAGGTCGGCGAAGTTCTCGAACACCTCGTCAGCCCAGGTCCTCTCCAGCGTGGAGAGCGGGGCGATGACCAGCATCTTACGGACGCGGCCGATGCGCCGCAGGTAGTCGTAGGCCCACAGGGCGGCCAGGGTCTTGCCGGTCCCCATGTCGTTCAGGACGAACGCGCGGGCGTGCAGCGTCAGGAACTGCGCCGTCATCCGCTGGGCGTGGAAGGGGTCGTGGCGGCCGGGCCATTTGTAGTGGTGCAGGATCGGCGACGGGGCGTTCATGCCGAGGTTGCGCAGCACGCGCACCTCGTCGAGCCGGTGCGGCACGGCGACCAGCGGCTGGCCCTTGAACTGGAACACCCTGGCCGACGGGATGACGGTGGTCACGCGTCCCGGGTTCTTCAGGTTCAGCACCAGTTTCTTGGTGGCGGCGGAGACGATCAAGCTGCAACTCCTAGCGAGATGTCGATCAGGCGGAACATCTCGACCACGCGGTCGAGGTCGTCGGTGGCGATGGCCCACCCCTGGGCTTGGTTAATGGCGGTGATCTGCATCTGCTGGAGGGCGGTGACGCCCTTCATCTTGCCGGGGGCCTTCACCTCGATGGCGAAGAAGACGCCCCGATAGCACCCGACCAGATCGGGCACGCCGTTGACACCGTAGCCATGCGTGGCCGGCATGAAGAACCAGCAGTGTTCCAAGGACCGCAGGAAGTCCTTGATGATGCTCTTCATACGGCCCTCAGGAGTTGTCGCCATCAGGGTCCTCCTTCTCGGCGTCGCGCCGGTTGATGGCCCGCAGCGAGGCCAAGGCGATCTCGCCCAGCACCAGGGTTATGAAGCCATCCCAGCCGATCCACTTGCCCCGGCTGGCCTCGAAGCCAATCCACACAAGGCCGTAGAGGACCAGCCCCAGGCTGGACCAAGGCGAGATGCCGAACCTCAGCACCACCCGTTCCCAGAAACTGATCTCGCGGCGCAGGCTCACTTGCGTCGTCCTCTGATGGCCTCGGAGATGCGGCCTGTGTTCACGCCGTGGATTTGGGCCATCTCCTCGTAGGAGGCGTCGGGGTGCGCCGCTGCGTACCGGCGGATCAGGCGGTTGAGGTGCGGCGTGACCGCCCGGCTCTTCACCGACGACTTGCGGATCGCAGGCCGCCGCTTCAGTTCTTCCACGATCTCCAGCAGCCGCGCAGAGATGGCCGCCAGTTCGTCGCGGATTTCGGGGATGGTGCTCATCACGCCGCCCCCGACTACTCGGCCATCACGTCGACCAGCGCCATGCCGGTCGGCTTGATGCGGCGCTGATAGGTTTGCTGGACCAGCCTGATCTGGCGCAGGCAGTCGACCAAGGCGTCGTGCTTCTTGCCGGTGCGCTCGCGCTCGGTGATGGTCCCGCCCTGCCAGCACGCATCATCGCCGGCGGCGATCATGGCGATGGTGCGGACGTCGCGGATCGTGCGGAAGTGCCAGGGCGCGGTCATCTCGGCCTGGGCGTAGGCCACCTCCAACATGGTGACGTCGAAGGTGGCGCCGTTGGCCCACACGCCCTCGACGTTCGCGGCGTCGAGGAAGATGTCCCACACGCTCAGCTGACCCAGCACCATGTGCAGCGGTATGGCCTCCTCGTCGCGCATGATGGCGACCAACATCTGCGGGTCGGTCTCGGCCCACCACGCCACGGTGTCGGGCTCGATGCGGCGGTTGAACGGCTGGCGCAGGTTCGACGCGACGTCGACGAACGCGTTGAAGGGCTGCATGGCGCCGACGTGGGCCGGCAGCGCAGGGCCGTCGCCGTCCAACTCGAACGGAATGGCGGCCACCTGAATGATGGGCGCTGACACTGGGCTGAGGCCCAGCGTTTCGAGGTCGATCATGATGTGGGTCATAGGGTCAGGCAAACTTTCCAGAGTGCTCACAGACGGAGCGTGGGACAGGGCAGTGGTTCTTGCAGAGACCGGACGGCCGCTTCGGCCATTGGCCGCTGGCGTGCGCAGCCTCCAGCCGGGCCACCCGGGGCAGGAATTCCCGCCAGATGTCGGGGGCTTGGTCGCGGGTGTAGGTCTCGACGGTCAGGCGCAGCGTAGGGTCCGGCTCATCCAGCCAGACGAAGCTGTTCCTGACCTCTTCGAGCTCGGGGTGCGTGGCGAACATGACCACCGACGACAGCTTCAGCTGGGTGGTGGCCTCGGTCTTGCGCTTGCCGGTCTTCCAGTCGGCCACGAACGCTCGCGCACCCTTCAAGATAGACAGGTCTGTAATTGACCGTACCCAGGTCTGCTTGCCGAACCATGAGGTCGGTTTGTAGTTCTGGTCCAGGGCCATCTGGGTTTCGGCTTCGAGCCTGCCGCCCTTGGAGATGTCGATCAGGCGCTGGACCAAGGGCTCGTGCTTAATGAGCTCAGGCGTCAGCGGCTTGCCGTGCTTGACCCGGTTCTCCATCGACTTGTGCACGGCGCGGCCGCGCATCATGGCCTCCCCGGGCGTGTCGATCACCGACTTCAGGACCTTGGTCTGGTAGTGCCGCCAAGCGCATGTCTCGACGCTCTCCAGTACAGAGTGGGACCATGCGATCATGGCTGTTCGTCCTCCTTCAGGAACGCCTGCACGGCGCGGGCGCAGACCAGCCACGCCTCACGCCGGTCGGGCTTGGCCTTCTCCCAGGGAACGACGGTCGTCCCTGGGTCGGCGTGCTCATTGTAGGCTTGGCGCATCGCGATGGCCGCACCCTCGATCTGTTCGTCGGTCAAGGCGTCATCCTCTTGCGCACGGCGACGCAGCGGTGCGGCGGGTTGGTGCCGTTCAGGGCGTAGACGTCCGCGCTGACCACAGCAGCCAGGGCCTCGCAGTTGGCCTGGGTGTTGATGTTGTCGACGGTGAGGGCGCCGTTGGAAGAGTAGAAGATCAGCAGCCAGACGATAGCGTTCATCGGTCTCTCCTAGGCCACAGCTGACGTCTTGTGCATGTTGGCGATGTTGGCGTCCAGCTGACGGTCCACCATAGCCCAGAACTCGCGGATCGCCTCCAGCCGTTCGGCGCTGCTGTCGGCTCCGCTCTTGATCAGGTACTCGGTCTTGGCCTTGGCCCAGCGGCCACGGATCGCCACCATCTCATCGGCGCGCGCATCGCCACGCAGCGGACCCGAGCGCGCCTCGTGCAGCAGCATGGCCTTGGCCAGCCGACGCCGGCGGTCGCGCATGATGTTGCGTTGGTAGTCGCGCTTCGCGGTGGCCGGTTCCTCCATGCGCTTCTCTTCGACCAGCTTCAGGATACGCTCGAACGCGTCCCTGTTAGTCGTGCCCAGATCGAGCAGCACGTTCAGGCAGGACACGGGTCCGGTGTAGTAAACGCGGCCCTTGGGGTTCTCGATGAAGCGGGTCATCTCCTGCACCCTCGCGCTGTAGTCCGGCGCGGCGATGAGGTGGTTGACCGCTTCAGTCATGCGATCAGTCGCCACGAGTGGTCTCCTTAATCCTTGGTGTAGAGGTGTACTCTAGCATCGTTGTTGTGGTGCAGCGCCTGCAAGTCGACGTACTCGACGCCGCCACCGCAGTAGATGTTCAACTCACATGCGATCTTGGCCGCCTCCCTTGCATCGCGCCCCATATGCAGGGCGGTCCAGGCCACGTCGCCGCCCGCGCCGCCCGCGTAGAAGTCCATCGGGAACAGCACTGGGGAAGGCCACGTCTGGAAACACATGACGGGCACCTTGTATCCGAAGACGTAGAGGTAGGCGTCCTTATCCCCGGCCTGGGCCTTCGGGAACGCCGCCGGGTTCAGACCGTCCTTGAACCAGATCGTCAGCGCCTCGCCGTGGTCGGCCGCGCCGGACGTCACCAGCACATGCTTCTCCCACACGGTGATCTTGCGGCAGACGCCGTGGCGTCCGCTGTCGTTGGTGATCATGCGATCTGCTGCGACGAAGCGCCCATCGTAGGCGAAGACCGTCATGCCTTCACACTCTTGCGCGCCATGCGGAAGAGCGCCCGGAAATTCTGGCGGGTCTCCTTGGTCGCGGCCACGTCGCCGTTCTTGGCGCGCATCCAGGCCACGCGCTTGGCCGCACGTTCAGCGCCGGTCGCACCGGTGAACTTCGGCTCAGGTATGGGCCGGGTGTAGAAGTGGTTCATCAGTCTTTGATCTCCTTCAGGGCGCCCCAGTGAGGCCCCATCTTCACGTCCACTGGGAACATCACTGGCAGGTCGCCGTCCAACCCCCACGCCCGACGGTAGGGCAGGTTAGACAGCAGCTTGCGGAGCTCGCGCGCCGCCCTCTCAGCGTGCACCGTCGGCACCTTGAAGAACATGCCGTCGTGCAACTCCATCAGGAAGCGGCCATCGACTGTTGGCAAGTAGTTTCGCGCCACCAGCAGGGCGAGGTACTTCTGGTCGGCCCCGACCCCCTGGATGGGGAAGTTGAGCGACGTGCTCTCGTGCTTCCAGCGGTCGTCCATCGGCCACTCGGAGTAAGGACCCAGCTGCACGCGCCGGCCGGCGATGGTCTTGACGTAGCCGTGCTGCTTGGCGAACTGGATTTGCCGGGACCAATACCGAGGCACGCCTGGGTACGTCACCCGATAGGCCTGGGTGATCTCCGAGGCCTCAGGGAACGAGAGGGCCACGCCGTGCTGGACGGCGGCCACCTTGCGCAGGGTGTTCGGCCCGGTGCGGTACTGGCACGACAGGTTGCCCACCTTGCCCAGCTTCCTGATCTTCTTGGCGGCAGGGTCATCCTCGCGGTTGGCCTTGATCCAGTCGTAGGACAGGGTCAGCCGGATGCGGCTGGCCATGAACGAGTGCGCGTCCTCACCTGGCGCACACATGGCCAGCATGGTCCTGTCCTTGCTCTCGACCGCCATCCACCGGTACTCCTGCCCGGCGAAGTCGGCCTCGATCAGGGTCCACCCTTCCTCGACCTCGATGATCGATCGATAGGCCGGGTCGTTGACCCATTGGTGGATGGCGATGCCGGACGGGCGCTCGGCCTTCCCCTTGCCCACCTTGGACGAGTAGGTGCCGCGCCCGGTGTAGGTGCCGAAGACGCGGAAGTCCGGCCGCGCATAGCCGTCGCCGTTGTAGGCGACGCTGTCGAGCGCCCCCTCGCAGAACTTGGTCATCCGCGTCTGGCTCTCGCGCACGGTGTAGATCAGGTTGGCCCGCTCATCGAGCAGGCCCAGGATCGTCAGCGCTTCCTTGTCCGTCGACGGCTCGCCGGTCGGCGTCAGATGGGCCACCGGTAGTCCCCATGTGGTGTAGAGCAGTTCGCGCAGCTGCTTCGGCGAGGCGATGATCTTCTGCCAGTCGAACATCCCTTCCTGCATGGCCAGCTGCACGAGGGCCACGTTGCGCGCGCCCTGCAAGACGCCGCTCAGTTCGCTGGCCTTCTCCGCGTTGATCTTTAGCCCGTTGATCTTGGTGTCGGCCACCAGCGGCAGGCAGCGCGCCTCGATGAAGGCGTTGCGCACGACCTCCTTGGGCAGCACGCCCATCAGCAGGATCACGATGCGCAGGGTGAAGGCGCAGTCGCGCTCGTTGTAGCGCAGCAGCGTGGCCCACTCGGCCTCGGTGGTCGGGTTGTAGTTGACGCCTTCCTCGTAGCCCGCCTCGTCGGGGAAGAACTGAGCCACGGCCTCCTTCAGGCCAAGGCTCATGCGGCCCTCTTCCCGATAGCGCGGCGCGTTGATGGCGTGGCGATAGAGCAGCATCCCGTCCAGCCAGTTGATGGCGAAGACCTTGGCCCTGATGCCGAGCTCGGGGCGCAGTTCGTCCAGCACCAGCAGCCATGCGATATCGAAGGACGCGTTCCAGCAGACCACGTACTTGCCGGCCTGGGTCTCAAGCCACTCGGCCAGTTCCTCGGGCGTCGGCTCGCGCACGTGGTCGGTGATGAGGTCTCCGTCCTCGACCCAGGCCAGGGCGGCGCTGTTCAGCCATGCGTCGCCGGTCCTCGTGCGGAAGGGCTGGAGGGCGAACAGGTCCTCACGCCCACCGGTCTCGACGTCGAAGGCGGTGATGTCGTGAGGGTTGATCATGGGGTCCTTCCCTTGACGGCGAGAGCAGAGAGCAGCTGGGCTTCCTTGATGGCGATGTAGTTGATGGCGCCGGTTGGTTCGCCCCCGCCGTTCAGACGATACCATACCGTCCAGGCCCGATAGGTATCGACGTCCTCTAGCGTGCCGACGCCACTCTCCAACCGGTCGAAGGCCTTGGTGGCAGCTATAACCATAGGGCTGCTGTCCAAGGACATCACTCGACCCCCATCTGTTCGGCCCACCCGTCGAGCAAGCTGGTGACGTATGCCAGCGACGCTTCCTCGTCGCCGACCAGCCGACGATAGACGACCCATGCACGGTACGACGCCAAGTGCTCGGCGGTCCCTTCGCCTCGGTGCAGCAGGTTGGCTGCGGCCGTGGCCTTGGTCAGGATGTTCTCAGGGGTGAGAGGCCTGCCGCTCATTCGACCCCCAGCTTCTTGGACAGGTCCTTCATCACGGTGATGGAGGCGAACAGGCTGTCCTCGGATGAGCCGGTCAGGCGCAGCCGGGCGACCCAGGCGCGATAGGCGTGCAGGTCCTCGACCGTGGCCACGTCGTCGACCATGTGGGCCAAGGCCACCAGGGCGGCGTCGGCCACCTCGTCGACGCGCTCTTCCGGCTCGTCCATGACGCGCAGGTAGTGAGTGATCATGTCCTCGGGTCTCATGTGGGCGGGTCTTCAGCTTGAGCAAAAGGGTGGAGGGATATCGCTCCCTCCAGGCGGCAGGCCCCCCGACGAAGGAGACGGTGGCCTGCTGCAAACGGATATAACGGCTCTCGCTTGCTTACCGCCGGCGGACCATCGCGATGGATGAGGCCAGCCGGACCACTCCCACCCAACGGGAGAGGGGTATTATTGGACCTTCGCCTCCTGAAGTCGATGGAGGTAGGCGATCTCGGCTTGAAGTAGCGCCTCGGCCACTTCGGCGGCGGTCTCGGTGCAGGGCGTCCAGCCCATGCGATCGATCAGAACCCAGGTCCCAAACTCATCACCCTCGGGGACGCTGCCGTCGAACTCCACACCCTTGCGCGTCTGGCGTCGGGTGGAGATTTCGAGGACGAGGTCGCCGCGGATCATCAGCGGGTCGGCGTTGCCCTTGTAGGGCTTGTGCAGCGTGACGAACCACATCAGTTGTCGAACCACATGCAGAGCCGGAAGTCCTTGAGGTCTTCCTCATAGTCCAGGCTCCAGAAGTAGTGCATGAACTGCTCGGTCGCCACGGAGAGCCCGTCGGTCATGGCGTCGACGACGGCCTTGCTGGGGTCCCCGAACTGACCGGTCCTGATGAAGATCGGTAGCGCCTCGTCCATCAGCATCCATGTGTGCGAGTGGCCGTCGACGCCCCAACTCTCACTCATCATCCGGGTCAGGGACGATGCGTCGTCAGGCAGGCCCACCGGGTCCCGGCCGTCGCCGTCGCCGCGCACGTTGGCCAGTTCGGCGAACAGGGTGTAGTTCCGTGAGACGGCGTCCCAATGAACGGCGCCGGAGTAGACGCCGGGCGTGTATGGGGTCGGAGGGCTGCCGTAGACCGAGGCCTGGACGTAGGGGAAGGCGTTGACCCCCACCCACTCCCCGGTGTCCGGCCAGAACTTCTCAAGCACCATGTGAATGTCTGCGCCCATGGTCAGCCCTCCAGCCGGGTGCGCAGCTTGCGCAGCGACTGCTCGATGGTCTCGCACTCAGCGGCCATCTCCATCAACCGCTTCACGGCTTCGCTGGCCAGGACGATGGCCTCGTCGAGGTCCTTCTTCTTGGCCTCGGTCTGGTCGTTGCGGTCGAAGTCGCCGAAGAACTGCTCACGCAGGTCACGGACCCAAACCCGGGGGACGCTCAGCCGCTCAGCCAGGGCGCGGTCGCTGACCTCGCCCGAGTATCGCTGGGCCACGATGTCGTAGGAAGCTGTTAGGGCCTCATGGATGGTGTTGCGCTCGTCGCGGGTCGGCTCACGGCCGGACGGGACGGGGGTCGAGGAAGCGATGGGCGCCGGTTCGATGGTGGGCATGGGGTCCTTCCGAGGGGTCAGGGGCACGACGGTCACAGGGGTTTCCTCAATGGTCTTGGGCGGTGTCTTGGCAGGCCTAGCGCGGTAGCCGCCTCTTCCTGGGCGGGGCAGCCACGCCTTCTTCTCGTCGTCCGTCACGTCGGCCACGCGTTTCCACGTCCAGCCTTCGCCGACCGGGATGGTGAAGAACTCCACGCCGTCCGTGCCGCCCGTGGCGCTCGCACCTGAGCGGGCGGCGTTGTCGCGGCGGGTGAACAGGGTGACGCCCGGTGTAGACAGCACGCCGCGCTTGGGCGGCGTGGGGGGCAGCACGGCCTCCAGCGAGGGCGGCGGTGGGATGGGGTCGATCTGACGGACAGGGGCCTGTACGGGCTTCTGTGGGGTCAGGCGGTGGGGGGAGGCCATCATGCGCTCCACCCTGTGCTCGACGATCTGGGTCTTGAGCATGGCTCCGATCTCCTTCGGGATCACTGGGTTGTCCGCCGACGTGGTGTCGCGGGCGGGTTTCATGCAGTCGGGGCAGCGGTGCTGCGGGGGCTTGGACCCCACCTTCCAACCAAGCCGGCGGAAGGTGCGCAGCGCGCTGCCCGGGTTGTGGGCAGGACGCCAGCTGACGGTGTGGCAGGCGCCGCACTCGATGCTGGCGTGGTTGGCGTAGTTGCCGCTGTCCCCGTAGGGACGCGTCTCCATGCGAAATCCTTGGATGCTCTTCACTCGGGTCCCCCTTTCAGACGGTACTCGACGACGAGCGCGGTCAGGCGCTCGACGGTCATGGGCGGTTCGATCTCGGCGGTGCCGTTGCGGTCGACCCACACCCACCGAGGCGTTTTCTCGGTGGGCTCGTAGGCCCGCCAAAGGATGGTCCCATCCTCGGCCTCGCCAATCCAGCAGCGCAGCCCCGAAGTCCAACCGATCGGCGTCAATGCGCCGTTACGCGCGGTACGCCATTCGGCGTCAATACCGCTCGCCTCTGGGTGGCCGTACCAGTTGCGCTGGCTCAGTTCGACGGCGATGGCGTCACTCATCGGCCCCTCCCCTCAACCGGTACTCGACGATCATCGCCTGCATCGTCTCCATGTCGACCGGCGGCGTGGCCATCTCCTCTTGGCGCGGGCCGACCCACACCCACCGAGGCGTCTTCTCGGTGGGCTCATAGCCCCGCCACAGGACGTCCCCGCCCTCGAACTTGGGGTCCCGCGCCCTCACGCCCATCCAGCAGCGCAGCCCTGACCTCCAGCTATCCGCAGGAAGACGCTTGGTACGCCTCCCCAGAGAATATGCGGTGTAGTCCTTGCTGATCGCTTCCCCCTCGGGGTGGCCGTACCAACTGGTGGTGCTGAGCACCACGCAGTTGGCGGCCCAATCGCCAGGAGCGCCGGGCATATGGTTCAGCCTCACAGCGACTGCTCCCGCAGCATTAGCACCTCGCCGAACGGGGTCGGGCCGGGGGCGCCGGTCGACGTCCACAGCACCGGGTAGCCCGGGGCCGGGCCGTAGTCGCCGCAGTACAGGTCGGTCAGCACCACGCACGCGGCCGGCTCGATGTCGTGCTCCCTGGCGTAGCGGAAGATCGGCGAGAACGCCGTGCCGCCGGTGCCGTTCGGGCGCAGGTCGAGCTCGTCGTCCTGGGCGAAGCTCTCGTACTTCGTCACCTCGCTGGCGAAGTAGACCACGTGGGTCATGTAGGGCTGGCAGTCGACCTTGATCGCCCGAAGCTCGGTCAGGAACTCCTGCAACTCGGCGGGGCTGACGGACCCCGACAGGTCCACGGCGATCATGATGTCGTCCATCCCCATGCCGTCCTTGCCGGGACGCAGCAGACCCTGGGCCATGCCGCGACGCGACGGCCGCGCCCAGCTGGTCTCGATGGCCGAGCGGCGGGTGAAGAAGTCGCGCAGCCGGTCCTGCCAGCGGACCTTCGGCGTCAGTTCCTCGCCGACGTAGCGGGCCATGCTGTCGCTCAGCGTGCCGGCGGCGCGGGCTACGTCACGGGCCTGGGCGATCTGCACGTGGAGCCGGGCCTCGGCCTCGCTCATCTCGCTCTCGCTGCCGTCGAAGATCACCACGCCCTGGCGGTTGTCCGGCCCGCCCTCAGGCATGTC
>Ga0164306_10001192_pt1 | contig 11390 bp, 21 predicted proteins | sample Whisoiple_242_MG_FD_110213 | JGI IMG/M metagenome (GOLD analysis project Ga0164306, IMG submission 110213) | Soil microbial communities amended with fresh organic matter from upstate New York, USA - Whitman soil sample_242_MG | ecosystem: Environmental > Terrestrial > Soil > Unclassified >... | reverse complement strand
GTTGAGTCAAGAGCTGTCAAGCAACCAAGCGATCGGTCTCGTCAATGACGTGAACGTCAAAGGCAAGTTCATGTACTGGCAGCTCGGTAACGAGTGGTACCTGTGGTGTACGTACGGGATGTCAGGGCAGTGGTCTGCAGAAAGAACGAAGCACTCTGCTGCTTGCGTCCGATACGCGTCCGTTCAGACGTTAGGCACCTATGAGCTGTACTTCAATGATCCTCGACACTTTGGAACGATCAAGTTCGTCAGGGGCAACGACAAGCTAGCCAAAAAGCTGGAATCGCTAGGCCCAGACATGCTGAACCAGCCTCCTGATTGTGACCTGTTTCGTCAACGCCTAAGGCAACACAACTCCAAGACGCTGGCAGAGGTGCTGATGAACCAGTCCGTCGTCAGCGGCGTCGGTAACTACGTCAAAGCAGAGGCTCTGTACCTGGCAGAGCTGTCACCTCACCGCGAGGTGTCATCGTGTAACAGCGCTGACCTAGAGCACTTACGTCGCCAGATAGTCAACGTGATGTTAGCTTCGTACAACAACAACGGAGCGACCATTCGTTCATACTTGAACGTGGACGGCACAAAAGGTGGGATGAAAACACGTTTTCTGGTGTATGGTAACCAGACTGACCCGTTGGGTAACCCTGTCGTGAAGGAAGAGACCAAGGACGGTCGAACCACCCACTGGGTCCCATCAGTCCAAAAGTAACCATGCATAACTACCCTTGTAAGCACTGTGGTCACTGTCCCTCTTGCGGGCAGCCCATGCCCATCGCGTCTCCGTATCCAGGTATCTCGCCCGTGTACCCGTACCCGACAGTTCCTTGGATCATCCCAGGCCCGTATGTGCCGACGATCACCTCGCCGTTCCAACAACCACGACCGAACATCGTCATCGGTGATCCTCCACACGGATGGAGCAACATCACCTTCACCGTGAACAACTCAAACCTCACCCACTAAGATCAAGCACGCATGACCAAACCAAACACCACAGAAATCGTTTTCGTTGTCGATCGTTCCGGATCGATGTCAACAATCGCTGATGACATGAAAGGCGGCTTTGACTCGTTCATCGCCAAGCAGAAAGAGCTACCAGGCGAGTGCAAGGTCACCTTGGTTCAGTTCGATGATGAGCCTGAGACCGTCTACACTGCTCTGAGCCTGAACGAGGTTCCCGCCTTGGATCTCGTCCCACGTGGGATGACAGCGTTGCTTGATGCTGTCGGCAAGGCCATCCAAGAGACGGGCATGCGATTGGCTGCGATGCCAGAGCATGAGAGGCCGTCCCAGGTGTTGTTCGTCATCATCACTGATGGCCGCGAGAACCAATCGAAAGAGTACGGTCGCAACAGGGTGTACGACATGATCACCCACCAGCGCGAGAAGTACAGCTGGGAATTCGTCTTCTTGGGCGCTAACCAGGACGCCTTCGCAGAGGGAACCAGCATGGGAATCAGCCCGACCAACTCTGTCACGACGAAAGCCAGCTCTGTCGGTACCAAGGCGCTGTTCCACGGCCTCTCGGCAAACGTTGCTACGTACCGTTCCTCGGGTTTGGGAAGGTCAGAAGGCCTGTATGACCAGTCATCATACAATTCATCAATGCATTCTGTCGATGCAGACCCTCAGGCTGTCGTGCCCGCGATCACTGTCGACCCACGACCGACGCTGTGACGATCGTTCACGACTAACACAAATGGCGGCGGTGAAAAACTAGCCGCCATTGTTGTATCTTGAGAGTGTAAAGGCTGCCAGGCGGCAAACCTTTCAAGGATATCGTGATGTCACGAGCGAGATTCATTCAAGACGCGCCGATCAGAACGTCAAGGGACCTGCAAACATCCAGCTTTTTCAAGCGCCTGACAAAAGGCGTCGCTGTTGACGTTGTTGAGCAGTCTGTTGCTGACAACGGCCAACCAGTGACCAAGATCAGGATGCAAGATGGAACAGAAGGATGGACGAGCAGCTGGCACCTCGACGTACACGCCGGCGCAAGTTCGCACGCTAGTTGAAAAAGAACTAGATCGATTGCTAGTGCCGTGGATGGTTGGTCGACAGGCCAACTACACGATGTCGTTAGAGACCAAGCTGACGGTCGGCACGGAGTACTGGTTGCGTGAACAACTGACCGTGATCTGCAACGAGGTCGACTGCAGGACGCAGGTCGCGAAGTTTCACCGAGAGACCCGAACGCATGACATCTTCGAGATAGCCTCAGAGTGTATCAATGAGGCGTTGTCGGGCACGGTCGAACAGAACAGAAAACCACACAGGAAATGGGGATGACTTCTAAGGGAGCGCAAATGGTGATCGATGCAGCATCGATGCGAGTGTTTGAGATCGATGAGATCATCAACGTCTTGAACGAAGAGAAGAAACGATTGCAGACTCGCATCATGGAACTAGAAACGATCCGCGACCTAGAGAGGTCAGCCGAGGCCATCGTCGCCAAGTACCAGGACGAACCAACGTGAGAAATTCAAACCCAAACATGCTGTTGCGAATGGCACAGGGCGATGCATATGGCATGGCACGTGAGTACGTCAAGACGAAGGACTTCCCGGAACACGTTGCTCAGGTGTTGAAGTTCGAGCGCTACGTGCAACACCCGTCGTATCACAAGCTTCCAGCGGGCACCTACACTGACGACACCCAGATGTCGATCGCGGTGACAGAGGTCCTCCTTAACCAAGGGCTGTCAGCGACCTCGCGCGACTACGCCGTGGCTTTCTTCGCGGCCTTCAAACGCGACCAGCGTGACGGTTACTCTCGAAACTTCCAGGCGATCCTGGAAGAGGCGACGTCCCCCGATCACATGAGGATGCTGATCACGCCCAACTCGAACAAGAACGGCGCTGCGATGCGTGCGGTTCCCATCGGCGTCTTCAAGGACCCGGGCGCGGTCATCATGGCCGCCCAGGAACAGGCTGCTGTGACGCACGCTACTTGGGGAGGCATCAACTCTGCGGTGTCCGTTGCTTTGATGTCACACTTTGCCCTCTACGACCGCCGCCCATTTTCTGCGATGCACCAGTGGTGTAGCAACTGGTCAACGGCACACGAGAATTTCCGTGAGCCTTGGGTTGGTCCGGTTCAGGAAAAGTCAAAGGACGGCAAGGGCCTGGGCGTCGGCATGAACACAGCCTGGGCAGTGCAGACGTTGTTGACGACTGAGACGTCACTGATGGGAATCCTGAAGCGATGCATCGAGTGGGGTGGAGACACGGACAGCGCCGCCGCGGTCGCTTGGGGCATCGCTTCCTGCAGGTACCAAGACGAAATCATTCCTGACTTCTTTGAGACTGATCTCGAAAAGATCAACGGTAGCTCTTATGGACCAGCATACCTTCGTGAACTGGGCAAGCGCCTGATGGACGCATACAAATGATTAGAGGCAGGTTCGACGTGGTACCATGGTGGTCAACACCCGAAATGTCGGTGTATGTTCCTGAAGAGTTCGAGCAGCAACCAATCAAAGAGAAGGATCAAATGAGAGACATCGCTCACGTTCACGTTTTGAACAGCAACGCTCACGTCCCGGCCAACGTGGTCAAGGACACGTGCCACGATTACAGTGACAGGTTTCCAGACGAAGACTGCTTCTTAAGCGACCTTGATGACACGCTGTCGTATGACGACGACGAAGATCGGGTCTGCGCTAACGCTGAATGCAACACGACCAACGATTGCGACGCTAAGTTTTGTAAAGAGTGTGGCTCGAAGTTTCCTAGTCTCGCCACAAAACAGGTCGCGATTACTCGGCTCGAGTGGTATGGGCACAACTCTGCAAGGTCGTTTCATTCGATTTTTGTCAAGCAGATCGTTCCTCACGTCAAGGGAAGCCTCGAGGCTCTCGTTTTTCTAGAGGGCGACGACGTGAGTCCTTCTAAGATGTTTGGGTTCACGATCGAAGATGGCGTTTACACCAAGTGCGAGGTCGACGTACGACTGGTTTCAATTCGTGAGTGATAAGCACGTCGATCGAGAGAAAGTACAAGCTCACCAAGCGTAATAGGTTGAAACTTGAAACCTTTCAAGAGCTTGCGTAACTGCGAAAAACTCTACGACAAACTCGTTGTTCCCAAAGGAGAGATGATGGCTCGATACCGTGCGAAGATGCCCCAAGTCGATGATGCTGTCCAAGAGGCCTTGAGTTTCGTCGACGAGGTCAAGAACACCCTCAACGTCGGGAAGGTCAAGAAGCTGTTCCGATTGGGGACAGAGGTGTTCACGGCATTCCAGCCGTTCATCGAGAAACCAACGTACTGGTCCGCAGGTCGATCGTTGATGGGACTCGGCAAGACGCTGGTCGATGATGTGGAGGTCTGGGCAGAGAACTTTTTCGACGGCGATGAGTGGACCGAACCCTACAGCCGTGACTTCAACGTGACGATCCTCCAGATCCTGATGAAGTTTCCCTTCACCACGATGAAGACCGCCAGCGAGAACGACCTCATTCGTCTCATCGACCTCGACGGAGCGAAGGTGGGTTGGACGTATCACACCAAGCTACACACCGTCGATCACATCTACGTTGAGACCGATAAGCTACACCAGGCTCGCGAGACCATCAAGCGCATGCTGTGGGAGCAGTTCGCTGACAAGCCTCTGGTGATGCGTCACAATCGCAAGATGATCATCGGAACGGACGAGCCCAAGGTCATCTTCGAGGTCGACGATGCGTTTCATCCCTTGCCTTCCGTGAAAGCGACCGAATACGCGACGTACCTACGACGGTGTCTAGACGCTGACGTGCCACGCAGCGTGATGTTGTACGGGCCGCCAGGCACCGGCAAATCGACGATGGCTAGGACCATCGTCGAGAACCTGAACTTGCGATCGTTTCGCATCAGGGTCGAGGACGTCAGCGGGCTCGAGAACAGCACCCTGTTCGAGGCGATCACGATCTTCCAACCTGACGCTGTCATCTTGGATGACTTTGACAGGGCGCATGCTCAAGCAGCGTTGTTGGAAACGCTAGAGTTCTTCCAACGACACGTCAAGCTCGTCGTCGCTACGGTGAACGACAGGAACAACCTGGATGAAGCCTTGTTACGTCCAGGTCGGTTCGACGAGCTGGTCCTCGTTGACAGGATGGATGAGGCTGTCGTGCGACACATGTTGGGCGAGTATGCTGACGGTTACGATGATGTCAAGGCATGGCCCATCGCCTTCATCGAGGAGTACTGCAAGCGTCGTCGGTTCATGGACCCGTCCGAAGCCGCAGCGTCGATGGCAGAGCTAGCCAAGCGAGTCAAGCGACTCGATCGTTTCCGCGACAACGGAGACAACTGGGAGGACTTGCTTGACCTGAAAAAGACCACGAACCCGAAACTCAGGGCGATCCTCAGCGAGCTGGCTGCAGAAAAGCCGCGTCGGCCAGACGATGACGATGATGCAACTGACGATGACGATGATGACGATGATGATGACGACGACACTTTGCGTCCTGAGGTCGCAGTGATCCCACGTTTCGCTCAGAAAGCCTTTACCGACGAGGTCATGAGGAGGGCTAAGAGGGTGAAGCTGGGCAAGACGAAAGCGTACTCGATATCGACCCAGGTCTTGAAAAACCTTCGGAAGAGGTTTGACCTCTGAACGAAACAAGACCCGCATCTTGAGTGTAGTATCCAAAGGTACCGAATGTTTCTGGACTCACACGTCGGTGTTTCCGACGTGTGTTCATTTTGGTTCAGGAACGCGTGTTCGAACGTAGAAGCCGAACGAGCTGTTACTTATGATTGTGACTCATGCCTACTACACGTAACCAAACCAACGCTAAGGTCGACAAGGACTGGAGCACGGATTTCGTGCTGCATAAGTCCCAACAGACAGTCTTCAGGGGCATCCAAAACAAGATCATAGACTACACGGAACACCGGTTGGTGCGTTACGCAAAGTCAGTGATCGATCTCCAACAGAAGCTAATTCTCATGGCGATGATCGATGACTATCGTAACGGTAACATCGCGGTCGCGTGGAAGAAGGGCCTGCCCATCTACGTCAAGGTCATCAAATCAACCTGATGTACAGGCACTAACGTGCGAGTTACATTGAGGCATGAATTTCAATGCCTCGCAAGGTTCCACATCGACACGAGTGATCTTTTCGTCTGACGCTCGTAAGCAACTGTTCCAAGGCCTCAGCGTCTGCGCAAACGCGGTGGGATGTACCCTGGGTCCCAAGGGAAAGACCGTGTTGATCCAACGTGACGGTCAGATGCCGCTCGTCACCAAGGACGGAGTGACGGTCAGCAAATCGATCAAGCTGAAGAATCCGATCGAACGAATGGGAGCAGAGCTGATCCAGGAGGCAGCATCCCAGACCAACGAGGTGGCGGGTGACGGGACCACGACCGCCACGGTCCTCACCGAGGCGATGGTGAAGGAAGGCCTTAAGCTGCTAGACGCAGGTTATTCTGCGAGGGAGCTGTGTGCCGGCATCGAACGAGCTAGGACCCAGGTCGATGACTATCTCATGTCCGTCGCCAAACAGCTAACGACCTCTGAGGAGATCGCTCAGGTCGCGACCATCAGTGCCAATGGAGACCGTGCCATCGGAGACATCATCGCCCAAGCGATGGGCAAGGTAGGTAAGGACGGCATCATCACCGTCGAGGACGCAAAGGGCATGACGACCTCGCTCGACGTCGTCGAAGGCATGCAGTTCGACCGAGGTTACCTCAGCCCATACTTCGTGACCAACCCAGATCGCATGCTCACGACATACCAGGACGCGTACGTGCTCGTCACTGACAAGAAGCTAAGCAGCCTGCGTGAACTGATTCCCATGCTCGAGTCGATCGTCAGGGACCAAAAATCGTTGCTCATCATCGCTGAGGACGTAGAAGGCGAGGCGCTGCAAGGTCTCGTCCTGAACAGGGTCAAGTCAAACCTACCCGTGGTAGCGATCAAGGCGCCTGGGTACGGCCAACACCGCGACGAGCTGTTGCGTGACATTTGCACCCTGACCGGCGCAACGCTGGTGTCAAGCTCGACAGGGGTCGACCTTAAGGACGCTGTTAAGTCGTTGGGTCGCGTCAAGCGCCTCGTCGTTGACGCAAAGTCTACTACACTAGTGGGCACAGGCCAGACCAAGGAGAACGTTGACAAGCACGTCGCTGACCTAAGGGCACAAACAGAAGACGTCACCCTGGGCGCCGAGGAGATCAACAAGCTGAAGAACAGGATCGCCAAGCTCGCCAGCGGCGTCGCCATCATCAGGGTAGGCGGAGCGACTGAGGTCGAGATGATCGAACGAAAGTATCGGATCGAAGACGCCCTCAATGCCACCAGAGCCGCGGCTGAAGAGGGCATCGTCCCAGGCGGCGGGATGGCACTCATCAACGCCTACAAGGCCCTGCGGGCCTCGAGCGACGAGAAGGAACGTGGCGAGAACGTCGTCATGAAGGCTTGCATGGCTCCCGTCCGTCGGATCGTCACCAACGCAGGTGGCATGCCTGATGTCGTACTCAACGAGCTCGAACACTCTCGTGAGGGACTCGCCTACGGGTATAACGCAGCGACAGACCGATACGAGGACCTGATCGCAGCTGGCGTCATCGATCCGGTCAAGGTCACCAGGTCAGCTCTCAAGCACGCAGCCTCAGTAGCAGTGACGTTCCTGTCGCTCGATGCGGTGGTCTGCGAAGAAGAGGCGCCTTCCCCGACCTGAGTCATTAGATATGATTGATGACACATCAAACGCTTCTTGGCGAGCTGGTCGTCCTCAGCGCGAGGTGGGACCTGGGCGCGGAAAAGCTAGGACTGGTCATCTACCAAGGCAAGAACAGCTCGCGGGTCCTGGTCCTGTGGACAGAGGAAGGTAAGAATCCAAACTGGACATGGCACCTAGCCGAAGCGGTCGTCGCCATAGACGAGTCGAACATCCAGAAGGTGAGGCAACGTTGTCACCTCGCTACGTGAACGGTGACTTGGTCGTGAAAGCGCCTCAGACGGCGTTAACGCAACGTCGGGGCATCGTCATCGGGGTCAGGCGCAGCAACGAGAGCGCAGTGTTGCCTCCCGAGATCTACCCATACGTGTACTACGTGTACTTCCAGGACGGACAGCTCGAAGGCCCTCTCTTTCACAGCCAGCTCCATGACGCCTAAGACCAGACCGGGAGACCTCGTGTTCATCAGCGCTGGCAGCCTCATCGAAGGCGTCATCGATAACTCTGAGGAGTACTTTCCCGTCTACGTGCGAGCGATCGTCATCAGCTCACCGATCAGGTACATCGAAAACGATTATGACATCTCGGGACTTGTCATGGTCATGATCCCGAACATGGGACCGTACCTAGTCCAAGAAAAATACCTGATGACACCTGACGAGTACGTCAGTCACCTAAAGACGATTAACGAGGCCGTCATCCGTCTCGATGGTTGATTGACGGCCCACCGTTGACACACAGAATATATTCATGGGTCTGATGGTTGGCTATCACCAACCAGGTCGAGCCAATTAATCCAAACAGCATCAGACACGTGTGAGAACATCGCGATGACCCCTTTGGTGAGCATGCGGATCCTCACGTGGCGGCCGACAGTCCAGACCTCTAGCACCAGTCCAACGTCTCCGACGTTAACGTGCAAGCCCGTCTGGCCCTTCTCAACGTCAGAGACCCAGGCGCGAAGCGACCTGGTCGCCATCAGCGAGCGACCGACGACTGGCAGAAAGATCGGAAGCAGTTTTTCCATGTGTAGAACGAGGCGCGTGCCCAAAAGGACACGCGCGACCAAGGCTCAAGAACGAATCACTTCTTGTTGATGTGAAAACCAGACAACACCGCCTTGCAGCGCTTGGCCAGCGCCTCGGGTTGTGAGCCGTCTCCCGCACAACGTAACACGTAACCCGATCGATCGTAACCGACGGCGAGCTGGATGACTTCGATGCTCTCAGTCTCCGAGGCTCCGTACACGACGACGGAGCCTGACAACCCGTCATCAGACTTGACTTCCTTTGCGAGGATGACGCTGTCACCGTACTCCTTCATCGTCAGGAAGGCGATGGACCGACCGAACTCGTCGTCTTCTGGGCTGTCATCATCTGTCGACAGGTCAAAGGTGTCAAGGGTGACGATGACAGGATAGCTGCCGACCTGGGCCGTGCTCGCTGCCGTGAATTCCTCAATCACGCCTTCGATCTTCTCTTGGTCTGGGTTCGGAGCCCTCTCTTGGAACCCGGGAAGGACGATCGAAAACTTGGGTCGATCGATGCGAAGGTCTGCCTGAGGAGCCTGCACCGCAACGGGCGCGCTGATGGGGGCGGGTGCTGGGGTTGTCGCAGGCGAGCAGGCTGCGACGATGAGTGACAGGACACAAACGAACGAAATTTTTATCATGAACGTCTCCATTGTAACTCTTACTACACCTTGAGCACGCGTGTCACAGTCTCACGTCAGTGCGCTTTTTATCAAGCGTTGGGTTTTCTAACGTGTCACCGTCCCCGGGTTGGACTATCACCGGATCGGGTCGAGCGCAATGACAGATGATGTAGTGCCCGTTGCTTCCATCGTCGTGCATCTCAAGGAACGTGTCATCGGGACACTCGTTTGATATCGAGAGCGAGACGACCCGATCGTGGCACTGAACGTCCTCTGCTGTCGACGCTGATTCAACGTAAAAACACGTGACGATAAGCGTCGTCGCGACCATACCCAGGGCAAAGATCACCGTTGCAAACAGGCCGATCTGAGGCGTGGCGTTATGACCGTCCATGGTTCCATCATATACCCATCACGATGAAACTACACCGAATGATGTACACTTGGCGTTCGTGTGTTACCATGTTTAACATGGAGCTAGAGCTCGACGGAGCTGGTGAGATCGAAGCGTTAGGTAACATAGAGATCACACTGCCCGATTACATGACGATGCTCTCTCAGGTGGAGCTCGATGACGCTCGTCAGGCGGTTCACAAGGAACACCTGATCGTGGCGGCTGGTAGGAAGCCGGGAGGGACTGAGATCGTGTTATTCACTGCTGACAATCGCGTGTACGTCTTTGACACGGCCCGGTACGAGGTTCCCGAAGGAAAGGCATTTCCGATCGATCGTGGCCAGGCATTGTGCATCCAAGACGCGAGCGGGTTCGAGGTGTCTTCAGACTGGGTGCTCGAGCTATCTGACGCTGTTGACATCACCTTGCTGTCATGACACGTTACTTATCAAGGTGAGAACCACGATCGGTGAACTACGTACATGGATCAGGGAAGAGGTCGAGCGAAACAATCGTTGGCTCGCGGGCTTTTTCATGGATGGTGGCAACGCTAGTGGTAGCTCAGGTAACCCGGTCACGCCACCGGAGGGGTTGGGACCAGATGATGACGAAAATGATGAGGACATCGTAGGCGACGCGGATGGCAAAGCACAAGAAAAATCGCAACCAGCGGTTCGAGTCAGAGACAGAGAAGGTTGAGCGTGACGATCGCATCGAGATGCGTGGCGTCATCGAAGAGGCCTTGCCCAGCACCTTCTTCATGGTCAAGGCTGAGACTGGTAACATGGTGCTGTGCACCCTTGCTGGCAAGTTGCGAGTCAATCGGATCAGGCTTCTTCCCGGTGATCCAGTCACCATCGAGGTCTCTCCTTACGACCTGAACAAGGGTCGAGTGACCTGGCGAGGCAAGTGATGCAAGTCTGGGCACTAGCACACCCTTACCTGACGTTCTTGATCGTGTTGTTTGGTTTGTTCGTCACCCTGATCGGGTTTAAGTCGATCGGTGGCGCTTACCAACCACGAATTCATCATTGCAACTGTGATTGCGACGAAAACGATGACGACTGAGACGCAATGGAAGCTCACGTACATTCTCGTGGCTGTCGTTGCTGCGCTCAGCGCTGTCTATTTAGCTCACGTGAATAGATTCGGAGACAGCGGGTGCGTCCTGTTGATGGCCGCGAATGCCATCTGGGTGAGCGCTGCTAACGCTTTTTCTCTGTCAAAGATCTCGCAGGACACACGTCGTGAATAGATACTAGCATGTCTATCACGAAGTACATGGGTCCCGCGTTCACGTTGGTCATGATGTTAGGCTCTGCCGCTACAAGCGCTGTCATCGCAGCATCAACACACAACGTACCAGCAACGATCCCTACGACGTTGATGTCAGTGGGTTGTGCTGTGTTGGTCGTCAAGGACTGGAACAACACGTGGAAGCCGCTGTTCACCAAGAAACGCTGATCAGGCTGGCTCTAGGTCATGTGTCTTGTAAGCATAACGTAACCTGCTGGGCAACCACCTGACGTTAACCTCGGGTCCGATTTTGTTGGAATCGTAGTCTGGGTGGTTGGGAGGAACGTTGTTGTAATCGACGAGGTCCTCAACGTAACCGACGCACTCACCGAACTCATCGACGTGTTCGCTTGAGCACCCGTAGCAGGAG
>Ga0164306_10001190_pt1 | contig 11392 bp, 10 predicted proteins | sample Whisoiple_242_MG_FD_110213 | JGI IMG/M metagenome (GOLD analysis project Ga0164306, IMG submission 110213) | Soil microbial communities amended with fresh organic matter from upstate New York, USA - Whitman soil sample_242_MG | ecosystem: Environmental > Terrestrial > Soil > Unclassified >... | reverse complement strand
ATTACATCCTAAAATTATGAACTTTCTTTGAATCAATCAATATAATATTTACTTTGAGAGTAATTCTCCTTCAATAAATTTCTCAAATTCTGAATGGGTAAAAAGTGGTGAACACTCAAAATGATCTTTTATTACATTTCTCGGATCTTGTCTGTCTATTACGCAAACAACCCCGCTTACTGATGCACCCTGTTCTTTCACGGCATCGATTGCCATTCTGATACTATTACCGGTAGTCATAACGTCTTCGACTATCACAACGGGATCTTGTAAGTTTCCTTCAATTTTTTTCTGCAATCCATGCGCTTTTATTGATTTTCTTACGTAGAACCCACTTGCGCCTGTACGATTAGTATAACTAGTATAACCCAAAGCTACAATGACTGAAATCAATGGAATAGCGCCTACTTCTAACCCTCCTATCGACTTTGGGTTAAACTTCGAAACTTCTGCTAGCAATAGCTCTCCAACTAAATTCAGTCCTTCTCCATCAAACAATCCCTTTATATCATAATAATAGTAAGTTGTCTCTCCGCTCGATAACGTGATAGATCGGTCAAGTACTTTGATACATCTTTCTTGAATTAACTGTTTTAGTCTCGATTTCATCTCAACGGTCATCGATAATTCCATCCCAGACACTCTGTCCTTCCATTTGTATGAGATTCTGTAAGCGCATTAATAATTTATTGTATAACATAGCGAATGATATGGATCTATTTTATATGATTTCTTATTCTGGAGAGTGATATAATTATTGTATTCAAATCATATCCCAGATCCAGAGGAGTAGCTGAATATTATCTAACTGTCGACCATATATAACAAAACCGTGTTCATACGGATACTTGACATAAAACCATTCTAGAATAAATAATAAGCTAATGTTATTAGCAATAAATGACAATTATTAATGAAGGATAATAGTGCTCGTTGTGAAGTATAGAGTATACAGTATTGAATTTGCCTACACTCAAAAATCTAGTATCCTTATTTATCAAATTCGTTTATTTATTCTCGATGGTTGTATTATCAATAGCAATTCCCGGATGTCCGCCTGATGATGTGAACTTCGCCATTACGAATCTGAGGCATAATCTATCAATCTGCACTGTATGCCCAAGAAATAAAAGAACGACCCTAGAGTAGATGAAAAATATACAGGAGTCTATTTGGTCTTCTTCTAGTTACCTTACATAGTACTTTATTAGGTGCTGTGATGGTTTTATTTTCTTCGCTTAAATAGAGACGGTTCAAATGTAGCGTCCCAAGGCTTCTATGGATATATACAGCTGACTCTTCAATGTGTATAGAACCTCTCACAATTTATAAGATATTGTAGGATAAAATATGTTGCATCTCTAATGGAGCCTCTTTCGACATTTATCCTCGACTTTCAAACTCAGTCCATGTATTTCGAAGCTGATTCTTACATCGCCACATCGCTTTTGGCCAAGTATCAAAAAATATGTAATCTTGAGAATATGGAAGTCTTTGCGATTGATCCTCCGCTTACGAGTGCTGGATGGTCATTTGCAAAATTATTTCTTTCTGGCCAGTTTGTCGAAAAGATCTACGAGTGTAATCTGCAAGGAGTAGATGAGTCTAAAGGGAAAAAGTTTGAAGATAAGTTCATTTCATGGCTGAATACAACTCTAAAGAATCGCAACTGCAGGGCCCAGTTAAAGATTTCCTCTGATATGCAAAGATAGGCGCATTATAATGCTAAAAACGATTTGATTGCTGAAATAATACATGACTTACTTATTCGGAGTGATTATCTTATAATATGAACTTCCCAACGAATAGAGAATACACTTGTACAGTTCCGTACGTGTTATTCAGAATCGATCAGATGGTGTGGAACTGGATCATCTAAATGTGGAATGAAGTTACAACAGTTCTAATCCTCTAATCTTAATATAACCGATATTAGTATCATAGTTTGATCATTCTACTCTATTCCTTCCTTTTGCTTGGCTACAAGCGCTAAAAATGATATATCGTACAAATTGACATACACCATTACCGATCGAAATTTCCTCACCTCAACAAATATCAATTTATATTGTCATGCCAGTTCATTAAATTAGCAATGATATTGTATGATAACGAGGAATCCTCCAATACAGATTGAGAATCAGTTAAGAAAAGAAGCATTGTATGGCTGTATAATTTGTGGCTGTCCTGTTTTGGTGTATGTAGACATTATTCAACAGGATAAGGAAGTTTTCATTCCTGAAAACATGGTAGCCCTTTGTCCAATTCATAGGAACAAGTATCATGATAACGATTTAGAAGAAGATCTACTGCGAAATGCAAAACTCAGTCCTTATAATAAAGAACATCAACTCGATGCTTTTACAGTACATTCTTCAGACATCACAGTTAATGTTGGAAAATGCAAATTCGTAAATACTCCACGGATTTTAGTGGTAGATGATTTTGATATAATAACAGTTAAAAGAAACCCAGAAGACAACAGGTTCATCTTATTTGATGTTAACTTTTTCGATTCATTGAATAATTTAAAGGCCATGTTGTCTGAAAATAGCTGGCACAGTGAAAGTGCTGACCTTGATTGGATCGTGCGCTACGAGCCGAGGCATCTATCTATACAAAAGCAATCTGATACCATGTTATTTGATGCAAAAATTGATAATGAGAAAGAAGAAATCACTATAATTGTCGATGGTTTCCATTATAACCAATCATTAATACAAATTTCTCAAAATGAAATCTTGGTAGATAAAGAAGAGATTGCTCAGGATCTTAAGGGTACATCTGTGAAGAATTACGAAGCAGGAATAATGTTTCAAACAAGATAATTAAACCAAGTAATTTATCAGTGGTCATACGATTATAAATGTTTGATGGCCTTAATGGAATATTTATAGTTGTAAGTTAACATAAGACTTGATCGTTATATCATCTTTGGTAAGACTGTGGTCAGTTCTATCTTTTTTGTCAGGGCAATTAGATTACAGCTGTTGAAGTTGGTCTGTCGAATTGGTTGATTGATAGTCTATATATTAGTCCCGAGATTTCATCGGCTAGTGTGGCTGATAAATTATTTAGCGATAAGCATAGAGATTTAATATTCGACTGGAAAACATATTGGGCTTTTTCCGACGGTAGATTTTCCGAACTTCTGGATGCAGACTAATCTTATTCTCTATTAAAGGTTGGATTCCTGGTACATAATTCTACATTATCTTATTGTGTGGTGTAACTGAGGTAACTACACTGTATTCTGGAAAATTAGCGCGGATGAAATGCGGAACGTTTTCTCATCCGTATGCATCTTATGCTTGATTCTTTAAGCTTGGTGTACGAATATATTTATCCATCCGAGAGGCCTTTATATAGCCGAAATGGTATAGTATCTTTACTTTAGATTTGTAGGGATATCGAGCATGGAAACTAAATCGGCAAACAATGAGGCGGTCGATAGATTGAGGATTATTTCGCAGCGAAGCCCTAAAGAAACATTCAGGCTCGGGGTTGAGCATTATGGCGACATTTGTTTATGTTCGACATGCAAAGCAAGAGGATTTATACTGGCTCCAGACGAGGATAATATGACCGAGAAGAACTTTATTGAGGAGTGTCCTGACTGTAATAGCTAAAATCGCTCTTCTAACCTTTGCTAAAAGATGATGTAGACTCCAGCCAGTCAGTTAGCCATCTTGACAGCACAACTTTAGTTATAACTTATCTTAACCGTGGTATTAATTCAGTTCAGATATACGAAGACTCAAATGAACAGCTTTCGTTCAAACAACTTGTGGTATAGTAGATAAAACTGTCACACGATTAACTCGAATGACTGCAATATTGCCTATTGAGACCTCGCCTATTTGAGGATATCTAGGTGATTTCTTCAATCATATCAAAAGATAAACTTTCAGTTCCAACCCACATTCAAAAAACGTCGATAGAAGGCTGGACAGGGAATATCATCTCCTGAGGGCTTCCAGAGGAGATAATCGAGCAGCCTTCCAAGCCGGGAATATTCCGGATGCTATACTCAAAGCTACAGAAAGAATCCATACATTCAAAAGTTGGTCGGCAACAAAAACTGGGTTAAAATGAGGAGCTGGTGCTCCGGGCTGACCTCCTCCTGTACCTGGTCCCCTTGGAGCAAACCCTGTAGTTAACAAATAGGCTCCGCCCATACCAGTTACTAGGCCTACACTAGCTCCTATTATACCAATAAGAAGAGCTTCAGACAAAAATAGTATAAGGATAAATCGACTCTTTGCGCCTATTGCTTTCATCGTACCAATCTCCTTGGTTCTCTCGCTGACAGACGTGTAAAGGGTGGTAATTATACCAACCGCACCCACGAGCAACGCGATAAAAGCTATTGCAATTGTAAACGCATTATTTCCGCTTTGGAATCTTTGTATTGTTTGTGAAATTGCTTTAGGAGTAGTAACACCAATATTAGTACCATATAGACTAGTAATCTCCCCCTGAACTGTGGCGACGAGATCACCAGAAAGAGCGGCAACTACCATCTGATCGTACTTTCCTGACTTGTGGAAAAGCGAATTTCCAGTAGCCTCATTAATTATGACCGACCGGTCTATAAAATTATTTCCAGTGGGCTGGATTACACCGCTAATCACAAAGCTTTTAGACTGCTCTTTAGTTTTGCCAGTGTTCTGTTCTACATAAGTAAATGTCCCTTTAACGGTCTGGCCAGTGGACACAAAGGGCGTTGTCTTTCCTGGAGGATTTGCTATGCTGTCTCCTACTAACATTGCAGTAGGATTATTTGGTTGTATATTAGAGCCCTCCACCAACTGTAGCGAGGGCGTCACTAGATAAATTTTTTGTGGATCCATCGCAATGATCTGAGCGTTCAAAACATTCCCCTGGGCGTTAAGCTGCAGCTGACCTTGATATGATGGAACAACTTCTTGAACAAAGGGTAGGGATTTTATTCTGTTAACAACTTCGTTACTAAGTACAATAGTTGGAGGACCCTGAGGGCCGCGGAAATTCATTTGCCCTGAGCTAACAAACAAAACATTTGGAGCCAACATATTCATCTGTTTGTTCATAAATGCAGACTGTCCTGCGCTCATTCCATTCAGCGCCACCATTAATGCTCCTCCTACCACAACCATGAGGATAGTCAAGGCAGATCTAGCCTTTCTTTCCCTAAGAGCGTCAAACGATAGGATGATAATTTGCTTATAGTTCTTACGCCTCGAGCCGATTTTCCAGTCGGTTCGCATTCTCGAGGGAGATAGCACACTATTATCAGCAGATATATTTTTTACATCACGATATGCATCCTTGCTAGATGTACTCGACTCATTTTCCTTACTGAAATCCTCGATACCCATATTACTGTACTATCACAGATATTCTCCTACGTTATCGTAGCTGTCATACCCGCTAACCGTTATTATGATCCTGATACTCTCTAGATAAATAGATGCGAAATTCATACAGTGTCTTGAATAACAAGAAGCAACTCTCTTCATATGCTTCAGATATATTATCTATCCTTCACAACTGATTTATAGTTAGCGTTTATTTTGCCTGATGTTTACATTCTTAAAGAATTGAAACAGGCAAGCAACTGAACTGTGTGGTGTTATAAGGGACTGTTGGCTACACAGATCTACAGCACGAACTTGTTACAGAATAAATGAATACATAATAATCTTCAAGTAATGTTTGTTAGGCGTGTTAATGTGGCTACAGACAAACTTTGGGCTAGACTACTAAAAATAGCCCATCCTCAGTAGGAGTTATGGCTATCGCATTTTCCAATTCAGTGAATTCCGGTTTTGAATAAAATAAGATAGCTATTGGTAAAGTCAGTAATAGTAGCTATATAATAGAGCCAATAAAATTGATATGGAAGATTTGTATACATAATGAGTCCCCTAATGTTATACAAATGAATATTAGGCAACCCCAGTCAATCGGTAAGAGTCCCGGAGGCCAATTTACTAAATCAGAATTACTTTCAGAGGTTGAATTAAAAAGGCAAAACCTGCGCTGTACTTGAAAACTGAACCTAGGGATAATTCAAATCCGTACTTAACTATTATGTATTTCTTATAGACTAATGAATTCTGCTTTTCTTCTTTTCGTATCAAAAATTGCAGCAGTTGCTTTATAGCCAAAAAACCAGCCATTTGCAGTTCCAGGATTTATAAGCAAAGTCTTTCCGACCTGCATCTCTTCAAGCTTATGTGTGTGACCACAGACTAGTATGTCGTACTTGCCGGATTGCAATACTAATGACTTTTTTTTGGCATTTGTCCCATGATAAACCGCGATCAGCACATTATCCTGTTCAATTTCACAAAAATCCCCTTTAAGTTCACCGCCGATCTTTTGGAAGCTCGATGAAAGTCTTTCCTCTTCGATGTCATTATTTCCGAGAACTCCAATCAACCTCACGCCTTCAAACCATTTAACTGATTCCGGCCTAACGATGTCGCCAGCATGGATAACAAGATCAATATTTTTATCTCTAAATATTTTTACGAATTTCTCAATATTGTAAATATTGTCGTGGGTATCTGATATCAGTCCTATATACATCTAGACAATTTAGTCAATCACTTTACATTTTTATTTGTACCTATCTGTGTCAATCGTAACTATTGATCAATCATATTCAAAATTGTGCTTATGGATTTCCAGGTGATGAAGAGTCTTTTGTTTCTCCTTGAGAAATTATTTCCTTGATTGTATTGGGAGGGAAGTCTGCATTTCGTAAAAATACTGGGAGACTCGATTTCACTACTAATTATTCTGGTTACCTATTGGATTTGTGCCCCATAATTTTCAATGAGTTAGTGTATTCTTCGCTAATCTTGAAAGTCGATTGGCCCTACCCAGCATTAAATTTACTTTCAGTAATACGGTAAAGTCTTTCTATGAATCTAATTTAACCGGTAACAAATTTTGACATTTTTATCGTGTTTTCATCTTTGTCACTAAACAATATGTCTTTGCCCTGCTTTCAACTTCCTCGATGTTAGAAAGCAGTTGTGTGATCTTCCCAGGATAATTTGATAATAAAGATGTTTTTATCGTTTTTCAGAGATACATATAATACCTCTCTTATCAGGGTATTGCTTAGTAAACTTCCATCCCAAGCCAACATTCCATCTTCTATTTCGACTCACGGAAAACTATATATAGGATATACAATTCTGGGTAGAATTTGCTTGGCTTCTGTATGCATGATGGTATTGTCAAATACCAATGGCTTAGCTATCATAACATTTATTGTAGTTATCACGATATAAGACATCTAATAATTCTTCTTTGGTTGCCGCGAGGTTGAGTTTATAATGGTCCGCTCCCTAAGAACCACCGTCCTGCATTGACAGGACATTTTCGATATTCCTTTCAGTAAATCTCGATCTGCATGGGTGGTGGTGTTTTACTTAAAACTTGAGTTTCTTTTTCCAGATTGGCATCCGATATGCTTTGGTATCGACATCATTACGTATGAATATTTCTCTCACCGGAATTTAAGAGGTTGTCCTTAAGTCGCATTGTAGTCTGTTGAATAGCTTTGAATCGAGATAAAGATTGTTTCGGTTCACGTTGGGGATTCGATTTATGGTAACTGATACCGTAAGGGTCATTAGTTGTTATAGAAGTGGACGAGCTTAGACAAGTTACCAGTGTAATGAAATCTCAGAAATAGCAAACAATGAAAGGGATATCTATAATTACCAAAGGCTTTTTTTATAACCATATTAAAAAAACAACCATTAAGACATTTAATGGACCGTTCCAGATTAGAGTACCAACCAAACGAGCAAAATTAGTAATCCTTTCCTTAGGCTCGTTCCAATTATTAATAGCTTCCACTTTAGTTGCTGCAATGGAATGGCGAATCACAATATCACTTTCCTGCTTCAATGTGTCAAATTAGTTGGACTGCGAATAGGATGGGATATCAATATTTACCCTAATGGTTATATCGTTGTCACAGTTCATATCATATCCAGTATAAGGATCATTTGGCTTCCAGTAATACCCTCCACTGGTCTATATACGACGGCTATGAAAGAACCGATGCGACTTGGTTTGAGTTGTTTTGGAGATACTTGAAGACAAGTTTAGGCGTTCCCGACATGATTCTGTCTGGTGTCACCGCAGTTTTGCATTCCAAATTGCAGGATGGAGAGATTGCTAATACTTGTGACCGTACAGCTGGTCAATTATTCCTAATTACCCAAATTTTTAGTGCCTGTCATATTTGTAGTCATGAGCCTGGAAGAACGATATAATAGACCTTCGATACCTGAACAAAGGAATAATATTACAGGTATATTATGTACTGGTATCCAATGACTAAATTAGATGAATCAGGTCAGGTTATTTACCTACAATATAAGAATCTGGAAGACATGCTCAAGGTGATTCTCTTTTCTGCACAATCCGCGCTGGGCTTGACACCTATGCTTTATAGTATAAAACACAACAACAGTAGCATACTATTTATCCAAACAGGTTTAGCGAATGGTGCAGTAATTCATTATCTTATTATGCGCAGTGCAAAGCCAGAACAGAAATACATCGAGCTGAAGCGATTAACTGGAGAATTCAAATTTGTCGAAAACATAGGTACCGATACAATGTCTCTGTATATTCCAGTCCTAGAATTGGAAACGTCCACACTCAAATTTCCCCTATGAGCAGCCTCTATTATTTTCTTATCTTAGGTATCTAGCTAAGTGTACCACTTAATGGATAGGATGGATCATGAATTGACCATTATCATGTGAAATCCTCGTCTGAAGGCAATAGCAGCTTTGAATTAAATATGATTCTTATGCATATAATTGAGTAATCTAGTACTTCACTTAAATTTATTACATTAGGAATCGTGGCCGATGAGGAGCCAACAATGCCGATGAATAATCCAATTAGCGAATTCTTTAATCGACATATACTTTGTTAAGCCGAATGAGGGCGAGTTGATATTGGACTTGAATGTCTGATTTTGCAGAATCTATAATCGGGCGAGGACTATAGTCTTTAAGAATCACTATACTTAATGACGAACAAAATTCTGCTAAAAAGATACTGACTTGTATAGTAGTGACAACAGTCACGAAATTGTTATCAAGCGTCCTAATTTTTGCAAAGCATACTATATGCTAATTTTACAGCTTGGCAAGTTGGTATAAAACCTACTACTATACATGTTAGGACTAGATTTGCACGTCTGTCAGTTAAACATTGGGTCAGCTTTTTAATATACATGATCAATTATAGTTCTACATCTTGCTAAACTGCAAATTTGGCCACAGACTAGCCGATATGCATCAAGATTAAATATTCTCTTCCCAATACAAATTCCTAATGACTAGCGAAATAAGAAGATCCTGTGGTAGATGCGACGGACAGATGTTAGGTGAGACCCAGCCAATTCCGAAGAAAGTCGCTCTGCCTATACCTCTTAAACCATCATTTTCGATCGAGAAATATTTGCCAAACATTATGAAGGAGTATGATTTTTACACCGTATTTATTTGCTCTTCATGCGGCTATCTTGATGTATATTTTACAAAAAATAAATAGCATACGTTCTCTTTCAGTATTTGTTCAACGCTCATTATTGCTAATGTCTGACTTTGATTGTGATATCAGTAACTCCGAATCAGCATCCTACAAGAATATTATTATTAGTATTGATAAAGCTACCGTAAACCTATCGTACATCCTTTGTATTCTTTACAAAATTTGGAACGAAGAAAAATATTAACAACCATTAGAATCTGAACCATTAAAAAGAGAAGTCATGTCAAGAGGATCTATGATTCATCTAAAATAAAATTGGAATTTGATATCCGGTTCGATTGTCGAATACTTCCCACAGATTTTTCATTCTTGAGATTAATTCATTGACGTTAACTGAAAGAAACTGAAAGAACTGAGGAGCGAACTGAGAAGGCGATAGAAGACTAGCAATACATTAGCGAACAAATCAATAGGTATATCAAAAGAAACTCTTCGATCCTTAATAGAAAATATAACTGATAACTTATTTACATTGTTATTAATTAGAATCTGAAGTAACAAGAAATGAGTACAAAAGTATCTAGAACGATCAATAGCTTAAATCATAACTGTCAAAATAGGGATTATTATTGAATTTGCAATATCTCTAGTTATTCGATGTTATATCAGTTGTACATAAAAGAATAGAACAAGGGCAATTCTGCATATGTCAGAAAGCAAAAACTCGTAACTGATGAGAACAAGCAAACGCGTTCAATTTATTTTATATACTAAAGAGTATCCATACTGCTTGATTTAGGTTGGCCCATATCTTCGCTATACCAAATATACTCTTCACTTTCTTTCTTTCTTATTTTGTTCATGTCTATCCGTTCCGGCAGTTCAAATGTTCACTTTATTTCTATTTGTTAACGATAATAAAGTTAGCTAAAACAGCTAACTTATCAATAATATAAAAAGAATGTTAGAAAAGATTGCGGATCTGAAAAGGCCCAGTTAGAAATCCGATTTGATAGTCTAATTTAATTATTTCTTAATTTTACGATTCCAGAGAAGTAACTATATTTAGCGCAATATAAGAAAATCAACGTCTTGTAGGTTTAAGTGTTATTAGATCGCATACGTTCAGTTTAGGCGAGTACGTGTTGATTATGTCGTTTAGGTATCGGCCAGCGCTGCAGCAGGTCTGAAGGAAAATCTATTTCTCATTTCATCTTCTTGGGTAATGTTCTCGCATCCTCGTTGTGCAAGATAATTTTCGGTAGTTCCAGCATATCTTATCAGGTCTTGCACATCATCATATTTGTCGCTCCAATATATTGCAATCCCGGTAGGATAATCTATTCTCCAGAATGACCTTGGCATTTCAAGATCGCTATGCTCGTGTGCTGTAACTTCAACGAATTCAGTATTGATGTCCATCATTTGCTGTCTAGTGTATGGCTCGACGACATATTTTATGTCATTATCAGACACTACTATATACCACCAGTTTATATCTCGTAAACAATAAAACATCATTCACAATTAAATCCTCTTATTAGATATAGTCATCGAATGACGTAATCAATGTGGTCAAGGCCATCAGTTCGAGACCATAAGCTTTATCTTTTACTATGCAACCTCAATCTCATCCTTTTTCTATAACTCTCACAGTAGATTTGCTGGTTTAAGGACTAAGCAGTTTTTTTCTAGTTATGCTATAATTGATTCAGGCCCTCCAAACATATAGTCTATACAATGCTAATGTATAATTCGTCAGGAAGAATAAAGGAGAGTATGGATAAATCCCTTTTGCAAATGTTATGTAAAACGACACGTTACCAAGAGAATGGGAGAGATGATGTCACATATGTACTCGTAGGCTAGT
>Ga0164306_10001189_pt1 | contig 11401 bp, 8 predicted proteins | sample Whisoiple_242_MG_FD_110213 | JGI IMG/M metagenome (GOLD analysis project Ga0164306, IMG submission 110213) | Soil microbial communities amended with fresh organic matter from upstate New York, USA - Whitman soil sample_242_MG | ecosystem: Environmental > Terrestrial > Soil > Unclassified >... | reverse complement strand
GCGGCAAGGGATTCCGGCATCCGCGAGTTGCGGGTCATGATCTTGAGCGCCGCCTCGTTCGGCACGCCGGCCGCCCAGAGCTTGATCGGCGGCACCATCAGCCCCTCCTCGAACACGCTGGTGGCGTGCGAGGGCATGGAACCCGGTACGGTGCCACCGATGTCGTCGTGATGGCCGAATGCCTGGACGAACGCCACCACCTGCCCGTCGTGGAAGACCGGCACGGTGACGCACAGGTCGGGCAGGTGGCCGATCCCGCCTTCCGACAGGTACACGTCGTTGTGGAAGTACACGTCGCCGGGCTGCATCTGCTCGATCGGATAGTCGCGCACCACCGGCTGCACCAACGCCGAGTACGACCTGCCGGTCAGCTTCCGCATCTGCACGTCGTGGATCCCGGCCCGGAAGTCATGGGCATCGCGGATCATCGGCGACCGGGCGGTCCGGCCGATGGCGGTCTCCACCTCGGCCTCCACCGACGCCAGGGTGCCCGCCACGATCTCGAGCAGGATCGGATCCACCATCAGGAACCAACTCTCGTCAACAGCAGGTTGCCGAACCGGTCGACCGTTCCGCGGAACCCCGGGGGAATCGGCACGGTGGACCCGAATTCCTGGACGACGGCCGGACCCTGCACGACGTCACCGGCTCCCAGCCGCTCCCGGTCGACGACGAGAGTTGCGAGCCAGCCGTCGAAATGCGCTTGTCGACCCTCCAGCGTCGCGCGGGCGACGGAGCCGTCGCCGACCGCGATCTCGTCGATCGGCGGTCGCGGAATCGGGCCGACCCCGGTCACCCGCAGGTTCACCCACTCCACGTGCTGCTCACCGACTCCGCGGAAGTCGTAGCCGTAGAGGGCCCGGTGCGCATCGTGGAACGCGCCGACCACGGCGTCGGCCCAGTCGCGGCTGATCTCCCCGTCGGGGCAGTCCACCCGCACCTCGAAGGCCTGGCCGACGTACCGCAGGTCGGCCGAGCGCTCGATGATCTGCCGGCCGGATTCGAAGCCTTCCCTGCGCAACGCTTCTCGGGCCTGCTCGGTCAATGCCCGGTACAGCTCCGCCAGATCGCCGATGTCCAGTCGACGATCGGGGCACACCGCGGTGCGCACGTAGTCGCCGCGTACGTCGACGGTCAGCAGGCCGCTGGCCGATACGTTGCCCGGGTTGGGCGGCACCAGCACGGTGCCGATCTCCAGGATGTCCATCAACCGGCAGGCGAGCAGCGAACCGGACCCGCCGAAGGTGACCATCGGGAAATCGCGCACATCCAGCCCACGCTTGGTGGTGATCCGGCGCAGCGCGTTGGCCTGGTTCCAGGCCGAGATCTCCAGGATGCCGGCCGCGCAGTCCTCGATCGTCAGGCCGAGCGGACCGGCCACCTCACCGATGGCCGCGGTCGCCGCCTCGACGTCCAGCGGGATCTCGCCGCCGAGCAGGTGCGCCGGGATGCGTCCCAGCACCAGATGCGCGTCGGTCACCGTCGGCTCGCTGCCGCCCCGCCGGTAACAGGCCGGTCCCGGGTCCGCCCCCGCCGACCGCGGTCCGACCTTGAGTGCGCCCTCCGCCGACAGCCAGGCCACCGAGCCACCGCCGGCGCCGACCGTCACGATGTCGATCATCGGGATCTTTGCCGGAAACGGTCCGACCGATCCCTCGGTGGTCAATGACGGTCGCGCATCGGTGATCACCGAGACGTCGGTCGACGTGCCACCACCGTCGCAGGTGACCACCGACCGGAAGCCGGCCCGGTCGGCGATCACCGCGGCGCCGAGCGCACCGGCCGCCGGCCCGGACAGTACGGTGCTGATCGGCTGGTCGACCACGCCGGCCGCGGAGAGCACGCCGCCGTTGGAGCGCATGATCGAGAACGGGATCCGCCGCCCACCGTCCAGTGCCTCCAGCCGTCGCGCGATCCCCGAGACATAAGAGGCCACAGTGGGTTTCACCGCGGCATCGATCAGTGTCGTCATCGCGCGCTCGTACTCGCGATATTCCGGCAACACCTGGCTGGACAGCGAGAACACCGCCCGCGGGTGGTGTTCGGCGATCACCTTCGCCATCTCGCGCTCGTGCTCCGCGTTCGCGTAGGAATGCAGGAAACACACTGCCAGTGCGGTGATCCCGCGGGCGGCGAAGAACTCGACGGCCTCTCGTGCAGCCTGCGGGTCGAAGGGCCTGATCTCCCGCCCCAGGTGATCCAGCCGGCCGCCGACGGTTCGGACCAGGTCGGCGGGCACGATCCGATCCGGCTTCACCCAGAAGTAGGAGTTGCCGTAGCCGTCGGGAACTGACTGCCTGGCGATCTCCAGCATGGATTCGTAACCGGTGGTGGTGATGAAGCCGAGAGCACCGACCTTGCCCTCCAACAGCTGATTGGTCGCGACCGTGGTGCCGTGCAGGATGCCGGAGATCTGCGAAGGCGGCGCTCCGATCAGTCCGAGGATCTTGTCGATCCCGGCCAGGAAGCCCTCAGCGGGATCCGTCGGGGTCGATGGCGTCTTGGTGGTGACGATCCGGCCGGAGCCGGTGTCGACGGCCACCACGTCGGTGAAGGTGCCACCGGTGTCGACCCCGATCCGAATCACCCGGTCATGATCCCCCGTCGTCACCGGGACGGCCAGGTCCACGCCGGCTCGTCGAGCCGGTTCTGGCCGACCAGTCGGGTCTGGCCGGAATCCTTGACCAGTTCGATGACCGACGGTGCGACCTGCGACCCGTCCCGTTCGATGGCCGCGATCAGGGCCGCGGAGTGCGAGACAACGACCACCTGGCAACGCTTCGCGGCGGCCAGGACGAGCGCGGCCAACGGCTCCAGCAACTCGCTGTGCAGGCTGGTCTCCGGTTCGTTCAGCACCAACAGCTCCGGCGGTCGCGGGCTGAGCAGGGCGGCCACCCACAGCAGGTAACGGACGGTTCCGTCGGACAGCTCGGCGCTGCGCAGCGGCCTGGTCAGTCCGTCCTGCCGCATGGTGAGCTCGAAACGTCCGGCGAGCGAATCGATCTGCAGTGAGGCGCCGGGAAAGGCGAGATCGATCGCGGCATCGAGAGCTTCGACGTCGCCGATCTCCTTGATCGTCTGCACCGCCGCCGCGAGGTCGCTGCCGTCGTGAGCGAGAACCGGTGTTCTGGTGCCGATCTGACTGGCCCTCGCGGGAGCACCGGCGTCGGTCCGCAGATGGTCGTAGAACCGCCACGATCGCAGCTGCTCGCGGACGACGAAGAGCTCGGGAGCAGCGCGTGGATCGGCGATCTCGGTCAGCATGCTGTCGAAGGTGCGCAGGCCCTGGGTGACGACCGTCCACTGCCCGTCCGGACCACGGAGCCGGACGACGCTGTTGTGCCGGTCGGCGAGTTGCGCCGATGGCCGCGGCACCGGTCCACCCCACACCCATTCCCGTTTGATCTCCGGGTCCAGCCCGAACATGGTGGAACCCACCGTCACCGGGTGCCCGAAATCGACGGCGTACCCGAGGTCGTCGCCGGCGAAGCCCAGCCGCAACGCCCGCGGGCCGGTCGGCAGGGTGCCGGTCGGCAGCCGGCGACGGGTCTCCCGCTCGCGTCCCGCTGCTGCCGGTCCGGCCCAGATGGTCGACGGCAGGCCGCCCTCTGCGGCGAGCGCAGCGACGGCACCGTCCCTGGCGGATTCGGCCAGCAGTCGCAACGACCGGTAGAGGCTGGACTTCCGGTGCCGTTGGCGCCGGTGATCACCGTCAGCCGGTCCAGCGGCAGGATCAGCCGGCGCAGCGACCGGTAGTTCTCCACGGCCACCGTCCGGATCACCGAGCCACCGTAACGTCCGGGGCGCCACGGTTGCGGCGTCGGTACAGTCGCGACCATGCGCATCCCCGGGCCGTCCGACCTGCTCAAGCTCACCGGTCAGGGGTACGACGCGCTCGAACGTGCCATCGGCCTTGTCCCACGGTTGGTGGCACTGGTTACCGAGGTGGAATCGATCATGGTCAGGGTGCAGGCGGTCGTCACCGGGATCGAAGCCACCCAGCAGCGGGTGACCACGGTGGTCACCCGGATCGAGGACACCCAGGAGCGGGCGGCAATGGTCGTCGACCGATCGGAGCGGGTGGTGGGCAGCACCGAGGTGGTGGTGGGCCGGGCGGCCGATCTCACCCGGCGGGTCGAGCCGTTGCTGGACCGGTTCGAGCCCACCCTGGACAAGCTGGAACCGATCCTGGCCCGATTGGCCGACACCACCAGCGCGGCCGAGGTGGACGCCATGGTCGGCCTGATCGACGCGCTGCCCAACATCGTGGACAAACTGGATGCCGACATCCTGCCGGTGCTGGACACCCTCGCGACCGTCGCGCCTGATCTGCGGGACCTGCTGGACGTCTCCAAGGAACTCAACGAACTCATCAGTTCGGTGCCGGGTCTTGGCCGGGTGAAGAAGAAGATCGAGGAACAGCAGGACGCCCAGGACGAGTACCGGGCCACCGAGGAACCGCAGGCCGCGCCGGATCGGCGATCCAATCACGCCGAGCCGGACGGTTCACCTGCCGACGACCCGAATCAGGTCAAGTAGCGGTACGCGGCCGATCCGGGCAAGATCCGCTCGACCTCCATCGGTGACTTCTCCATCCGGGTCAACAGCGCGGAAAGCCCGTCGGCGGAACCGATCTCGACACCAACCAGGGCCGGCCCGGTCTCTCTGTTGTTGCGTTTCACGTATTCGAACAGGGTGATGTCGTCGTCGGGCCCGAGCACCTCGTCCAGGAATCGGCGCAGCGCACCCGGCTCCTGCGGGAAGTCGACCAGAAAATAGTGCTTCAGCCCGAGCTGCACCAGCGACCGCTCGACGATCTCGCCGTAGCGGGACACGTCGTTGTTGCCACCGGAGACCAGGGCCACCACGGTGCAGCCCGGCTCCAGGTCGAGCTGCGGCAGCGCGGCGACCGCCAGCGCGCCGGCGGGTTCGGCGACGATCCCCTCGTTCTGGTATAGCCGCAACATCTCGGTGCAGATGGCGCCCTCGTCGACGCTGACCACCTGCACCCCGGCTGCCGCGACGATCTCGTACGGCAGTGCCCCGATCCGCCGCACCGCCGCTCCGTCGACGAACGGATCCATGTGCTCCAACCGCACCGGTCCGCCGGCGACCATCGCGGCGGTCAGTGAGGCGGCCCCGGCCGGTTCCGCACCGATGATCCGCACCCTCGGGGCGCGCTCGCTCAGGTAGGTGACGATGCCGGCGAGCAGGCCACCGCCGCCCACCGGGACCACGATCACATCGGGCGGGTGACCGAGCTGCTGCAGCAGTTCCCGGACCACCGTGCCCTGGCCCGCGATCGTCCGTCGGTCGTCGAACGGCGGCACCAGAATGGCCCCACTCTCGACGGCGTAGGCCGCTGCGCCCAGTGCGGCATCGTCGAACGTGTCGCCGCTCATGCTCAGCTCGACGGTGCCGCCGCCATGGGACAGGATGCGATCCCGCTTCTGCCGCGGGGTGGTGTTCGGCAGGTAGATCCGCCCCTTGATGTCCAGCGCCCGGCAGGCGAAGGCAACTCCCTGGGCGTGGTTGCCGGCACTGGCACACACCACACCGGCGGCCCGCTCCTCCGGAGTCAGCTGGGCCATCAGGTTGTACGCCCCGCGCAGCTTGTAGGAGCGGACGAGCTGCAGGTCCTCCCGCTTGAGCAGCACGGTGGTATCGGTCTCCGCGCTGAGCCGCTGACACTCCTCCAACGGGGTCAGCGATGCCACGCCGGAGATCCGCCTGGCCGCCGCATCGATGTCCGCTGCCGATACGGGCCGCCCGCCGGTGGGTTTCAGGGTGGACACGCAGCTGATCCTGTCACGGTCGCGCAGCACGCGTCCGGCCGTCCCGCCGGCGGCTAGCATCTGACATTGTGCTCGCCGCGATGCGCCAGGCCAGGATCCTGGAAGAGGTCCGCCGTACCGGGGGCGCCAGGGTCGCGCAGTTGACCGCCCTGCTCGGGGTCTCCGACATGACGGTGCGCCGGGACCTGGAGATGCTCGACCGCAAGGGTCTGCTGTCCAAAGTGCACGGCGGCGCAACCGCGATGGACACCGCCAGTGCCATCGAACCCGGGTTCGAGATCACCAGTCAGCGGGAGATCTTCGAGAAGGAGGCGATCGCCGCCAGGGCCGCCCAGTTGATCCGGCCGGGAATGGCCATCGCCATCACCGCCGGCAGCACCACCTGGACGCTGGCCCGGCATCTCGGCGACATCGCGAACCTCACGGTGGTGACCAACTCGCTCAAGGTCGCCGAGGTACTGCACGCCCGTCAGCGGCCGGACCTGACCGTCGTCCTCACCGGTGGCCTGCGAACTCCCTCCGACGGTCTGGTCGGACCTGTTGCGGTGCAGGCCATCCGCTCCCTGCACGTGGATATGGTGATCATGGGCGTGCACGGGATCGACGAACGCGCCGGGCTGACCACCCCGAACCTGCTCGAGGCCGAGACCAACCGCGCACTGGTGGAGTCGGCCCGGCGACTGGTGGTGGTGGCCGATCACACCAAGTGGGGCGTCGTCGGGCTCGCGCAGATCGCACCGCTGCGGGCCGTGACCACACTGCTGACCGACGACCGGCTGGACGCACACGCCGCCGAGGTGCTCTTCGACCAAGTGCCGGAAGTGATCATCATCCCGACCGATCAACCCGAGGACGACGACTAGCGTCTTCGACCGTCTGAGCCCCCGCCGGTGTCACCGAGCACCACCCCGGGCCGTAGCTCAGTGACGCGACCTGATGCTCAGACGGCTCAGCGGGCGCCGGGCCGATGCTCAGACGACTCAGCGGGCGCCGGTCACCAGGTGGCGGTGGCGTCCCGCAACACCGCGTACTGCTGCCGCACCGCGGGAGTCGGTGCGGCGCTGAAGACCTCGGTTCCCGCCGCCTGCCACTCCGGTGGCCGATCCTGTCCGAGCAGCGCCCAGGCTGCCTGCCGGGCGGCGCCGAGTGCAACATATTCGGCGGGCTCGGGCACCTGGACGTCCGCGCCGAGGATCGCCGGGGCCAGCTGTTGGATCGCCGGATTCCTGGCCCCACCCCCGATCATCAACACCCTGGTCGGTGAGACACCGAGCGCGTCAACGGCATCGGCCAGCGAACAGAGCAACGCTTCGACCGCGGCTCTGGCCAGATCGGCCCGGGTGACCGCGGAGGTCAGCCCGGTCAGGACTCCGGTCGCGGCCGGTCGGTTGGGAGTGCGTTCGCCGTCCAGGTACGGCAGCAGGGTCAGCCCGCCGGCACCGGACGGCGCGGAGAGCGCGAGCTCGCCGAACTCCGCGTGATCGACCCCCAGCAGGCTGCCGACCACCGCGAGCACCCGGGCCGCATTCACCGTGGCCACCAAGGGCAGGTAGCGACCGGTCGCGTCGCAGAACCCGGCCACCGAACCGGTCGGGTCCGCGGCCGGGACATCGGTGACGCTGAAGGCAGTCCCGGAGGTTCCGATCGACACGGCGACATCGCCCTCGACCATGCCGAGGCCGACCGCGGCGGCCATGTTGTCGCCGGTGCCGGCACCGAGTGCTGCGCCGGATGCGCTGCGGCCCACCACCTCCGACCCCTCGGCCAGCCGCGGCAGGACGACTGCCCGGTCGCCGCCGGTGCGGCCGAGCGCCCAGTTCGCCACCTCGGGCAACCATTCACGGCGGGTGGTCGAGTAGTAGCCGGTGCCGGAGGCGTCGCCGTGATCGGTCGTCATCGGCGCCCTGGATCCGGGCCCACCCGCCAGCATCCAGGTCAGCCAGTCGTGTGGCAGCAGCACCGCGGCCGTCCGGGCTGCGTTCTGCGGTTCGTTCTCCGCCATCCAGCGCAACTTCGTCACCGTGAAGGAGGCCGCCGGCACCGACCCGATCGCGTCGGCGCAGGCCTGCGGACCGCCCAGATGATCGACCACCTCACTGATCTGCGGCGCCGACCTCAGGTCGTTCCACAACAGGGCGGGCCGGACGATCTGACCGTCGGAGTCCAACGCCACCATGCCGTGCTGCTGACCGCCGACGGCGATCGCGTCCGCCCGGTCGAGCAGCCCGGAGCCCGCGCGCTGCAAGGCCTCCCACCAGAGCATCGGGTCGACCTCGGTGCCGGGTGGATGCGGCGCCGAAGCCTCATCGACGATCACCCCGTCGGAAGCCCGGACCAGCAACACCTTCGTGGACTGGGTCGACGAATCGATCCCGGCCACCAGGACGTCCTTCACGATGCCTCCTGCAATCTGGCCAGCGTCGGATCTGAGATCAACTGCTCGATGCCGACATGGGCGGCGCCCAGTGCCGCCGCCTCGAAGCCGAGCTCGGAGAACACCACGCGGCACATCGCCGCCGGCAGGGCCAGTACCCGCGAGCGGAGCTCGGTGACGACGGTCCGTTCCAGGTAGTCGCGGACCGCGGGATAGTGCCCGCCGAGCACGATGGTGTCGGGGTTGAGCACGTTGGCCAGGATGCCGATGCCGATGCCGAGCCAGTTCGCCTGCTCGGCGAGGGCGTCGAGCACCCGCTGATCTCCGGCCGCCGCGAGCCTGGTCACCTCGACCAACTGCGCGCCGAGATCGACCCGTTCGTCCGGCGACGGTTCCCCGGTGCCGGCGACCATGTTCAGCAGGGCGGCGAGCCCGACTTCCGTCTCCCAGCAACCCTTCCGGCCGCAACCGCAGAGCCGGTCCGGTTGGCCGACCGTCATGTGGCCCACCTCGCCGGCGAAACCGTCTGCGCCCCTGACGATCCGGCCGTCGACGATCATGCCGGCACCGACGCCGACCGCTCCGGCCAGGTAGAGCAGGTTGCTGGTTCCGGCGACCTCGCCGACCGCGTAGTGCGCCATCGCACCCATGTTGGCGTCGTTGTCGACGCCGATCCGGGTGTCGCTCCACTGCAGGCGACCCATCAGGGTATGCACGATGTCGACATCCCGCCAGTGCAGGTTCGGCGCGAAGGAAAGCATCCCGGCGTCGGCGTCGACGAGTCCGGGGACAGCCATGTGCAGGCTCTGCACCTGATTCGGGGTGCAGCGGGCATCGGCGATCAGGTCGCGCGCGACGTCGGCGACCACACCGAGCGCCCTGGCCGGTCCGAGCTCGGCCATCGAGCGGCCGATCCGGCGGCGGGCCAGCACCCGGCCGCCGAGATCCAGCACCGTCCCGGCGATGTAGTCGACCTGCAGCTCGATCCCGACGAAGCGCACCGCCGTCCGATCGAGCTCGACGGTCCGGCCGGGCCGTCCCATGCCGGTGCGATCGATGGTGCCCTCGGTCACCAGGCTGCGGTCGATCAGTTCGGTGACCAGGCTGGAGACGGTGGCCTTGGTGAGGCCGGTGTCATCGGCCAATCGGGCCCGGGAACGGGGTCCGCCGTCGGACAGACTTCGCATCAGCAGTGCGAGGTTGATCCTGCGCACCGTTGCCTGATCGGCCGGTGTCGATCCACCCGCTGTCCGAACGGCGATTGGCACTGGCGAGCCTTTCGTGTTCAGGGGTGGGCGTACCGGCCGATCGCCGCGCGAGACCTGTTGTCCCGCAGCGGCGACCGGCTCGGCCGGAGGATGGTGCGGTCAGCGACCGGCGCTGGCGCGGCGGCGGCGGCTCAGCGCGTCGACGCTGGCAGCGAGCAGCAGCACGATGCCGGTGATGATGAACTTGATGTAGGCCTGCAGCCCGAGGAGGCCGAGGCCGTTGTCGATGACGGCGATGACCAGACCACCGATGATCGCGTCCCGCGCCTTGCCCTTGCCGCCGAACAGCGACGTGCCACCGATGACGGCGGCGGCGACCGCGTAGAGCAGGGTGTTGCCGGCGCCGGAGGACGGGTCCACCGAGCTGAGCCGGGATGCGGCGGCGATGCCGGAGATGACGGCCATGGCAGAACTGATCACGAAGCAGGCGATGGTGATGTAACCGACCCGGATACCGGCCCGGCGCGCGGCCTCGGCGTTACCGCCGACGGCGTACACATGCCGGCCGAATGCGGTGCGGTTCTGCACGAAGGTCCAGATCACCAGCAGTACACCCACCAGCGGGGCGATCCACGGGATGCCCTCCAGCACGATGACGCCCTTGGAGCGGTTCTGGCTCAACAGGAACGTCGCGCCCAGCAGCACGACCGCGATCACCACGATCCGCAAAACGATGATCGCCAGCGGAGCGGTCACCAGATTCGCACTGCGTCGACGTTGGTAGACCAGCAGATTCAACGCTGCGTACAGGGCCACCGACACGATGACGACCACCCAGCCGAACAGCACCGGCATGTTTCCGTTGGACAGCCCGAAGATCACCGGATCGTTGATCGGGACAGTGCCGCCGGTGCCGATGATCCACAGCAGAACACCCTGGTAGGCAAGGAAGGTCGCCAGGGTCACCACGAACGACGGGATGCCGACGGCGGACACCATGACACCGGTGAAGATGCCCATCGCGACACCGACCAGCAGGGCGACCAGCACGGCGAGGTACCAGGGCAGGCCCTGCTTGAGCATCAGCATGGCCATCACCGCGGCACCTACGCCGCCGATCACGCCGGCCGACAGGTCGATGTGGCCGAGCAGCAGGACGAACCCGATGCCCATGGCCAGGATGCAGATCGCGCCGGCCTGGGTGAGCAGGTTGGCCAGGTTGAACGTCGTCAGGAAGGTCGACGGGGCGGCGATGGTGAAGATGATGATCAGCAGCAGCAGTCCCAGCAGTGCCGGGAGGGAGCCGACGTCACCGGCCCGCAGCTTGTTCCGGTACTGGTTGAAGTACTCGCCGACCGAGACGGGGCCGGCCGCGTCGCCGGAGAACATGCCACGCGCATTCTCGTCGCTGACGTGTTTGACGGCCTTGCTCATGTCCGGGGTGGTCATGCCGACTCCTGCGAAACCGCTAGGGGCAGGCCGTGATCGCCCGACCGGCCGGTGGTGATCAGTTCGATGATCTCGCGGCTGGTCACGTCGGCCGCCGGGACGTCGGCCGCCATCCGGCCCAGGTAGAGCGCGCTGATCCGGTCGCTGACCTCTTTGACGTCGTTCATGTTGTGGCTGATCAGCAGGACGCCGAGTCCGTTGTCGGCGAGCCGGCGAACCAGGTCGAGAACCTGCCGGGTCTGCGCGACACCCAATGCGGCGGTCGGCTCGTCGAGCATGACGACCTTGGAGTTCCAGAGCACCGACTTCGCGATGGCGACCGTCTGCCGTTGTCCACCGGACAGGCTCGCGACCAGTTGCCGCACGCTGGTCACCGTCCGCACGGACAGCGACGCCAGGGTGTCCCGTGCCTTGATCTCCATCTGGGCCTCGTCCAGCACGACACCGGACTTCGGTTCGCGGCCGAGGAACATGTTCTGCACGATGTCCAGGTTGTCGCACAACGCCAGGTCCTGGTACACGATCTCGATGCCCAGCGCGGCCGCGTCACGAGGACCGCTGACCGACACCGGTTT